>Ga0213828_1000022_pt1 | contig 313435 bp, 281 predicted proteins | sample MC6MC0897MG_FD_180664 | JGI IMG/M metagenome (GOLD analysis project Ga0213828, IMG submission 180664) | Enriched soil aggregate microbial communities from Iowa State University, Ames, United States - MC6-MC0897-MG | ecosystem: Environmental > Terrestrial > Soil > Unclassified | place: USA...
TCGACGAGTACATCCATTACTACAACCACGAGCGAATCAGCATGACGCTCAACGGCCTCAGCCCGGTGCAATTTCGAAACCAGATAATGAGTCAGTAATTTTGTCCAACTTTCGGGGGTCAGTTCACGAAGGCGGAACGCTTCTGCCGTTAGGCAGAACCCTAAGCCGTCGTGACTGCAGCAATGAAGATGCACGCGGTCCCAGAGCATAAAGTCTCCGAGACATAAACAGGATTAGCCGGCCTTAGGCTTCCCATGCGCCGCCAACCGCTCCAGCGCCGCACGCAACTTAGGATCACTGATCCCCTCAGCCGTCGAACTGATCGACTCCGCCGCCGCGGTCGACAAATCCCTTGAATGACCAACGGCACCCCGATGCACCGTCGCAGGCTGTACCTTCAGTTGCAATCGCGTGAGATTTGCGAACTCTTTGAACGCCACCAACTGCCGCTGCAACCGCTTCTGCTGATACCGCAAACGCGTCGCCCAATGCCCGTCGGTGACAATCAACAAAAGAGTACCCTCACGCCACGAGGCCACATGGCAGTGCTCGCGCGCTGCGGGTTGCAGCTGGCTTTCCAGCAGACGCTGTAAATGCGCCAGTCGCTGGGCATGATTGAAAATGGCTTTAAGCGGCCTGGCTTCGCGCAAAAGAACAGCCGGTGAGCGAGCCGGTAAAGGACGAAATGCCACGAGAGATACCTTTTCTTACAAGCGCAAGATAGTATCAGAAAGCTCCCATCGGCCCGGCAAGCCTTGAAGTTTCACCCGTGCCAATCGCCGGTTCATGAAAAAACATTAATAAAACTTCTGCCCGTTACGGGTTGAAGTCCCAAGAAATGCCCCTATTGTACTTCTGCCCCGTAACATTGCTGTGCCAGCATCGTGGAATAACGCCACTTTCCTCACCACCATTTCCGGGTAGAATGCTCGTTCGCATGCGGCCATGAGGGCTGCACGGGCGACTCACGGGGCCGCCCTCCATCCCTATGTGTGGAAGATCCTGTCGATATGTTTGCACCTTTGTTAAAAAAACTTTTCGGAAGCAAAAACGAGCGCGAAGTGAAGCGCATGCTCAAGACGGTCCAGGTCGTCAACAGCTTCGAAGAGCAAATGGTGGCCCTTTCGGACGAGCAACTGCGTGCCAAAACCGAAGAGTTCAAGGCCCGCATAGCCAAAGGTGAGACCCTCGATCAGCTCCTGCCCGAAGCGTTCGCGGTCTGCCGTGAAGCCGGCAAGCGCATCATGGGGATGCGTCACTTCGACGTTCAGCTGATCGGCGGCATGACGCTACACGAAGGCATGATCGCCGAGATGCGTACCGGTGAAGGTAAAACCCTGGTAGCGACCCTGGCGGTGTACCTCAACGCACTGTCCGGCAAAGGCGTGCACGTGGTCACCGTGAACGACTACCTGGCCCGTCGTGACGCCAACTGGATGCGTCCACTGTACGAATTCCTCGGTCTGACCGTTGGCGTTGTCACGCCATTCCAGCCGCCAGAAGAGAAACGCGCTGCGTATGGCTCGGACATTACCTACGGCACCAACAACGAATTTGGTTTCGACTACCTGCGCGACAACATGGCGTTCAGCCTGGAAGACAAATTCCAGCGCGAGCTGAATTTCGCGGTGATCGACGAAGTGGACTCGATCCTCATCGACGAAGCCCGTACGCCGCTGATCATCTCCGGCCAGGCCGAAGACAGCTCCAAGCTCTACACCGAAATCAACAAGCTGATCCCTAAACTCGAGCAGCACATCGAGGAAGTGGAAGGCGTGGTCACCAAGCAAGGGCACTTCACCATTGACGAGAAATCGCGTCAGGTGGAGCTGAACGAGTCCGGTCACCAGTTCATTGAAGAAATGCTCACCGAAGTCGGCCTGCTGGCCGAAGGCGAGAGCCTGTACTCCGCGCATAACCTGGGCCTGCTGACCCACGTCTACGCCGGTCTGCGTGCGCACAAGCTGTTCCATCGCAACGTCGAGTACATCGTTCAGGACGGCCAGATCCTTCTGGTCGACGAACACACCGGCCGTACCATGCCGGGTCGTCGTCTGTCGGAAGGTCTGCACCAGGCGATCGAAGCCAAAGAGCACCTGAACATTCAGGCCGAGAGCCAGACCCTGGCTTCGACCACGTTCCAGAACTACTTCCGTCTGTACAACAAGCTGTCCGGCATGACCGGTACTGCAGACACCGAAGCGTTCGAATTCCACCAGATCTACGCACTGGCCGTGATGGTCATTCCGCCGAACAAGCCGTTGGCGCGTAAAGACTTCAACGACCTGGTGTACCTGACCGCCGAAGAGAAATACGCGGCAATCATTACCGACATCAAGGCCTGTCTGGCCGAGCAGCGTCCGGTACTGGTCGGTACCGCGACGATCGAAACTTCCGAGCACATGTCCAATCTGCTGCGCAAGGAAGGCATCGATCACAAGGTTCTGAACGCCAAGTTCCACGAAAAAGAAGCCGAGATCATCGCGCAAGCCGGTCGTCCAGGTGCGCTGACCATCGCCACCAACATGGCCGGTCGTGGTACTGACATCCTGCTGGGCGGTAACTGGGAAGTCGAAGTGGCCAGCCTGGAAGATCCAACGCCAGAGCAGATCGCTCAGATCAAGGCCGACTGGCAGAAACGTCATCAGCAGGTGATCGAGGCGGGCGGCCTGCACGTGATCGCGTCCGAGCGTCACGAATCGCGCCGTATCGACAACCAGCTGCGCGGTCGCGCCGGTCGTCAGGGCGACACCGGTTCCAGCCGTTTCTACCTGTCGCTGGAAGACAGCCTGATGCGCATCTTTGCCTCTGACCGGGTGAAGAACTTCATGAAAGCGCTGGGCATGCAGTCCGGCGAGGCGATCGAGCACCGTATGGTGACCAACGCCATCGAGAAGGCGCAGCGCAAGGTTGAAGGCCGTAACTTCGACATTCGTAAGCAACTGCTCGAGTTCGACGACGTTTCCAACGAACAGCGTAAAGTGATCTACCACATGCGTAACAGCCTGCTGGCTGCGACCAACATTGGCGACACCATTGCCGAGTTCCGCGAAGAAGTCCTCGACGCCACCATCAGTGCGCACATTCCTCCACAGTCGCTGCCAGAGCAGTGGGACGTGGCCGGTCTGGAAGCAGCCCTGAACAGCGATTTCGGCGTGAAGCTGCCGATCCAGCAATGGCTGGACGAAGACGATCACCTGCATGAAGAAAACCTGCGTCCAAAACTGTTGGAAGCCATCATGGCGGCTTACAACGAGAAAGAAGACCAGGCCAGCGCCGAAGCCCTGCGCACCTTCGAGAAGCAGATTCTGCTGCGCGTTCTGGACGATCTGTGGAAAGACCACCTGTCGACCATGGACCACCTGCGTCACGGTATTCACCTGCGCGGCTACGCTCAGAAGAACCCGAAGCAGGAATACAAGCGCGAGTCCTTCACCCTGTTCCAGGAACTGCTGGATTCGATCAAGCGCGACACCATCCGCGTGCTGTCACACGTACAGGTTCGTCGCGAAGATCCGGCGGAAGAAGAGGCGCGTCTGCGTCGCGAAGCCGAAGAGCTGGCTCAGCGCATGCAGTTCCAGCACGCTGAAGCACCGGGTCTGGATCATCCGGACGTGCTGGCCGAGGAGGGCGATGATGTTGCCGTCGCGGCGGCTGCCCTGTCTCCAGTCCGTAACGATCAGAAGCTGGGCCGCAACGAACTGTGCTGGTGTGGTTCGGGCAAGAAATTCAAACACTGTCACGGTCAGATCAACTAAGCCGGACACACTGGCCCGCTGCATCTGAACCGTTACACCGCGCCGCGACCGGCTTTGCCGTCGCGGCGTTTTTCAATTGATCGAGCCGTTCCGGTTGACCCGCGCGGCGTGACATCTCTCAAGGAGCGCACTTCATGGCTGTTGGTCTTGGTCCTCTGCCGACTCTGCACCCGGTTCCGGGTTTTGAACTGGGTATCGCCTCTGCCGGCATCAAGCGTCCTGGGCGCAAGGATGTGGTCGTCATGCGCTGCGCCGAGGGCTCCAGCGTCGCGGGCGTGTTCACCCTGAACGCGTTCTGCGCGGCACCGGTGATTCTTTCCAAACAGCGCGTGCAAGGCACCGTGCGTTACCTGCTGACCAACACTGGCAACGCGAACGCAGGCACCGGTGAACCGGGTCTGGTCGCTGCAGAGCGCACCACGGCCAGGCTGGCCGAGATCACGGGCGTCGAGGCCAGCGCTGTGCTGCCGTTCTCCACGGGCGTGATCGGTGAACCGCTGCCTGTGGAAAAGATCGAAGGCGCACTGCAAGCCGCGCTCGATGACCTGTCTGTGGATAACTGGGCGGCTGCGGCCACCGGCATCATGACCACCGACACCCTGCCAAAAGGCGCGAGCCGTCAGTTCCAGATCGATGGCGTGACCGTCACCGTCACCGGCATCAGCAAAGGCGCGGGCATGATTCGCCCCAACATGGCGACCATGCTGGGTTACATCGCCACTGACGCCAAGGTGTCCCAGCGCGTGCTGCAGGACCTGATTCGTGATGGCGCGAACAAGTCGTTCAACCGCATCACCATTGACGGCGACACCTCGACCAACGATTGCTGCATGCTGATCGCCACCGGCCAGGCCAACCTGCCGGAAGTGACCGAAGCCCGCGGCCCGCTGTTCGAGGCTTTGAAGAAAGCCGTGTTCGAGGTGTGCATGGATGTGGCGCAGGCCATCGTGCGTGACGGCGAAGGTGCGACCAAGTTCGTGACCGTCGAAGTCAACGGCGGCGGCAACCATCAGGAATGCCTGGATGTCGGCTACACCGTCGCTCACTCGCCGTTGATCAAGACTGCGCTGTTCGCCTCCGATCCGAACTGGGGTCGTATTCTGGCGGCTGTAGGCCGCGCCGGTGTGCCTGACCTCGACGTGAGCAAGATCGACGTGTACCTCAGCGGCGTCTGCATCGCCAGCAAAGGCGCGCGCGCGTCGACGTACACCGAAGCACAGGGCTCGGCGGTGATGGCTGAAGAAGAAATCACCATCCGTATCGAGCTGGGTCGCGGTGATTGCAGCGAGACGATCTGGACCACCGACCTGTCCCACGAATACGTGAAGATCAACGCGGAATACCGCACCTGATCATGATTTGATGGCAGTTGGCATCGAGCAAGAGTTGCAGACCCTTGCGCTAAATCTGTGGGAGCGAATTCATTCGCGAGAGGCCAGGGCGGTCGACGTAAATCCATCCTCTGGAAACCCTCATCGCGAATGAATTCGCTCCCACAATGTTGAGACATCGTATGTTCAACGGAGCTAGACCATGAGCCTGCACCTGATCATCGGCGACAAACGCTATTCCTCCTGGTCCATGCGGCCGTGGCTGGTGCTGGAGATGATCGGTGCGCCCTTCACCGATCAGGTCATCCGCCTGAATCAGGCCGACACCGATCGGCTGATCCGAGAACACTCGCCCAGCGGCAAGGTCCCTGCACTCAAGAGCGAGCACGGCACCATCATCGACTCGCTGGCGATCTGCGAATACCTGGCCGAACTGTTCCCCAAGGCCGGCGTATGGCCAGGTGACACGGCGGCCCGGGCGCAGGCGCGTTCGGCGTGCGCACAGATGCACAGCGGTTTCATGGGGCTGCGTTCGAACCTGCCCATGGATCTGCGTCGTGACGAAGCGCTGGAAGTGATTCCCGTAGAGGCGCAAACCGACATCGACCGCGTCATCGCGCTGTGGGCCGAGTGCCGTTCGGTGTCGAAGGAAAGCGGGCCGTTCCTGTTTGGCAAGCCAGGCATCATCGATGCGTTCTTTGCACCGGTCGCCGTGCGCCTGCGCACGTATCGCGTCGAGTTGCCAGCCGACGCGGCCGCGTATGTCGAGACGATTTACCAATGGCCTGCATTCAAGCGCTGGCAGCAGGCAGGTTTAGAGGAAGGTTGAACGTGAAACGAGTCCATGTAGCCGCCGCGGTCATTCGTGGCACCGACGGCAAGATTCTCATTGCCCGACGCGCTGACAAACAGCATCAGGGCGGTTTGTGGGAGTTTCCCGGTGGCAAGGTCGAGCCGGACGAAACCGTCCAGGCAGCCTTGGCCCGTGAGCTGAAAGAAGAACTGGGCATCGCCGTCGTGGCGGCGCGCCCGCTGATCAAGATCAAACACGATTACCCGGACAAGCAAGTGTTGCTGGATGTCTGGGAAGTCTCCTCGTTCACCGGCGAGCCCCATGGCGCCGAAGGCCAGCCGCTGGCCTGGGTGTCGAACCGCGAGTTGGCCAGCTATGAATTTCCAGCGGCGAATCAGCCGATCGTCGCGGCGGCGCGCCTGCCGGGCGAATACCTGATCACGCCGGATGCCCTCGAGACCCCGAAGTTGTTGCAGGGGATGCAGAAGGCGATTGCAGGCGGCATCAAGCTGATTCAATTGCGCGCCCCGAATGGCTATGACCCGAAGTACCGCGATGTGGCGGTGGACGCCGTCGGGCTTTGCGCAGGAAAGGCGCAACTGATGCTCAAAGGCCCGCTGGAGTGGCTGGGTGACTTTCCTGCGGCGGGTTGGCACCTGACCGCCGAGCAACTGCGCAAATACGCCAGCAAAGGCCGTCCGTTCCCTGAAGAGCGCTGGCTGGCGGCCTCCTGCCATAACGCCGAAGAGTTGTCGCTGGCCGAACAGATGGGCGTGGATTTCGTCACGCTGTCCCCGGTTCAGCCGACCCAGACGCATCCCGATGCGCAACCACTGGGTTGGGAAAAAGCGCGCGAGCTGATCGAAGGCTTCAGCAAGCCGGTTTATCTGTTGGGCGGCGTTGGCCCGGCGGAGCGTCAGCAAGCGTGGGAGAGCGGCGCGCAAGGCGTGGCCGGGATCCGGGCGTTCTGGCCAGATAACTGACATGAACCACCTGTAGGAACAAGCTTGTCCCGCGATCGGGGGGAACCCGCTGCAACCCCGGTAAACTCGGTCCGCCAGACACACTGCGTTTACCGGATGGCTGCCGGTTCCCGGCAGATCGCGGGACAAGCCACGCTCCTACAGTTTTTGTGATCACTCAGGCTTCTTCGCCGGCTCCCACAAAATCTCCGCAACACCTTGCCGCCTCGCAATGATGCGGGCCGCGACAAACAGCAAGTCCGACAACCGATTGATGTACGCCATGCCTACACCGGGCAGTGGCTCGATGGCGTTGAGGTGCTGACAGCGTCGCTCGGCGCTGCGGGCCAGGCTGCGGCATACATGTGCCTGAGCGATCAGCGCCGAACCGCCCGGCAGGATGAAGTTCTCAAGGGGCCCGAGTTCTTCGTTCCAGAGATCAATCGCTGTTTCCAGCCGCTCGATTTCCGCCGCGTTCAACGCCTGGTATGTCGGCATCGCCAGTTCGCCGCCCAGGTCGAACAACCGGTGCTGACAGGGCGCCAGTGCGTCGATGACTTCCTGCATCGCGGGCACCGCAGCTACTTGGTCGCGTAGTCCCGCCAGCAGCAAACCCAGTTGGCTGTTCAAGGTATCGACTTCGCCGATGGCCTCAACCCGAGGATGGTCTTTGGTCACGCGGCGACCATCCCCCAGCCCGGTTTCACCTTTGTCGCCGGTGCGCGTGTAAATCTTCGACAAGCGAAATCCCATGGTTCTACTCCCGGTCGTTCTGACCAATGATCTGTGGGGCGGGCACGTTCATCGGGTTGCCCGCCAATGGCAGGCGCAGCGTGAAGCAGGTGCCCTGGCCGAGGGTGGAATGAACCTCCATCTGGCCTTTGTGGTTGTTCGTGATGATGAAATACGAGACCGACAAGCCGAGCCCGGTGCCCTGACCGATCTCCTTGGTTGTGAAGAACGGCTCGAAGGTGCGTTTGCGCACGGCCTCGGACATCCCGACACCGTTGTCCTCTACCTGAATCTCAGCCCATGGCGGATTCAGGCGGGTGCGCAGAATGATGCGTCCTGGCTCTTTTTCGTTTTCGCGTTGGTGAATGGCCTGCGCGGCATTCTTGAGCAGGTTGAGCAGCACCTGCTCCAGTTCATTGGCGGTGCCCGGCACCGGACCGAGTTTGGGGTCAAACTGGCGAATGATGTTCTGACCCTTGAAGTCGAACCCGATGGTCAGGTCGAAGTCGTTGCTGGCGATTTCCACGGCCTGGTCGATCAGTGCCGGCAGGTCGCAGGGGGCCATCTGCCGGTTGCTGCGCCGGCTGAAACTGAGCATGTGGCTGACGATTTTGGCCGCACGCGCGCCAGCCTGTTGAATGCCGTCCAGCAACTGCGGCACCTCGCGCGCGCTGAGGTATTGATTCACCGCGCTCAATTCCACGCCCTCTTGTTCGGCCTGTTCCTGGTTCTTTGGCAGGTCCGGCGACAGACGCCGACGAATGTTCTGCACGTTGTGCATGATCGCGCCCAGCGGGTTATTGATTTCGTGCGCCATGCCCGCCGCGAGTCCGCCGACCGACAGCATTTTTTCCGATTGCACCATCATGTCTTCCAGCGACAGGCGCTGCGTGATGTCGTCGATCCTGATCACCACGCCACGCCCGGCGCCGCCGGTCAGTGGATAAAACGTCAGCGCATAATGCCGCGTGACTTCGCCCTTGACCCACGTCACCCGCTCGATCTTGGTCACGGTGTGGCGCTCGACGGTCTGCTTGATCTGCGGCAGGAACGACTTCATCGGCGGGAACGCGAGGAAAATCGGCTGGTTCAGCGCTTCGTCCAGCGGCGTGCCGGAAAGTGCGCCGGCTTCCTGGTTCCACTGCGTGACATACAGCTGTTCGTCCAGGGCAATCAGCGCGGAGGGCATGGAGTCGATGATGCTGTTGAGGTAGTTCTGAAAGCCCGTGAGTTTTTTCTCGATCTTGCTTCGTACCTGGACTTCCAGCTCCAGCTTGCGGTTGGTGTGGCGGGTTTCCTCCGCGAGCCCCTGCGCCTGATCGTAAGCCTCCTGAGACTCGTCGCGCGCACGCTTGAGTTGCTGCTCGCGGGCTTCCATTCGCGACAGCATGGTGTTGAAGGCTTCAGCCAGCGAGCCGATTTCGTCCCGGTTGCCGGTCCCCGCGCGCAACGCGTAGTTCTCTTCACGGGTGACCCGGCGCGAAAGCTGTTCCAACTGATAGATCGGCTCGGTGATGAACCGCCGGATCTGCCGCGCGACGCCCGCCCACAGCAGCACGCTGAAGATCAGAATGCCAAGACTGGCAGTCAGCGTGCCGGTATAGAAAGCGGTCGGCAGTTCGCTGCTGGCGACCAGCAACAGATGGCCCGGCGCCTGACCCGGTTTCGGGATTGGAATGACCTGAGTGTTGCGAAACTCGGTGATGCGCCAGCTTTCGAGGTTGCGGTAATGGTCGGGCAGCCGGAGCTTGTCACCTTGCTGAACCTGGGCGAGGCGGTTGCCGTTGGTGTCATACACGGCGGCGGCGCGCAACGGGGTGTAGTTTTTCAACTCCTTGAGCAGCGCCTGGGCGTTGTACGGCGACGACAACGCTTGGTCTGACAGGCCGGGGTTGCTGATCAGTCGGCCGATGGTCTGCAACGCCTGCGGCGCCATGGCTTCCTGGGAAATGTAATAGGCGGCGCTGATGAACGTCAGGTTGGCGACCAGCAGAACGGTGGTCAACAGGACCAGCAGGGCGGCCAACAGCTTTTGGCCGACCGGCAGGTTTTCGAGGCGCTGGCGCAATGGCATTGGCAAAGTCACTGGCGAATGAGGAACAGGCAGGTTAGCGCTGTTCGGGGCCTGCGCAAACCCGAACCTTTGAAATGGTCTGGCGCAAGCCCGGTAGCCGTCCGGTCTCCGGGGCTAGTTGCTCGGCAGCCCTCGGGCTTGCAGATGAGCGATCAACTGCTCGCGTATCCGATTCAAGTAGGGAGCGTGGCAGCCGTGCTGTCGAGCGGAGGTGCAAACGTGCCCGAGCAAATAGCTGATTTCCGTTCGGCGACCCTGCGCGACGTCCTGGTACATCGACGAGTAGTTGGCTGCCGTGGCCTGGATGACCCGGGTGACCTCGGCGTGCAACCCGACGGCAGTCTCTGGCTGGCCGCAGGTTTGCAGCACCTGAACCAGTTCGTCGCACAATGCCTCGACTTCTTCGCGATGCAGCAGCAGGTCGCCGTTGCGGCAGTCGTGCAACACCGTCAGCGGATTGATTGCGCAGTTCAGCGCGAGCTTGCGCCACAGCCGGTCGAGGATGTTCGACGACCATTGGTGTGGTATGCCTGCAAGGCTCAGTTCATTGAGCCAGACGGGTGCGGCACCGTTCTGCGCATCGCCGAGCCAATTGAAGCCGTTTCCGGCGAACACCACACTGAAGTCTTCATCCCGAAACGCACCTTCCGTGCTGGAAACGAACAGGCACCGCGCCTGAGGGACAAGCGCGGCAACGGCGTCCTGGCTACCGAGCCCGTTTTGCAGCAGCAGAAGCTCTGCACCGGGTCTCAGGCGCGGCGCGATGCTCGCCACGGCGCGCTCCGCATCGTAGGCCTTGCAGGCCACCAGCAGGCGTTGAATGGGCTCATCGTCGTCGACGGTCTGTGCCGCGATGTCGAGCGTCAGGCGCTGGCCATGCTCACTGAGCGTCATTCCGCCTTTGCTTGCGTAAGCACCAAGGCGGGTCGCATCACGCAAAATCAGCCGCACCGGCAGCCCCGCGCGAGCCAGTCGTGTCGCCCACAAACTGCCAAGGCTACCAGCGCCGAGGATGTGCCAGAGGGTCGTATTCAAGAGACGTTGCGCCGCAGGTCGGTGAGCGTGAGCAACAAGGAAAACAAAATCGACACCGCAGGCTCACATGAATGGGGGAAAAGTCTCGTTATAATGATCGAGCTTTCATACCGTCAAGTCAGGCGTGCTCCATTTCCATGTCGAGCCGCGCCGTATCAATTGGAGAATCTACATGCCCTCGTTCGACGTAGTGTCCGAACTGGATAAACACGAAGTCACGAATGCCGTCGACAACGCGATCAAGGAGCTGGACCGCCGCTACGATCTCAAAGGCAAAGGCAGCTTCGAGTTCACGGAAAAAGACCTGCTGATCAAGATGACCGCCGAAGAAGGCTTTCAGCTCGAAGCGATGATCGAGATCCTTAAGCTGGCGTTGGTCAAGCGCAAGATCGACGTGCAGTGCCTTGAACTGAAGGATCCCTTCGCGTCCGGCAAGGTCATGAAGCAGGAAGCCACCCTCAAGGAAGGGATCGACAAGGAGCTGGCCAAGAAGATCGTCGCGCATATCAAAGAAGCCAAGCTCAAGGTCCAGGCTGCCATTCAGGGCGAGCAAGTGCGCGTGACCGGCAAGAAGCGTGACGACCTGCAGGAAGCCATCGCGGCCCTGCGCGCCAAAGAGTTCGGCATGCCGCTGCAATTCAACAACTTCCGCGACTGATCGCCTTCCTGATTTGCCTCTGCGTGGGAACCCGATGGGTTTGTGCGCGTCCGAGTGCAGGTCCCGCGGAAACGGCGGCGCTTTGAACCGCGGTCGTTTCCGTCTTCCGTTTTCGAGACCGCGAGGAGAAATGAATGGATTTGGATTTGAACGGCCAGGTGGATCATCTGGTCAAGGCTTCCCAGGCCTGGCTTCCCATGGTCATGCAGTACGGCAGCAAAGTCCTGTTGGCACTCGTGGTGTTGCTGGTGGGCTGGTGGCTGATCAACAAGCTGACCACCAAGGTGGTCGCGCTGTTGGCTTACCGTCACGTTGACCTCGCGCTGCAAGGCTTCATCAGCAGCCTGGCCAATATCATTCTGAAGATCCTGCTGATCGTCAGCGTCGCCTCGATGATAGGCGTCGAAACCACATCGTTCGTCGCCGCCATCGGTGCGGCCGGCCTGGCCATCGGTCTGGCGTTGCAGGGTAGCCTGGCGAATTTCGCCGGTGGCGTGCTGATTCTGCTGTTCCGCCCGTTTCGCATCGGTGACTGGATCGAAGCGCAAGGCGTGGCGGGCACCGTGGACAGTATTCAGATCTTCCACACGATCATCCGCACCGGCGACAACAAGACAGTGATCCTGCCCAACGGCAATCTGTCCAACGGCATCATCACCAACACCAACCGTCAGCCGACCCGCAAGATCACCTTCGACGTGGGCATCGATTACGACGCGGACCTCAAGCAGGCTCTGCAAGTGTTGATGGACATGGCCGACGATCCGCGAGTGCTGCAGGACCCTGCGCCACAGGCCGTGGTCGCGGCATTGGGCGACAGCTCGATCACCGTGTCGTTGCGGGTCTGGACCAAAACCGGGGACTTCGGTGAGGTTTCAAACCGCTTCAATGCGGAGATCCGCGATCGCTTGCGCGCCGCCGACATCGACATCCCGTTCCCGCAACGCGTGGTGCGTGTGGTGCAGGAACAGCAGGAAGCCGTGACACAGCGCTGATCAAGGCTGTTGAAACGAAAAAGCCCCGGCTCGTGAGAGTCCGGGGCTTTTTGTTGGGTGCCGGCACATCATGGATCACTGTAGGAGCGAATATCAGGGCTGTTCGCTCACCTGCGTTTCAACGGGCTTCTGGTCCTCGTCGCGCTTTTCCTTGCGTGCTTCCTGCACCCAGTGGATGGCGATCATGAACAGGGTCGGTACGCCCATCAGCGCGGTCGCCAGGAAGAAGTTGTGGTAACCGAGCTTCTCCACCATCACCCCTGAATATCCGCCGATCAAGCGCGGCAACAGCAGCATGATCGAGCTCAGCAGCGCGTACTGCGTGGCCGAGAACTTGAGGTTGGTCAGGCTCGACAGGTAGGCCACGAATGCCGACGTCGCAAGGCCGGAGCTGAAGTTGTCCAGCGAGATCGTGACGATCAGCATCTTCAGGTTCGGGCCCATGTCGGCCAGCATCAGGAACAGCAGGTTGGTGGCCGCCGACGTCGCGCCACCAATGAACAGGATGGGCAGGATGCCAAAGCGGACAATGGCCAGTCCGCCGAACGCAGCACCGGCCAGTGTCATCACCAGACCGAAGATCTTGCTCACGCTGGCGATCTGATCTTTGGTGAAGCCCTGATCGATGTAGAACACGTTGGCCATCACGCCCATCACGGTGTCCGACATGCGATAGGTCGCGATCAGCCCCAACAGCAGAAACGCCTGCCAGCGATACCGCAGAATGAAGTCGTTGACCGGCGTCAGGACAGGTGCCAGCCCCCGACGGCCCATGGACGACAGGCAAGCGGCGGTGAGCAGCGTGTAGAGGATCGCGCGCAAGAAGGCACGGTCTTCCATCAGCAGGCTTTTCCACGTGGTGCCTTCGAACAGCACGCTGGCGAAATCGGTGTTGTACAACTGAGTGAACATCGCTGGCACCGACACCAGCAGGATGATCAACACGAACACTGACGCAAGCTGATGCACGAAACCGTAACGCGCCGCCGACAATTGCGTGCGCAACGGTACGGCGGGTTCGCGCATGATCAATGTGGTGATCAGCGCGGGTAGCATCAACAAGCCGAACAACACGTAAGTGCCGGTCCAGGCCGAGTGCTTATAGGCGAAGCCCGTAGAGCCGAAGCCTTCGGCGAAATACAGCGCGCCGGCGGTGGCGAGCAGGGCGGCAACACGGTAGCCCGCCATGTAGCTGGCGGCGAGCGTGGCTTGCTGGCTGTCGGAGGCGATCTCCAGGCGGTACGCGTCGATGGCGATGTCCTGCGTGGCGGACGAGAAGGCCACTAACACGGCAATTGCGATCAGCCATGACAGATGCTGCTGCGGGTCGCAGAAACCCATGCCGATCAGCCCCAGCGTCACCAGCGTCTGTGAGAGCACCAGCCAGGAACGCCGCCGTCCCAGTTTGCCGAGCAGCGGCAGTCGCCATTGATCGAGCAGCGGCGACCATACCCATTTGAAGGCATAGGCGAGGCCGATCAGGCTGGCATAGCCGATGGTTTCCCGAGCGACACCGGCTTCACGCAGCCAGACCGAGAGGGTGGAGAACACCAACATATAAGGCATGCCCGCAGCGAAGCCGAGCAACAACAGCACTAACGTGGAGGGGCTGGCATATGCGGCGAGCGCGGCGCGCCAGGTTTTGCGGGGCATGGGCTGGAGTCTGCCTCAGTTTACGTAAACAAAGCGCGCACTCTAACCGTTGTGCTCTGTCGGACGCCAGCCATGACGTGTCATATCCACACGATTGTTACGGATGGTCACCCCTTCGGCGCGCAATCGCGCCCTTTGTTCTTCACCCGACACGGTTCCCGCCGCCAGGCTCAGCTTTCCGCCCGCGCCCAGCACCCGATGCCAGGGCAGGGTGCTGCCGTCGGGTAACTGACTCAAGGTTCTGCCCACGAAGCGTGCCGCTCGTCCTAAACCTGCCAGTTCTGCCAATTGACCATAACTGACCACTTTGCCTTCAGGCACTTGGTGCAATGTCAGGTAAAGCGCCGTGCGCCGGGCCTCTGAGGGCGATTGGCCAGCAGGATCCTGTATCGGTGCAGAGTGTTCGATCACGGATTCGTTCCTGATTGTAGGACCAACGGGAATTTTCGATAAGGAACTAGGGAAATTTCCTACGGTCATTGATACCTGTGCTGGCGGTCCTTCGATTGCCTTGACGTTGTCCGCAAGGATAATGCCCGATTCTCCGCGAACCAGAGCCCTGTCGTTCCCTATGTTGTCCAGAACCTTGTTGTGCCTTGCCATTACCAGTGCTTCCACTCCCTTGCTCGCCGATACCGTCTGGTTGAAGAACGGTGACAAGCTGACCGGGACCATCAAGGTCTTCGACGGTGGGAAATTATTGCTCAATACCAAATATGCAGGCGATATTCCTTTGGACTGGAAGGAAGTCAAGACGCTGGAAAGCGATCAGCACCTGCTGGTCAAGCAAGACGCCTACACCGGCGAGATCTCCAAATCGCTGCATGCCGCCGACGATGGCAAGGTCACGCTGGCCAACGGCGACGCGCCGAAGACCGTCGACCTGGCGAGCATCCAGCAGATTATGAAGCCCAAGCCGGTCGTCACCGATCTGGTCTGGAAGGGTAACGTTGACGCGGCGCTGGACTTCCAGCGGGCCGACAAAGACACCGACGATTACAACATCGCGTTCAAGACCTCCGCGACTCATGGCAGATGGCGTCACAACGCCGAAGGTGAGTACAACCGCGAGACGCAGGACGAAGACACCACCATCGACAACTGGAAGGCCGAGTACTCCATTGACCGGTTTATCACCGACAAGTGGTTCTGGGACGGTCGGTTTACCTACAAGCACGACAACGTCGAAGACCTGCGTCGTCAGCGCACGGTCGGTACCGGTCCGGGCTATCAGTTCTGGGACGATGAGTTGGGTGCATTCAAGGTCGGGACACTGCTTAACCGCACTGACTTCGAATATTCCAACGGCGAGAAAGACAACTTCTATTCGGTTTCCGGCACCTGGGACTACAACCGCTACCTGATCGGCAAGAAAGTCGAGTTCTTCACCAACGGCGAACTGGGCAAGCCTATCAGCGGCGTGGCGGACTACAGCCTGGATACGGAGATCGGTCTGCGTTACAAAGTCACCGAGTGGGCATCGCTCAACCTCAAGGCCGAGAAAAACGTCATCAGTGGCTCTGACGACGGCGATCTGGACAAGACCCGATACACCGCTGGTTTCGGCGTGGCCTGGTAAAGCGCTTTCTTTATAGTGGGCCCGCAAGGTCGATTTTCAGTCGGCTTGCGGTATCAGATCCTGTGGGAGCGAGCTTTCTCGCGATGCGTCATGGCTGTCGCTGCATCTTTGCCGGATGTACTGGCCGCTTCGTGAGCGAGCTCACTCCCACAGCGCTCGCGACTGACCCTCAGAATTTTTACGCGATCTCTCCGCAAAATCGTCACGCCTCGCCAATCTGGCACCTCGCAACGATAACGATTATCTTGGAGCCTCAACTCCAGCACGCTGCTGCGTACCTTTTATATAGTCGTCGATTCACTTCAGGAGTCACACCATGAGCGCCAACGCCAACCGGCAAGCCCGAGCATTGCTGCTCAAGGAGTATCGCGGTGTGCTGTCGACCCACTCCAAGTCGATGCCGGGGTTTCCTTTCGGCTCCGTGGTGCCGTATTGCCTGGACGATCAAGGGCGGCCGCTGATCCTGATCAGCCGCATCGCCCAGCACACTCATAACCTGCAGCGCGACCCAAAGTGCTCGATGCTGGTGGGCGAGCGCGATGCCGAGGATGTCCAGGCGGTGGGGCGCGTCACGGTCATGGCCGAGGCGCAAAAGGTCACGGATGGGGCGGCCGTCGAAGCCGCAGCACAGCGTTATTACCGCTACTTCCCTGAGTCGGAGAGCTATCACAGCGCTCACGATTTTGATTTCTGGGTACTCGCGCCGGTGCGGTACCGATACATCGGCGGTTTTGGCGCGATTCACTGGCTCGACGACGTCGCCCTGGCCAATCCGTTTGCGGGCGCCGCAGAAACCAGCATGGTCGAGCACATGAACGAGGACCACGCCAAGGCCATTGCTCACTATGTCGAGCTGGCCGGCCTGCCGCAGACCGAACCTGCCACATTGGTCGGCATCGACAGCGAAGGCATGCACCTGCGCGTGGGGCAGGGGCTTTACTGGCTGGCGTTCGCGGAACCTTGTAATACGCCGACACAAGTCCGCCAGGCCCTGGTTCAGCTGGCTCACGCAGAAAAATGGCCGACCGCTGAAGCCGCCGAGGCTTGAATTTACAACCTTGCGACATCACCTAGTGTCTACTGGAAGACTCCTTCCGTTGAGGAACTGATTTGATGCGCGCTTTTTTACTGCTTTTATTGCTTTTTCCAGTGCTCGAGCTGTTCGTGCTGGTGAAAGTCGGAATGTCCATCGGCTTCCTGGCGACGTTCCTGCTGGTTGTCGCCGGCTCCATGCTTGGCGTTTTCGTGGTCCGTGTTGCCGGTCTTGCGACGGCCATGAGCGCCCGTGAGAGTCTGGCGCGAGGCGAATTGCCCGCTCAGCAGATGATGGATGGACTGATGATGACCGTCGGTGGCGGCCTGCTGGTGCTGCCGGGTTTCATCAGCGACGTCTTGGGCCTGATCTGCCTGATGCCGTTTACCCGCCGCCTGCTGGTGAACAAGGTACGCCAGCGCGCCGAGGCTTCGGCGACCCGCCAGCGTGCGTTCGCGGACGACTTGCGTTCTGCAGGATCGAGTCCGGGCGCCGGCCGTCCCGCTTCACGTCAGCCTGAAGTGATCGAAGGCGAAGTGATCGAGGGCGAGTTCGAGCCGCTCGACAAAAAGTGATTCCACGGCTTGATCCACACGGCACCTTCGGGTGCCGTGTTCGCTTCCATGACCTCGATTCCCTTAAAAAATTTCTTCGGTGAGCCTTGTAATCAGCTTGCCCGCCCTTATGTATGGGTCACCGCAAGGTTTCTGGCGCATTTCGTCAGACCGTATTCTGCGGTTCGCTCGCGAACCGTAACCGGCAAGCCCGGATGTTTTAACCCGCCGGTGCCAACACCGGGCGTTCAAAAACCATAATTAGGAGATCGACAATGAAGCTTCGTCCTCTGCATGACCGCGTCGTAATCCGTCGCAGCGAAGAAGAAACCAAAACTGCTGGCGGTATCGTGCTGCCTGGTTCGGCTGCTGAGAAACCAAACCGTGGCGAAATCATCGCTGTCGGTGCCGGTCGCATCCTGGACAACGGTGAAGTACGTGCGCTGGCCGTGAAAGTGGGTGACAAAGTGGTGTTCGGCCCTTACTCCGGCAGCAACACTGTGAAAGTTGACGGCGAAGACCTGCTGGTGATGAGCGAGAACGAAATTCTCGCGGTCGTCGAAGGCTGAGTTGATACCCCGCATTTTCCCGTTACTACAAAGTATTTAAGGAATATCGATCATGGCTGCTAAAGAAGTTAAGTTCGGCGACGTTGGCCGTAAAAAAATGCTCGCCGGTGTGAACGTCCTGGCTGACGCAGTAAAAGCGACCCTGGGCCCAAAAGGCCGTAACGTCATCATCGAGAAAAGCTTCGGCGCTCCGCTGATCACCAAAGACGGTGTATCGGTTGCCAAAGAAATCGAACTGAAAGACCGTTTCGAAAACATGGGCGCGCAGCTGGTCAAAGACGTCGCCTCCCGTGCGAACGACGACGCTGGTGACGGTACCACCACCGCTACCGTTCTGGCTCAAGCCATCGTCAACGAAGGCCTGAAAGCCGTCGCTGCCGGCATGAACCCGATGGACCTCAAGCGCGGCATCGACAAGGCGACCATCGCCATCGTTGCTCAGCTGAAGTTGCTGTCCAAGCCTTGCACCGACACCAAGGCAATCGCCCAGGTCGGTACTATCTCGGCCAACTCCGACAATTCCATCGGCGACATCATTGCCGAAGCCATGGAAAAAGTGACCAAAGACGGCGTTATCACCGTTGAAGAAGGTTCGGGTCTGGAAAACGAACTGTCGGTTGTAGAAGGCATGCAGTTCGACCGTGGCTACCTGTCCCCGTACTTCATCAACAAGCCGGACACCATGGTTGCCGAGCTGGACAGCCCGCTGCTGCTGCTGGTTGACAAGAAGATCTCCAACATCCGCGAAATGCTGCCAGTCCTGGAAGCCGTTGCCAAAGCCGGTCGTCCTCTGCTGATCGTTGCCGAAGACGTTGAAGGCGAAGCCCTGGCGACTCTGGTTGTTAACAACATGCGCGGTATCGTCAAAGTCGCTGCCGTCAAGGCACCAGGCTTCGGCGATCGTCGCAAGGCCATGCTGCAGGACATCGCTGTCCTGACCGGCGGTACCGTTATCTCCGAAGAGATCGGTCTGAGCCTGGAAAGCACTACCCTGGAGCACCTGGGTAACGCCAAGCGCGTCGTGCTGAACAAAGAAAACACCACCATCATCGACGGTGCCGGTGTTAAAGCTGACATCGACGGTCGTATCGCTCAGATCCGTCAGCAAATCGGTGACACTTCGTCGGACTACGACAAAGAGAAACTGCAAGAGCGTCTGGCCAAGCTGTCCGGCGGCGTTGCTGTGATCAAGGTCGGTGCCGGTTCCGAAGTTGAAATGAAAGAGAAGAAAGCCCGCGTTGAAGACGCTCTGCACGCTACCCGTGCAGCCGTTGAAGAAGGCGTGGTACCTGGCGGTGGCGTGGCACTGGTTCGCTCGCTGCAAGCTATCTCCGAACTGAAAGGCGACAACGCCGATCAGGACGTCGGTATCGCTCTGCTGCGTCGTGCTGTTGAAGCGCCTCTGCGTCAGATCGTTGCCAACTCCGGCGACGAGCCAAGCGTTGTGGTCGACAAGGTCAAGCAGGGTTCGGGTAACTTCGGTTACAACGCTGCGACCGGCGAGTACGGCGACATGATCGAAATGGGTATTCTGGACCCGGCTAAAGTGACACGTTCTGCTCTGCAGGCGGCGTCCTCCATTGCCAGTCTGATGATCACCACCGAAGCGATGATCGCTGATGTGGCAGAAGACAAGCCAGCTGGTGGTGGTATGCCAGACATGGGCGGCATGGGTGGCATGGGCGGCATGATGTAAGTCGGCCTTACCCGCTTTTAGCTGTAAGAAAAAACCCCGCTTCGGCGGGGTTTTTTTATGGGTGATGTTTGGGGTTTGGGGTTTGGGGGGTGGTGGCTTTGGGGGGGAGGTGTATATCCGTTATGTGCAGCGGCGCGGATTATGGTTCCGCTCTTACAGCGGGTCACTTTTCTTTCGGGAAAAGTAACCAAAACCATTTGCTCCTGGTTTGGCTTCGACTTCGTCGAGGTACCTTCACTCCGGCGACGCTCCGTGGGCCCGCGCCGAACGGACATCCCTGTCCTGACGGCGCTCTCGCGGCATCCCTGCCGCTTGGCCCACTCCGCGCCACCTGCGTTCAGCCTGCACCCAATTCGCGTTTTGCGGTGTCTGGAAGTTCGCGGTATGAAGATCAAAAGCGAGAGCAGGAGCAGCTTGCTGCTCTGCCTCTGCCGAAGGCGTAGGAGCGTGGCTCGTCCCGCGATCTACCGCGCAGCGGTAGCAAAATCAGGCGACTCGGTTGTGCCAGATACACCGCATGCACTGGATTTGCTGCCGGTGCCCGGCAGATCGCGGGACAAGCCCCGCTCCTACTCTCAGCAGTGGAGTTCGGGAGATGGATGCACGAATCAAAAAGCGAAGAGCGTTAGCTCCAGACCAGAAACAGAAACGTAAAGTTGATGCAGTTCCTGTAGGAGCGCGCTTGCCCGCGATCTACCGCGTAGCGGTAGCAAAACAAGGCGACTCGATTCTGCCTGACACCCTGCATGCACAGGTCTTGCTGCCGGTTCCCGGCAGATCGCGGGACAAGCCACGCTCCTACTCTCAGAAGTGGAGTTCGGGAGATGGATGCACGAACCAAAAAGCGAAGAGCGTTAGCTCCAGACCAGAAACAGAAACGTAAGGTTGATGCAGTTCCTGTAGGAGCGCGCTTGCCCGCGATCTACCGCGTAGCGGTAGCAAAATCAGGCGACTCGGTTGTACCAGATACACCGCATGCACTGGATTTGCTGCCGGTGCCCGGCAGATCGCGGGCAAGCGCGCTCCTACAGTTAATGGCGCAGTCCAGATAAGGGTGAAGTGCGGGAGAGTGTTGCACGGATCAAAAAGCGAAGAGCGTTAGCTCCAGCCAGCGTTGCTCTTGTACGCGACAGGGCAGACACCGCCAAACGCGACTTGGGTGCAGGCTGAACGCAGGTGGCGTGGAGTGGGCCGAGCGGCATGGATGCCGCGAGAGCCGCCCCCGGCCATGGATGGCCGATGGCGGCGGGCCCACGGAGCGTCGCCGGAGAGAGGGTACGACGACGAAGGAGTCGCCAAACCAGGAGCTAGGACCCTTGGTTGCTTGGGGTCTTATCAAGTAACCCGCCGAAGGCGGAACAGTTCGGACGTTAGGACGAACCAAAAAACGCAGCACCACCGCAACTACCGGATATCCACACAAATCCCACAGCGGCATCAGCGGCATCAGCAAACAAAGCGCTACCCCGAAACCGGCTCACCCTCCAACACCTTCTCCTTCTTACCCACCGGCCGGTAGAGCACAGCGTAATAAGCCCCCAGACAGATCAGCCAACAGAACACCGCCGTCCAGATGTTGTGCGAGAAAAAGTGCGCGCCCTGCAGCATTCGCCCTACCGAGAACACCGTCCCGAGGCCAAACGCGAAGATCAGGCCCGCTTTGGCCAGGCGCGGCTTGCGATCACGAAACACAAAGAACAGCGCAAACAACGTAAAACCTGTCGCTGCATGACCGCCTGGCCAGCAACGACCCGGCTTGTCCGTCTGAGGACGCGGGCTCAGCAGCTCGCTGTACTGCTCCTGACCGCCAAACTCCGTCAGGCTCCATGGGCATTGCACCGCCGTGACGGCTTTCATCGGCGTCACGAAGCTAGTCGACAGCGCCATCGACAGCACCAGACAGCCTAATTCACGTTTCCAGGGTTTGAGCTTCGCTATAAAGAAAGAAGCGACAAAGCCGGCGAACGACAGCACACCCAGCGCAATGACCACCTGTTTCGCCCGGTCGTGCAACACGTTTTCCAGAAAATAACTGTGCTTGCCGATGAATCCGCCAGCGGACGGGTCATAGGCCAACTTGGCGATGTCCATGTCCAGCGACGTCAGTTCCAATAACAGCAAGACAATGGCGGTCACCGCTGGAATGCCGAGATAAACCCACAGGTTGATCGGGCGTGAAGCGGGCCGTGCGAAGACTTCAGACATGGTGAATCCCGTGTTGTGGCGAGGAGGGGCTCGCAAGGTAGACCGAGAGCATTCGGCAGTGTGGGTTGAAGGCTGTCGGCGGTCTGTGAACCGGGAGTGAAAAAAACGTTATGCACGGCGAAGCTGGCCCTCTGGCGCGCTTGGCCGTAAGCTGCCGCCAACTCTGACCTGAATGAGTCCGCAACACGGTACCGCGCCAGGTCATGCCGACATCCGTATAGGGAGACATGCGCCCATGAGAATTCTGCTGGTTGAAGACAACCGCGATATCCTGGCGAACCTGGCCGACTACCTGGGTTTGAAGGGCTACACCGTCGATTGCGCCCAGGACGGGCTTTCCGGTCTGCATCTGGCCGCAACCGAACATTACGACTTGATCGTGCTCGACATCATGCTGCCGGGCATCGATGGCTACACGCTGTGCAAACGTCTGCGTGAGGATGCCCGTCGCGATACACCCGTGATCATGCTGACCGCCCGTGACCAGCTCGATGACCGTCTGCAGGGTTTCCGCTCGGGTGCTGACGACTACCTGCTCAAGCCGTTTGCGTTGTCGGAACTGGCTGCGCGGATAGAAGCGGTGTTGCGTCGTGCGCAGGGCGGCGGTCGCCGGACCTTGCAGGTGGCCGAACTGGTTTACGACCTGGACACCCTGGAGGTGACCCGCGAGGGTCGTTTGCTCAAACTCAACCCGGTCGGTCTGAAACTGCTGGCCGTGCTGATGCAGAAAAGCCCTCATGTGCTGCGCCGCGAAGTGCTGGAAGAAGCGCTGTGGGGCGATGACTGTCCGGACAGCGACAGCCTGCGCAGCCACGTTCACCAGTTGCGTCAGGTGATCGACAAGCCATTCGCCAAGCCTCTGCTGCAAACCGTGCACGGTGTCGGGTATCGCCTGGCCGAGGGCCGCGATGGAGTTTAAGCAGAGCCTTGCGCAGCGGATCATCATTGCCTTTGCATTGATGAGTGCGCTGGTTGCGGGGTCGTTTGCCATGGGTATTGTCGCGACGGTACACCTGGTTGAAGAAAAGCTGATTTCTGCCGGGTTAGGCGGTGACCTGACGCGCCTGCTGCTCATGGACAGTGTCGAGGACTGGAGCCATCGCCCGGAGCCGGACCAACTGTTCTATTTCAGCGGCGGACCTGGCGATTTTGATTTGCCCAAGGATCTTCGCCATCTGGAACCGGGGTTTCACGAGGTGTTTCGTGGCCCGCTGTCGTATCACGCCATGGTGGAAGTGGTCGACGGCCGTCATTACGTGCTGTTGCAGGATCAAAGCGATTTCGAAGAGCGTGAGCGCGTGCTGTTTGCCGTCGTGCTGATCGGTTTCGTGCTGGCGCTGGCGTTGGCGGTTTTCCTGGGGTGGGTGCTTGCACGCCGCGTGATGGCGCCGGTGGTTCGGCTGGCGCGTCAGGTGCGTCATCGGGATCAATTGCTCGGGCTCGCACCGCCGCTTGCGCCGGATTACGCCGCCGACGAAGTGGGTGAGCTGGCCGTGGCGTTCGACGCAACCCTGGGTCGCTTGCGCGACGCCCTGACCCGAGAGCGCATGTTCACCAGCGACGTGAGTCATGAGTTGCGAACACCGTTGATGGTGTTGGCCAGCTCCTGCGAACTGCTGCTGGAGAACCCGGCGCTTGATCAGCGCGCCCGCGCACAGGTCGAACGGGTAGGGCGGGCGTGTGAAGAGATGCGCGACCTGGTGCAGACTTTCCTCATGCTGGCGCGCACTCAACGGGACGATGCGGGCATGAATCCGCAACTGTCGTTGCAAGCGGCTGCACAACAGCTTTTGACGCTTTGGCGCGAGCCCATCGAAGCCAAAGGTCTGTTGCTGGAATACCACCCTGACAACGCGTCTCAAACCACCTATAACGCGACCTTTTTGTACGCCGTGATGGGCAACCTGTTGCGCAACGCCCTTCACTACACCGATCGAGGGTTTATCCGCCTCACGCTGCTGCCACAGGGCTTCACCGTTGAAGACTCGGGTGTCGGCATACCCGAAGAAAAGCGGGAGGCAATGTTCCAGCCATTCGTTCGGGGTAACGAGCAACGGGGTGAAGGCCTGGGGCTGGGCCTGTCGCTGGTGCAACGCATTTGCGAGAACCAGGGCTGGACGGTGACCCTCGACACGATGGAGCCAAACGGCTGCCGGTTCACGGTAGAACTCAGGAAAGTGTCCGGCTGATCTCCCTGACACCTGAATGTGCGGTTTGTACAGAGAGTGTAAATGTTGCTGCGATCATGCTGATCATGGCCCTATGCTAGCCCTATCTTCTGGAAAAACCTCGTAACATTTGCGGCGACCAAAGGACGTTTTTTTCACAATTACATGACCTGACAGTCACGTAAATCCGCCTAGTTTTCGTCGTATCACTCTTAGGAGATACGGCCATGAGCAAACGGATCGAGCTGGATTTCTCGCGTAAATATAACGACGAGCACGCAAAAAAATATTTACGCAAGCACAAGGACGGATTGGCAAGACGGTTGTCTGATCGTCGCGACAAACAACTGGCCAGACGCGCGTTGGCATTGGCGGGTGAGCCCGGACTGGTGCTCGATCTCCCATGCGGTGCGGGTCGTTTCTGGCCATTGTTGGCGGAAAAGGCCAATCGCGTGATCATCGGTGCCGACAATTCGGCGTCCATGGTCAAGACGGCTTGCGAGTCACAGCCCGCTGAGGTGGTCAAACGGGTACAACCCTTGCAGACTTCTGCGTTTGCTATCGATATGCCGGACAATGCAGTCGACAGCATCTTTTGCATGCGACTCCTGCACCACGTTGGAAACGCTCAGGACAGAGCGGTGTTGCTGAAGGAGTTTCACCGTGTGACCCGTGACAGCGTGATCATATCGCTCTGGGTCGACGGCAACTTCAAGGCATGGAAGCGCAAACGCGCGGAGCGTAATCGTCAGCAAGAGGGTTACCAGAACCGCTTTGTGTTACCGGTGGCAACAGTAGAAGCCGAATTTGAACAGGCAGGATTTCGCATCCAGGAGCGACTGGACTTCCTGCCGTTGTACGCCATGTGGCGTGTGTATCTATTACGTAAGAGGTAACAGGATGGCCGTGGATTTTGCAGCAGAGTCGAGCGTTCCCGCCAAGGACCGTTTTGCCTATTTCTGGAACACTTGTGGTGAGTGGGTTGAAGAGCCCAACGTACGCCGCGGAGGGGAAAGTGGCGTACAGCGCGTCGTGTCGGAGAACGGTCGTCTGCTGTATGTGAAGCGCCAGACAGGACACATCTACCGCAGCTGGCTGCATCCGTTCGGTCGTCCGACGGTTCTGCGCGAGCGTGATGCGCTGGAAGGCTTGCGCCAACTCAACGTCAACGTTCCCCGCATGGTCTTCTGCGGCGCAGAGCGTGACGAGAACAACGAGTGGCGTGCGCTGCTGGTCACCGCCTCGCTGGACGGCTACGACGAGTTCGAAAACTGGCTCAAAGCGGGCGGCCGCGAACAGTACGGTGAAGCGGTTTACGAGCAGATGCTCAAGGAACTGGCTGAAAACCTGGCCCGTATGCACAAGGGCCGCTGGCAGCACAGCTGCATCTACATCAAACACGTTTTTGTACGTGTGGTGGGTGAGGGCGCAAACGCCAAACCTGAAGTCGCCTTGCTGGACCTGGAAAAGTGCCGCCAGCGTCTGACCGCTTATGGCGCGGCTCAGCACGACATGAAACAGCTGCGTCGCCATTCGTCGTTCCAGCCAGCAGACTGGAAGAAGCTCGTCTACTTTTACGAGACGGCGTTTGGCAGACCCATCAAAGGTTTAGGTCGATGAAGTTAGAACTGGCGCGAGGTTTGTTTTTGGTCGGGGCGTTGGGCGTTGCATCCATTGCCATGGCAGCCTGGGAGCAACCCAGGCCACAGATTCTGAGCGCAGTCCACGGCGAAGGGCATTGCCCTTTGCCACGGGTGGCAAAGGTAGAGCTGCCGGCGCGACCCGATCATGATCTGTTGTTGTTGATGTTCGGTCTGGCACAGGGATCGGGGCCACAGCACTGATGCAACCACCTGACTGAAGGCCCCGTTTATCGGGGCCTTTTTATTGGTGTTGGGTGTTGTTTTTAGGGATCGGCATTGAAATGCTTACTTTGAAGCCCTGTGGGCCCATTCGCGAGCAAGCTCGCTCCCACATCTGTTTAAACGCGCCACTGTCTGATGGAGCGCGTGCATAGCCTCGGTGCCCGGCTCCGATTTCGCGTCCTATGCCTTAAAGCGCCTCACTCGGTCTCTCAGAATGTGGCACGTTGCAAAAAATGTGGGAGCGAGCTTGCTCGCGAATGGGCCCGCAGGGCATCAGAGTAGCGTCTTCGAACCAACCCTCGAAGCCAGCAACGTATATACACACGGCAACACAAACAACGTAAACAACGTCCCCACCGACATCCCCGTCGCGATCACCAGCCCGATGTCGAAGCGGCTGACTGCCCCGGCGCCGGTTGCCAGAATCAGCGGCACCATGCCGAACACCATTGCGGCAGTGGTCATGAGGACCGGGCGCAGGCGAATCGCGGCCGCTTCCTCCACGGCCTCTCGAACGCCGAGGCCCTTGTCGCGTCGCAGCTGGTTCGCGAATTCGACGATCAGGATCCCGTGCTTGCTGATCAGACCGATCAACGTCACCAGGCCCACCTGGGTATAAATATTCAGCGTGGATACGCCGAGGAACAGCGGGACCAGGGCGCCGCAGATCGACAAAGGCACGGTCACCAGAATCACCAGCGGATCGCGAAAGCTTTCGAACTGAGCCGCCAACACCAGAAAGATAATGGCCAGTGCAAGGCCGAACGTCACCCACAAGGCGTTGCCTTCCTGCACGTACTGACGGGAAGCGCCTGCGTAATCGTAGGCAAAACCGGCGGGTGCTTCTTCCTCGGCGATTTGTCGCACGGTATCGATGGCTTCGCCCATGCTGACCAGCGGAAAGCCCGAGATAATGGCCGAGTTGAGCTGCTGGAACTGGTTGAGCTGCCGCGGTCTGGCACGGTCACTGACGGTGATCAGCGTCGACAGCGGGAGCATGGTGCCCTCGCTGTTTTTCACGTAATAGTTCGACAGCCACTCAGGGTTGTCGCGATAAGCCCGTTCCACTTGCGCGATGACCTTGTAGCTGCGCCCATCGATGGTGAAGCGGTTGATCTCCGCTTCGCCCAGCAAGGTCGCCAGACTCCCGCCCAGGTCCTGCATCGAAACGCCCATCTGCGCCGCCTTGGCGCGGTCGATATCCACCACGACTTCCGGCTTGTCGAACGCCAGGTCCACATCCAGGAACGCGAACTTGCCGGACTCCGTCGCGCGCTTCTTGATCCGGTCCACGACCTCAAGCAGGGCTGGATAATCGTTCGGTGTATTGATCACGAACTGAAAGGGCAGACCCTCACCGGTTCCCGGCAACGACGGTAGGTTGAAGCCGAAAATCTGCAGGCCGGTGATGTCTGCGAGCTTGGCCTGTACCTCGGGTAACAGCTCCATCTGAGTGCGCTTGCGCTCGTCCCATGGCTTGAGCAGGAAGCCGCCGACACCGCTCTGTACGCCGTTGAAACCATTGATCTGGAAGGACGAGTAGTACTCCGGGAACGCCTTGAAAATGGAGATGAACTGGTCGGTGTACTTGTTCATGTAATCAAGGTTGGTCGGCTGTGGCGACGTGGCGATCATGAAAATGATGCCTTGGTCTTCATCGGGGGCGAGTTGCGACTGGCTGAATTTCAGGAACACCGGAATCAGGCACAGCACCAGCACGGCGAAGACGATGACCACGGGACGGCTGTTCAATGTGCCGTGCAGCAGACGCTGATAGCGCACTTTCAAGCCGTCGAAAATCTGGTCGAGCTTGTGCGCCAGGCCGCTGGGGTTCTCGTCATGGCGCAGCAGAACGGCGCACATCATCGGCGAGAGGGTAAGGGCGACGATGCCGGAAATCACCACGGCGCCCGCCAGCGTCAACGCAAATTCCTTGAACAGCGCGCCCGTCAGGCCCTGCAGGAAACCAATGGGCGCATAAACGGCGGCCAGGGTCACGGTCATCGACACCACCGGCATTGCGATCTCCCGTGCGCCCTCCAGCGCGGCGTTCAGCGGCGTTTTGCCCTCTTCGATATGCCGATGGATGTTTTCCACCACGACAATCGCGTCGTCCACCACAAGGCCGATTGCCAAGACCATGGCCAGCAACGTCAGCAGGTTGATCGAGTAGCCCATCACTTGCATGAAGAACAGCACGCCGATCATCGATAACGGAATGGTGATCACCGGTATCAGAACCGAGCGCAGCGCACCCAGAAACAGGAACACCACGACGATGACGATCAACACCGCCTCGATCAGCGTTTTCACCACTTCATGGATGGAAGCCTGGATGAACAGGGTGGCGTCGTAGGCGATGGACACTTTCAGGCTGGGCGGCAATTGGCTTTCAAGTTCCGGCATGATCCGCCGGACTTCCTTGATCACGTCCAGCGGGTTGGAGCTGGGCGTGCCCTTGATGCCGATGTACACCGAGGGCGTGCCATCGAACGAGCTGACGGTGTCGTAGTTTTCAGCGCCCATTTCGACGCGCGCCACATCACCGAGCAAGACACGACTGTCACCGACGGTTTTCAGCGGAATGGCGGCGAACGTCTCCGGGGATTTCAGATCGGTGGTGGCGTTGACGCTGGTCACCACGTATTCACCTTTGACCTCGCCAGCGGCGGACAAAAAGTTGTACTTGCGCACGGCGTCCGTCACATCGGTGGCTGTCAGCCCAAAGCCTGCAAGCTTGACCGGGTCCAGCCACAAACGCATGGCGAACACCTGGTTGCCGAGAATCTCGGCTTCGGCCATGCCGGGCAGCGTGGCCAGCTTTGGCTGAATGACGCGGGACAGGTAATCGGTGATCTGCGGATTGTTCAGTTCCGAGCTGTAGAAACTGATGTACATGAGCGCCGAGGCATCGGCCGCTTCCTTGCTGAGCACTGGGTCTTCAGCGTCCTGAGGCAGCTTGTTTTTGACTTCGTTGGCCTTGGCCAGCAGCTCGGTGTAGAGGCGGTCGGTGTTGGCGCCGATGCGCGCGTAGATCGAGATCACCGAGAAGTTCTGCCGACTGACCGAGGTCATGTAGTCGATGCCTTCGGCGCTGGCCAGGCTTTGCTGCAGCGGTTGGGTGATGTAGCCCTGGATGGTTTCGGCGTTGGCGCCGGGGTACGCCGTGGTCACCGTGATCAGGGCGTTTTCCATCTGCGGGTATTGGCGGATGGTCAGTTTGCTGAACGCCTGAAAGCCCAGCAGCACAATCAGCAGGCTGATCACGCTGGCGAGGACAGGGCGGCGGATGAACGGGTCTGTGAATGCCATGAACGTTCCTTTGAAAGCTCCTTCGAGCCGTCAGCTGTGATCAGTCAACCTTGGGTTGGCTGTTCTGCTCTGCGGACGCAGCCTGATCGGCGCTGATGGCGACATGAGTGCCGTTGTCCAGCTTGAGCTGGCCGCCGGTCACCACTTGCTCGCCTGCTTTCAATCCCTTGCTGATGATCACCAGCCCTCCACGGCGCTCGCCGGTGGTCACGAAACGTCGTTCGACGGCCAGTTGCGGTTCACCCTTGTCGTTTTTTTCCGGCTGACCGTCAGTGCCGTTCTTCGGCACGACGACATACACCGAGTTGCCGTACAGCGTGTAGGTAATGGTGCTTTCCGGCACCACCAGTTGCTGTGCATCCTGCCCGAGGATGACCTGCAGATTGGCGAACATGCCGGGCAGCAACTTGCTGTCGGGGTTGGGCAGCGTGGCGCGCACGAGCACGTTACGCGTGGCATCTTCGACCTTGGGGTTAATGGCGCTGATGCTGGCAGTGAACACAGCGTCAGGATAAGCCGCGACGCTGACCTGCACCTGCTGACCGAGGGCCAGTTTTGGCAGCACCTGTTCCGGCACGAAGAAGTCGGCGTAGAGGCTGGTCAGGTCTTGAAGGGTAGCGATGACCGTACCGCTGGCGAGGTAATCGCCCACATCCACCTGACGAATGCCGATGGTGCCGCTGAATGGCGCGAGAATGCGTTTCTTGGCCAGCGAGGCATTCAGTTGCGCGACACTGGCCGCCGCTTTTTTCTGCGTGGCGGCGAGTTTGTCGAAATCGCCTCTGGAAATGGAACCATCGCCCACCAGTTTGCTGCCGCGAGCGAAGTCCAGCTGCGCCAGACCCAAATCAGCCTCGGCGGTGCCGAGCAGACCCTTCTCCACATCGCTGTCGAGTTGCACGAGCGGCTGGCCGACCTTGACTTTCTGTCCGGATTCGAACTGCAAGGCCTTGACCGTGCCGGAGATTTCCAGCGCCAGGTCCACGCCCTGCAAAGCCTTGAGCGTGCCAATGGCGGGCAGGCGACTTTGCCAGGCGCGTTCTTGCACCACTGCGACCGCGACATTGATCGGCGGCTTGGGGGCGGTGAATTGCTGGATCTGCTTGTAGATCGAAAATGCCTTGTACCCGCCCAGGGCCAGCACCACGATGACGACAACACCCAACATGATCAACATGCGGCGACGCAACATATTCCACTTCCTTGGAAAACAGATGAATCAGGCGACTTTGATGCCCTCAAGCCAACCCGAAAAACTCACACCAGATGCAAATGGTTGTCCCACAATCCCGCCGGCAACGCCAGTGGCTGGGCGACCAGTGCGCTCTGGCGGCAATCGTAAAAGCGGCATCGGCCCTGGCCTGAGGTGACGACAAAGCCATCGGCGACGGCGCCGACACCCGCGCAATCAGGCAGCGGGGCATCCAGGCGGACGGCGCCGCTGTCCAGGTCCCAGATAAAGAAACGATTGCCGCGCGGTGCTGTTAAGGCGACCAGCCGTAACTCGCTGTGGATGGCCACGCTCGCGGTGTAGTGCGCCATCGCTTGCAACTGTTGCTCGGCCACCGGAAAGGCCTGAAACGGCTGCCCCGGCCGTTTGATCGCCAGCAGCTCTGCAGACTCATGGGACGGCCCCATGAACTGTTGTCCGGTAACGAGGGTGCCGTCAGTGGCAATCGCCATGTGGCGCACGCTGTTCATCGACTGGGACAAGATTTCCTTGCTCAACAGTGTGCCGTCCTGTTGCATCAGGACCAGGCTCGGTTCCATGGCATTCAGGTTCATGTCGACCCGGCTTTCGGCCTCGGTACGAATACCGCCGTTGGCGACCGCCAGCGTCTCGCTGTCAGGCATCCAGGCGACCTGATGCGGCCCTATGCCGTGGGTGGGGATCTCACCGCTGTGCTCCAGGCGATCCCCGATGAACCGGTAGACGCCGAGCAGTCCACGTCCCGGATCGGTGGTGTCGTTTTCGGTGGCGTACAGCCATTCGCCGTCTTTGTGAATGACTGCATGGCCGTAGAAATGCCGATTCGGCTTCGAGGTGATGGTCTGCAACAGACGACCGTCGCGCAGGTCGATCAGGTAACTCTCGGTGCCCGGCCTGCGGGCGACGAACAACGCGATCGGCCGTTGCGGATGATTGATGATGTCGTGGCAACGCTGGGCCACCGGTGTAGCGAAGACCTGAGTGCCGTCCACGCGATACCCCACGGCGTAGTGCTTGCCATCGCTGTCATCTCGGGCAGACAGCAGCAGCGGGCTTTCGCCTTTCTTTTTGAACAGCGTCCATCCACCCAAGGTACAGGCGCTGAGAACAAGGCTGCCGAGAGCCAGAGCCTGACGTCGCAACATATCAGTCACCATCATTGGCATTGAAGCCAAGCTGAATGCCCAGTGCTTTGGCGAGTTCGCCTTCGTGCAGGCGATGCACCTTGTTGAGGCTATCGTAGAACGCGTTCAACTGCTGACGGCCTTGCTCGGTGGCCAACAGCTCGACCAGTGGCGGTTTGAGCGCCGCCAGTTGCTTCTGGCTGTCAGCGTAGGCAGCGTCGATCTTGTCAGCCAGCGGCTTTTGCTCCGCAGGCAACAGGCCACGCAGGCCCTTGTTGTCCACGCCCGACCAGACTGTTTCGGCGCTGGCGAGACCGGCTTGCAGGCTGCTCAGCGACGCCTTGCTGCGCCACGATTCGGCCTGGAAAGGTTGCGGCACGCCCTTGGTCTGGCGACCCAGCGGTGTGCCGAGTTTTTTCTTCAGGCTATCCAGCGCCGTGACCTGCACGCGCAACAGTTCAGCGATGGCCTCGTGGGAGTCGGCGTAGCGCGGGTTCGGAAACTTGCTCAGTTGCGCGAGCATGCCGTCGGTGCTGTTCCAGCCGTCCAGAATCTCTTGCGCGAGGGTTTTCTGGCGTTCTCCGATCGCGACCAGGAGCGGGCAGTAGCGCGCTTTCTGATCAGCGCTCGCCATGTCGATTTCGGCATCGAACAGGATGTATTCATACGCCGACAATCCCTGAACGACGACGCTGGATTTCGCCAGTGCATCGGCGCTGATCTGAGGCTGAGCGGTCACCAGTTGCTCGACCTGACGGCCCACCAGGTTCTTCTTGTCCGGCCAGAACTGTATCTGCCATGAGCGGTTGCCTTCGGCCAGCGGCCCGATCAGCAGCGGCTGCAGTTCGGCCCAGGCTTTCTGTGCATGGAGGAAGTCGGCCCGCGCGGTGTCCAGGTCGCTCTTGCCCTGACAGAACGCCAGCGCACTGACCGCCAGTTGCCGGTCAGCGTCGACCCAGCGGCTGTAAGTCGGCAGTATCACTTGCTTGGCGATGGCGGCAGACGTCACGGCCTGCGGGTCTGCGGGCGCACAGGCACCCAGCGCGAGCGCGGCGAGGCTGGTGAACAACAGCTTGGGACGGAACATGTCCGGCTCCTTATCTTTCGGATAATACGTTTAAAGGGAATTCAGGAACGCCAGAAGCGCTGCCCGCTGTTGTGCATCGAACGCCAGCACCTGACGCTGCGCGGGCAATGCTTCGCCGCCGTGCCACAGTACGGCTTCCATGAGGTTGCGGGCGCGGCCATCGTGCAGAAACCGGGTATGCCCACTGACGGTCTGAGTCAGTCCGATGCCCCACAATGGCGGGGTTCGCCATTGCTGCCCGCTGGCCTGGAATTCGGTGAGGTTGTCGGCGAGGCCTTCGCCCATGTCGTGCAGCAACAGGTCGGTGTAAGGGCGGATTACCTGGTTGGCGAGCTCCGGCTCTGCAGCGTTGCCCGCGGTCGTGAACTGCGGCGTGTGGCACTGCTGGCAACCGGCCTTGAAAAACAGGTTCTTGCCGGCCAGGACTTGCGAACCGGCCACGTCACGGCGCGCGGGCACGCCCAGGTTGCGGGTGTAGAACGTGATCAGCCGCAGAATGTTGTCACTGACTTCCGGCTCGCCATCGGGGCCCTGGCCATTGGGCGCGTCAAGGCAGGCCGTCTGCGACGGTGTGCAGTCATCCACTGTCTTGAGGCTCGAGGTCAGCCCCATGTCGCCCGCGAGGGCATGGGCATTTTGCTGCTCGATACTGGGCTGCGAGGCTTTCCAGCCAAACCGCCCGAGAACGGTTTTCTGCTGTGCGTCGTCCCAGACCCAGTTGGGCGTGCCGGTGATGCCGGTGCCTTTGCTGTCATCAGGATTCGCGTTTGCCAGAATCGCTGCTTCTGGAATGGCCTCCAGCAGACCCAGGCCGATCATGGGCGGCGCGATGCGGGCCGAGGCGCGGGTCTGCGGGTGCATTGCCCCGTAACCGAGCTGGGTGATCTGCAGGGTAGGGCGACGCAGATGCGCGGGCGTACCGTCACGGAAATGCACGGTCATGGCGTCGTATTCCACGCGCACTTTGCCTTCGGGTGTGACGCCGGGAATCGCCATGTCCTGCAGCTGTGTGCCATAGACCGGCTCGGGCGTCAGCCCCAGACGCTTGATGTGCTCTGCGTAAGCAGGCTCATCGGGAATCGACAGGCGCACGAGCATTGACACAGCGTTGTCGGCGCCCGGCTCGGGCGGGTGTCCGCGGCCGTCCTTGATATGGCAGTTCTGGCAGGCGTTGGTGTTGAACAGGGGCCCCAGGCCGTCTCGCGCGGTGGTGGTCGAGGGCGCGATGACCCAGGGGTTGCGGAAAAAGCTGTTGCCGACGCTGAAGTCCAGCCGCCGGGTCGGTGACAGGTTGGCGGACGGAAGGGAAAACGCCGTGCGGTCCTTTTTGTGGACGGTGGTCGCGCCGCCGGATTGCGCCTCGCCTGGCTCGGCAGCGGTGAAACGCGGGGCGTCATCGCACCCGCCAATGGCCGAAGCCATCAGCAGGAAGAGCCAGAGACGGAACCGCGCAGTCATACACATCCTGCAAAGGGCTGGAAATCGGGGCGAGCAAGCTTACCAGCCCCGTTCTTGAGGAATAAGAGGGATTTGCGTTTGTAAGCCTCTCTCGAAACGTGTTGTAACCAATTTGCCGCCAGCCCGGAGATTTGGCGGCAAATGGTCAATCAGAGTCCGGAGATTTGCACTGCAGGGTTCTCCACCAGCAGTTGCATGAGTCGCCGCTCGCCTTCTATCACCTTGAACGAGCGGTAATCGCCAATGCCGTCGAGCTGCCGCTCGCGCTCACGAATGGCGAGTTCCTTGGCTCTCTCGTAGCCGTAGTGTTCGACCCTGAACGACTTGGTCACGCTGCTGCCATTTCGCAGCGTCGTGCGCGCCACCCAATAGGCAATGCCGGTATAGCAGCGGTAATGCACGCCGGGATAACCGCTGGTGTTGGTTGAGATGATGCGTTGACGGATGTCTCGGCTGAGCTTGGGCAGGTGTTCGAGCAGCAATTGGTCGCGGCAGACGTCTGCCGCTTTGCGAGCGGCTTCGCGTCCGCCGTAGCGAGAGAATGAGAACAGTCTGTTGAAGGTCCTTCCATCACGGTAGATCGTCACTTTCCAGGCACGAGGCCCCTTGATGCCGACCAACAAATGGATGCCATAGTCATTGGCTTTGAGTTTGCTGACGCGGCGCCTTTTATTGTTTCTCTTGGGCACTTTCTGTCTCCTCCTGGATAGGGTGGGGTCAAGGAAGTGCGCATGATCGACGGCGAATAAAGCGCGTTCAATCCGACACAGAGCGAACAGGAAACGCCCTACATAACTTACGGATCGGTCTTCAGAAGCCCCGTGTTTGCAGGGGGGGACGGTTTTTTTGCGGTCAAAAAAAGGCCGACCCGCTGACGGGCCGGCCTTCTTTTGACGATCATCGACGCGCGCTTTGGCGAGTGCCTGGCAGGCTTCGATCAGGATCGTCGGAGCACGAACGGCGCCAATCAGAATTCGTGATCGGCGTTGTCCGGGTTCAGGTCGGTGATACCCAGCTTGCCGGCGGCTTGTTCGATGGCGCCGGTCTGCTTGACCAGTGCCGCGATGGCGTCACGAACGACCTGATTGCCAGCGGTGTTGCCCGCTGCGATCAACTGGTCGAAGTGTTCACCCTTGTTGGCACGATCGACGATCGCTTGCAGTTTTGCCTGGGTGGCGTCCAGGTCGGCGCGCACGGTGCTGTCGGTCGCGGCATCGGCCTTGGCGACCAGCGAGGACAGGCTCGGTCCGCTGACCTTGCTGCCGTCTACGCGGGTGTATTCACCCAGATAAACGTTGCGGATGCCCAGGCCGTTGTAGAAGTGCGAGTTGTGGGTGTTGTCGCTGAAGCAGTCGTGTTCGTCTTCGCTGGAGTTGGCCTCCAGCGCCACCTTCATGCGCTCGCCCGCCAGCTCGCCCAGAGACAGGCTGCCCATGCCGAACAGCATTTTGCGCAGGCCGCTTTCAGCCGGCTCTGCTTCCAGCGTGGCGCGGTAGTTGTCGGCAACGCCCGGTTTCCAGTTATTGACCATCTCTTCCAGGTCGCTGACCAGCAGGTCGGTCGCAGCTTTCAGGTACGCACGACGACGGTCGTTGTGGCCGCCGGTGCCGCCTTTGCCTTCGACGTAGTCGCTGGCAGGGCGTTCGCCTGCGCCCGGGCCGTTGCCGTGCAGGTCCTGGCCCCAGAGCAGGAATTCGATCGCGTGGTAACCGGTGGCGACGTTGGCTTCGGAGCCGCCCAGCTCGTTCAGGCTGGCCAGTTTCTCAGGCGTGATCTCGGTGACATCGACCTTGTCTTCGCCGACTTGCACCGACTTGTTGGCGATGATATTCGCGGTGGCGCCTGGGTTGCCCAGTGCATGCTGGTAATCCTTGGCCACGTAATCAATCAGGCCTTCGTCCAGCGGCCAGGCGTTCACCTGACCTTCCCAGTCGTCGATGATGGTGTTGCCGAAGCGGAACACTTCGCTCTGCATGTACGGCACACGGGCCGCAACCCAAGCGTCGCGCGCGGCTTTCAAGGTCTGATCATTCGGGTTGGCGAGAAAGGTGTCGACAGCGGTCCGCAAGGTCTTGGCGGTGGATTCGGCGTCGCTGAACACGGCGAAGACGATGTTCGCGTAGTTCGCGACCACGGCCTTGGTGGCGGCGTCGCTGGTCTGGGCCGGTGCGGCGGCTGGCGCTGCTGCAGGAGCCGGCGCGGCGGCGGCAGGCGTCGGGGAGGGCGCGGCGGCAGCGGGCTTGTCCTTGCCTTGGTCACAACCGGCCAGAGAGATAGCGATGGCCAGCAGACTTGCGGTTGCCAGGGGCATACGAATCATGACGGAATCCTGCGTCGGAAAGAGTGTGTAAACGGTGGCGAGCGCCAGAAAAAAGCTGCGACATAATGCGAAAGATTTGCATTCTGTGTAAAGGCAAAACGCCGCGACGCGGGAGGAGGAGGTATTTCAAGCTGTTACAAGGCGTTTCAGGGCCTGCCGGGCGTAACGCTCAACAGGAACGCCGTGGATCGCGACCGTTTTTGGTCAGGTGAATTGATAGTTGATGGCCCGACGCGTTCGCGGGCAAGTGCGTTCCTACGAAAGCGTGACGGTGCCTATAAAACCCCCACGTGCGTCCGCTGCGCCTGTTTCAGATAGGACAGCAGCTCCCGCGCCGGCAGTGGCTTGCTGTAGAAGTAGCCCTGACCTTCGTGGCAACCCTCGGAGATGATGTACGCCTCTTGCTCCGTGGTTTCCACGCCCTCGGCGATGACTTGCATGCCCAGGCTTTTGCCGAGCTGGATGATGGCGCGCACGATGGTGGCGTCGTCATCGTCGTCGATCAGGTCCTGCACGAAGCTCTTGTCGATCTTGATCTTGTCCAGCGGCAGGCTTTTCAGATAGCTCAGGGACGAATACCCGGTCCCGAAGTCGTCGATGGCAATCAGCGCGCCCGAACGACGCAGGCTGAGCAGGTGTTGGGCGGCGGTGCTGATGTCTTCCATCAGGCCTGTTTCGGTAACTTCAAGCTCAAGACTGCGCGGCGGCAGGCGGTAGATCTGCAGCAGGTTGTTGACCACCCGAGGCAGCTCGGAGTGGTGCAGTTGCACGGTGGACAGGTTCACCGCCATGCGCAGTTCGCTGAAGCCCTGATCGTGCCACTCGCGCAGCTGTTTGCACGCTTGGTCCAGGACCCATTCGCCGATGGCAATGATGGTGCCGTTCTGTTCGGCCAGCGGAATGAATTGATCGGGCGGGACGAAACCGTGCTCAGGGTGAATCCAGCGAATCAGTGCCTCGACACCGACGACACGATGGTCGCGATAGCTGATCTGAGGCTGGTACACCAGATGAAACTGGTTGCGCACCAGGGCTTCGCGCAGGTCTTTTTCAAGCTCACGGCGACGGCGCATCTCGCTGTCGACGCTGGCGATGTAGAACTGGTAGCGATTGCGCGAGCGCGTCTTCGCCAGGGTCATGGTCTGCTCGGCTTTTTGCAGAAGCTTTTCAGTGCTATCGCCATCCTCGGGGAACAGCGTGATGCCGATGGTCGCGCGCAGACGGATTTCCTGCTGATCGACGGCGAACGGCGCTTCCAGATCATCGAGGATGTTCTGTGCCAGCTCCGCTGCTTCGTACGGTTGTTCGATGTCCGCCTGCACCAGCGCGAATTGGTCGCCACCCAAGCGCGCGAGTGCGCCCAGACGGCCGCTGTGTCCACGCAGACGGTCGGCCAGCGCCAACAGCAGTTGGTCGCCCGCCTGATAACTGAATTGTTCGTTGATGCCCTTGAAGTCATCGAGGCCGACGCACAGCACGGCAACCCGATGTTGCACGCGTCCGGCATCGATCAGGATCTTGTCCAGTTGCTGTTGCAGCTGCTGGCGATTCGGAAGCCCGGTCAGAAAGTCATATTGGGCCATGCGCAGCAGGCTGGATTCGGCCTCGTGTCGCAGGTGAGTGTTGCGTTCGATGGAGGCCAGCAGTTCGTTGGCGGTGTTAACCCAGAGCCCCAACTCGTTCTTCTCGTGACCTTTGAGCAGTGGCAACTGGTGTTCGCTGGGTCGGTCGGGATTGATGCTCGTCAGGTGTTCAATGATGCGCGACAGCGGTTTGGTGAGCAGCCAGTGATAGACCAGATACAACACCAACCCCATCGCCAGAGCGCGCAGCACGCCGGAAATAAAGATGATCATCGAATTGACGAGAAAGCCCTCGCCATAGGTCGCGGTGTCGAGGGTGATGCGCAGATCGCCGTAATATTCGCTGTATGGGCTGCGGCCGACCAACTGCGTGGTGAAGCTGCGTTCCTGGCCGAGAATCGGGTCGGTCAGCCAACGCGTCGGCGAGGATTTAAGGTCACGGGTCTTTTCTGCAAGCAAGGTCTCATTGGGATGGCCAATAGATGCCATGCGTACGGCCTTGTCCTGAAACAGGCCCTCGATGACCTGCATGCCCATTTCCCGGTCCAGGCTATAAACAGCCTGTGTCGACGGGTCACGGAACATGTCGAGAATCCGCTCGGCGTCAGTGGCGACGGCCTGCCGGGTCTTGTAGGCGTCGTAGACAATCTGTGCGCAGCTGAGCACAACGCCCACGACGAGCGCTGAAAGCAACACCACACGCAGCAGCTTCACCGACAAGCTGTTCTTGAGTTCCAGCTTCAAATGGGCATTCCTTCATCCATGCTGATAGCGGGTGACTGTTTGCAAGCATTGGCAATGCAGGCCATGGGGTCAAGGTTTCGATACACACCTGACCTGTTTCATTCAGATAACGATCCACATGCAGGCAAGTAAGGCTATCGGTACTGTGTCGGTAAACAGGGCGCGGAACTTGAGCCTCTTTTCATCGATTCGGACGAAACTGATATTAGTCCGCTATCGCTTTCTGACAATACATAAAGGATGAACAGAAGGCGAAAAAAAACCCGGCAATGCCGGGTTTTTCTCTATACCGCGCTTAGATGCGGTAATCAGGCGGTGAAGGCTTTGCCTTCGAACTGCTCAGCAACGAACTTCCAGTTCACCAGATTCCAGAACGCCTCGACGTATTTTGGACGCAGGTTGCGGTAGTCGATGTAGTAAGCATGTTCCCAGACGTCGCAGGTCAGCAGCGGGGTGTCGCCGCTGGTCAGCGGGTTGCCGGCGCCGATGGTGCTGGCCAGCGCCAGGGAGCCGTCAGCTTTCTTCACCAGCCAGCCCCAGCCGGAGCCGAAGGTGCCGATGGAGCTCTTGCTGAACTCTTCCTTGAACTTGTCGAAGGAACCGAACGCAGCGTTGATGGCATCAGCCAGTGCGCCGGTCGGTTGGCCGCCGGCGTTTGGCGCCAGGCAGTTCCAGTAGAAAGTGTGGTTCCAGACCTGGGCTGCGTTGTTGAAGATACCGCCCGAGGAAGACTTGACGATTTCTTCCAGGGTCTTGCCTTCGAACTCGGTGCCTGGCACCAGGTTGTTCAGGTTCACGACGTAGGTGTTGTGGTGCTTGTCGTGGTGGTATTCCAGAGTTTCCTTGGAGATGTGCGGTGCCAGAGCATCATGAGCGTACGGCAGCGGAGGCAATTCGAAAGCCATGGTAATTCTCCTAATCAGGTCAGTTGCGGTTTGCGCAAGGCCGATCACGGGCGGCCAGACAGAACATACGCCGGAGAGTCTTTTACTCTTTGCGGCGCAGGGTTTTGGATCATAGCACCGGGTCCGGCCCATAACCACGCAACAACTGTGTGGGATAGAGGTTCCAGAGCGTTGCGCGGGAAATGATGGATATTTTTGATGAGTCGCCGCGCCTGTAAATAATCAGGCGGTTCGGATCAACTGCATCGCGACACTGAACATCATTGCGGCGACCATCAGATCCAGCAGGCGCCATGTCGCCGGTCGGGCGAGCCACGGCGCGAGCCAGGCTGCGCCGATCGCCAGCGTCGAGAACCACAGCAATGACGCACTGGCGGCACCGGCCACGTAGGCGCCCGGTTCTGTCTGCTGCGCTCCGAGGGAGCCGATCAACAGAACCGTGTCGAGATAAACGTGCGGGTTGAGGAGGGTGACTGCCAATGCCGTCAGCAACACGGCGCGGCGCGAACGCTGACCGTCGGCGTCGCCCTGTTGCAGGCTTTGCGGTGACAGGGCGCGGCGCAGGGCTTTGCTGCCGTACCACAGCAGAAACACCACGCCGCCCCAGCGCGCGACGGCCAGCAATGTCGGGTTGTGCGCCAGCACATTCGCCAGTCCGAACACGCCGGCGGCGACCAGGATCGCATCGCACACAATGCACAACAGCGCGACCGACAGGTGATGCTCGCGGCGCAGGCTTTGCGCCAGGACATAAGCATTCTGGGTGCCAATGGCCATGATCAGGCCGAACGCAACCAACAGGCCGTTGAGGTAGCTCTGCCACATGAGGTATCGCTCCGTGAAGTGAATCAGTGGGCGCTGGTGGCCAGTTCGCGCAGTACCGTCATGGCTTTGTGCGCGTCATCTTTTCCCACGAACAAATGATCGTGATAGAAGCCCGCGATCACATTGCAGCTGATGCCTGCTTTTCCCAACGCGCTGGCAAACGCTGCGGTCAGCCCCACGGCCTCCAATGACGAGTGCACGGTCAAGGTGATCCATGCCATGACGTAGCCGCAGGCGAGGCCCAGTGATTCGGCCTGCTGTCGTTCAACAATAACGGTCAGCCCCTCCTGCTCGCGGAAGCTGCCTATGACCTGCGCGCTCTGGAGATCGCTTCCGTCGGGCACGCTGGCGAACACATATTCACCGTCGTTCAGTTGTGGGCTCATGCTGCGCAGCAGCACGTTGAGGGAAGTCTCACCGGACATCGGATGTTCTCGTCGCATGCAGGTTTATGTGGCGAGTGTCGGGCAATGAGCGGTATAAGAAAAACCAATAATGCTCATCGCTCATTAGGAAAAGTGATGTTTGACTACAAGTTGCTTTCGGCGCTGGCGGCTGTCATCGAGCAGGCGGGTTTCGAACGGGCGGCCCAGGTCTTGGGCCTGTCGCAGTCCGCCGTCTCACAGCGGATCAAGTTACTGGAGGCACGGATCGGTCAGCCAGTGCTGGTAAGGGCGACGCCGCCCAGCCCCACTGACATTGGTCGGCGCCTGCTGAACCACGTTCAACAGGTTCGGTTGCTGGAGCGAGACCTGCAAAGCGTGGTCCCGACGCTTGACGAAGGTGGCGTTCCGGAACGTCTGCGCATTGCCTTGAACGCGGACAGCCTGGCCACCTGGTGGGCGCTGGCGGTGGGGGATTTTTGTGCCGAACACCGGTTGCTGACCGATCTGGTGGTGGAGGATCAGGACGTTGGCCTCAAGCGCATGCGTGCCGGTGAAGTGGCGGCCTGCCTGTGTGGCAGCGAACGCCCGGTGGCGGGTGCGCGCAGTTTGCTGCTGGGCGCCATGCGCTATCGTGCGTTGGCCAGCCCGGCCTTCATCGCGCGGCATTTTCCGAATGGCGTCACGGCGAAGGCGCTTGCGCGTTCACCGGCGATGGTCTTCGGGCCGGATGATTTTCTCCAGCATCGCTACCTGGCCTCGCTGGGTGTTGAGGGCGGCTTCGAGCATCATCTGTGCCCGTCGTCCGAAGGTTTCATCCGCATGACGGAATCCGGAATGGGCTGGGGCCTGGTGCCTGAATTACAGGTGCGAGAGCAACTGGCGAGCGGCAAACTCGTGGAATTGTTGAGTGATCGCTGCATCGATGTGCCCTTGTACTGGCATCATTGGCGCAATGGCGGGCAGTTGTTGACGCAGTTGACTGATCATCTGGCGAAGAAAGCCGGTCAATGGTTGGTGCCGCTGGCAGCGCCGTGAGCGTCAGTGCAGACGCTGAGGTTTCTTGGTTGGTTGCAAGACCTGTGGGAGCGAATTCATTCGCGATTGGGCTGATCAGCCTGCGAAGATGTGTCGTTCGCAAAACCGCATCGCGAATGAATTCGCTCCCACAGAGATCACCGACCCTGGAGATTCCTGCGCCGTGCAGGAACCGGCCTCGCGAGCCTATGTTGTGCATATTTATTTGAACGGAGCGGTAAATGAAGATTCTGGTCACCGGCGCGAGCGGCTTCATCGGCGGACGCTTTGCGCGTTTTGCCCTGGAGCAGGGATTGAGCGTCCGGGTCAACGGCCGTCGAGCAGAGGGCGTTGAGCATCTGGTGCGGCGCGGCGCCGAGTTCATTCAAGGCGACTTGAGTGATCCAGAGCTGGTGCACGCCCTGTGCGACGACGTCGAGGCGGTCGTCCATTGCGCGGGGGCTGTCGGCACCTGGGGACGCCGTCAGGACTTCCATGAGGGCAACGTTCAGGTCACTGAAAACGTCGTTGAAGCCTGTCTCAAGCAACATGTCCGCCGGCTGGTGCACTTGTCCTCGCCATCGGTCTATTTCGATGGGCAGTCGCACCTGAACGTTCGTGAAGAACAGATTCCCAAGCGCTTCCACAATCACTATGCCGCGACCAAGTACCTGGCTGAGCAAAAGGTGTTTGGCGCCACGGAGTTCGGGCTTGAAGTCATTGCGTTGCGTCCTCGCTTCGTCACCGGCGCGGGAGACACCAGCATCTTCCCGAGGCTGATGCAGATGCAGCGCAAGAAACGCCTGTCGATCATCGGCAATGGCTTGAATAAGGTCGATTTCACCAGCATTCAGAACCTGAACGAGGCGATCCTCAGCAGTTTGCTGGCGACGGGGGCGGCACTGGGCAAGGCCTACAACATCAGCAATGGCACGCCGATTCCCCTCTGGGACGTGGTCAATTACGTCATGCGTCAGATGCAGTTGCCGCCTGTCACGCGCTATCGCTCGTACGGGCTGGCCTACAGCGCGGCGGCGATCAACGAAGCGGCCTGCCTGCTTTGGCCGGGCCGACCTGAACCTACGCTGTCCAGAGTGGGGATGCAGGTCATGAACCGAGATTTCACGCTTGATATCAGCCGCGCCCAGTATTATCTGGATTACCAGCCCAACGTCAGCGTCTGGACCGCGCTGGATGAGTTCTGCGGCTGGTGGAAAGCGCAGCACGGCCAGGCCGTTTAAAACGGCCGGCGATTCATAGGGTCCTACGTGTCGCGGTTATACTGCCGCCATTCAGATTCAGCGGTCTTCAAAGGGAAACACATGCGCAAAGATCCGTATGACGACATCGATGATGTGCCGAGCCTCAGCGCCAAAGATGACGACGATGACTTCATCCCGACCGCCGGTGCCCGTGAGCGCACCACGGTGTATTCGCGGACCACACCGGTGGTCAAGGTCAAAGCCCCGGGCACGGGCGCTTTGTGGGCCTTGATCGGGGCGCTGTTCATCGCGTTCTGTGGTTTGGGCTGGTGGAGTTTTCAGCAGGTTTCGTTAATGGAACAGCAACTGGTCGCCACCCAGGAAAGCTTTGCGCGCATCAGCGAGGAAGCGGCGGGGCGCCTGCAGGACATTTCCGGCAAGGTCGTCGCCACTGAATCCGTTGCCAACAGTGGCGGTGAAGCGCTGAAGGCGCAGATCAAGCAGTTGCAGGATCAACTCGCTGACCAAAACAAGCAGCAGCAAGGCGTTGCGGGGTTGCAGGGCGGCCTGGACAAGCGCCTGGAGCAGATTGCCGCTCAAGCGACGCAGCAGCAGGCGACCAATCAGCAGTTGCAGGATCAGTTGAAGACGGTCGCTGCCGAGCTGGCTGCGTTGAAGGCGGCGATGCCTGACAGCAAGTCGTCGCAGTCGCAGCAGGATCGTCTGGATTCGGAACTCAAGAGCCTGAGTGCCGATGTGGCGAATTTGAAGAAGAGTAATAACAGTCAGGCGATCGAGCGTCTGGAGCAGGACATGATTGTGCTCAAGAGCGAGCAGGATAATCGTCCGGCGCAGGCGGCTTCTTCGGGCGCGAGCACGGCGGAGTTCGATGCGTTTCGCGGGCAGATGACGCGCAGTCTCAATACCTTGCAGAGTCAGATTCAGACGTTGTCGCAGCAGATCAACGCGCGGGGGCAGTAGGCGCTCCACTTTGTCCCGCGATCTGCCGGGAACCGGCAGCAGGACCCGTGCATACGGTTTATCTGTGATCGTCCCCACGCTTCGCGTGGGAATGCAGGGCCAAGACGCTCTGCGTCCAAGTGGACGCGGAGCGTCAGTCGCTGCGTTACCACGCGGAGCGTAGGAACGATCATTCAATCCAGATACGCTGATTACAGCGTCGGATAATCGATATACCCCACAGCCCCTTTCCCATAAAACGTTTCAGGGTGCGGCTCGTTCAGCGGAGCATCCTTGGCCAGGCGTGCAGGCAGATCGGGGTTGGCAATGAACGGCACACCGAAGGCCACCGCATCCGCTTTGCCGCTCGCCAGCCACTCATTGGCGCTCTGTTTGGTGAATTTCTCGTTGGCGATGAACGCCCCACCAAACGCCTCTTTCAAACGTGGGCTCAGGCTGTCGTCCAGCTCGCGCTCACGGGCGCAGATGAACGCGATGCCGCGTTTGCCCAGTTCCTGCGCGACGTAGGTGAAGGTCTCAGCCAGGTTGTCGTCGCCCATGTCGTGGGAGTCGGCGCGAGGTGCCAGGTGCACGCCGACACGGCCTGCGCCCCAGACTTCGATGGCTGCGTCGGTCACTTCCAGCAGCAAGCGCGCGCGGTTTTCCAGCGAGCCGCCGTAGCGGTCGGTGCGCGTGTTGGTGCTGCTTTGCAGGAACTGATCGAGCAGGTAACCGTTGGCGCCGTGGATTTCCACGCCATCGAACCCGGCGGCCTTGGCGTTCTCGGCACCGACGCGGTAGGCGTCGATGATGTCGTCGATTTCAGCCAGTTCCAGCGCACGGGGCGTCACGTAGTCAGACAGCGGGCGCACCAGGCTCACGTGGCCTTTTTGTTGAATCGCGCTCGGTGCGACGGGCGTCTCGCCGTTCAGGTAGATGGGGTGCGACACACGGCCGACGTGCCACAGTTGCAGCACCATTTTGCTGCCCGCGGCGTGAACGGCCTTGGTGATGTTGCTCCAGCCGCGAACCTGATCGTTGGACCAGATACCGGGCGTGTCCGGGTAGCCGACGCCCATCGGTGTGACCGACGTCGCTTCGCTGATGATCAGGCCGGCTGTGGCGCGTTGCACGTAGTACTCGGCCATCATCGCGTTCGGAACGCGGCCTTCGTCGGCGCGGCAACGGGTGAGCGGCGCCATGACGATACGGTTGGCCAGCTCCAGCTCGCCCATCTTGATCGGGTCAAAAATTGTGCTCATCGGGGATATCCTCAATGCGTTGGGTAGTGGGTGAATCCGCAGTTTTGAAGCGTTGAAATCAGTTCGTCGCAGCGGCCAGTTCGCCGTCGCCGCGCTGACGGAAATTGATCAGGGTCACAATCAGCGCCAGGATCGCCAGGCCACCGGCGGCGAGGGGCACGCTGGTCAGGCCGTAGCCGTGGGCGATGACGCTGCCGCCGACCCATGCGCCCAACGCGTTGCCGACGTTGAAGGCACCGATGTTCAGGGTCGACACCAGGTTCGGTGCGTCCTTGCCGAAGGTCACCACGTTAATCTGCAAGGCAGGCACGGCGGCGAAACAGGCGGTGGCCCAGAGGAAGAGGGTGATTTCAGCCGGGATCAGCGCCACGCTGGTCCAGGTCAGGACGGTGGACGTCACGGCCATGGCAATGAATACGCCGATCAGCGTGGCGGCCAGGCGGCGATCCGCCAGCTTGCCGCCGATGATGTTGCCGGCGGTCAGGCCCAGCCCGATCAGCATCAAGGTCCAGGTCACGCCCAGCGGCGATACGCCGGTGATCTCCCCCAACAACGGCGCGACGTAGGTGAACAGCGCGAACACCGAAGCGGCAAACAGTGCGGTCATGCTCAGCGACAGCCAGATCCCGGCACCTTTGAGCGCACCGAGTTCAGCCCGCATGTCGAGTTTCTCTTCGTCGCGCTTGGCCGGCAGGAAACGGATCAGGCCGATGAAGGCAATGACGCCGATCACGGTGACCGCGAAGAAAGTCGAGCGCCAGCCCGCCTGTTGCCCGAGCGCGGTGCCCAGGGGCACGCCGAGGACGTTGGCAAGGGTCAGGCCGGTGAACATCAGCGCGACGGCCGATGCTCGGCGGTTGGCCGGAACCAGGCCGGCTGCGACGACCGAGCCGATGCCGAAGAACGCACCGTGGCACAGCGCAGTGATCACGCGGGCGAACATCAAAATGTTGTAATCGGCCGCGACGGCGCAGAGCAGGTTGCCGATGATGAAGATCCCCATCAGCGTGACCAGCGCCGCTTTGCGCGGGAGTTTGGCGGTGGCCATGGCCATGAACGGTGCGCCGATGGCAACGCCCAGGGCGTAGCCGGTCACCAGCCAGCCGGCGCCCGGGATGCTGACGCCCAGGTCAGCGGCGACGTCGGGCAGCAAGCCCATGATGACGAACTCGGTCGTCCCGATGGCGAAGGCGCTCAGGGCCAGAATAAGTAGCGAAAGGGGCACGGTGCGTCTCCTGAAAAATCGGTGTTTGAGAGCGGTCAGCTCAAAGCTGCTGAGTCAGCTCCTGCAAAAACGCCTGAATGGCGTCTTCGTTACGTTTGAAGAAATGCCACTGGCCGTATTTCTTGCTGGTGATCAGGCCAGCGCGTTGCAGAGTGGCCAGGTGAGCGGAAACGGTCGATTGCGACAGCCCCGCGCGTTGGTCGATCTGACCGGCACACACGCCGTTTTCAAGCGAGTGATCCTGATCGGGGAAACAGGCATAAGGGTCCTTGAGCCAGACCAGAATCTGACGGCGAACCGGGTGAGCCAGGGCTTTTATTATTTCGTCGAGGTCGATAGGCATGTCGTTCTCAATCTGCGTGTAGCGTTATATCGCGATGGGGCGAACTTTATATTGGTAAATCGCGATATACAAATATGAAAGGGTTCTAAGCATAGAGCGAATGGGTATATCGGGTTATAACGATATGAGCCCCTGACTTAAATGGTTTAGGCTTCGTGCAGCCATTCCGATCACGCGATGCTCCTGTGGGAGTGAGCTGGCTCACGAACGGTGAATGTTATGCGCCATAGAATGTGGCGGATGTACGGTCCTCTTCGTGAGCAAGCTCACTCCCACAGGGGCTGTGTCGTTTATTGCAAAGGTGCATGTCTTCATGAACTACCTCGCACACCTCCATCTGGGCGGTCAGACGCCTTCTCAGTTGCTGGGCAGCCTGTATGGCGATTTCGTCAAAGGCTTGCTGCCGGGTCGCTTTCCCCTGGACATCGAGCAGGCGATCCGTCTGCATCGGCGCATCGATGCATTTACCGACGCCCACCCCGTGACCAAACGGGCGATGGGACGATTTCCGGCCGAGCGCCGTCGCTATGTCGGCATCGTGCTGGACGTGTTCTTCGATCATTGTCTGGCGCGGGACTGGTCGCAGTATTCGGATGTGCCGCTGGACACGTTCACCGACCAGGTTTATCGCGTGCTGGCGAACGAGCCTGAACTACCGGAGCGTTTGGCGATGATCGCGCCGCGCATGGCGGCCCATGACTGGCTGGGGTCGTACCGTGATTTCGAGGTGGTGGGCGATGCGTTGGCCGGGATTGCCCGACGCCTGTCACGCCCCGAGGGACTGGCCGGCGCCATGCAGGAACTGCAGGCGCTTTATCGGCCGTTAAGCGAGGATTTCAGCGAGTTTTACCCGCAACTTCAGGCGTTCGCTCAGGCCGCCCTGGCGGGGGATGGTCGAACCTCGGCAGGCTGAGCGACCTCGCCAAACAACGCAGTCTGCACCGCAGTCTGTGCTTCGAACGCCAATGCCGCGCGCTCTTTTCCCTGAGACGCGATCGGCTCCAGCAACTGGATGTGCACATCGCTTACTTCGTTGGCGAACAAGCGGCGCAGGTGTGAAAGCAGATCGTCATCGCCAATGAACGGCGCGATGTGATCGGGCTTGCCGTCGCGCACATACCGGATGGCAACCGGTTGCACAGGGGTTCCGGTTTCAATGGCGCTGGACAGCAGGCGGCCGTGGAAGGTGCGCAAGCGAGTGCCGTCCGTGGTGGTGCCTTCAGGGAAGATCACCAGTGAATGGTTACCCTGCAGGTGCTGGCCCATTTGCTTCTGAATCAGCTTGCTGTCGCCCGACCCGCGACGAATGAACAGCGTGCCGGCCTTCAGCGCCAACCAGCCAGCCACCGGCCAGGTGCGCACTTCAGCCTTGGACAGAAACGACAGCGGGGCGAGCATGCCCAGCAGGGGAATGTCGGTCCATGACACATGGTTGCTGACCCACAATGCAGGCTGAGCCGGCAATGTGCCGCTGACCGTGACGCGAAACGGCAGTGCGGCCGTCAGGCGAGCCATGAACCAGCTCGTCCAGCGCTGACGACGGGCCATGGTGTTGCCGACGCGCAGACGTTCCATCAGGGCGAACGTGCCCGCAATGGTCAGGCCCAGGCCGATGACCCACAGCACGCGGATGACTCGCGCATGACTGCGCAGCGAGCTCATCACACCGCTGCCTTGAAGTGACGGGCGTAGCGCGGGCACAGCTCGTCACGTTTGAGCAGGATGAACACGTCAGCGACCTGGAAATCTTCATCCCAGCACGGCTCGCCGCAGATCTTGGCGCCCAGACGCATGTAGGCCTTGAGCAGCGGGGGCATTTCGCAGATCACATTGTTCGGAATATCGAGCGTCGGCAGTGGGTTCTTCGGCTCGGCGCGCAGGTGCTCGGTGCTCAGGTAGCGTTCACGCAGACGCTGCATGATGGCGTGAGCCTGAATGCCGCCGTCCTGCATTGGAATGCTGGCGCAGCCCATCAGGTAGCTGTAACCGCCTTCGTTGAGCACTTCGGCGAGCTCGCTCCACAGCACGGCAATGGTCCCGCCGTTGCGATACGCCGGGTCGACGCAGGTGCGGCCCAACTCAAGGATCGGACCCTGCAGATGCCCCAGGCCATGAAGGCTGAATTCTTCTTCGCTGTAGAAACGGCCCAGTGTGTTGGCCGCCTTGTGGTCCAGCAGGCGAGTGGTGGCGACCAGCCGACCGCTGTTGAGGTCACGCACGCCGATGTGCATGCAGTGAACGTCGTAATCGTCGATGTCCAGACCCAGCTCGGCACCTTTGAGTTTGGCGTTGAATTCGCCGCTGAACACGCTGAAACGCAAAGCCTGTGCTTCTTGCAGGGCGTGAGGTCCTACCAGGCGCTCGGCCTGCAGGCGGCGGTCTACGCTGGTGTCTCGAATACTGGCGATCTGAGTCATAGGGCGTCTCCGTGGGCCAGCCTTGGTCCAGGCCGGTCGACTGAATGATTCGAAGCATTGCTGTACGAATGCAGGCTAGGGAGGGCCGATGTCACCACCATTAAGCTTTGGTGATGGTTGCGTGACAGGCGGGGCGGCCGGTGGGAGACGCCGATACCACTACTGGGGGAGCTAATTCATTCGCGAAAGTTGTTCAGGCGACAGGGCGGCTTAGACCCTGCTGGCCAATCGCGAATGAATTCTCTCCCACAGAAGATTTTCGTCCGGCTGATGGTGTGCGGTGTTTGAACGGCCTCAGAGAGGGTTTCCCTGTGCTGTCATCATTGCCTGCCAGGATTGTCGGTATCCGTGCGTGAGGTCCGTTCATGAGCCGTTTGCTGTTAACGCTTTTAGTTTTATTGATGGCCTGTTCGGCAGTTGCCGACACCTGGCCTGACGCGCAGTGGTCGGTTCGACCTCTCGCTTCAAGTGCAGCGTTAAAGGACCTGGAAACCTACGCCTTCCCGCCTCGCGATGAGCAGACCCGCAACGGCATCCGCACCGATGCGCTGTTGATCGTTCGCAACGGCGAAGTGGTCTACGAACGCTATGGCGGCGTGACCCGTGCCGAGACGCCGCACCTCACCTGGTCGGTCAGCAAAAGCATTCTTGCAACGGTACTGGGCGTGGCCTTTTCAGAAGGGCGCTTCAAGCTGGCTGACCCGGTCGCACGTTACTACCCACCGTTCAGCGCGCATCCGGACATCAGGATTCAGGACCTGCTGCACTGGGCGTCGGGTCTGGACTGGCAAGAGGATTACGAATACGCGCCGCTCAACTCCTCGGTCGTGGCCATGCTCTACACCCGAGGCCGCGGCGACATGGCGCGCTTTACCGCCGAACACCACGTCGCAAGCGCTCCCGGCACGGCTTATCGCTATTCCAGTGGCGACAGCACGGTGTTGGCCGCCGCGCTACGAGGCATGGTGGGTGCCACGGCCTACGCCGATTACCCGTGGACGGCTTTGTTCGACCCGCTGGGCATCAAGAGCGCGGTCTGGGAAACGGACAGCACCGGCACATTTGTCGGCTCCTCCTACGCCTACATGACCGCGCGGGATCTGGCCCGTATCGGTTTGCTCATGCAGCGTGGCGGCCGTTGGCGGGATCACCGCTTGCTGGCGCAGGCTTGGGTCGATTTCAACCTCACCCCCTTCAGTTCCCAAACGCCCACCACCGAAGCGCCCGGTGGACAGTGGTGGCTAAACAGGGCAGCGAATAACACACCTGGTCCCTGGCCTGACGCGCCGCCCGACACCTTCGCCGGCCTGGGTCATTGGGGACAGGCGTTGTATGTGATCCCGAGCGCGGGGCTGGTCATCGTGCGTTACGCCGATGACCGGGACGGGACCTACGATCACAACCAGTTGCTCAAGCGGGCGTTGAAAGCCGTGGCCGTGGAGCGTGCCCAATGACGGCCAGGAAGGGGTTCATTCGGCGACGCCCGTTCAGCGCGGTGGCGATCCTGATGGTGGTATTTCTACTCGCCGTGGTCTGGGTCTGGCGTGTCCCGTTGCAGGCGTTTCCGAGCATCATCAGTGCTTACACCGCCAAGGAATATTGTTCCTGCCGCTATGTGATGAACAACCCGGTCGACTACTGTCAGGGCTACGTGAAGCAGTGGCTGCCGAGCACATTGACGGAAAGCCTGGCCGACAAGCGAGTCACCGCCACCGGGATGGGCCGTGAAAACAGCGCTCAATGGCAAAGCCAGCGCCAGGGCTGTCGATTGTTGCCTCCCGTGCCGTGAGGGCGAACGTACCCATTTGCCAGTGGTCTGACAGCCGGATAAGGTTGCCTCATTCGCGCCTCTGGAGTTCTCATGCCCACTTTCACCCGCCTGCTGCTGGCCTCGCTCGCCGTGATGGCGCTGCCTGCTCAGGCGAACTGGTATCTGGATAACGAGTCCTCGCGACTGTCGTTCATTTCCACGAAAAACGCCGACATCTCCGAAGTCCATCGCTTCCTCAACCTGCACGGCAAGGTCGATCCCGAGGGCGTGGCCGAGCTGGAAGTCGAGCTGGAATCGGTCAACACCGGCATTCCGTTGCGCGATGAGCGCTTGCGCAGGCAGCTGTTCGACATCAAGCAATTCCCCGAAGCCCGCATCACGGCTCAACTGGACATGCGTCCGATCAATGCGCTGGCACCCGGCGCGCAGTTGGAGTTACGGCTGCCGTTGAACGTGCAAATGCACGGCCAGTCCCAGAGCTACAGCGCCCAACTGCTGGCAACGCGACTCGACGACAAACGTTTTCAAGTGGTGACGCTGGAACCCCTGGTGTTGCACGCCGAGGATTTCGGATTGCTGTCGGGGCTCGAAGGATTGCGCAAAGTCGCTGATCTCTCGGCCATCGGGTTTTCGGTGCCGGTCGGCGCTGTACTGATCTTCACGGCGCGTTGATCATGAGAGGCGCGATTTTTCCGTGGCGTGACGACAACCAGTTCAACCTTCTGATCGACGGCCCGGCGTTTTTCCCGCGCATGATCGCCGCGATCGACGGGGCGCAGCAGCAGGTCGAACTCGAACTGTATCTGGTGGAGGCGGGCGCGTGTGCAGAGGCCGTTGTGCAAGCGCTGGTCAATGCCGCGCAGCGTGGCGTGATTGTGCGCTGCCTGTTCGACGACTTCGGTTCTCTGGCCTTTACCTTGAGCTTGCGTACGCGTTTGACCGAGGCGGGTGTGATTCTGCGGTTTTACAACCGCGTGCACTGGCGTCGCGGCATACGCAATTTCTACCGTGATCATCGCAAGCTGTTGCTGATCGACAAGGCGCTGGCAGTGGTGGGCGGAACGGGCGTGACAGACGAATTCTGGCGACCGGACCAGGACGCCAGCGAATGGCACGAAGTGATGGTCGAGATTCGCGGTCCGCTGGTGCTCGACTGGCAAGCGCTGTTCGACCGTCAGTTCCACGCCAACCCCAGACGCCGCGCATGGCGACCCGCGGAAAACTTCGGGTTGCCGCGTTTGCCGAAAGCGCCGGTCAGCGGCAGTGGATTCGGGCGAGTGGCGTATGCCGACTCACGCCAGCACCGCGACATCCTGCAGTCGCTGATCCGCTCCCTGAACACCAGCAGGACACGCATCTGGCTGGCGACGCCGTATTTCCTGCCGACCTGGAAAGTCCGCCGCGCATTGCGTCGTGCGGCGTCCCGGGGTGTCGATGTGCGCCTGCTGCTCACCGGCCCGCGCACCGACCACCCGTCCGTGCGCTACGCCGGCCACCGGTATTACCCGCGTCTGCTCCGAGCCGGAGTGAAAATCTTCGAATACCAGCCGTGTTTCCTGCACTTGAAAATGGTGCTGGTGGACGACTGGGTAAGCGTAGGTTCCTGTAACTTCGACCACTGGAACCTGCGCTTCAATCTGGAGGCCAATCTTGAAGCCATCGACCCCGGACTGACCCTGGCCGTGACCCAGAGCTTCGAGCGGGATTTTCTGGCCAGCAGCGAAGTGAGTCTGGCGGACTGGAAATCCCGTCCCCTGTGGCGCCGTGTCAAACAGCGCCTGTGGGGATGGGTGGATCGGCTGGTGGTCAATGCGTTGGATCGGCGGGGGTAAGCGCTGGGGATCTGCTACTGGTCAGCAGTGCAAGTGAACGCAGGTTTGTAGTACTACGCTGTTACCAGCGTCGGGATCAACCGGCGAATACTTGCGCGACACCCCATCCACCGCAATCGGTCCGGAGGACACCACCACATGGCTGCCAAGAAAATTCTCATGCTGGTCGGCGATTACGTCGAAGACTACGAAGTGATGGTGCCCTTTCAGGCGCTGCAGATGGTCGGGCACACCGTTCATGCTGTCTGCCCGGGCAAGAAGAAGGGCGATGTGATTCGCACGGCGATTCATGATTTCGAGGGCGATCAGACCTACAGCGAAAAGCGCGGCCATAACTTCGCTCTGAATTTCGATTTCGACAGCGTGAAGTCCGCCGACTACGACGCCTTGCTGGTGCCCGGTGGCCGCTCGCCTGAGTACCTGCGCCTCAATGAGAGGGTGCTGGAACTGGTGCGCGAATTCGGTCGTGATGACAAGCCCATTGCCGCTGTCTGCCACGGTCCGCAACTGCTGGCCGAAACCGGCGTGCTCAAGGGCAAATCGCTGAGCGCCTACCCCGCATGTGCACCCGAGGTTCGGCTGGCTGGCGGCGAGTACGTCGAGATCGGCATGGACGAAGCGCACACCGACGGCAAGCTGGTCACCGGCCCCGCCTGGCCGGCGCATCCGGCCTGGCTGGCGGCGTTCCTCAAAGTGCTCGGTACGCAGATCATTCTCTAAAACGGAGGGACCACGCATGTGCGAACTTTACGTAAAAGCCGACCCCATTCTGTACGAATCCCGCTCGCGCTCATTGCGCATCTGCGGTGTCGTCACGACCCTTCGCCTGGAAAACCAGTTCTGGGACATCCTCGCTGAAATCGCGGGTCACGACGGCATCACCACCAACCAACTGATCAGTAAACTGTACGAAGAGGTCATGGATTACCGGGGCGAAGTGATCAATTTCGCCTCGTTCCTGCGGGTCAGCTGCATGCGTTACCTGAGTCAGAAACGATCTTCGCTGTTGCCTGAACCCGCGGTGTTGCGCGCAGTGGGCAAGTGAAGAGCCTGAAGACGTGAAAAGCCCGGCTCGATGGCTGGGCTCTGATCTGCACGCTGTGAGGGATTGACTGCTCCCGCCACGAGTTCTGCGGCCAAGATCAATCTCATTAACGAGGGAACTCGGGCAGGAACAAAGTCCATCGTGACGGTCGGTACACCTCTTCTCTTTTTAGAAGATCCTTTATACCTGCCCAGCCGCCTCTTCTGTTTCTGACAATGTTGCCTAACGGGACACCAGGCATTGGGGTTACGCGTGATTGCATGAGAGACGGGTGCAATATAGAGAGCACCCTTCTAGATGCAAAAACCGGCCTTTGCAGTTCGTTGGCAACTTTTTGTGCCGCTCCTGACTTACCTGCGAAGCATGCGATTAGCGTTATAGGCTGATCCGGAGGCAACGGAGGATTGAGCTGCGCGAGTCTGGGTGCGATGTCGTTTCTCGCGACTTCAGTCGCGCTGCGCATCTTTCCAGAAGCGTCCATGAGGTTTCCAAAAGGACTCCCGTGTGTCTCATAAGCCACTTGGCCCTCACCGTACAAGTCTGTGTGGAACCAGACGTCGTGTTGGCCGGAATTTTTTTCGAAAACGAGTCCTTTGCGGCTTGTTTTCATAGCCGTATTTTGGCTCTTTTTCATCCCCCGACCCGCCATTCGGCTGATACGAGAAACAGCTTTTGCTGCTTTCGGCGCGACCCCGGCCAGCGAACCCGCCACTCCGGTCCCCAGCGAAACCCAGCCCAGGATGCCGGCGGCCTTTTCGTCCTTGCCAGTTGCTTCCAGCGCTGTGGCGGCCACCCCCGTCGCCAGCGACACCACGCCCAACCCTGCGGACGCGACGGCCAAAGCACCGCCTGCGGTCAAGGCACCGAGTCCGCCTGCGGCCACCGCAGCCAGTGCAGGTGCGGCCGCGCCCATTGAGCCCACCGTGGCCACCGCGCCCGCTACGATGCCGAGCCCTGCGACTACCCAGTTCCACCAGGCATGACCGTCGGGGTCGATGTTGTTGACTGGATCGCCGCTGCAGTAAGCATAAGGATTCAGCCCGCCGGCACCAAACGGGCTGTCGGTGTCAGGGCTCAAGAAACACATCAGCACCGGGTCATACGGCCGGTAACCGCCCGGTATGTACCAGCCGGTCAGCTCATCGACGCGCTCGCCGGCAAAGCCCTGCGGGCTTTTCAGATCATCGGCACGTCGGTCTCCATGCGCGGTGTAGCGAGGCGTGCGCACCTCGCTATCGACCTCCACGCGATTGGTGCCCTGCCCATCGCAACCCATCAACGTCACCACCGCCTGCTGCACTGACACGCTGAGGCGGGATTGGGCGAAGGTCTGCGAGCCGTCACCGATGAAGGTCAGCCGCTCATCAACCCCGTGGTGCTCATGGGTCAACACGTCGCCGCTGTAAAAACTGCGAATGAGCTTGCCGTTCATCTCGCGTTCGGCCAGCTTGCCTGAAGGGTCGTAGCGGTAGTCGCAGCTCGTTGTGCTGTCGCTGACCTTGATCAAACGGTTATGCACATCCCAGGTCAGCGTTCTGCCCAGACCATCTTCGAGGACGTTGCCGCAGGCGTCGTATTCGACATTCAGCGTATTTGGCCAACTGGGATGCGTGTGCTCGATCTTGACCACTTGGGTCGGGTCGTCGACGCTGTAGCTAAACGTCGCCGTATCCTGCGTGTCGTCCAGGAAGGTGCTCACCACCGTCTCGTAGCCGTCGCACGCGTTGAGGGTAAACACCTGCTGCTTGATGCGATTACCGAAGGGATCGGTCGGTGCGGCTGCGTCGTTGGCCGTGTATTCCACCAGCCGACCCCGGCTGTCATACCGGTAGTTTTCCACGGCGTCCGTCACGCCATCGTTCCAGGTTCGGGAGGCGAGCTGATCGCGCGCGGTCCAGGTCAAGGTCTGGGTCAGTCGGCGTTGGATGGAACCTTGCTCAATGAAGAGGGTGCGTGTGAGCTCACGGTCGAAGTCGTCATAAGTCAGGGTCTGGGTGAGGGAGTTGCCGAGGGCGACATCGGTCGTGACGACGGTGGCAGGCCTTGAAAAATCATCGTATTGAATCGATACCGTCATCGCACCAGGGCCGTCCAGCGGCCCGGTGCTCAATTCGCTGACACGGCCAAAGGCATCGTAGCGCTGACGGTGGATGGTCTGATCGGCATCGATGAAACGGCTCAAATTACCGGCCAGCGAATACTGCCACTGATCGACATACGTGTCCTCGCCGGTCACCCAGGTCTGGGTGTCCAGCCTGCCCGAGGGCTTATAGGTCATGTCCTGGCGACCGCGGTTGTCCGCCACGCGCGTGATCTGGCTGTGGGTGAGGTCATATTCAAAGCTGCTTAAGTCGTCCACGGCCGACGTGATGCTTAGCACGCTGTTGTCGAGTTGAGGTTCATATTCAAACTCGATGACTTTTCCACTGGCCAAGGTATTGGACTGCACCGGTAAAAGACCGGCGACATAATTGAAGCGGGTTTCTCGCCCACCGACTTCAACCAATAATTGTCTGCCCAGTCCATCGAACGATTGGCGGCCCATGGTCAGGGCCAGTGCATTGGCAGACATTTATGTGCTCTCCGTGGTTTTTACCTTCGCCGTAAGCGAAATGCTCAGTGGATGATTATCATCGCTGTGTTTCGCGTACTCCCAAGATACTTCCGTTTCATCGGGCAGGACTTTATTGATGATCCTGTTGAACACGTCATAGGTGAATCGAGTAACGATGCTCTCCTGGCCAGGAACGTCTAAAGACTCTTCAACGACTCGGTCCAGGCCATCGCGAATGAACGACTGACTGCGTTGCAAATTTCTGCCGGCATCGTAAGTCTCGATACGAATCGGACTGCCCGAGACATTGACCTTTGTCACGGTGACTCCACTGCTCTTGTTTCCACTGCCGCTTGTCTGCCATGTTTCTCTCGTCAAGGACACAGGGTCGGAGGCTGTGTGGGCAGTGACGCCGCTGGGTGATATAACGGCGCTGACGGTCTCCCAGTCGTCGTACTGCGTCTGGGTGATCAACGTGATGGGGTCGGAGCTGTCGGGAAACCAGTCGTATTGAGTTTCTTCGATAACTCTGCCTCTGGCGTCGTATGTGAACTCTGATACCGTTCTGAAAACAGGCGATTCAGTATCGACGTCTTCTATATCTATCCGTACAACCAGGCCGTCACCGTTAATGAATGTCCGGCGCCTGACACCGTTGACATCGGTTTCCTCGAACATCGGCAACGGTTGGCTCCCCGACGTGGCCAGATGGAAGGAGCAGGTCCTGATCGCCTGATATTTTGATCCGGCACTAAGTGTCGTTTCGACCGCGCGACCCATCGCATCATATCGATACAAGGTTTTGACGCCCGCCGGACTTTGTTCCATGACCGTAAGCCCGTTGTAAATAGAACGTGCGTCACATTCAGTCGCAGTATTCAGTGAATCATTTTCAAATCCTGTTATTGTCGTGTCGGTTTTAAGTTGATCATTTTCTAGTGTGTAGGACCATTCTGTCTTGGTAGGGAAATCATTGAGGATTGTTGTCGCTTCTCGCAGCATCCCATAGAAAGGGAGTGTGTCTTTAGAATGAATTTCATCGTCTCGAAAATGAGATTGAAAGGTGCGACTTGTTTCATCGCCTGTCGATGCATCGGAGGTTTTTTCCGACACCATGACAATATGGTGGCTGCCATCGGCCAATAGATTAGGCAACTCCAAATACGTGTAGCTGGTCGACAGTTCAGGCGCCCCCCCGTATGTACCGTCTCCAACAAGCGCGGGGGTGACTGTGTATGTCTTTAACCAGCGCACGAAGCCGTATGGATCCGCTGGGCAATCAGCGCCAGACCCGCCGGCCGGAAAATATTCTCGGGTTTCGACGATGCCGGCAGTACTTCGGGAAACAAGAATATTGCCCGATGCGTCATAGCTGGTTTCAGTGAATTCTTCTCTACTGAGCCCGGACGGATCCGTATAACGGGTGGTGACTCTTTGCGGCAGTTGACACCAAGGGGGTTGATTATCCCAAAGCGCGTTCTCGTTCTCATCATATTGGGTAATGACCTTGATCTCGCTCTGGCCGCGCGTAGTAGTCTCTTCAATTTTAAGATGAAAACGGTTCCACTCGTAAAAGACAGTTTTGAGGCGGCCGCTGAAATCGCTGACAGTTTCGGTCACTGCATAATTATAACCACCCACCACCTGATAAAGGTTCTCTCGCCCATCTAGCCAGCCTGAGGAAAGGCTGGCGCCGTAGCCCAGGAAGTTGTGAGTGTCCCGCCACGCATACTGGCTTATCAGTGGGGAAGCTCCCGGGCTAGGGACATGAAGCCAGTTCCGCACTCGGGCCAGCCACGTCAACGGCGCACCGTCAGGCAGGAGATGCCCGTTCTGTTCGACGTCATACTCAACAGTGTCTTTGCAGCCCAGCGGGTTGGTGAGAATCGATGGATATAACAGACCACCCAGATCCTGATAGGTAAACTCCCAGCGACTGTTGTTTTCATCGGGAAGTACGACTTGCCTTAGCTGGTTGTTCAGTAAAATAAGCTTCAGTGTTGAGGCGCGTTCCGAGTCTGGATTCAGATGGAACACGACGTCTGTTTCCCTTGAAACAGAGAGCAGCGTGCGGGTGCTGTCTCGAATGGCGCTTAACACCGATGTTTGATTGGCAGGCGATGTCACCCAGTCCAAAAACGCCTGGCGGCCCTCTTGGGTGCGAATTTCCTTGGTGACGTATTTGCCAGGGTCGGCCTGTGTATAAAGTCGCTCGACAACCCCGGATTTCATGACGATCTCGAAGTGATCCGGGCTGCGTTTAGTCACGAAGAAACTGTCCAGTTTTTGATCCAGAAAAGCCAGTCTACCGCCGATATTAAAGTCGGATTTGTCCATATCTACGCTGTACAGTTCTCCTGTGGACAGTCGAAGTGTTGGCTGCTGATTAAGCCGCAGATCCAACTCGGAAAATACCAGCGACCAACCGAGTCCAAAGCCTGTGTTGATTGCCGATGCCATCGAACTGAAGGTGAGTGTCGCCGACAGTTCTGGTCCCATTAAGTTATTGGCGGAGCCCACAGGGAGGGTGATGGCAAGCGTAAATTGTCCGGTTCGTACATCAACCCCCACGTTCACATGGCTCAGAAAGTTTCTCGCCTGAGAGTAGAGGCCGCCAGACTGTTGAAGACGCTTGAGTTGCGCATCGCTTAGGGGAGAATTAAGCATGATCAGCTCCACATGGGCAGGTTTGTTGAAAATCTGGATACATGCAATCGCTACTGACTGAGCGTTGCGAGTACTCGGCCCGCTATGTCAATACCAGTTCAAAGCGCTCGGTGGGAGCCGAAGGGAAGCTGACGCTTAATACATGCTGGGTTCCCTGGTTATCATAAGCAATGATCTGACAAGGCCCGCGTTGATTTATTGCAATGTCACTGACATAAGGAATAGCCCTGTCACCTTGTAAGAGGATCAAGAACGCGCCTTCATTCGTGTGTTCAACGGTCTTAACCATACGTTCGATGAACTCTGCTGGTAATGCGTCATAGATATCTTGGTTGAACACAACGTCGGCTAAATCAACACCAGCGTTACTAACATGAGAAGCATACGTTTCAGAAGGCGTCATATCTGCCCATTTGATCATCCCATTCGGGTCCATGCGGGCTACTGCACCGGCTTTAGAGTCGTTAACGAATCTGAGTCCTTTGGGGGTGAGACTGTATTTATAAACGACATTGCCCGTTGCCTGATCCCCCTCCAGGGTCACTCTCTCAAAGTTATAGTCTTCAGGTGAACTAAAACGACGGACAGACATACTGGTGAGCTCAATCTGACCGATGGGCGATTCAACGCTGTGGTAAACCAGTTCAGGTGTCTTGTTGATCCGGACTCTCAGGCGCTTTAAAGTGCCGGATGTCGAGTCTGTCATAATGTAGAAATACTTTCGGGACGTTTCCTTCGTTTCGAAGTTTTTATATTGTGTAACGGCTTCGCTGAAATAATCGAATTTGTTTTTTTCGCTGGACGTCCACCAGTCACCTTCCCTGGGGGCGGTCGGTAGTTCGATAAATTTTCCGTCGTCCGTATACTCGACAACGGTTAACGTATCGAACTGTTCAGGCGTCACCTCCTGCAATTCCGCCGGTTCAACGGTCAGCAGTACGGCGACCTGTTGTCGGCCATTGTTGTAGAGGAAAGGAACACTGGATGCAACTTCAATTTTGAATGTTGTCAGCCAACCGATGGGCTCTTGGAAAAGTGTGTTTCTCATACGTTTATCCTCGGCAGGCTATCTAAATGGAAAGCGTGTGATATTGTGTGAGGCGGTTTACATTATTCGGGTATGGAGTTTTCTTCGTATTTTCCGAATTGTATGAAGTTTCCATCTGTGGAGTTGTTGAGCCAGAACGGATCGGGCTCATTGCCGAAGTTGTCCGTGTACGTCATCTGGACTGATTTATGATCCGAACCACAAAACTGTTCAGACGCAATTTTATCTATTATGCGTGCTGCTGTTGCAGTGCCGGCGGGTGTGTTAATATCAAAATCTATGTGTAGCCAGTGGGCTTCGAATCGCACATTTCTCGTCGGGCCGGCAGAGTAAGCTATCTGAAACTTACACCGGTGATCTTTCCACCAGACGTAGTGGTATTGGTTTTCTACAGCAGGAGAATGATGTTTGCTCGCCCTTATGGAGAATCGTTTATCGAGAAAAAAAATTCTGTAGTAATCGACATCGAAGTAGTCGTTCCCCATCCCGTCAATTCTGTCCATTCCAAACTCTTCCATTGTATGCCGCAGCACGGGAACGGTTCTCACGGAGATAGAACTATTGAATTTTCCGTTGGTCGGCATTCCGCCCGGCTCGGCACTGTAGGTGTTGGTAGTGAACGTCACAGAGCCATTGGGAGTTTTGATGCTGGCCCCGATTCTTCGTGTATTCGTGGAAGTTGTCGTTATGTACAGGGTCGCAGCTGTTCTTGCGAGAATACCTTGAGGCGGTGGAGGAGCCGGGATGTCAATCGACCCTGCTGGGGCGAAATTGTTAGCGTAGTCACTGTAATGGTCGTAGACCCCTTTTTCCTCGACGTGGCTAATCAAATCCCCTGTGTCATAGTCAATTAATGTGAGCGAGCTTAACTCCTGTGGGGTCAGGGTTATTTGCTCCCCGGCAGCGTTGCGTGCATCGAGAAGAATTGTGATGGGAACCGTCTGTCTGCCGTTTCTAAATACAGGTGTCATGTAGTTGTCTGTGGTGTGCCCTTCGGTCTGTACTTGAAACCAGACGAGATGATCCCATCGTTCAGCGGTGGTGTTCATGAGGACTTCTCCTTACGTATACGAGCAGTGACGAGATTCTGCCGCTCATCATTGATTGAGGTTGGATCAGTGCGGTGGTGTGCCGGTTAAAGATTTACCGTCATGAAAGACGTATGGTCACTCCGCTCAGCCAAGATCCCAATGACTCTTATATGTAAAAGCTATTGCCATCATAAGTGGGTGAGCATTCATCCGTGCGGTCACTGAAAAATTCCATTTATAGGGATAGACGTGGCGCCTGGGTGGGGAACTTGTAGTGTAAGTCTAGAGGGTCGACACAATGGGGTATATTTATTTTGTATATGATGTGCATCGCACGCTATAGATTTTTTTGGAAAATTCAATGAGTTAATAATTGAGATGAAAATCGGGTTTTTTATAGCGTTTTTTCTTTAGTCTTTTCAGGGGGTTGCAAAATTTATTATGTGCTAATTAGTGTTCGGTGAATGTATTAGTCGTTTTCGAAGTATCCGTTACAGCGATTTAATCTAAATAACGAGAGGGTTGACCGGGTATAGCATCAGAATTTTCAACGCCCTGGCTGTAATAGGGCATGCCGTTGTCTTGTTGAAATCGTTGCCAAAAAAATCCGAGGCCTGAATTCAGGCCTCGGATTTTCATCGGTTCTGCAAGAAATCTGCGCAGTATCCAGGCGGGCGATAACCCCTACTGCACTTCCACCGCCAGACTTTCACTGATCTTCTTCTGCCAGATCGCAGGACCGGTGATGTGTACCGACTCGCCGTTGCTGTCCACTGCGACAGTGACCGGCATGTCTTTGACTTCGAACTCGTAGATCGCTTCCATGCCCAGTTCAGGGAATGCCAGGACCTGCGATTTCTTGATCGCCTGGGCGACGAGGTAAGCAGCACCGCCGACGGCCATCAGGTATACGGCTTTGTTGTCCTTGATCGCGTCGATGGCGGTCGGGCCGCGTTCGGATTTGCCGATCATGCCCAGCAGGCCGGTTTGCTCGAGGATCTGACGGGTGAACTTGTCCATCCGCGTGGCCGTGGTCGGGCCAGCAGGGCCGACGACTTCATCACCGACCGGATCGACCGGACCGACGTAATAGATGAAGCGACCTTTCAGATCGACCGGCAGGGTTTCGCCCTTGTTCAGCATTTCGACCATGCGCTTGTGCGCCGCATCGCGGCCGGTCAGCATTTTGCCGTTGAGCAGGACGGTTTCGCCCGGCTTCCAGCTCTGCACGTCTTCCGGCGTCAGGGTGTCGAGGTTGACGCGGCGAGCCGATGGGCCGGCTTCCCAGACGATTTCCGGGTAAGCGTCCAGCGGTGGCGCTTCCAGCGAGGCGGGGCCGGAACCGTCGAGCACGAAGTGCGCGTGACGGGTGGCGGCGCAGTTAGGGATCATGCAGACCGGCAGCGAAGCGGCGTGGGTCGGGTAATCCATGATCTTGACGTCGAGCACGGTGGTCAGACCGCCCAGGCCCTGAGCGCCGATGCCCAGCTGGTTGACCTTCTCGAACAGCTCCAGACGCATTTCTTCCAGACGGTTCGACGGGCCGCGGGCCTTGAGCTCGTGGATGTCGATGGATTCCATCAGGACTTCCTTGGCCATGACGGCGGCTTTCTCGGCGGTGCCGCCGATGCCGATACCCAGCATGCCCGGTGGGCACCAGCCCGCGCCCATGGTCGGAACGGTTTTCAGCACCCAGTCAACGATCGAGTCGGACGGGTTGAGCATCGCCATCTTCGATTTGTTTTCCGAACCGCCGCCTTTGGCCGCCACGTCCACTTCCACGGTGTTACCCGGAACGATGGAGTAGTGGATGACCGCCGGGGTGTTGTCCTTGGTGTTTTTACGAGCGCCCGCCGGGTCGGCGAGGATCGAGGCACGCAGGACGTTTTCCGGCAGGTTGTAGGCGCGACGCACGCCCTCGTTGATCATGTCGTCCAAGCTCATGGTGGCGCCATCCCAGCGCACGTCCATGCCCACGCGTACGAATACGGTCACGATGCCGGTGTCCTGGCAGATCGGACGGTGGCCAGTGGCACACATGCGCGAGTTGATCAGGATCTGAGCCATGGAGTCGCGCGCGGCAGGCGATTCTTCGCGCAGGTAGGCCTCATGCATGGCCTGAATGAAATCGACGGGGTGGTAATAGGAGATGAACTGCAGGGCGTCGGCAACGCTCTGAATCAGGTCATCCTGCTTGATCACGGTCATGGGGCGTTCTCCTCTATCAGGCGGGAACATTATGTAGGGCGGTTTGCACGGGATGCGCTGGGCAATCGCGCAAACGGCCTTTGGCTCGGCTAACGCTCAGGCGCAGCGGCAGGAAAAGGCGCCGCAGTATACCGCTTGGTCACCGGCGCGACACCCTGCCGTAGGCTAAACCTTAGTCTTGAGGGGGTGTGGCGCCGAACGGCTAAGGTTCGCGAGCCTCTTCATACCGCAGTCATGCTGCCGTCAGGGTGAAAGATCGTGGCCTGTGCATCTCGCAGGGTAGTCTTCCAGGCTTTGAGCGGGTTACCCGTCGCACGCAGGCGCTCAAAATACGGAACGGCCTCCTTGGGGATATTCGCCGCGTTGGCTGGACTCTGCAGATTGGCGAAGCCTTTCACAAAAACTTTATGGGTAAACCCCTGAACCGGACGGCCCAGCTCCTTGGCGATCTCCAGCGCCGCACCGTTTTTTCCGCTCCAGCACGAGAGCAATACGAAGGTCTCATCGGCGCCGACCCCGAGCGCTTCGAGCCGGGGCGCGATGACGTCCCGTGCGATGTCGGCGGCACGGGCTACGTGGCCGTCCGGACCCATGAGCAATGCGCGCTTGGGATCACCGTGGGTGAGGAGGGCGACCCGATTGGTGCCGTGATAGGTGTCAATGAAACCCACGTCCACACCTCTGGAGGTGTGCTGGGCCAGCAATTCACCGTTGCCCAGACGGCCAGGCTTGGGCGGCGTCCAGCCTTGCTTGATGTCCATCGCCCGCTGTCGGGCTCCGGCGTGTTTCAGGCCGGCCAGTTTCAGGCCTATCCCGGCGCCAGACAGGCCGGTCATCAGAGAAATGCCGCCCAGAATGCCTGACGCAGTGCGGTCATGGCCGGTCGCCTCAAGTACCGTACTCGCGGCCCCGGTGGCCAGCGAGACGATATCCAGCGCCACGGCAGCAAGTGTCGCGATTTGGCCAGTGGTCAGCAGGCCCGTCCCGGAACTGAGCAACACACCCGCCGCAGGCAAGGCCGCTTGCAGACCTGGAATCAACGCCACCGCCGCCAGCGCAAGGCCCGCGCCGGCGAGTGCGTAGTTCACCCAACTGTGGCCATCCGGATCGATGCGATTGACCGGATCTCCGGCACACCACGCGTAGGGATTGATCCCGCCCTGGCCGAACGGGCTGTCGGTGTCAGGGGCCAGAAAGCACATCAGCACCGGATCGTAAGGTCGATTACCACCCGGGATGTAAAGGCCCGACAAGGGTTCGCGCTGCTCGCCGGCGTAGCCGAACGCTGCGTGTTCGCTCGCGAGACCGCTCGCACCATGGGCGGAGTAGTGGCGGGCACGCACTGCACTGTCGGCTTCCAGACGTACGCTGCCTTGTGCATCGGTGCCGAGCAGCAGGGTCTGGCGAACGCCGTCGGTCACCTTGTTCAGGGCGAACAGGGCGTTCAGGTCGCCGATCAACTGAACGCTGTCGTTGCCGGTCTGCTGGTGAGTCAGTTGATCCGCGCTGAAGAAATCACGCGTCAGCACACCGTTCACTTCGCGGTCGGTGAGCTGTCCGCTGGGGTCATAGCGATACGTGCAAGTCCCCGCCGGTGTGCGGACTTCCGTGAGTCGGCCCTGGGTATTCCAGCTGAATTGGCGGCCCAGACTGTCGCTGATGACCCGGCCGCAGGCGTCGTAGCTCAGCGTGATTTCCGATGGCCAGGAGGCGTGGGAGTGGGTGATTTTCACCAGCCGAACCGGATCGTCGTCTGCATAGCTGAAACGGGCTTCGTCCCGACTTCCGTCGGCAAACAGACTCACCACCGTTTCATGGCCGTTAAACGCATTGAAGGTGAACGCCTGGTCGACGATCAGGTTGCCAAACGGGTCCTCCGCGACCGCCTGGTTGTCGGCCGTGCACCGCACCAGCCGGTCGCGCGCATCGTATTCAAAGCGCTGCTCGGTTTGCGCATCGCCGTCGGTCCAGCGTCGGGACGTGATCTGATCCAGAGCGGAATAGCCTGTCGTCTCGGTGATCGTCCTGATGGCAGGGAGGTGTCCTTCTTCGGTTTGCGTGACGGTGAACGTGCGCATGTGCTCACGCCCGAACGCGTCATACGTGATCGAAGTGGTGAGGGTGCGCCGGTTTTCCGGGTCGCTGACGTTGACGGTCAGCGGCCGTGACAGGGCGTCATAGGTGTAGGTGGTTTCCAGTTCGCCAACGCGTGTGGACTGCACCCGACCTGCCGAATCGAACTGACGCCGGTGGGCGATGCCCTGAGCATCGTCAAAACCCTGCAACAGACCGCCGAAGGAATAGAGCCAGCGGGTCGTGTAGGTGTGCCCGTCAACGGTCCAGTGGTCTTCGGCGGGTTGGCCGGTGGCGCTGAAAGCGAAGGCTTGATGTCCCCGTTGACCTCTCACGGCGCCGGGATGACCGAAGGCCGGGTGACGGGTTATCTCGGTCGTGGCTTCGCCGTCGGCTGCGACGCTGAGCAACTGATGGTTGAGGTGCTTCTCGTAGGTGAATCTGATTTCGTTGCCGTCGGCCAGGGTCGTCGAAGAGGGCGGGAGCTGGCCGTCGCGGTAATGAAACCGGGAGGTGTGCCCGCCCGCGTCAACCGACAGCTGGCGACCCAGGCCGTCGAACGTCTGACGGCCAATGATGAAAGGAGTGTTCATGTTTTCGATCCTTCGAAATGTGCAGTTCACCGGGAAGCGTGGCGTGCGCGGCAGCGTTCCCGGCGATGGGCGTGAGTGCTCCGATGCCGCTGCTTATGACGTTTGGGCCGCAAGCGGTGGCGTGACGGCGACGGTTTCAGGGTGGTTGTCGTCGCTGTGCAAGGCGTAGGTCCAGCTCACCACTGTATTGTCAACCAGCCGCTGCTCGACGGTTCGCCCATAGACATCGAGCTGGACGGAGGTCACGCGGTCGGCCTGGCCGGGCACTTTGATCGTGGACGCGGTGACGCGGTCCAGTCCGTCGCGCAGCCACTCTCTGGTCCGGATCAAGGTGCCCTCGGTGTCGTACAGGTGTTCGCTGACAGGACTGCCCGCCGCGTTAAGGTGGGTTAGCGTGTGCGGGCTCTTGAGCGTGCCGCTTTGCTGCCATCGCTTGACGGTGAGGCTGATCGGGTCGTGCTCGCTGTACGTTTCCACGCCATCGGGCGTGATGCTCCGGTGGGCGTGGCCCCAGTCGTCGTAAAACGTCGTCGTCGTGAGCCTGAGTGCCGTCACTGCGGCAGGGTCCTGAGGATCGCGCAGCCAGTCCTGTTGGGTTTCGCTGACCGATCGGCCTTCGGCGTCGAAGACGGTACTGGCGATCTCGCGAAACACAGCAGGGGCGTGATCGATGTCTTCGAGCTCCACCCGGACGGTGCGTCCCTCGCCATCGAGCCATTGTCGACGCCGCTGGCCGGTCGAATGTCGATGCTCGATCATCACCGGGTTTTCGCCCCCGGCCCTGTGTTCGAGCGCAGCCCGGTCGTTCACGCAATAGGTCGAAGCACGTCGGGCTTCATAGCGACTGTCATCGGCTGTGACCGCCAGCGTGACACGGCCCAAGGCATCGTAGGCGTAGCGGGAGACGACACCGGCGTGGTTGCGCTCGCGGGTCAAACGGCCTGTGCCCAAGTCCCGCGCGCTGCTTTGAGTGGCGCGCACCCGGTCGGTTCGCTCGAACCCGGTGAGGGTGACATGGGTGATCAACTCCTCCTCGGACAGCTCGTAGCGATAATCGGTGGTGGTGGCTTTGCCATTGAGCGTGGTGACTTTGTTTGCAAGCCGGGCATAGTGCGGGCCGCTGTCAGTGATATAGGTCTGCGTGGTGGTTTCAAGCAGACGACCCTGGGTCTCATCCCACGCGGTCTCGCAGCTCACCACGACAAACGCAGGTCCGCCCATGAGTTTCGATGCCAGCGACGCATAGCGGTACGTGATCGAGATGACAGGGGCGCCGCCGTAGGTGCCGTCATCCAGGCGTGCGGGTATCACGGTCTTTGTCTTCAGGTGCCTGACCATACCCAGAGGATTGGGCGGGCAGCCTTCGCCGTTTTCCGTGTCCGCGACACCGTCGGCAGGGTAGTACTCGCTGTGTTCCTCTATGCCGCTGGGCGAACGAGTGAACACGACGTTGCCGGCTGCGTCGTAGCGATACTCGGTTGCTTCCCGGCGTTGCAGGCCGGCGTTCGAGTGGTCGATGTAGGTCACGGTCTGTTTATGCGGAAGCTGGCACCACGCGGGCTGGTCCTCCCAGTCGGTGTCGGGCGCGATGCCGAACGTGGTTGTGGTGCGCAACTCGCAATTGCCTCGGCGGGTGGCTTGGCTCGTGAGCAAGTGAAAGCGGTTCCAGGTGCGGGTGATGGTCGCAAGCGTTCTGCCGTCCGGACCGGTCTGGTTTTCGGTGACCTGGTAATCGTAATCCTGCTCGACCTGATACAGGTTGTCGCGTCCTTGCTGCCAGTCGAATGCCTGATCGCTGCCAAAACCCAGGAAGTTGTGCACGCCGGACCATTCATACGTGCGGGTCAGCTCGCCAGTCGTTTCTCCCGCCGAGTGGGTCCACTGCAACACCCGTGGCAATACCCGGAAGGGCGCTCCTTCGGGGAGTTGGTGGCCTTCTTCGCCCGTGGCCCAGATCACGGAATCGGTCGCTCCTAACGGGCTGATGAGTGCGCTCGGCAGCAGAAGATGATTGTCCGGATCAAGCGAATGGTGCTCATAAAGGATGCTGAACGGCGTGTCGATGCCGGGCAGGTAAAGTTCGCTCAATGCATCGTTGACCAACCGCAGGCGCACGGTCTCGTCTGCGCGCCCGGGAACAGTGCAAGCGACCTCACCGTCATCCGCCCTCTTCACGTGCAGCAAGGTGCGCGTTTCGTCGCTGATCCGTTCGAGGATGAAGTCGTCGTTGCCGTAGGGCGACCACTCGACGAACACGCGATTACCTTCCTGGCTGCGCAGTTCGGTGACCAGGTAGCGGGAACTGTCCGGCTGTCGGGTCAGGATTTCAGTCTGGCCATTTTTTTGATCCACCCGAAACACCGAATCGCTCTCGCAGACCACCCGCCTGGATTTGAGCTTGGCATCGAACAGCGCCAACTCGCTGCCCGGCGTGAACGGGGTGCTGTCGAGATCGACGGTGAAGTGCTCACCCGACGACAGCCGCAATGACGGTGCGTCCTGATGCAGATTGAGTTCGCTCAGGTCCAGCGACCAGCCCAGCCCGAACCCTTTGTCACGTGTGGAACCCAGAACGCTGAAGGTGAGGGTGGGGGTGATCGATGGCCCGGCCAGGTTGTTGGCGGGAAGCAGGGGCAGTTGAAACGCCAGGGTGAATTGCCCGGTTCGGGCATCGACTCCGGTCTTGATGCAGTCCATGAAGTGGGTGGCTTGGGTATGAATACCGGACATGTAAGTTCTCTTTGTCAGTGCGCCAAGTGGCAAGTGAGCGCACCCCATCGTCGGTCGACAGGGGGCGGCGGAACAGCCTCGAGCCGTTAATGGCGCATCTTGAAGTTCAGCTCGTTACCCCCGTTTTCCTGGGTCATCTGGATGCCGTATTCGTTGCCGTACTGGTCAAGCACGCCCCAACGGCTCGGTCCAAAAAAGGTCCTGGTGTATTTTGTGAAGTCACTCCCATAGCCAATCAATTCCAGGCGGATGAAATTCATGGCGCCTTCCCGGGTGTTCACTGCAACGGAGGCGTCATGGGATGTGAAATGTCCAGGTTCGCCGGGCTTGAAGGCATAGTGGAAATGCTCCTCGTAGATACGTGCGGGCCAGACGCCGTCAAAAACGCGGTACCAGGGAGAGACATCCAGGGCGTCGTTGTAATAGGAGTCATCGGCGTTGGGACCGTAGGGAATGGCATCGACAATCTTGAAATGTCGATTGGCGAATTCCAGGTAATACAGGTCGATGTCTACGCCCGTATCGCCCGATTTCCCTTCGTACTCGTGAACGCGCTCAAGCGTGAAGTCCGACCGCTTCTTGTGGGGAGAGGCCACGGTCTCTATTTCGGCGTGGGCGTTGAAGATCGAGGTGCTGGTGGCGTACTCAACACCTTCTTCTTTGGTGATCGCGGCGTAAATCTTGTACCGCTCGCCCGCCGGAGCCAGTGAGGAGATGTAGAAGGTGCGGGCGCGCGAACTGGATTCGATCAGGTTCAGGGGAGCGGAGCCGGATGCGGCGTAATACTCGAATCTAGGGTCTTTAACCGTCGAAACGCGGAACAGCTCTTGCGGTTCTACGGGGCCGGGGATTTCTGACGGCCAGTACGCCTGATAAGCCCGTTCGCCAAAGTGGGTGCGCAGGTCGCGGTATTGACCATCGTCCGAGATCAGGAAGAGCCGGATGCTGTCGAGTTGCCCATCGGTAATCTCCTGCCCTTTGGCGGGGGTCAGGCTCACCGTGACTTTTAGTTGCTGGTTACCGTTGCGGTAGAGCCTGTTCGAGTTGGAAGTGACCTCGATCTTGAATTTGCTCAGCCATTGAGCGTCGTTTCTTAACTGCATTTTTCTAACCGTCCATGGTGGTTGAAGACTGACGCAGGTTACCGATTCCAACCGTTTGGGTTGATATACATAGTTAGGGTGTCCAGGCAGGGTTCATCAAAAGGTTTCATCAGGCCTTGCAACCGGACTTTGCAGACGATTGACCTTCAGCGCGCCAGATCCCTGCGATTGAATGGCAAGCCCTTTGCCTCGACGGACGCGTTGGCGAAACGCCCGGTTTCCTCTACATTGCAACCTTCCCGGATGAATGAAGCGACCGCTGCCCCTTCGGCCAGCGGTGGGATCCAGGCCCTTGTGGCCGGACAGGACGAACCCTCACACGATGACGACCCAGCCTCCTATAGATGGATCTATCCAGCGCTTGCGACTCAAGCGTTTTGCTTTGGCTGCCGGCACCTACGTGTTGCTGATTGCGCTCATGTGGGTGGCGTTCTGCGCCGGTTATTACCATGCGACGTTCTTCGGTGTGTGGCTGACCAGCGTGGCCGTGCTGCTGTCTCAGGGCGCGCTGAGCCTGGTGTTTTTCGGCGGACTCAACAACCGGTTCAAAGACCCCAGCCTGACCGAATTTCAGGTGCTGATGGGGCTCGGCTGGGAAACGTTCCTGCTGGCCCATCTGGATTCCGCACGCGGCACCTTCCTGGTGCTGTATGTGCTGGTGTTGCTGTTCGGCCTGTTCCATCTCCCGCCCAAGGTGTTCACGCGTTGCGCCGTGCTTGCCTTGTTGGGGTTCACCGGTATCAACCTGTGGGATGCCTTCACCGGCCAGCTCAATGACCCAGGCCTGGCCGCGCTTCAGACCTGCTCGTTGTTCATCGTGCTGGGCTGGTTGTGCATGTATGCGGGGTTCGTGCAGCGCTCGCGGCAGCGCATGCATCAGCGTCGGATCACCTTGCAGGCGCATCAGGAAACCTTGCGCGGCATGATGTTTCAGCTCGAAGAACTGGCGTCGACCGATGAGTTGACCAATCTGTACAATCGCCGGCATTTCTTGCGTCTGGCCACCCGTGAGCTTGAAACCATGGATGGCAACTACACCGGAGGTCTTGCCCTGATCGACCTTGACCATTTCAAGCGGGTCAACGATCTGCTGGGGCATGCTGCGGGCGATCGGGTGTTGCAGGTGTTCGCGGCCACCGCCAGCGACTGCCTGCGTTCGGATGACATTCTGGCGCGCTATGGTGGAGAGGAGTTTGTGTTGCTGATCCCGCGTTGCACCCGTGCGCAACTGGTCGAATGCTGCGAACGCGTGCGTGAGGCGTTTGCAGGCGTGGTCATTCCCGATCTGCCGGGCCTGGAGCTGAGTCTCTCGGTCGGCATGACCCTGATCGAGCGCGACGACGACATGGATCGCGCCTTGCAGCGTGCCGACCACGCGTTATATCGGGCCAAACACCACGGCCGGAACTGCTGCCATGGTGCTTGGGATTACGCCGATGCCTGAGTTGCGCGCAGGCGACCGGCAGTGGTCCGTCGCCCCCGGTTCCAACCTGCTTGATGCCTTGAACAGCGCTGGCCTGGCAGTCCCTTTCAGTTGCCGTGCGGGCAGTTGTCACGCTTGCCTGGTGCGTTGCGTTGACGGTGAGCCGCTGGACGCCCTTCCCGAAGCACTCGACGCCGGTAAGCGCGAGCAAGGCTGGCGCTTGTCGTGTCAGTGCCGAGTGGTCGATGACCTGCGTGTCGAAATCTTCGACCCGTTGCGCGATGGCTTGCCTGCCAGGGTCATGCGTTGTGACGGGGTCGGTTCGTCGGTGTTGCGTCTGCGTCTGGAGCCTGAGCGCCCGTTGCGCTATCGCGCGGGTCAGCATCTGGTGCTCTGGACCGATACCGGCGTCGCGCGGCCTTACTCGCTGGCGAGTCTGCCGGGCGAGGATCCGTTTCTCGAATTTCATATCGATTGTCGCCACCCCGGGGCTTTCGTCGACGTCGCGCGCACGCTCAAGGTCGGTGACGCCATTCGATTGGGCGAGTTGCGCGGCGGTGCCCTGCATTACGATCCTGACTGGCAGGAGCGACCGCTGTGGCTGCTGGCGAGTGGCACTGGCCTGGGGCCGTTGTGGGGCGTGCTGCGCGAGGCATTGCGCCAACAACACCAAGGGCCGATTCGGGTGATGCATGTGGCGCATGAACATTACCTTGCGGCTGAGTTGCGGGCGCTGGCGGTCAAGCATCCGCATCTGCAGGTGGAGTTGATCGACGCAGCGGATGTTCAGGCGGCGCTTTCCGGTTTGCGCGTCAGCTCCCGGCAAACCGTTGCACTGGTGTGCGGATCGCCAGTGAGTGTCGAGGCTTTTTCCAAGCGCCTGTACATTGCAGGACTGCCTCGCAGCCAACTGTTGGCGGATGTCTTCATGGAAAAGGCCTGATGAACGCAACCGGGATCGCATTGGCAGGGTTTACTGCCGCTGCGCGCCAGATCGTAGGAAAGTGCGCGCCTATAGGTTCGGTCGGATAAATCGCCGATACCGTCTGATCGCCTCCGCAGTCCCGCACAAAAAAGCCCCGGTCTCTCACGAGAGCCGGGGCTTTTGCTATCGCTGTAGCGTCTTAAACGAGCGGGTCGCCGACGTGCAGGATCTTCATGCCGTTGGTGCCACCGATGGTGTGGTAGCTGTCACCCTTGGTCAGGATGACCCAGTCGCCTTGCTCGACCAGACCGCGCTTGAGCAGCTCGTCCACGGCGGCCTGGCTGACCTGACCCGCAGGCAGCGAAGCCGGGTCGAACGGGATCGTGTAGACGCCACGGAACATCGCCGCGCGCGCCTGGGTGTTGCGGTGCGGGGAGAACGCGTAGATCGGCACCGAGGAGCGGATGCGCGACATGATCAGCGGGGTGTAGCCGCTTTCGGTCAGTGCGATGATCGCTTTCACCCCAGGGAAGTGGTTGGCGGTGTACATGGCGGCCAGCGCGATGCTCTCGTCGCAACGGGTGAACGAATGACCGATGCGGTGGCTGGAGGTCTTGCCGGTCGGGTGACGCTCGGCGCCGACGCAGATACGCGCCATGGCTTCAACGGCTTCGACAGGGTAGGAACCGGCAGCACTTTCAGCGGACAGCATCACGGCGTCGGTGTAGTCGAGCACGGCGTTGGCCACGTCGGACACTTCGGCACGGGTTGGCATCGGGCTTGAAATCATTGATTCCATCATCTGCGTGGCCACGATCACCGCTTTGTTATGGCGACGTGCGTGCAGGATGATTTTCTTCTGGATGCCGACCAGTTCGGCGTCGCCGATTTCCACGCCCAGGTCGCCACGGGCAACCATGACCGCGTCACTGGCACGGATCAGCGCGTCGAGGGTTTCGTCGTCGGCCACGGCTTCGGCGCGTTCGATCTTCGCCACCAGCCAGGCGGTGCCGCCCGATTCGTCACGCAGTTTGCGAGCGTATTCCATGTCGGCGGCGTCGCGCGGGAAGGAAACGGCCAGGTAATCCAGGTCCATTTCTGCCGCGAGCTTGATGTCTTGCTTGTCTTTTTCAGTCAGCGCCGGTGCCGTCAGGCCACCACCGCGACGGTTGATGCCTTTGTGGTCGGACAGCGGGCCGCCGATGGTCACGGTGCAGTGCAGGGCGTCAGCGGTTTGCGTGTCCACGCGCATGACCACGCGTCCGTCGTCGAGCAGCAGTTCGTCGCCTACGCCGCAATCCTTGACCAGATCGGGATAGTCGATGCCGACGATTTCCTGGGTACCTTCCGTCAGAGGATGGCTGGTGGAGAAGGTGAACTTGTCACCGACTTTCAGCTCGATCTTCTTGTTGGCGAATTTGGCGATACGAATTTTCGGGCCTTGCAGGTCACCCAGCAATGCGACGAAGCGGCCGTTCTTGGCGGCGATGTCGCGGATCAGCTTCGCGCGAGCCTTGTGCTCGTCGGGCGTGCCGTGGGAGAAGTTCAGGCGGGCAACGTCCAGCCCGGCAAGGATCAGCTTCTCGATGACTTCGGGCGAATTACTGGCAGGGCCAAGTGTGGCTACGATTTTGGTGCGACGAACGGACATGCACAAACTCCTTAAATGAAGCGCAGCGAGAGGCTACTACTGTATTGGCCTGTAGTCATTGTTCCTTTGCACTACCTTGCCGCGTTAAGACTGGGCAATCGGCAGACCGGCGGCCGATAAATCGACCTTGAAGAAATGCCGCGATGCGCCGATACAATGCAGAGCACAGGAGACTCTCATGCGAATCGTGATGATATTAGTGGCGCTGGCGGCGCTGAGCGGGTGCACCCGCTGGGCAATGAACAGCCATCTGGACAATGCCAACCGCGCGTACGCCAAGGGCGACTGCGATGCGGTGATGTATAACCTGTCGAAAGTGGACCGCGAAAGCCGGTCGCGTCGATATGTTCAACCCGAAGTGTCTATGTTGCGCGGCCAGTGCCTGGAACGCCAGAAACTCTACGTCGATGCAGTGCAGACCTATCAGTTCATCATTTCCAATTATCCGTCCAGTGAGTACGCCTACCGGGCGCAGGCCCGTCTGGACACGCTGCATCAATTGGGACACGACAATCTGGCACCGCCTGCCGTCCCGCGACCTGCTTCATTGTAGTTACACCCGAATGGATGGGCGGTCCCTTTTTCGGGTGGATGTTGCGTCAGCTTGAGCTAGTCTGGAAAAACATAGGGACCTAAGCTTTCATCACAGGAGTGAGCGAAGGGCACTCTGGTTATAGAAACGCGGGCGTTATCGCGAATTCGAATAATCGGATGAGTGACTTCGGTTATGGCTGGTGAGTCAGATGACGTCCCTGTTGTAATGAACAGGTGGATTCGATTGCGTACGTCGTCTTGGCAGTTTCACGTGCGACCGAATCTCAATGCACTAGCGCGACCATGCTCAATGGTCATTCCAGGGCGTGTCCAACAATGCTCAATGAAAGACGAATCGAGCGTCACCAGTTACCGTATTACCTGCAGGTGTTTAACCGGTACAACGACAAACCGTTGGGGTGCCTGGGTAACGTCTCGGAACAGGGCCTGATGCTGATCAGCGATCTGCCGATTCTCGTCGGCGCAGATTTTCAGCTGCGTTTAAAGGTGCCGGACGGGAAGGGCGGCCTTTACAACATCGACATCAACGCCAGTTGTCTGTGGTGCCAGGAAGATGAAACGCCGCGCGTTTACGACTCTGGTTTCAGACTGCAGGCAGCGCCTCCCGAGTATTTCCACCTGATTCAGGCCTTGCAGCGTTACTTCAGTTTTTACCCGCTGGAAGCGTCGGCCTGATCGCGGCACCTTTCACAAGGTGCCGGCTTTCTTCCAGCCCAGATAGCGACTCACCAACTGCGGCCCCAGTTCGCCGGGGCGCACATCCAGCACCGGTATGCCATGAGCGTTCAAACGCTCATGCAGACCCGCCCGCGCGTTCAGAAAGTCCACCGTCCCGCAGTAATCGAGCGCTTCCTGCCAGGTCTGCACCGGTGCCTGACGCCGCTCATCCAGTACTTCTTCGCGAAGGCTGGCGACCAACACCCGATGATGGCGGCTCAGTTGTTTGACGGCGCCGAGTAAATCTTCATCATCTTCATCGCGAAGGTTGGTGACCAGCACCACCAGCGCGCGGCGTTTTTGCCTGATCAACAGCTGCCGGATGGCCGCACTGTAGTCGGCGGGATGCTGAGTGCTGTCCAGGTCATACACGTGGTTGAGCAGCACATTCAACTGCGCCGCGCCTTTAACGGGCGACAAGTGGCGATTCTGCTCGGCGGCAAACGTCGACACACCCACGGCATCGCCCTGACGCAGCGCGACATAACCCAGCAGCAGGCAGGCATTGAGGGCGTGATCGAAATGCGTCAGCTCGCCATCCTGGCTGCGCATCCGACGTCCACAGTCGAGCAGGAAAACAATCTGTTGATCACGCTCATCCTGGTATTCCCGGGCAATCGGCGTGCGTTGACGAGCAGTGGCTTTCCAGTCGATCTGCCGCAGGCTGTCGCCTTCGCGAAACTCACGCAACTGGTTGAATTCCAGACCCAGCCCCCGGCGCTGGCGCTGACGAACGCCGATCTGGCTCAGCCAGTTATCCACCGCCAGTAATTGTCCGTTGTGCAACCGTGCGAAGTCCGGGTAGACCCGCGCCGAGTTCATGACGGGCAGATAGCGTCGCGAGGTCCACAAGCGCAGCGGGCTGCGGAGCTGGATTTCGATCCGTTCGAAGGTGAAATGGCCCCGGCTTGTCGGGCGCAGCCGGTAGGTCAACTGCGACTTGCGCTGGGGACGCAGCACCATCTCCTGCGGCAGGTTGTCGACCTCGAAACGATTGCCCGGACCCTCAGGCCCATGATCAAACACGGTCATCGGCAGGGAGCGCAGTGACTGATGCTCGATGTCGATGCGCACGTCGCTCCAGCGGCCGAGCGCCAGGCTGCCGGGCAGTTGGCGTTGCAGGCGTGGCGACGGCAAACGCCCGACCCAGAATGCATCCAGTGCGGCCAGTGCGCCGATCACGCAGAGCAGCGCCCAGAACAGCCCGTCGAGTTTCACCGTCGGGCCGCGGCCCAACGACTGAAGAATGCCCAGCATCACGGCGAAGCCTGCCAGCACGGCGAGCCACCAGAGCAACCGGGTCGACGGCTTGAGCAGTTGCTTCATTGGCGCGGCGCCGGAACCTGATCGAGCAACTGCTTGAGCACTTGATCCACCGACATGCCCTCGATGTCGAGCTCGGGCGATAACCTTACACGGTGGCGCAGGACCGCCAGCGCGCAGCCCTTGATGTCGTCAGGGATCACAAACTCGCCACCGCGCAACAGCGCCCGGGCACGTCCGCCACGGACCAGTGCAATCGAGGCGCGAGGGCCTGCACCGAGCGTCAAACCCGGCCACGTACGCGTGGCGCGAGCCAGACGCACCGCATAGTCGAGCACCTGTTCGTCCACCGGCAGGTCGCTGGCGATGCGTTGCAGCGCCTGCACATCCTTGGCCTGCATCAACGTGCGCAGCGGCTGGACGTCCAGCATGTCCGAGCGCGTCGATCGCGTCACCTGACGCACCATGTCCAGTTCCTGCTCGGCCTGTGGATAATCCATCCGCAGCTTGAGCATGAAGCGGTCCAGCTCGGCTTCGGGCAGCGGGTAGGTGCCTTCCTGTTCAATGGGGTTCTGTGTCGCCAACACCATGAACGGCTGCGGCACGGGCAGGGCTCGGCCTTCGAGGGTGACCTGACGCTCCTGCATCGCTTCGAGCAGCGCCGCCTGGGTCTTGGCCGGGGCGCGGTTGATCTCGTCAGCCAGCAACAGGTTAGTGAACAAGGGGCCTTTGCGCAGTTTGAATTGCTCGGTCTGCATGTCGTAGACCGCATGCCCGGTGACGTCGCTGGGCATCAAGTCGGGCGTGAACTGAATGCGTGCAAACTCGCCGCCGAAGCAGCGGGCGAGGGCGCGCACCAACAAGGTTTTTCCAAGGCCGGGAACGCCCTCCAGCAAGACATGGCCGCCACCAATCAACGCAGTCAGCACATCGTCGATGACCGCGTCCTGACCGATCACCGCCTTCTGCAACTCATGGCGAACGGCTTGAGCCAGGTGAATGGCCCGCTGGCGTTGCTGCGCAGGGTTGCTGGTCGGCGCAGCATGCGGAGCGGCGTCTTTGTGTTCACCTGCTTTCGGTTCGGTGTTCTTGTGTTCGATGCCGGGCTGTTCGAGGGTTTCGGCCGGGTTCGCTACGCTGTTCGACGGTTCGGTCGAATAGTCGCTCATTATTTCCGGCGCCTTGCTAACGGTTAAATTCGTTTTATCTTCCATAAGTTAATGGGTTACCTAATTTAACGGTTTTTGGCTTTTTTTGATTTCTGACCCACGACTCCAGAGCTGCCCCGCAGCGCGAAATCGATCGAAATGAACGTGATCCTGACGGCCAGAGTTAATGGCGTCCGATCGTGCATCTTATACTCGACTCCACCTTTATCCCCCAAGCATCCCCAAGGCAAAGGTCTCTGGGGCGGCATTGCAAGCGAGCATAACGGCCGCTTCGGTTGTCGTGGCGTGCGATTGCTGGCCTCGCATGAGTGATGTCACAATGCCGCGCCATGCCTTGCACGCTACGATAAGCGCGGTTCACGGACTATCACCATGCCCAGCCTCTGTTGCTGTTTTAACACGCCAGGCCCGCCGAAGAGACTTCTCCTCGTTCGGCTGCGTCGACTGCTGTGCTTTGTGCTGCTCTGGGGGCAGGTCGCGTGGGCGGGTTCTGGCCCTCAACAGAATGGCGCCGAACAGGTCATTGACGTACAGCTACGCTGGAAACATCAGTTCCAGTTCGCGGGCTACTATGCCGCCATCGCAGAGGGCTATTACCGCGAAGAAGGACTGGACGTGCGCTTGCACGAAGGTGGCCCCAATGTCACACCGGTCCAAGAAGTGCTCTCCGGGCGTGCCCAATACGGCGAAGCCAATAGTGAATTGCTCTACGAACGCCTGCGTGGAAAGCCCTTGGTAGCGCTGGCGGTGATTTTTCAGCATTCACCTTCCGTGCTCCTGGCTCGCACCGACCAAGGTGTTCGCACTGTGCACGACCTGATCAGCAAGCCGGTGATGCTGATGGATGCACAGACCGATGCCGATTTTCTGGCGATGTTCCGTAGCGAGGGTATCCCCTTCGATAAACTACAACTGCTACCCAGCAGTTATCAAATTGGGGATTTAGCCAGCGGTAAAGTGACGGCGTTCAACTCGTACCTGACCAACGAGCCCTTCTACCTACAACAGCGGGGCGTGAAATACAACATCATCTCGCCCGTCACTTACGGGATCGACTTCTACAGCGACATACTGTTCACCACCCAGGCCGAGATTGACGAACACCCACAGCGGGTCGAGGCCTTCCGCCGCGCTACTCTGCGCGGCTGGCGCTACGCAATGGATAACCCCGAGCGAGTCATAGACCTCCTGCTCAATCAGTATTCGGTGGAGAAAAGTCGCGCGCATTTGCAATTCGAAGCTCAGGCCATGCGTCCGCTGGTGGTATCAGACCTGATCGAGATCGGTCATATGAACCCCGGCCGCTGGCAACGTATGGCTGAAACCTTCCTCCAACTGGGTATGGTCGACAATATCGCCGGTCTGGAAAACTTCATTTACGATCCCAACCCGCCACAGCTTGTCGAGCGGCTGCGCAAGACCATTGTGCTGATCAGTATTAGCTGTGTGCTTGTCCTGATGTTCACTCTGGTTCTGTTGAATGCCCAGCGCCATCTGCGCAACGAGATCAAGTTGCGCAAACTCGCCGAAGAGGAAGTACACAAGCTGGCCTTCTATGACAGCCTGACTGGCTTACCCAATCGCAATAGTTTTATTCCCTTTGCCAGCCAGAAGCTGCTGGCCGCAAAGAGCCGTGGAGAACATCTAGCCCTGTGCTATATCGACTTGAATCACTTCAAACAGATCAATGATCGTTTTGGCCACCAGGCAGGCGATGCCATCCTGATCCACGTAGCCACGGCCATCAAATCCAACATTCGCGAGTTCGAAATAGCCGCGCGAATGGGCGGTGACGAATTCGTCGTGCTGCTCGACGGCGCGCATCACAGAGGCGATATCCAGCGCATCACCCATGAAATCTGCCAGGCCGTCGCCCTGCCCATCCCATGGAAAAACAGCCAGATACAGGTCAGCGCCAGCCTAGGGGTGGCGTGGTATCCGGAAGATGGTGAAGGTCTCGACGATCTGATTTTCAAGGCAGACACGGCCATGTTCCAAAGCAAAGCCAGTATCGCTGCGCAGGCTTGAAGCTGCTTGCGATGACCCTTCGAAGAAACCTGGTGCTCGGAAATCAGTGCGCCACGGCGGTTTTGCGTGTGCCTCGTCCTTTGCATGACGCTTCCAGCCAGCGCCGCGGAGTGACCCAGATTGCAGAAGCTGAATGGCCACTTCCTGGCCGCAAGATGATGTTCCGGCTTTCTCGCGCTCGATTCCGGGCTCAGGTCAACTGCCGTACGCCCAACCCTAGAATCAGTCCGCCACACAGCCGATCAATCACTTTGCGCGCCTGCTGATACGCTGAGGCAATCCTTGCCTGCGACAACGTCAGTGCAACCAGTCCGTACCACGTCAGCGAAACGACTACCACGACGGCCAGCATCGAGGCGAAGGCGCTGACTGAGACGTGGGCAGGGGCGGCGGCTGAAAAGACGGCCGCGTAGAAGGCCATGGATTTGGGATTTCCAATGTTGGTAACGACCCCCTGTAAGAAGGACCTGAAAGCGCTGCCAGCAGGCCCGTCAGTCCGTGAGGCGGGATGTTTGCCAGCTCTGACGATCAGGCGCACGCCAAACCACATCAGGTAGGCTGCACCCAGGATCTTCACGATGAGTGCCGCCCATGGGAAGGCTGCAAACATAAGACCCAGTCCCGTGATCGCACAGCCCGACCAAAGCAGGTTCACGACCACGATGCCGGCGACCAATGCCAGCGCCTCGGATCGTGTCCCGGCGACTGCCTTGTGAACAACGGCGACGAAGTTAGGCCCCGGAATAACCACCCCGGCCAGATAAACCCAGAAAACGGTGAATACCGCAGTACTGTCGAGCATTTCGATCCCTCGTCGCGCTTATCGGCCTCGGCGCCTGGTTGACTATTTCCTCACGTCGGTTGTCGTGAGAGCCGTGATGCTATCAAGTAAAGGCGAGGGCAGTCAGACCCAAATTCTCCAGTTAATTCCCATACAGGGACGCCTGCCGCCCAGTGATCTCCAGCCAGCCATTAGATTATCGAAGATCGCTGTAGCAGCCAGGATTGCCTTGCTGGTATCGGGCGCTGGTTGCCCCAAGCTGACGGTGGCGACGGGCAGCAAGCGACCCAAAGCCGACACTGGTGCCCTAGGGTCCACCGAGCTGCGCTATACGCTGTCGGTCTAAGCACGGATCATATAACTCAGATGCGCTGGTTCATCCGATCAGTGACGCAATTGCAGGTGCCAGCAACACCATTATCACCCCACTGAAAATCATCGTGAGACTTGCTACCGCTCCTTGCTCCGCCCCTAAAGATTTAGCAACGCTCACCCCGAAGCCGTGGGCGGCGGTGCCCAATGGCGCTCCTTTCGCAGCTTTTGACCGCAGTGGCAGAAACGCCAGAATCACTTCGCCAAAAATGATGCCTAACAGACCGGTGATAACGACGAAAAGGCTGGTCAGTTGCGCCGATCCACCCATATGGGTGGTGGCCTCAAGCGCAAAGGGGGTGGAGATGGAGCGTGCAAGCAAGCTATGTGCGATTAGCGGATCGAGGCTTAGCATTTTCCCCAGAATCAGCGTTACGCATACAGACGCCGCGATTCCAACCAGGCTACCCATGGCCAGGGCAAGCCAATACCTGATAATCAGCTTTCGCTGTTGGTAAATTGGCAAAGCAAATGCGACAGTCGCTGGACCCAGCAACCAGACCAGCCACTGAGTATCCTGGAAGTAAAGATCGTAAGAAGTGGCCGTTGCTTCTACCAGCGCAATTATAAACAACGAAGACGACACAGCTGGCACCAACCAGATTTTCCTATGACGTCTGTATATCGATTGCGCCAAGTAGAATGAAGTTATAGTCGTGACTAGAAAAAAGAAGGCGACGAGAGGCGCTGACATGATACGTGTCTCAGTTAGATTCGTCGAAGCGAGGCGCTGTCATCCGCTGTTTACGTACTGCAATATGCGATTGAAGAAGGCGCTTACGGGTCCACTGGAAAAACCATTCTACAGTCATAGCAGTAACCAGCATGACGACTATAAATCCGACGCCGATGGCAATCATGAGTTTGAGGCCAGCACTCTCAAATAGAGCCGTGTACTGGATAACGGACACAACGAGAGGGACGAAGTACAGCATCATGTTTGCAAGCAGCAGCTCTGCTCCTTTCTCTATAAAAGCAGGCCGGACAATTCTAGTCAGCAGCAATACTACAAGGATAAGCAAACCAGATACGCCCCCCGAGATAGGGAGGTGAAAGATGGATGCAGCCTTTCCAGCAACTAGCCAGATCATATAGATGAGCAAAACCTGAGCGATGTTGAGCATCCCATTGGCCAATCCCATCCATCGCAGATTTTTAAAAATAAAATTCATCATGTTCCACCACAACTGAGGTGTCACGTTTGGCAACACTGATGCCAAGTCGATTTAAATTCGGCTAGAGCATTCAGCATCGCACCGCTCCGTCGTGGGTTTTGCCCAACCTTCGTTTGTGGTGCGAGCTCCGATGTGGAAGCGGCTCTGCATCTCCCATGTGATGAGAAGAGCTGCGCCAATGGCGCTACCGAGGTGCCTGATTCGGCTGATATGGCGGCGGGGAGTATGCATGGCTGGGCCTCTGGCTGGATTCGATACTGGATGATCGGATTCTTGCTCGCCAGGCACTGCTTCGGAAAGCCACGCAACGCAGGAAGAGTTTCTTCGCATTAATGAAAATGTGACTTCTTGGCTTATACATTAGTGTAAGTGACATGTGCCGCAGGATAATTACTTTCCATACGGTTGCCATGTAATGTCGAAGGTGAGGCATGAGCGATTAGCGGAGATCCACATGGTCGGAGTCGCTTCAATCTGCAGGTTCTCGGAATTTTACATATGCCGGCACTACGCCTGAGTCGTGCGCATGCAGGCTCTTAGCCCATCGGGCAAGAAAATGACACGATTGAACATGCCGACTTCACTCCGCGATCGTCGCATTTAAAAATCTTAACTCACGGAATTGTTAATCCATGAATAGCTCACGACATATCATCCAAAGCTTTTTGGTGCGTTCCAGCCACCTGGACAAAATCGGCATTCACTTGATTCGTCTCGGCGTAGCCATCATTTTCCTTTGGATTGGCGCTCTAAAGTTTGTCCCCTACGAAGCAGATAGCATTACCCCATTCGTTGCGAATAACCCGGTGATGTCCCTGTTCTATGCTCACCCCGAGCAATACAAAGAAAACCTGACCCATGAAGGGCAACTTGATCCGGTCAAACGCGAATGGCAGACCGCGAACCACACGTATAGCTTTTCCCAGGGCTTAGGTACTGTGGAGATCCTTATCGGCCTCCTGGTGCTTTCCTACCTCTTCTCACCAGGTTTTGGCATGGTGGGATCACTGCTAGCGTTTCTTACTCCTCTTGTGACGCTGTCATTTCTCATCACAACGCCAGAAGCGTGGGTGCAAAGTCTCGGTGATGCTGATTACGGATTCCCTTACTTATCAGGCGGGGGAAGGCTGGTGCTCAAGGACGTTTTGATGCTCGCGGGGGGCGTGGTCATGATTGCTGACTCCGCACGTCAGCTGCTAGAAGAGCGACGTCCTCGTATTGCCGCTGAGCTGCATAGCCTCTGACGATCGGATTGCAACCCACCCGCCCGACACAGATGTGTGTCTGATCACAACCCGGCGTTCGGAAGTTTCTGGGCGCCGTGGGCCCGGCTCGCGGCAATGCATTGGCACATGCACGGCTAGAGGAACAGAAAGAAAGATGGATTGGAGAGCTTATGCTCAGATCATTGCCCTTTCCCGGTAATGCTTTGGTGACAAGCCTGTCACGCGCTTGAAAGCATTACTGAACGCGCTTTCAGATGCATACCCAAACCGAGGCGCCATTTCAGAGACCTGCACACGTTCCTCCACCAGCGCCCGCTTCGCCAGACGCATTCGCCACATAGTGAGGTAGGTAATGGGAGCGATCCCGGCTACCTGCTTAAAGTAGGCGCAGAACGCTGCCCGCGACATAGCGCTGGAGGCTGCAAGCTCGCTGAGTTGCCAAGCGCGTGCTGTATCACTGTGAATCAAACGCAACGCAGGCACCAAACGCCTATCACATGCGGCTCTCAACACTCCTCCTGCAACGCTCGGCGTTGTTTCGAGATGCGTGCGCAAGATTTGAATAAACATCAGTTGAGCCAGTTGCGACGCTACGGCAATTGCCCCAGGACGATCCTCCTGTCGTTCCCTCACCAACTGATCCAGCAGCCACTGCAGCGTGGGAGCTACAGGCGATTTCGCATCTAGGTGAAGGTAAGGTGGGAGCGCATCCAAAATCAGATCCGAGCCAGCGTGCGCCAGGGCAACGTTGCCACCGATCATGAAAAAGTCATCACCTTCGCCCAAGTGTGAGATCGCACCATCCCGTTTGCTGAGCAGATCATCGAGATCTGTTCGGGGTGTGCTGAGGTCGCTACCCATCACGAGCGACCGAGGAGCGGTTAGTAGCAGAACGTCCCCGCCCTCAAGCCGCAAAGGGTTACTGACACCTTCGAGTTTGACCCAGCACCCACCTCGGGCCACCCCCCAGAATTTGATGCCATTGGGCGGTGGGATTTCGAGTGCCCAAGTGCCTCCGGCAACCAATCCCCCCGAGGCGACTGTGCGAGCGGTCATTAACTGGATCAGATCGGAGAAAGGGTCAGAATTCATATTTGGACTTTCGCTCATGCAATAGAGACTTTAGCGTACCAATCATCCATGAAGTACGCCGTAGCATACAGATATCCCCAATATCAGTAAGGATCTGAAATGCACCGCACATGGCTTATCACGGGTATCAGCAGTGGCTTCGGCCGTCGCATGACTGAGCAGCTACTGGCGTGCGGCGATCGCGTCGCGGGTACAGTTCGCGTAATTTCCAACGTCCAGGACCTTCTGGACCGCTACCCTGGCCAGCTCTGGGTAGAGCAGCTGAATATCGATGAGATCGCATCCATCCGCGGCGTAGTGGACCGTGCGTTTGCTCACATGGGCAAGATTGATGTGGCCGTTAGTAATGCGGGATATGGCTTATTCGGAGCCGCCGAAGAAGTGAGCGACGAACAAGTCATCCATCAGATCAACACCAACCTCGTGGGCTCTATTCAGTTCGTACGCTCAGTTCTACCTCATTTTCGGCAATCTGGCGGTGGCCGAATCCTTCAACTCTCCACCATGGGTGGTCAAGCTGCCTTTCCTGGCGCAGCGCTCTATCACGCATCGAAATGGGGGATCGAAGGCTTCATCGATGCGCTGAGTCGTGAAGTTGCGGTGTTCAACATCGGCTGCACGTTGGTCGAGCCTGGAGGCGCACGTACTGACTTCCGCTACGCGAGCTCGAAAATTGGGGACAGGTTGCCTTCTTACGATATTTCACCGGCAAGCATGGCGCGTAAGATGATCGAGGCAGGTACCGCTATACCTCCGGGCGACACGGGCAAAATGGTTGCACACATGATCGACAGCGTGAGCCAAACGCCTGCGCCTAAACGCCTAGTGCTCGGTAGCGATGCGTTCGCCGCAATGCATATGCAGCTCTCCGAGCGCTTGGCGGATCTGGAATCTCAACGATCCACAGCACCCTTCACGGACGCGGTGGATTGAGATTCATTAAACGTCGACTCGATCCAGCATTCTCACCTCTAAGGGAGCGGCTAAAAAAGGCTCAGCCGTTTTCAGGAATGTCTGGAAATGGTTTGAAGATGCGTGTTGATCAAGAGCTTGCTGGTCTCGCCAGATCTCATACACGATAAAAAGTGCGGGTTGGGCTGTGTCTACATGCAGATCGTATTTGATACAGCCTGCCTCTGCTCTTGATTGTGGGACTAATGCTTGCAAAGCACCCTGTAATTTCTCTTCATTTCCTTTTGTCGCCTTTAATGTAGCAACAAGATAAAGCGGCGCTGTAGTGCGGGCATCATTTTTCATCAAAATTGCCTGTCAAGTGGGATGGCTGAGTGACTCCAATTTCATTCATTACATACCGTGTTGTCAATAGAGCGATTTTCACTGTTGTGACGAAGGTGTTTATGCGCTCCATATGGTTATCTGTCCTCGATAACAGGATTAATATCTGCTCGAAACTGATTAGATAAACGATTCAGCTACCAGCTTCGCTAGACTAAACGGCTCCGCAGATACCAGACCTAAACGATGGTATAAGTTGACCCTCAGGGATGAATAGTCCAGATTCTAGCGATAAACCCTTGCCATTAGCGAAGTGATGTCTGACTAGCCAAAGTGCGTAAATAGCAACGTGCTTATTGTGCCTTCCTAAATACTTGAGACTATTGATTATGCAGATTACGGATAACACCATTTTCATCACAGGTGGCGGCTCGGGTATCGGTCGTGGCTTGGCTGAAGCTTTTCACAAGTTGGGTAACAAGGTCATTATTGCTGGCCGTCGCAAAGCACTGCTGGATGAAGTGACTGCAGCCAACCCGGGAATAGAAGCGATCGAGCTGGATATCAACGATCCATCCAGCATCAATGATGTCGCGCAGCAACTGATCGCACGCTATCCAACACTGAACGTGTTGATCAATAACGCAGGCATCATGCCTTTTGATGAGCCGGCCGCAAAGATTGACGAAGAAACAATGCTGGGCACCATCACCACGAATTTGTTCGGCCCGATCCGACTGACTTCAGCTCTGATTGAGCATCTGAAATCCCAGCCTCGCTCAGTGATCATCAATAACACCTCGGTTCTGGCTTTTGTACCGCTGGCGGGCAACGCCGTCTACTCGGCCACGAAAGCGGCGCTGCACTCGTATTCGCTGTCTCAGCGCTTCGCGCTGCGTGACACCTCCGTCACGGTTCAGGAGATTGCACCGCCATGGGTTAACACTGACCTGATCCATAAAGGTGATGATCCACGAGCTATGCCGCTGGATGCGTTTATCGAAGAAACCATGGCTGGCCTAGCGACGGATATTCCTGAAGTGATTGTGGAGGCTATCCGCCCATTCCGCGACAATCCAGGTTCGAACGAGCACGCGGTCATTCACGGTTTCAACCAGTCGCTGGTCGACAACCCGATCCCCGTAGGTTGAATCAGTAAATAGTCGATCCCACATGCTAGGCCAAGCGCCTGGCATGTTTTTTATGGCTTTTCTCAAAGGGAATAGAGAATGAACCACGCTTCTTCCCGACTTCGTTCGTCTGACTCAGCCTCCACGATTTTAGTGGTCGACGACGATCACGTGTTTCGAGGCGCTGTCAGCAGCCTTCTCAGATCGGTCGGCCATGAAGTCCAAGAGTTCTCGAACCCTTTGGATATGCTGGCATATCCAAAGGCAAGTGCTGCTCACTGCATGATTCTGGACGTCAGGTTGCAGGGCTACAGCGGATTGGAGGTACAAACGCAGCTGACGGCGTTGGGGATGAGCCTGCCTATTATCTTCATGACAGGGCATGGTGACGTACCAATGTCTGTAAAGGCCATGAAGGCGGGTGCTGTTGACTTCTTCTCCAAGCCTTTCAATCATCAGGACTTTCTTGATTCGGTTGCCAAAGCGGTATCACTCTACCGAGAGAGCTTGGAGAAACGTGAGCAGATGCAGAGCCTGCAGGAGCGTTTCAGTCGCCTGACCAACAGAGAACGGCAGGTAATGGCGGGTGTGGTTGATGGCTTGCTGAACAAGCAAATTGCAAGCAATCTCAACATCAGCGAGATAACCGTCAAGGTCCATCGGGCGAGTACCATGCGGAAGATGGGGGTCACCACACTGGCGGATCTCGTGCGGATTTCCCAGCTGCTAACACCGCAATAGTGACCCCGGCTCCCCTACCAGATGGTCTTAGGCCTCACTCATCAAGCCACCAGCAGTCGCTTCGGGCAAGGTCAGCATGATATTGGCCCCTTGCTGACCATCGCACCGATTAGCCAGATTGATCTCTCCCCCAGCGGCTTCGATGATTGAACGACAGATAGGTAGCCCCATCCCCATTCCTGTCGATTTGGTGGTGAAGAAGCTTTCAAAAAGCCTCTCCAAATGGTCCTCAGATATCCCTGGTCCGCTGTCCACAATGTTGACTGCTATCTTCCCATCCAGCAGATTTGTGCTCTGGATTAACAATTCACGTCCCGCATTTTCCTTGAGCGCCATAGCCTGCACTGCATTCATCACCAGGTTCACGATGACCTGCTGGATCAGAACCCGGTCTGCGCTTATGTCGGGAAGCGAAGAGGCTAGATCAAGTTCCACCTTCACTCGATGTTTCTGGAGCTCTTGACGCGTGAACTGAAGGGATTCTCTGATGACTTCGTTGATTGGAATAATGCATTCGGCTGGGGCCCTTCTCACTGCCATACTTCGGACACGAGCAATAACATCGTCGGTGCGTTTTGCTTCACTTACGATCGATCGCAGTGCGAGCTCCACCTCTTTGAGATCGGGCTCCGGGCGCGTCAACCAACGCAGGCCTGCTTCCGCATAAGCGGAAATTGCCCCGAGCGGCTGATTGATTTCGTGTGTAATAGAAGCCGTAAGCTCCCCTAAAATGGTAATACGGGCCGCATGGGCAAGCTCGGTTTGCATGACCTCCAAAGCCTGACGCGCCGCCACCTGTTCGGAGAGATCAATGATGCCGATCAAAATGATCCCGCGAGCCATGTTCTCCTTGGAAAAGCACGCCGTGAATAAGCACTCCAATTCTCTGCCATCCAAAGTCTGGAGTCGGGTAACTTCAATATTGTTTGGGTGCCGTGCTAGCGATTTGACTATGCACCGTGCATAGACCTGAATGCTCGCATCAGGCCAGTACGGGTCTACGGATCCGAGCATCTCCTCGCGATTGCCTCGACCGAACAGCCTTACACTGTGGTCGTTCAGATCAATCACCTGGGTGTCACGCAGGTATTCCCGCACAACCTCAGGATGGTCTTGAAAGTAAGTCTCCAGATCCTCGACGCCTGACTCGAGCAATACTCTCAGCTTGGCGCCGACCTTGGTAAAATCCAGTTCCCAGAATGACGCCGCCATCGCCTGGAAAAGATTGCGATATCGGTATTCACTATCAACCAGTCGACGTTCAATTTCTTTTGCAGCGGAAATATCATGGGACGTTTCGATTATCCCGACAGGTACGCCTGACGCATCCCGCCGCAGGGACCAGCGGACATTCACATCCCTACGCTCCCCCGACGCCGTAGTGCGACAAAGCTCTCCACGCCAGTGACCATCAGACAACAGCTTTGCATCTGCCGCTTCCGGTCGACCTGTGCCTTCGCATTGCAGTAATGCACGAGCATTGCTGCCGACAGCGAGCTGAGAAGACCACTCATATAGCGTCTCCGATGCGGAGTTCCAGAAATGTATCTGACCTTGCATGTCCCTTACAAAAACCGACTCATGAAAAAGCTCGAATACCTCAGCTTCGGCTCGGGTAATCGGTCTTGTCATCGTGTTCCCCTATGATCCTTAGAATCTCCATGCATCTAAGCTCGATGGCCCAGCTAGCTCAACTATGCGGGCTAGTTCATGCGACCTGAATTGCTCGATTGCTAGAAATTCTGAGCTATTGCACAGCCAGAATCCATTTAGATCGGATCCATAATCATCTAAAGACGAGGCACAGAAAATATGCAAAGGCGTGTAGGACCTGCACTTCTGCAGTGAAAGTGAGGGACAGACTGCCTATGCTCGTTCGCCAGCTTGCTACCGGCTAGGCCAGGGAGGTACGTGAGGGAAGGAAGATTAACGAGTGGGGGCGAGCTAGGAGGTAGCGGCTACCGGGTAGCCGCTTTATAAACAGAATTCTCCAGGCTATTTGAAACCCCGAAGCAACCAGCGATCCGCGGCTTCCAGTGGAGACAGGCCCTCCCGACAGATCAGGTGATCCAGCTCGCTGATCACGGTGTTTCCGAGCGTAAGCCGAGTCAGCTGGTCCAATAGTGCAGAGGGCATCTGTTGCGCGACGTCCTCTTTCACGATGAGCGTGGCATCGTCCTGACCACCTAGTAGGCCTTCGGGCTCCGTTAAAGCACGAATATCGTATCTGTGGTGCAGAAACTGCGGATGCCATAAAGGCACGACAATCCACTCGCCGCGTTCAACCGCTTTCTCGAAACGCGTGAAGCATTCTTCTTGTGTGCCATTTTCAAAACGATACCCGGCGATGTCCAAGCCGTACTGCTCGATGATGGCCCGAGAAAAGCGACTTATGCCGGCACCAGGATTGATGCCCTGAATCAGTGAGCTCATGTGCGTGACGACGTCTGGATGCAGCAGGTCGCTGACGCTGGCGACCTGTTCAATCGGCACGTAATCAGGAACACCCCATACGCAATAGGGCTGATACAGCACCCCCAGCTTACGAGTCAGGTCGGCAAATGGAGCCAAGTAGCCGCCGTGGCTGGCTGGCAACCAGGCAGAAACCAGCATGTCTACTTCGCCGGCGCCGTAGCGCTGGAACATCTGTTCGTGAGGCGAGGCGCTGGATGTCACGGTGTACCCGTGACGTTCCAGAATCCGCTGCACCACCGCCGCGCTGGCGGCGTGAAAGCTCAGGTCAATATGGCCCAGGCGAATCGAGGGTTTCATGGTCGCCTCCGGATCAATGTGTTGGCGCAGGCGCAGCGTCAATCTTCACCCGCAGCAGACTGTAGGGCTTATCGCGAAGGTCCTTACCGTCGTGGAATCCAGCCTGGCGCTGAAGCTGGTTGGCAGTGAAGTACAGATACCCGTCCGGCCCGATAGACAGCGTGTCCGGCCACAGCACACGCGGATCGTGGACGATCGTCTGCCAGCTTCCGTCAGCCAGACGCTTGCGGATGCCGTTGTGTTCATAATCACCGGCGTACACAGCGCCATTCGCGTCAGCCTCAAGGCCATCAGAGGCACCTTTTTCACCCAGGTCCTTCACGGCAGCAGCCAACTGAGCTTCGCTGACATTCGGGTCACGAAGCAGGTCGGTCGGAACCGAATACAGATGACGGCTGGAGAGCGGGCAGAAATACAGTGTCTTGCCGTCGGCTGACAGGGCAATGCCGTCGGATGCCACAGTGAGTGTTTTCGCCTTGCCGTCTGGACCCTTAGTGATCAAGGCCTGCTGACCCTCCACCACAGGGATGAAGTCAGGATCCGGAGACGTTGATTTGGCGCCGTGCAGTCTCCGTACGGCCTTGCCGCTGGCAATGTCCATCACAATGATTGCGCCGGGGCCCGACACTGACGAGTCGGTGACATACACCGTCCCTTCCTTGCCGATGCGGAAGTCGAAACGCATGTCGTTGACGTACGTGGTCGGTAAAATCACGTTGGACGGAAACACCAGCGTCTTGACGATCTTGTTGCTCGCCAAGTCGACCGCGACCAGCTTCGCACCGCCCCGTTTGGGTGCTGCGAAACCAGGAGCTGCGGTATCCAGCAGCCAAACACGACCCTTGCCGTCGGCAACCACACTTTGAACGCTGATCAAACCTTTGGCTGGATTCTTTGCGTCCTCTTTGTTGAATGCTGCATCGGGATAGGCGACAACTTTGCCATCGCGGATTTCACCGACTGTGAACGGCACGTCGTCACCCCATTTCGGGTAATTAACAAAGATGCGACCGGTTTCGGTGACCGTGACGCCAGTTGGCATTGCATCACGGAACGTAAACACCTGTTCCAGTTGGCCAACCGTTTTCTCTGCAGGAGCATTGGCAGGCAGCGGCTGAGTATCAGCCGCGAAGCTGCTCTGGCTCGCGGCCGCTACGGCGATGGCGAGAGTGGTTCCGAAAAAGTGGTTTTTCAAGGACATGAAAATGCTCCCTAGCCTGCCGGGGCAGGCCAGTTGAATGATGTGGAAAAGTTAGAAGCCTTCGAGAACGATCTTGCCGGTGGCCTTGCCGCTTTCGATCAGGGCATGGGCGCGGCGCAGGTTTTCCGCATTGATGGTGCCGAAATGCTCGCCCAGCGTGGTTTTCAGAACGCCTTGATCGATCAGGTCGGCAACGCGGTTGAGCAGGTGATGCTGCTCAATCATGTCCGGCGTTTCGTAAAGCGAGCGAGTGAACATCAGCTCCCAGTGCAGCGACAGCGATTTGCGCTTCAGCGGCATGACATCCAGGCCATCCGGATCGTCGATGACTGCCAGTTGGCCTTGTGGACGCAGTGCCTCTACGATCTGAGGCAGGTATGTACCTGTGTGAGTCAGGCTGGCGACGTGGCTTACTTGGCCAACGCCGATCTTCTCTAGTTGCTCAACCAGGGGTTGGCTGTGGTCGATGACGTGGTGCGCGCCCAAGCCTTTTACCCAATCACGGGTCTGATCGCGGGAGGCGGTGCCGATGACCGTAAGCTTGGTCAGTTGCCGAGCCAGTTGCACCAGGATTGAGCCCACACCGCCGCCTGCACCGATAATCAGCAGGCTCTCTCCCTCGCCACCACCTTGCGCCACACCGAGACGATCGAACAGCAATTCCCAGGCGGTGATAGAGGTCAGCGGTAATGCGGCGGCATGAGCATTGTCCAAAGACTTGGGCTTACGACCGACAATGCGCTCGTCGACCACATGAAACTCGCTGTAGCTGCCTGGACGCGCCAGAGAGCCGGCATAGAACACTGCGTCACCTGCTTTGAACAGACTAACTTCGCTGCCGGTTTCACGAACGATACCGACGGCGTCCCATCCCAGAATCTTAGGCTCAGTCGCAGCAGACCGTGCACGAACCTTGGTATCTACCGGATTGACCGAGATGGCTTGCACCTCGACCAGCAGGTCACGCGGTCCGGGGGTTGGTTTTGGCAGATCCATGTCCATCAAAGAGCGAGGATCTTCGATAGGCAGCGCTTGCTGGGTGTAGGCGATGGCTTTCATGGTGTGGCACTCCGTAGCAGTAGAGGGCAAATGTAGGTAGTGGCCATAGGATGTTCTGCGCATCGTCGGAGAAAAACCGGCGGAATTCGCTAACACTTTCATCGTTTTTCTGAAAATGCTTGATAGGGCATTCAGTCACGACCTCCCACTGACGCATGACCGATGAGCCGGTGGCTTTGAAGCGTCGGTGCAGTTGCTTCGTGCTTTCAGCGGCATTAACCAAGCTCAAGCAGCGATCAGCGTTCGGTGTTTCTTCGCCGGACCTTCAGCCCAGTCTCCTTACAGCCGGTCAACTCGGCGGCACCATCATCACGTCTGGCTCCCGCAAAAGGCACCTATACAAAAGCGTAGGGTTCCCCTTCCGGAGGTACGAGTGTTTCAACGCGCCTAATTCAATAAAGTTCTCCATGTTCAACACCCAAACAGGAGATTTCTTCATGGCTCGTTTCACAGCAATCTCGGCCGACCAGGCCAGCGGAGTGACCGCGGAAGTTTTTGCAGCTATCAAGCAATCGGTGGGCAAGGTCCCGAATGCTTACGCCACATTGGGGACACTTGCGCCGAGCGCGCTGAAAGCCATGTTGGCAGCAGACAAGGTGCTGGCAGCTGGCCCACTGAGCAAGCCCGATCAGGAAACGGTAAAGCTGGTTATCAGTGAGCTGGCTGGGTGTGACTACTGCGTTGCCGCCCACAGCATGGTCGGCAAGATGGTCGGTTTGTCACCGGAGGCGATTGTTCAATTGCGCCAAGGCAGTGCAACGGGTGACACCAAGCGTGATGCACTGGTGCGCTTTGTGCGCGTGCTGGCACTCAAGCCTGGCACGCTGCCGGAAGACGAAGTAAATGCTCTGCAAGCTGTGGGTTACGACGGCGAGCAGATCGTTCACATTGGACTCGCAATTTCGGTGATCACCTTCACCAATGTCTTCAACCGCATCAACGACACAGTGGTCGATTTTCCAAAGCCTCTCTGACCTGTGACCCCCGCGCTTTCATCGTTCAAAGGAGCTGAATCGTGAGCCAAACCCTCGAATTCCAAGTGCCCAATCCCGAGATGGAAGAAGTCTGCCGAGCGCTTGCAGTGCCTGAGCGGGTATCTGCCTCTCTAAGGGAACTGAACGTACTGAGTAAGGGGTGGCAAGCGTGTCTGGAAGTCGATGAACAGCGCATCGCCTTCTGGATGTTCGGTAGCGGCCCTATTGTTCTACTGATGCACGGCTGGTGCAGCCGGGGCTCGCACTTGGCGGGGTATGTGAAACCCTTGCTGGCAGCGGGGTACTCGGTCGTGCTATTCGATGCCCCAGCTCACGGTCACTCCAGTGGCACATTCTCCAGCATCGTTCATACAGGGAGAGTGGTGCTAAAGCTGGCCGAGCATCTGGGAGGCATTCATGCGCTCATCGCTCACTCAGCGGGGTCTACAGCCGCTCTCTGGGCGCAGGCCAACGGCTTGATAGTGCGTCGCAGCGTTCATATTTGTGGGCCGACATCGCTCTCGGCTGTCGTGCTGGACATCGCGCGCTCGCATGGACTGAATGACCGCGAGACAGAAGCTTTCTGCATTTGGGCAGAAGACTTCATGGGCGCCAGTCTGCACTCCCTTGATCTCCCAGCCCTGTCCATGGGGCTCAAGCATCCAGGCCTGCTGATCCACGACATCGATGACCATGTTGTGCCGATGGCGCAATCGAAAGCACTGCACGTCATCTGGACTCGGTCGACGCTGATGGAGACGTCCGGACTTGGTCATCGGCGAATTCTCTCCGACGCCCACGTCATCAGCAGTGCAGTGGAGTTTTTGGGAAGCTCACATTACGCCTTGGCCAAACGGGGCTGAGCATCCCATCGATCAATGCACTGAGTCGTAAAAGCACACTTGAAGTGTCTTGCATCGAGTCTGCGCCCTGCATGTCTCGGCGTTAGAGGGATGTTGCGCTCCGTGAAAGATGGCTGGTTCCTTGAATCCATAAACAAGAAGGAAGCTCGAACATGACTGAACATTCGTTGAGCACTCATGCCGCAACCCGATTCGTTCAACTGGGTGATCGCCGCCTGGCTTATCGCACCTTTGGTAGCGGCAAGCCATTGGTCCTGTGCGTAAGATTTCGCGGCACTATGGACTCCTGGGATCCGCTGTTCCTAGACAGCCTTGCTGGCCAGGGATTTCAGGTAACAGTCTTCGACTACAGCGGCCTGGGCCAATCCACTGGGGAGCGGACCTACAACCCGGCGTCACTGGCCAAGGACGCCATCGAGCTAATCACCGTCCTCAGATTGGGAAAAGTGATCCTCGGCGGTTGGTCGGTAGGTGGTATCGCCGCGCAGATCGTGCTCGCGCAGGCGCCGCAGTTGCTCAGTCATCTCGTATTGATCGGCACTACGCCTCCTGGCCATCTGGTGAAGCCTGGTGAGGCGCTGTTCTATGAATTGGCCAAACGGGAAAACGATTTTGAGGATTTCGTCAGCCTGTTCTTCGAGCCCTCGTCTGCAGCAGCGAGGGCTGCCGCTGAACGTTCGTGGCGACGCCTAAGCGTCCAACGGGACGATCAGAGTCCTGAGGTGCCTTACGCATGGGCGGGCGCCCAGTTGGGCGACGGACCTAAAAATCCGGTTTTCCCGGTAGAGGCGGTACTGCAGGTGTTGAAACAGACCAAGACACCTGTTCTTCACCTGGGCGCCGATCATGACATCGTGTTCCCGGTGGAGAACTGGTACGCCCTCAACGACCAACTGCCGACGCTGCAGATCGTTACATTCCCGGACTCGGGGCACGGACCGCATCTGCAGTTCCCACAGGGAGCGGCCCGCCATATCGCTGCATTCGTCAGCGCATCCGAAACGACCGCGTAAGACAGCTGATTCATGACTACACCTTCAGGACATTCGCCCTCAGGTTGAGACCTTCCGCCTTGACCAGGCGCGTGAAGCCTACGACCGCAGGATGAACGCGACTGTCCGCTTGCGCGCCGTTCTGATCATGGACGCTGCCGGAGCCTGAAACCAGGCTCAGTCTTCCGGCTTGCTCTGTAGGCTAAGCCTGCGTGGTACTCGTGAGTCCTACGCAGGTGTCATACCTCGAAGCGGATCCTGAAGGTCTCCCTAGATACATTTCCCGGCTCCCGCGATGTTGATCACCTCCGTTCATTTGGACGGGGTCGCGGGGGCCGCTTTTTTTCTCGATCCCATGCTGACGAACATGATGCCGCCGGCAATCGCAAGGACTCCAAGGGTGAGCGACGTCGTCAAGTGCTCTCCAAGTGTCACCACGGATACCAGCAGGCCGACGATCGGCACACCGAGCATGGCCGAAGACATGCTGGTCGTAGAGAGCCATGTGCTAGCCGCATTCACGGCACAGAAGCAGAATGCAGTTGCAAGCGGGCCGACGAACAGAATGACTTCCCAGAACGAGCGAGAACCGTCTCCTGTGAAGGGGCCTTCCGTAACTTGCGCAAGCACGATCAGAGGAATCGACGCGATACACATCTGCCATGGCGCCAGTTGATAGGCACTTGACGTGCCTTTGTAATAGCGCAGGTGAAGGATGCAGATCGCCCAGCACAATGAGGCCGCCAGCAACAACAGGTTCGCTTTGATGATTGCTTGATCGCCCCAGTCGAGTGCCATGGGATTGAACAGGGTAGCAACGCCGAGAATGCCGAGTACCGTGCCCACAAATTGTGAGCGGCTCAATTTTTCCTTGAAGAACAGAACCGCAGCCGGGGTCACCCACAGCGGTGTGGTATACGCCAGGACGGCGGAGCGACCTGCTGGAATGTCAGCCATGGCGATTGAGCCCAGTACGGTGAAGCCAAGCATTTGCAGTAAGCCAACGCTCAACAACAACGGTATGTCCCGCCGCTTTGGAAGGGCCAGGGTTCCCGTGAACAATTGCAAAACCAAAAGACATGCTGCGCCGGTAACAAAGCGCGTCGCGGAAAACCAGATCGGTGTGATGTGCGAAAGCCCCGTCTTCATTACTGGCCAATTCGCGCCCCAGATCAGGATCGCGACGAACAACAGCACCAACCCCTTGGAGCGGTTGGACAGCAGGCTCAGGCCAGAGGCTTTGCGCCGCTCGATTACTCCATCGCCGGTACAGTGATCGCTCGCATTTGCCATGGCCATATCCCCGAAGTAAAGAATGGGGATATTTTAAATTACGACTGTCAGATAATTTCTCTGAAGTTCGTTGCAATCGCCTCGCTTACGATATAAAAATTCTTCAAAAAACGCTTTATGAAGAGAATTTGACTCATGAATCGACTGGATAGGACCGACATCAACATCCTCAACCGTTTGCAGGATGATGCGCGCATCACGAACGCGGAACTGGCTCGCTCGGTCAATCTCTCACCCACACCCTGCTTCAACAGGGTCAAGGCGATGCAGGAAAAAGGATTGATTCGTCAACAGGTTACTCTTCTGGATCCTGAGCCTTTGGGCCTGCACTTGAACGTCTTCATCCATGTCAGCTTGGAGAAGCAAGTGATAGAAGTGTTGGCGAGATTCGAGGCCGCCATCGCGGAGCGCCCCGAGGTCATGGAGTGCTATCTGATGTCGGGAGATGCGGACTATTTGATCCGGGTTTTGGTGTCGTCAATACAAGATCTGGAACGCTTCATTCTTGAGCACCTCAGCAAGATCCCCGGTGTCGCCAACATACGCTCAAGCTTTGCGCTGAAGCAGGTCAGGTACAAAACTGCACTGCCGCTTCCTCCCAATGGCATGACACTCGCCGAGAAGCGTTAGCCCTCGGGTATGGCATTGAGCGCGGGCCTGGTGTCATGAGCCCTTGCTCATATGTTGAGGGGTCTCACAGCGGCATTATCGCGACGCTGCTTTTGGTACCCGGGCGTGGGGGAGTCGGCGGTTTTTCGTGTATGAATCGCGGCATTTCATGAGCCAGTGTCATGCAGTGCTCCCTTACCCGGCGATAGAGTTGTCGGATGGCCAGAGAAAACTGTTTACGGTGAGGGCAAATGAAATTCAGTGGGAAACCTTCACCCACGTAATCGGTAGACAGCAGGACCAATGCTCCGCTTTTTACATCGGCACTGATGTCGAGCCATGACTTATAGATGATGCCCTGTCCAGCAATCGCGCAGCGTCGGATGATGTCGGCATCATCACTCACTACTGGCCCGTTAACGTCGACCCAGAAATCTCCCTGCGCTAGCGGGAATCGCCACCGATCGTAGACCTTGCCGCTGAGCTCAAATTGAAGGCAGGCGTGCTGTGCCAACTCTGCAGGGGTTTTGGGCTGCCCATTTTTTGTAATGTATGAAGGAGCTGCCGCGAGAACGCGGCGATTGTCTGGAACCAACGGGAGGCAAACGAAGTTGGCGTCCTGCAAGGTGCCATAGCGTATTGCAACATCGACTGGCTCTCGATAGACATCGGCGACCTTGTCGGATACGGAAAGACGCAGATTCAAGCCAGGGTGGCTTTGGCGATAATCCAGCAGCCAGGGCAACAGCAGGTTGCGACCCAGATCCGATGGACAGGCGATCTGGATCGTTCCTTGAAGCTGTTGTTCGTCGTTACGGACGCCTTCCTGTCCCGCGTAAAGGGCGTGGAGCGCTTCCCGAGCATACGGCAGATAAAACTCGCCCTCGGCCGTTAATCGCAGACTTCTGGTGGATCGGGCAAAGAGCCTGATATCGAGCTCGCGTTCCAGACGCTTGATTGCAGCACTGACCTGAGCCGGAAGCACATCGAGTTTACGAGCTACGGCAGAGAAGCTTTCCTGCGAGGCTGCCTTAACGAAAATGTCGAGGTCGTCGAGTCGGATCATGGAGGTGTATCTCTCTAGGAGTTGTTCACGCGGTCAGCGCGCGATTTTGACCTATCGAGATCGCGCTCGAAACCACGCGTTCGATTAACAGTTTCCGGCTGAGGAGGAAAATCAGCCGCCGCACCTCTTTGTCAGCGGACGCTGGATCGGCAGGCAACGGACGTAGTAGCATATCAAACCAATCGGTTCATTAAGTTTATTGCTGCAAACAGCCTGACGAGAGATTCCATGGGCAGACCTAGAAAATTCAGTCGAGAAACCGTGTTGGAAAAAGCTCTGCCAGTGTTCTGGAAACACGGCTTTGCAGGCACCTCCCTACAGCACCTAGAGCAAGCTACAGGAGTCAATAAGTCTGGCCTTTACTCTGAGTTCGAAGACAAGCAGGATCTGTTCTTCAATGCACTGGCCTATTACTACGACAATCGTGGCGCACCTGAGATTCTGACTGCTCAGCCCTTGGGCTGGGGGAACATCGAGAGATTTTTGCGGCTCGGCGATCCTCAGGACAATGGATGCACAGGTTGCTTTTCGGTCAATGCACTGCGTGAGTTTTCCACGCTGTCTGATGGAATAAGGCAGCTGCTGATCGACAGCCACCGGCGCCTGCTGCCCGAAATAGCGGCGAACGTTCGCGCAGAGAATACGAAGCTGTCGGCTGAGGTCATTGCCGACATCATCATGGTGTTCTTCTCGGGGGTATGTGTCGAAAGCAACCTGCACACGGAGGAATCCGTGGACCCAGTAGATCACTTCATGCAGGCGGTACGACTGCTCTAACAATTATTTTCAAACTGATCGGTTTTTTATCTTGCTGACGGCTTGCTACTGACCTATATTGAACCGGTCGGTTCTAAACGTCCGGTCACTCGACTGGATTAGGGTACACAATCTAAGTCCCCGGTTTCTCCGACACCTCAATCTACCTACGGTCTCGCCGAGCTCGCTTGCTCGGCGCTGGCGAAGCCTTGCCTCGATAAAGGCAATCAGCAGGAGAACTACCATGGCGTTGAAAATTCATCCGATCAATCTTGGCAACATGCAACTCGATTCCAGTGGCTTGGTGATGTTCCGCAACCCGGGGGAGCAGGTGACGATTCCTGTGCTGGGTTTCCTGATCACTGGCGGTGAAGAGCCGATCCTGGTGGACACTGGATCGCGCAGTGTCGAGCAGTACGCCGCGTTCGGCTTGCCTTACGAAGTGACACCCGAGATGACGCTGGAGTATCACCTTGCCCAGCATGGTCTGCGGATGAAAGACATACGCCACATCCTGCATACCCATGCCCACATCGATCACGTCGGCATGACGGATCGTTTCCCGATGGCGACCACGGTCGGCATCTCCCGTCGTGAATTGGAATTTGCAGCGTCAGGCATCATGGGACCTCTGATGTACACCGCCGCCGATACCAAGCATCTGATCGACCGCCTGCACACACGTGGCGCCATTCGCCTGTTCGATGTTGATGGCACCTTCGAGGAAGAGGTCATCCCTGGGGTTGCTGTCAGGCTCTCGGGGGGGCATACACCTGGGTCACTGTCGATTCTTGTCGAGACAGACGAAGGCATGGCCAACATCTGTGGCGACATTGCCTACAACCTTCAAGACCAACTGATTGATCCTATTCTCGATCAGGCCGCCCACGAGCCGACCATTACAGCGAACCGTGCGATGTCGACGCTCGAAGAGAAGAAAGCCATCAAGCGCGCTCTTTCCGATAGCAAATTCTTGCTGCCCAGCCACGACGTCCCTGCCTTAATCCGCAACGGTCAAGTTGTGGGGCTGATGCACGATGCGATCTCTAATCCCAAGGCTGATGTCACTAAAGCTGCCAACTACAGCTTGCTCGAAGGGGTTTGAGGAATGACAGCGGTTGTTATTGCAACCGCTCGCCCTTGGCGAGCGGTTCGTTTCGCGGTGGGCATTGCGATATTTGGTTTTGGCGCATGCCTGTTGATCAGTGGATTTTGACGAGTTGAATTCGACATGACTGACGTCTCGATGCATGGCTCCATTCCCGACGCTTCAGACTCCTACCAGCGGCTGTCTCCCCGCACGCGGTTCTGGTTGCTAGCGTCCATCACGCTGTCCTTTCTCGCGGGCTCCAGCGTTCCGACTCCTATCTACCCCATCTACCAAAGTGCCTGGCATTTTTCGGCGGTTACGATCACCTTGATCTTCAGTGTCTACGCGCTGTCGGTCCTGGCGGCTCTGCTGGTATTCGGCCGGGTTTCGGATTACATAGGCCGACGCCCAGTCTTATTGGTGACGACCGCGATGCAGTTAGTGGCTATGTATTCGCTGGGAACCGCAAATGGGCTGGCTGATTTGATCACCGGAAGGGTTCTTCAGGGGTTGTCCACAGGTGCTGCAGTATCAGCTGTGGGCGCGGGGCTGATTCAGCTTCACGCCCAGCGTGGCGCAATCGCAAACGCCATCGCGCCCGTGAGCGGAAGCGCATTCGGCGCACTGCTGGGGAGCTTGATGGTGCAATTCATTCCCTTTCCAACCCATACCGTTTTTGCGGTGCTCGCGGGTGTGCTAGTCATTCAATTTATCGGCGTGGTAATGCTGAAGGACACTCAGCCCCCCAGAACTGGAGCGATTCGGTCACTGATCCCCCAGTTCAGCGTCCCTGCGCAGGTGCGCTCCGCGATGTTAATCGCATCAGCTGTCTTCATCGCCGGATGGGCCGTGGCAGGATTCTACGCATCGTTGGGCCCAGGCCTGATCAAGCACGTCTTTCAGCTTCCAGCGTCTGCCATTGGCGGCTTGGCGTTAGCCGCATTTTCTGGGAGTGGCGTCGCCGCGATTTTGGCGATGCGCACGCGCAGTGCCCGCACCTTTGCTTGGGCAGGAAGTCTCGGACTATTGATGGGGATGGTGTCCGTATTGGTATCGCTGCACTTCCATTCGCTGCTGTTTTTCTTTCTGGGCATCGCCATGGCGGGCGCCGGATTCGGCGCGGGGTTTCAGGGTGGCATTCGCCTGGTCGTGGCGCTTGCTCGCCCGGCGGAACTGGCAGGTGTGCTGTCGGTTTCCTTCCTCTGCTGTTATTTGGGAATGGGAGTTCCAGCAATCGCAGCGGGCTACGAAGTGGCAAATGGCGCTGACATCGTAGTGACCGCACAGGTCTTCGGGGTGGTGATCATGGCGCTGGCTGTTCTCGCAATGCTGGGACTGCTGAGAACGCGTGAGGCCTGAGGCGAACGGGCATTGGAAGGGCCATTTTGCTGTTCACTCTTGGGAGCGCCCAGCTAAGAATGCGGTTTCATTTTCAGGGTTTCAGGGAAAGAGTTAAGGGAGTAGACCGCTTTTTGATGAAGGAGACCCGTAGGGATACTGAGGGTCATTCAACTCTGAACGAGGTCTTCCATGAAAGCATTTATACTCCCTCTTTTCGCCTGCGTAATGCTGGCCAGCGGCGCATCGGTTGCGGCTGAATCCCCCGTCACCAATGCCGCCGGTAAGGGCGAGCAGGCTACGATTTCGCCGTTCCGCCATACACTTCCCGACCTCTACGACTTCAGTCAGATACCGGTCGAGCAGATGGGGACCGGTATCACCCGCCAGACCATTCACAATGGTCAAAGCACCATGGCCAAGTGGGTATTTGCTAAAGGCGCAGTTGTGCCGCTTCATCATCATGTCAATGAGCAAATTACCTGGATCACTGCTGGTTCGGTCGAAGTATTTTCTCAAGGCAAACGGTTTGTCGTAAAAGCTGGCCAGGTCATCGTTTTCCCTCCAAACGTCCCGCATGAATTCCATTCGCTGGAAGATGGCACCATCGATATCGATATCTTCACGCCCCAACGTCAAGACTGGATCGATGGTACTGCGAGCTACATCAAACCCGCATCCTGATATTCCCGCCCCTGCTTCACTGATCCTCACAGGGACGTGAGGTGCTTCAAAAAACTAAGCGGCGGCGTCGTCGGGCGATGGTGTCATCAGCATGTCATCGCATTTCATCGCCAAGAAAGTTCGCAGCTTGTGTATTGCAGGCGTCAGGAAGTTGCGATGCGCGCACACCATCTGCAGCGGTGCGGGTTGACCTACATCTTGAGGAAACAGCTCCACGAGATTACCCGCTTTAAGGTCCGCGCTGACGTCGATTCTTGACTTGTAGAGGATGCCAGCACCTTCCACTCCCCAACGACGCACGATGTCCGCGTCGTCGCTAATCCTGTCCCCAGTCACCGCAACGGTCTTGACGCCTTCGCGTGTATGGAACGTCCAGCGCTCATACGTTTGCTCACTCATCACGAATCGAAGACAGTTGTGGCGGGCCAGATCTTCCAAGGTCTCCGGTTTGCCAAATCGAGCGATGTAGGTTGGCGACGCGCACACTGTTCTTGTGTTCAGAGGAGCCAAGGGCAATGCAATCAGGCTTGAGTCTGCCAACTGACCGTAGCGAATACTGACGTCGATCTGATCAGTGAAAAAATCCGCAACCTGATCGCTGATGCGCAACTGCAGCTGGATATCCGGGTGTTCGTTCTGAAACTCATTGAGCCAAGGCAGAAGAACATTGCGCCCAAGGTCGGAAGGCATGGACAGGCGAATAGGTCCGGAGATGTTTCCACGACCTTCATCAAGCGCCATCTCTCCGCTCTCCATAGCGTTGATTGCAGCTTGAGCATGCGGCAGATACCGCTCGCCATCATCTGAAACACGTAGACGCCGCGTAGAGCGCACGAACAACCGAACGCCCAAACTGGCTTCAAGACGCTGAATCGCTGCGCTAGCAAACGCGGGTGAGGTATCCAGTAGGCGCGCAGCAGCGGAGAAGCTGCCGAGCTTAACAGTGGTGACGAAAACCTGGAGATCATCCAGTCGGACAATTTTCTTCATAACGCTGAAATTGATTCGTTTGAATGGGCGATTTTCAGCGTATCTCATGCAGATGATCATTGCCTCGTCTTTTTGATAGGAGCGAGATGCAATGCATATGAAGCAAAAAAAGTGGCGGTATGCCCTTGCCTTGACGGCTTGCGCAGGATTGGCTCAGGCCGCCGAAAGGCCTCTGGAGGTCGTGGCGGAAACCCATGACGCAATCTGGAATGCTGTCGCGGTCGATGACCTTGATAACGTCTATGTGGCAGGTCCGAGATGGACAGGCATGAAGGGGCCGTCAGTTTCCCGACTGGATGCCAATCGACTGCCCCAGGCGTTTCCAGATGCACGCTGGAACAGCACCGACAACTCCATTCCGGTATCAGAACGCTTCGTCAACGTGAACGCCCTGCACAGGGACGATCAAGGGCAGATGTGGATTGTGGATGCAGGCGTGTCGGACTTTGGAGGCCACGTCATCCCAGGTGCGGCCAAGCTAGTGGTGGTCGACTTGCGCACGGGCAAAACGACCAAGGTCATTACGTTCGATTCTGATGTGATAAGGGATGGCAGCTACGTCGATGATATCCGCTTCAGCGGTGACCACGCTTATCTCACTGACGCCGGGGTACCCGGAATCATCGTTCTTGATCTGAAGAACGACAGCATGCGTAGAGTCCTCGATACTAGTCCAGCGGTCAAAGCCCCAGCAGACCGCGATATCGTGCTGAGTGGAAAAGTTGTCAGGGCACCGAATGGCGAAGCGTTGCGCGTCAATTCTGACCCCTTGGAGACTAGCCACGACGGCAAGTGGCTGTACTTCGCCGCGCTGGAAGGCCCCTGGTACCGCATCGAAACCCGCTGGCTGAACGATCCGAAACTATCACCAGCGGTGTTGGCCGAGAAAGTCGAGTTCTGGCGTGATTTGCCACCCGTTGGGGGAACCGCGTTGGACAAGCAAGGCGATTTCTATTTCAGCGATCTTGCCACCGATACGGTCAAGCGCATTCGTCCGTCCGGGAAGATCGAAACAGTAGTGTCGGATCCTAGCCTACATTGGGTCGATGCTCCGACCTTCGACCAGGAGGGGCGTCTGTATCTCCCAGCCGCACAGGTTGATCGCGTGGCACTGTTCAATGAAGGGGTCTCCCGCGTGCAATGGCCGCTGCGAGTGTATCGATTCGATCTCGATAAATAGCGCAACGCAGCTTCCCGCGTCCTGATGAGGAACCGGCACTACTCGGACGCGGGAAAGTAATTGGTGGCGTGTTTTGCGACATGGTTTTGCACATCCCAAGATCACCGCTTCCTACCAAGGTGTAACGCCCATATCCCAATCGACGATGGTCCATCAACGGTTGCGAAACCATCATGAGCGAACACCTGACTCTCCAGCTCAACTGCCTGCTATTCGCAGCATCTGCCACACAGTGAGACAACCTATGAGCTTTCATAATCCATACAGGATCGTGCAGATCCACACCCGCAAAAATATCTCTTCAGAATCAGGAGAGATGATCTGGTACCCGGTTGTTCAAGCGAAGAGCGAAGACGGTTGTTTGGACTGTCAGTTGCAATGGGATGCAACCGAGTTTGGTCACTGGGTGATTCGTGGAACCTGGCGCAATGAAGATTCGATGCGACTGAGTTTTCAGCGGTATTTTCAGCCCGCCATTGAGCATCTGATTGCTCGCGAGGCTTTGTTGTCGATCAAGGTGCTCCCAGATGAAAGCACTGGTGGCTCGCTGCGCCACCGGAGCGCTCCGAAGATTCCCGCTTATCCACGTACGGCAAATTGGAGTTGATTCGGCTGAGTGGCACCTTCTGATACCAGCCGCTCTGCACGTGACTTTCAGCTACCAACCGATGCAGGACTATGGCATGAGAAAAACACGCGAATGGGTAACGCTTTTGTTGCTTGTAGCGGCGACCTACGCCTCTACGACCACGTTGGCGGGAGCTGCTGAAAGACCATTTGGCAAGGAACTAGACGCGGTTTCAGGGGGCAGACCGTGGGCCGAATGAAACGAATTCCCGAAAGCCTGCCCGCGTGGAAGGTTGAAAGAGCGAAAGCCCTTATGCTCGATCATATGGCCCACAGCTGCTCTATAGAAATGGTGGCCCGCGAGTGTGCTATTTCAAGAAGTCATTTCTCCCGAGCGTTCAAGAATACGACTGGAGTGCCACCCCATATCTGGCTCCGCCAAGAGCAGATTTCCAAGGCTGAGGCGTTGTTAACGCAACGAAATATCTCGCTTTGTCATATAGCGCTGGAATGTGGCTTCTCAGATCAGTCGTATTTCACGCGTGTGTTTAAAGCGCTCAGAGGTATAAGCCCGAAACAATGGCAGCTTCAGAATGGTTGCAAGCCAGATCAAACATGATCTCCATGGATTTGTGCACCGTGCTGCGAATAGGCCATTTCGCCTCATCGTAAGCGGTCTTCGACGCACCGCACTAAGTCAGACATGGTGAGCGCAAATCCATACCACCGTTGACTCGTCCTGCCTCAGATGCTCTCGAACGCTGCATGGCATATCCTCGCACCACGCAATCAACCTTCAAGCAGTGAATAGAACGATGGGTTTTGAACAACTAGCTGGATTACGTGACCGCCTGCGAGCCGAAAAAACGCCGGCGAAAGAGAGTGCGATACCCTCCAAGCGAAAGACCTCCCAGCACGTGAAGCCTCGTGACCATGATTCGGCGGTTGAGGCAATCTGGCGATTGCAGAAGCACTTTCCATTAGCTTTCCCCGTAAATCCTGCTCCAAAGGTTCCGCTCAAAGAGGGTATTTTCAAGGACGCTGAACAGCACCTGGAGCTACTCGGAATAAGCCTTGATCAGCTCAAACTGGGTGTCTCGGCCTGGTGCAGAGGGACCCGATATTGGGCGTGCATGGTGGAGAATGCGCCGCGCTTGGACTTGAGCGGGCAAACAGCAGGCATTGTATCAGCCACTCACGCGATGCATGCAAAGCAGCAAGCTTCGCGGCAACGTAGCCTAGAGCGACGGAGTCGTTCAAAGTTAAAGGCGCATGACGCGCCGGCCCCAGCCAATGCTGTAAGAGAGCTTACTGAGGATTGAGTAGCGTCGCGCTCAATGAACGCGTGAGCAGCCGACGAGGAGCTTCAGGTAGCTTCTATTGGTTTACCCCTGAAGCGTGAGCCTGATTTGCCTAAGATGTCGTCTGCAGAGAGTGGCAGCTTCTGGCCGATAGCTGCCGCCGACAAGGTAGTGCTACCCTTTCGCTGGACTTGAATCGACGCGTAGGAAGCGAAAATGTTGAAGGATGCGTACCGTTATAAGGTGTGGGCCGATGAGCGCACCTTGGCCGCCTTGGCAGACTTTGAACGCAAGGGCCAGGCCTCGCCAGCGTTTGCATTCATGCGCCAACAGCTCAACCATATGGTCATCGTCGAAGAGCTGTTCAAAGCCCGCCTTCTGGGCGAGCAAGCGCCGCATCCCGCAACCAATGCCGAGGTCGTTCCTGATCTGCACGTACTTACGCAGCGCCTGACTGCCTGCAACGCGTGGGCCACCGATTACCTGGCGTGGAATGCCCCAACCCAGCTTTGCAGCGATGTAGGCTTTGTGTTTGCGGACGGGCAGCAGGGGACGATGACGCGCCAGGAAATCCTCTTCCACCTCATCAACCACGGCACCTACCACCGGGGCGCGATTGGCCATGCCCTGGATCTGGGCGGCGGCAAACGTCCGGCCGATACCTACAGCGTGTTCATTCACGGCGCCGAGCCGCAGCGTCGCCAGTGGGCCTGTGGGTAAACGCGGCATCACGTCTCTAGATCTTATGCGCATTTGGTGATGAGTGCTTTAACGCGGCATATCGGGGCTCGACATAAGGACATAGGCCATGACTAAAACCACCCTGCATCTCTTGTGCGGCAAAATCGCCTCTGGCAAATCGACGCTGGCCAAATCATTAGCCGCCCAGCATTCGGCAATGCTGCTGAGCGAAGACAACTGGCTATCAACGCTTTACCCCGAGCAGATAAAATCCGTGGGCGACTACTTACGCTTGGCGCATCAAATCCGGGGAATCGTCGGCCCGATCGTGACCAATGTACTAAACGCACGTGTCAGCGTGGTACTGGATTTTCCCGCCAACACGCTTGCCAACCGCCAGTGGCTGCGCGGTTTAGTCCAAGCAAGTGGCGCGGCTATCGTCATCCACCATCTGCGGGTAGACGATGATACATGCCGTGCCAGACTCCATCAGCGCAACGCCAGAGGGGAGCATGACTTTGCTGCAACCGACGCCGAGTTTGATCTGATCACCTCCTACTTTCAGCCTCTCAGCGAGGAAGAAGGCCTCGAGATCGAAATACACCGGACCTGACCGCTCGGGCACTGGCGCCAATGTTCGCAATCGACCCATAGCAGCCAGTTTGGGCGCATCTTCTGCCTCATGAAACGCAGTTGGTTACTCCAAGCTTGTCAGGAAGCTGAAGAGATTCGCCGCCTCTGGGGAGAGGCGCGTGTTGACCGCAACACCTGCGAACAATGTTCGAGATGCCCAATGGTCCTCAAGTGGGACTGCTTTCAAGCTGGTCTCAAGAAGTCCATGCCTCACCGACTCCAACGGCAAAATTCCGATACCCAAACCGGCCTCGATCATTCGGCAGATGCCATCGAAGCTGGCCACTTGAATTCTCACCTTCAACAGTTTCCTCGCATCATGGGCGGCATCGCTGATGCGCCGTAGTAGCGAGCTGCCTTGATTCAGCGCGACATAATCGTAATCGAGAGTGTCAGCAAAGCTCAGCTGTGAGCGTTCGGCCAAGGGATGATCGTTTGGGACCAAAAGCACTAATTGGTCTGCACGGTAGGGGCGTACCTCCAGATTCGGAGCCAGTACATTGTCAGCGAAGATGCCTATGTCGGCGCGACCGTCCTCGACTGCCTGGATCGTCGAGTCGCTTAGCGCTTCCTCCATACCAATACGCACGTGCGGGTTCGCCGCAAGGAAAGTGTTGAGGTCCTTGGGAAGGAACTGGATCACCGCTGATGTATTGGCGAACAGCCTGACGTGCCCCCGAACGCCATGAGAAAAGTCATTGGCGTCATGTGCCATGCGCTCGACACCTTCGAGGATTAATCGAGCATGTTCGGCCAAGCCTCTTCCAGCGGGTGTCAATTGAAGCCCCCTTGGAAGACGAATGAAAAGGGTGCAGTCCGTGACGCGTTCGAGTTCAGCAAGCCGCTTGCTGGCTGCCGATACGGTCATGTGTGCCCCGTCCGCAGCCTTCGTCAGATTCTGGCTGCTCGCCGCTAGTACCAGAAGTCTCAGAGACGCCAAATCGAGTTGAAGGAGATTGAGCACGCGTCGCTCCAAAGGTTTCCATTTTGGAAAGAGTAGTGGAAAACTTTGAAATTCTCACGCCTCACCTTTAGGGAGATTATTCGGACAGAACCTCCAACAAGAACGGACAACGTCATGAGCCTACCTCTGGATGGCATCAAAGTCGTCGAAATGGGGCAGCTAATCGCTGGACCCTTCGCTGCAAAAATCCTCGCCGAGTTCGGCGCCGAAGTGATCAAGATCGAACCTCCGGTGACGGGCGATCCTCTGCGTAAATGGCGCTTACTGCACAATGGCACTTCTGTATGGTGGGCGGCTCAGTCTCGTAACAAGCAATCCGTAACGCTGGATCTTCGTCAGGTCGAGGCGCATGACGTCGTGAAGCGGCTGGTGAAGGATGCTGACATCCTCATCGAAAACTTTCGTCCGGGAACCTTGGAAAAGTGGGGTTTGGGATGGGATGTGCTGAGTGATATCAACCCGAAATTGATCATGTTGCGCGTATCAGGCTACGGGCAGACCGGACCTTATCGCGATCTTCCAGGCTTTGGCGTCATAGGCGAGGCCATGGGCGGGCTGCGTCATCTGTCCGGTGAGCCAGGGCGCACTTCTGTGCGTGTTGGCGTGTCGATTGGTGATTCGTTATCGGCGCTGCATGGCGTGATTGGTGTTCTCCTGGCTCTGCGTCACCGTGAGCAGAATCACGGGGCAGGTCAGCAGGTAGACGTGGCGCTCTACGAATCAGTTTTCAACATGATGGAGAGCCTGATTCCTGAATACTCGGTGTTCGGCACAGTGCGCGAGCCCGCTGGCAGCAGCTTGCCGGGGATTGCGCCTACCAACGCGTATCGTTGCCAGGATGGAAAGTACGCGCTGATTGCAGGTAATGGCGACAGCATCTTCAAGCGTCTGATGGAGAAGATCGACCGGCAGGACCTGGCGGACGATCCAGAGCTTCAGCAGAACGACGGTCGTGTACGCCACGTCGCCAGACTGGACGCCGCGATTTCCACCTGGACAGCCGAACGTCCTCTGGACGAGGTACTGGCTGCTCTGAAGGAAGCCAACATCCCGTCCGGCAAAATCTACGACGCCGCCGACATCGCTGCCGACCCCCACTACCAGGCCCGCGATATGTTGATCCGCAGCCAACTGGATGACGGTACGCCGGTCACGTTGCCAGGCGTCGTCCCCAAACTGACCGCAACGCCAGGACAGTTACGTTCGACGGCCCCGAAGCTGGGTGAGCACACCGATGCGGTTCTCGGTCGTCTGGGCATCGATGTTTTCACCCGTGAGCAATGGCGCGAGCGCGGTCTTATCTGATTAGTGGAGTATCTTTAATGAAACGCCTGTTCATGCAGGAGGTCGCGACCCGTGACGGCTTCCAGAACGAAAAAACCTTCATACAAACCGACGATAAAATCGCGCTCATCAATGAGTTGAGCCAGTGTGGCTACGCCAAGATCGAAGTCACATCGTTCACGTCCCCCAAGGCCATCCCGGCGCTGCGTGACGCTGAAGCGGTCATGGCGGGCATCGCTCGCCAACCGGGCGTTGAGTACACGGTGCTTGTGCCAAACGTGCGGGGTGCTGAGCGAGCACTGGGCTGCGGTATCGATGAAGCCAATCTGGTGATGTCAGTCAGCGAACCGCACAACCGCTCAAACCTGCGGATGACTCGGGAGCAATCGTTCTCCCAGCTCAAGGATGTAGTGGGAGTCATAGGCACGGGCCCGGTGGCAGTAAACGTCTCCTTGTCGACCGTTTTCGGATGCCCAATGCAGGGCGACGTCCCGAGCGCTGAGGTGCTTGGCTTCGTTGAGCGTTTCGCTGCGCTGGGGGTACGAGGGGTGACGCTGTGCGATACCACGGGCATGGCTTATCCGTCCCAGGTTGAAGCGTTGTCCCGGCAAGTTCTAGAGCGCTTTCCCCACCTGCAAGTCACCCTGCATTTTCACAATACCCGCGGCATGGCCCTCGCCAACACGCTGGCTGCACTTGCCGCCGGTGTTGACCGTTTCGATGCTTCGCTGGGCGGTCTGGGTGGCTGCCCCTATGCGCCGGGAGCGAGCGGCAATGTATGCATGGAAGACCTGGTGCACATGCTCGATCTGATGGATTACGACACCGGCATGAATCTGGACCGGGTACTGGCGGCGTCAGCGCGCCTGCCAGCTTTGATCGGCCACGATACGCCCAGCCAGATTCTCAGGGCAGGCAAGCGCTTGGATCTGCACCCGATTCCGGAGCATGTGCACACGCTCACTAGGCAGGTGACCAACACCGAATTGGAGCGTGCGCAGTGATCGACCATCTCGACCATCTGGTACTCACCACAATCGACATCCAGGCGTGCACGGACTTCTACGTGCGCGTGCTGGGAATGCGCGCTGAAAGGTTCGGAAATGGTCGGCTCGCATTCTGTTTCGGCGTTCAGAAAATCAACGTCCACGAGCGAGGGCGTGAGTTCGAGCCCAAGGCACATCTACCTGTGCCGGGTGCGCTGGATCTGTGCTTTATCGCAAGCGTTGGGCTCGATGCCGTGGTTGCGCGCCTGGAGTCCGAGGGTTGGCCAATCATCGAAGGGCCTGTGCAACGAACCGGCGCGACCGGACCGATTCGCTCTGTGTATGTACGCGATCCCGACCTAAATCTGATCGAGATTTCCGAGCTTCTCGCACCTGACCGCTGAAGAGACCCATTGCCATGAATATCGTCTTTCTTGACGGCGCCAGCCTGCCGTCCCCATTAGCACGTCCGCTGGAAGCCACTGTTTGGGTCGAGCGTGAGAAAACACCCCTCGATCAGGTGGTTGAAGCGCTGGCCGGGGCAGATGTGGCTATCACCAACAAGGTGCGCCTTGACCGAGCTGCTCTGGAGCAACTACCCCAACTCAAGCTGATCTGTGTGGCTGCCACCGGCTATGACTGCGTCGACATTGCTGCCTGCCGCGATCAGGGGGTAACCGTGTGCAACGTTCCGGCCTATAGCGCGGTGAGCGTTGCCGAGTCCGTCATTGGTTCCTTGTTTGCGCTTCGCCGCCATCTGTTCGCCTACCAGGCTGCTTCTGCGTCCCAATGGCCCGGCTCATCGCACTTCTGTGTTCATGGGGAGCCGATTCAGGATCTGCAAGGTTCGACCCTCGGCATCGTTGGTCGTGGCGATATTGGCAGTCGCGTAGCACGCCTTGCGCGCGCTCTGGAGATTAATGTGTTGTTCGCCGAGCACCGAGGGGCTCAGAGGGTACGGGAAGGCTACACCGCATTCGATGAAGTACTGGCCAAGTCAGACGCACTTACGCTCCATTGCCCTCTGACGCCGCAAACCCGCTATCTGATTGGCTCTGCGGAAATAGCCCGGATCAAACCCGGTGCAGTCCTTATCAACACTGCGCGTGGCCCGCTGGTCGACGAGAACGCGGTGCTGGCAGGGCTCGCCGATGGGCGGTTGGGCGGAGCGGCATTAGACGTGCTCTACGCCGAACCACCCAGTGCAGATCATCCTTTGCTCCACAGCACACATCCCAACCTGATCGTAACCCCGCACGTGGCCTGGGCAAGCCAGAGCAGCGTTTCACGGCTTAAAAGCGTGCTTGCCGCCAACATCACAGCCTTTGCCAAAGGTGCACCGGTCAACGTGGTTACCTGAACCCCATCATCGAACTCATTAAAAATAGGTAGAGCCATGACAAAAACAATCAGCTCTTCGATAGACACAGCTGACGTCGCCTTGCCACGTCGTAGACCTTTCTACCACCATCTGTACGTTCAGGTGCTTGCCGCCATCGTTCTGGGTGTCATCCTGGGGCATTACAGTCCAGGCCTAGGTGAGCAGATGAAACCGCTGGGTGACACGTTCATCAAGCTGATAAAAATGCTCATTGCCCCGATCATCTTCTGTACGGTGGTCAGCGGGATCGCCAGCATGCGAGACCTCAAGCGCATAGGGCGGATCGGCTTCAAATCCCTCGTGTATTTCGAGGTGCTGACCACCATCGCATTAGTCATCGGCTTGATTGGTGTCAACTTGCTCAAGCCGGGAGTTGGCATGCACATTGATCCTGCAACGCTGGATGTATCAGCGATTGCCGGGTACACCAAAGCGGCTCATGACCAGAGCGTCGTTGGGTTTCTGACCCATATCATCCCCAGCACGGTATTCGGGGCGTTCACCGATGGTGACATTCTCCAGGTGTTGTTCATTTCTGTGTTGTTCGCATTCGGGCTGCAACTGCTAGGGGAGGTGGGCAAGCCCTTACTGAACACCATCGACCTGATTGCCAAAGCATTTTTCCGGATGCTCAAGATCGTAATGTATCTCGCACCGCTTGGGGCCTTTGGTGGCATGGCATTCACTGTCGGCAAATATGGTGTCCAGTCGCTGGGAGCCTACGTAAACCTGCTGGTGTGCTACTACATTACAGGTCTTGTGTTCGTCTTTGTGGTCCTGAATATCGTGGCGCGACTGGCCGGATTCAGCCTCTGGAAATTTCTCAAGTACATCCGCGAAGAGTTGGTTCTGGTGCTGGGGACTTCATCCTCGGAGTCGGCTCTCCCACGTCTGATGGGCAAATTGGAGAGGCTTGGCTGCGAGAAATCTACCGTTGGCCTGGTGGTTCCATCCGGCTACTGTTTCAACCTCGACGGCAGCTGTATCAACATGACGGTGCTCGCAATCTTCATCGCTCAAGCACTGGACATTGACGTATCGCTCTACCATCAGGTGACTTTGCTGCTGATCCTGCTCCTGACGTCCAAAGGAGCAGCCAGTGTGACCGGTGGTGCTTTCATCACCCTGGCCGCAACGCTGGGCTCAATTGACGTCATTCCTGCTGCCGGACTGGTGTTGGTGCTGGGGGTTTATCGCTTTATTTCGGAAGGCGGCGCGTTGATCAACGTGATTGGCAACGGAGTCGCCACCCTTTTCGTTGCACGCTGGGATGGCGCGCTGGACAGAGAACAACTCAAGCAAGAGCTAGGGTAATCGTTTGCTCTCGGCCTTTTGGCTGGCCGCCACGCACGACCAGTTGAGGGGCCGCGAGCATCTGGATCAAGTCATGATCAGAATTAATGAAAGGGCATTCTGCTTTTGGTGTGTGGCTCCTTCGCGCGAGCGGCTGCAATTGGCCGATAGCTGCCCCTCGGGGTTAGCTGAAGCTCGTATTCTCATAGAAGGGATCGTTGGTGCCGATTAGAATTGCCAGCATGGAATTTGTGGAATCGGCGGCGCCACCGGCAAAGCACACCCATGAATACAAACTGATTGCGGCTAAGCGCATGCCCGGCAGGCATCGGAATCGGTCAACTACGGTACTGGTCAGGGAATGATCGAATGATGGTCGGTCGGCTGCTATTTATACTCTGTTCCTCGTGGGCCGTTGCGGCTTCGGCACAGGGTAATACCTGTGGCACGCTTGGTAGCCTCACTTTATCGGTACCCAGCGGCTACCTTTACTTTCCCATGGAGCGAGTAGGGGATGTGTGGGCACAGAACCAGCCAAGGCAAGACCCTGCAAAATGCGAGAGAAAAATCCAGACGGTGACACTGGAGTTTTATTACCCTTCACTGTCGCCAGCCACTGGTTTCAATCAACACAACGATCCGAACAAAAAGCACATTGCTGTCACCGTTACTTTCCTGTCTGGGGTTTCGGGAACACACACCTTCGATGAGACGGTTGCTAGATATACTGGCGAGATGGAGCGTCTGGGGCCGGTATCGGCGCTGGTGTCGAATGGATTTACCGGGTTGGATGGTATCGATCCTGTGTACGGAAGAGGCCCCTTCAAATTGTATTGGAAGCCAGCGACTGGCCCTTCTAAAGAATTGGTGGAATGCCGGTATTACCCTGATAACCCAATGGCCACAGATACTTGCAAGCTGAGTTACTTCCTTGATCGAGTCCCCGCGGCAGTAACCATGCGTTTTGCTGCCGCATTACTGGATGATCGGGAAAAACTCAAGGCCGCGTCGGTAGAGATGATTGAGCGCTTCAGTATCAAGGAGTGAGCAATCAGATCACCCTCAATCCCGCCGAAATATTTGATCTTGTAGATTTCGGGTTCATTTCGGTGGCTCGCATGTCTGCTTTCGACCCAAAGCATACCTGTACGTATGGGCAAGGGCTGGTCCGCAGCTGTATGAACGCGTAGTGTTTGGTCCACCTCTACTCTCGGAAACCCTGAGCAAAAATGTCGAACATGGATGTTGCACTGGCTCATAAGATTGAGGCCGCTGAAAGGGATTACTTGCGCTCACGTGTTGAGAGCTTAGCGGGGATCGGTGGAAACCCGTACGGCGCGCGTGTTTTTTTCAATGCAGACTTTCCATGTTTTCTCGTGAAAGCTTCACCTAGCCCCATGTTAAATCGCATCTACGGTGACATTGATCGCGCTCCCTCAACCGTGCTGAGGCTGCTCACCGAGTCAGCGGAGAATTCTAGCGTCACCCCCTTTATCGGAAAACCTTCGGCCTTGGAGCCATACGCTTTCGTGGGCGACGCTCGGCTTGAGCGGCTAAGAGGATGGACACACTTGCAACTTGCCTGTGCCATTGAAAGCGTGGTGTTGAGTCGTCACTCGTTCGAAATTGAAGAGGTCACGTCGCAGACCCTGGCTCTGTTCGCAGATGTACATGCTGGTGGCTTCCATACCAAACCGGAGTACCGACCGCTGAATAGCGCTTCTTTTGCCGGGCTGGCGGCAGATGGGTGTCTGAGGCTTTACGTCCTGAAGGTGAATGGGAAAGTGTTGGCAGGGGCATCAATGTATTTGGCCAACAATGGCATTGCTTACCTTGGAACAGCTGCAACGCAAAAAGACGCACGAGGCCTCGGCTATCACGGAGCACTGATTTCCCACCGAGTCGACCAAGCTAAAAAGCACGGTTGCCACTGGGTCGCTGCGACCGCGCTGGCCAGCTCTCAGAGCCGCCGAAACTTGCAGCGTGCTGGCCTGACTGTATCGCATGCTCAAGCACTCTATCGTCTGGCAGATGATTGAGATGCGCGGGTGGGTGCAAATGACCGCCTCTGGCCGATAGTTATCACCCAACCCACTCGCTAGATTCCGTCAGTCGAAAGCACCGTCCAGCACCTCGTAGATGAGGCCGGTTGCCAATGCAACCAGGATCAAGTCAGTGCCTGCCTGCTGCCATTCGTATCCATCGTAGCGAGGAAGTTGGCTGAGTAATCGACCGTCGAGTCTTTTCGCAATGCCCGGCGGAGGAGGTTTGCCTGTAGCGAGGTTCTTCTTGATAGAAATGCCTGACTGCTGACGCGGCTCCTCCTCAAGGACAGACCTAAGATTTTGATATCACTGCGATCTAACGACTGCAACGCTCCGGATCACAAGGCATTCCTGAGGGTTTGCAGGTAGGCAACCTGGCGGGTGAATTCGGTGCTGGACAGGCGCTCTTCAAGGCGCGGGCGCAGGGCCTGACCAATGTGCCGGGTCGGCTGGCGCGTCATGCGGGCCAGCAATTGCCACTGTTCGGTGACCGGTAACGTTTCGAAGCCGGGATGACGCTGTCGGGCGCGGCGCAGAATGTCCTGCTGCAGGGATCGTAGCAACGCGTGCTGACCTCGGCGGCGCAGCAGGAAGTCGGCGCTGGCGCGAAGATGCTCGCTCAGCTGTCGACGGGCGCGCGAGGGTTCGGGCTGCAAAGGGCCGTTGCGCATGCCGGCGTGCCAGAGACCTGCAGCGAGGCACAGCGCCAGTGCCAGCAAGGCTTGTGGGAAATACTTCCAGAGCAAGCCGAACAAATCGTCGTGATCGGTGCGCAGCAGGAAGGTCACGTCGCTGTCCTGGCTCAGGTACCACAGCAACCAGGCATTGTCGTATTTGCCGATGGCACGGGTTTTCCACAAATCCGCGTCAGTGAGGATAGTGATCAGGCCGTTGCCGTACACCATCTGCAGCATGTGGGTGGCGTCGGCGCTGTTCGCCCAGGACTGTGCGTGGTCCTGTGGATCGTCCAGGTGAAAGGCCGGGTCGAAACTCATGTAGGCCGGGTCGTTTTCGTTTTGTACGTAGAGTCGGGTCAGTTCCGGCCAGGGCGTTTTCGGCGCCTCGATGTCCGGTGTGCTCAACGGGATGACGGGCTTGAGCTGCTCGCGTTCGCGCCGTCTGTCCTGTTCGCGCAGGTCACGGGTGAGGAACTGATGGACCTGCAACTGATCGAGCAACAGGTCACCGCTGCGGCCTTTCTTTTCATCCCACAGCTGCTCGGCGACGAACAGCAGGCGCCCACCTGCACGGGTCCAGCTCAGCACCCGGGTGACATCGGCCGGGGTCATCTTCTCGCGTGTGTCCAGCAGCATCAGGGTCTGCGTTTGCTGGCGCGTATCAGGGAGGTTGTTGAGGGCCTGGGTGACGTTGACCGACACGCCTCGCTGACGCAAAAACGTTTCCGCGGCGAGGTACGGGTTGGCCCGCGCTTCAGGCGACGCGCCCTGATCGACCACTTCTTCATAGTGCTCGATACGTTTGAGGAGCGGTGCGCTGGCAATCGCGACGCACACCAGCACGATGGCGCCAATCAGCATCCCTGTGCGCCGGTTCATGCCGTGGCTCCGTTCGCGAACAGTCGCCGCCAGTTGTCACACAGGGCTTGTTGCACATCCGCGTCGGGAAGCTGGTGACCGTAGGCCAGGTTTTGCCAGTGACGCGTCAGTTCATGGCTGTAGGCGTGGAGCGGTGGCTGGTTCAGGGCGTCGACGCGCGCCAGTACCTGACCTTCGGTGTCGGCATTTTTCAGTGGCAGTTGATAGTCGGTCAGCAGGCGGTTGAGCAGGGCGCGGTACAGGAGGCTTAGGGCTTCGCGCGGTGCGTGTGACCAGAGTTTTTCTGCGGCACTGGCGACGTCGTCCGGCAGGCTCTCGGCAGCCACCTGCAAGCCAAATAATTGTTGGGGTGTTGTGCGCGCAGCGGGTTTATTGCGCTGCGCCCTGCTCACAAAGGTGCCGAACCAGGCGCGATAACGCCACACGACCCAGCCGACCACCACGGCGATGACGGTCCACAGCAGCGCTTCGAAAACGCTCGACAGGGTTTTGCCTGCGTTCAGCAAACCCACGACCAGTTTCGCCAGCCATTGAGGGGAGTCGCCAGTCTTTGCGCTGTGCTTCTGTTCGGCGATTCGCCAGCCCGATACGGTTTTGGGGTTCTTGAAGGGCGGGCCGTCCAGCACGGCCTTGATGGCTTGTCGCGAGGCCTGGCTGGTCAGCGGCTGGTTCAAGAGACGCGCTGCGGCGGGACCTGCCACCTGCTCGTCGGTCAAGGGGGAGTCCAGAGGCGGCAATGGGCAGCTGTAATTCGATTCGTCTGTGATCTCGGCTGCCATCGCGCTCGACGGCGACAGGCTGAACGCAAGCGAGAGGCCGATCAAGAGCGCGTAGGCACTGCCCATCACGCGCTGACGCAATTGGCGGAACGCCAGCTCGATGTCCCAGGCTTCCAGCGTCGTACGGCGATTGAGGTACAGGGCGAAACCGCACGAGACATACGTCGGGCCCCAGAACACCAGCACCAGCGCATAGAACGCATTGGTCAAATGTTCCAGCCAGTTCCATTGCCCCTCGATGTCCAGCAGGCTGCGCCACGACCAGTCCAGTTCGACCTGCTGGGGAATGAGCGCGTAGAACAGCAACATGGCGCCGACCCAGAGGCACATCTCCAGCGTGCTGCCCATGGACGTCAGACAGCGCGCGACGCGTCGGTCCTTCTGTCCCAACAGCGCGATGCGTTGTGCCCGTGGCAATCCGTTCAGGCCTTCAAGCTGTTGTACGGGCAGATAGAAGCTGCGGCTCAGGCTGAACCGGCGCCACGTCAGGCTGGCGAGCAATTGCGGTTTGAGTGCGCGCGGCCAGGCCTTGAGTGCGGCTTTCAAGGATGGCGTTGTGCCGAACAGCGCCTGGGAGAGGATCAGCAACGGCAGCCGTTCATACGCGGGCTTGAGCCACCAGAACAGCAGCACCGCCACGCTGGGATAGTCCCAAAGCAACCCGCTGATCAGCGCGAAAATCGGCAACGTGATGATCGCCCAACTCGTCATCAACAGACGCCGATGCTGGCGCGCGAGCAGTACGCCGAGGTCGATGGCTTCCCATGGATTGCGCGGGCGAATCGCCACGCAGGCTTCAGTCAGGCGCATGAGCGGTGCGCCCGGCAAAGAGCAGATAGGAGGCGACCAGCGCCCAGAGTGCGGCGCCCACCAGGTATTTGGTGGTGGGCTGCGGCCAGGTCATCGACGACCAGTAGGCTTCGATAAACGCGGCAATCAGCAGAAACAGCATCACGCCGCCGATCAGCCGGACGCTGGTTTTGGCGGCGATGCGCAGGGCTTCCCCACGCCGCATCGGACCGGGTGCGAGCAGTGCCCAGCCCAGTTTCAGGCCAGCGGCGCCAGCCAGAGCAATGGCGGTCAATTCGAACGCGCCATGCCCCACCACGAACGGCCAGAACGTCTGGCCGAAGCCGACATCGGTGAGGTGACCTGCGACGGCGCCGATCATCAGCCCATTGAAGAACAGGAAAAACAGGCTGCCCAAGCCAAACAGCAACCCGCTGGCGAAGGTCTGAAAGGCAATGCCGATGTTGTGCATGATGTAGTAACCGAACATCAGCCAGTCGGTGCTCGAGGCGCGTTCTGCGGCCTGGCCGATACGACGTGCCGCGGGGTCGTACATCGACTCCATTTCGCTGACCTGAGCAGGACTGACCACGCTGTAGATCAGGTCCGGATACCCGTACACCAGCAGTCCCATGACGATCAGGCTGCCGAAGAACAGGACAAGGGCCAGCGTGACCAGCCGCCATTCGGCACGCACCAGGCGCGGGAAATCTGCCAGTACGAACGCCAGCAACTGGGCAGCGAACTGGCTGCGGTGGCGATACAGCTGTTGGTGGCCACGCATGGCGAGTTGTTGCAGCGGCTCGACCAGATGGCTGCTGTAACCGCGCTCTTGAGCCAGCGCCAGGTGCTGGCAGATTTGCCGGTACGCCTGCGTAAAACTGTCGCCTGCCTCGTGACGGCGCCGGCTGCGTTCCAGCGCGTCAAGCCGCTGGCTGAACTGCTGCCAGGCGTCTTGATGGTGTTGTTCGAACTGGCTTTGCTTCATGTCGAGCTTCGCTTCATGCCGACCCCGCCAGTGTGCGTGCGATACCGTTCAACTGGCTCACCGCCTGTTGCGGTGGCGCATGGGAGGGCATCTGTAACGGTTCGACGAGTATCGACGCAAGCTCCTCGGCCCGCGCCGGCGCAAGCCCCGCCTGCCGCTCGGCGAAGGCCATTACGGCGCGTTGCTCCGGCAAGGTCAGCACCAACGGCGGCATCACGGGTGGCGCATCGGGCAGCGTCGGACGGGGTATCGGTGCGTCGCGGTAAATCACCAGCGTGCCCGCCGCCAGATCGCCAAGGCGTTTGAACAGAGGATGTTGCAAGCAGGCAAACGCGCCGACGCTGTAACCGAACGGCAGCATGTCGACGAACCGCAGCAGATTACGCAGCAGCGAGGCTGACCAGCCGACCGGCGTGCCGTCATCGTGGACCACGCGCAATCCCATGATCTGCTTGCCGGGTGTGCGTCCCTGATGCAGGACCTCGAACAGCACCATGTACCACCAGTTGATCAGGAACAGCACCAGCACGAACACGCCGGTGCCGAACTCGCCGAGTGCTCCCAGCAGAAAGAACAGTCCGGTCAGCAGGGCACCGCGAATCAACAGATCGATGCTGAAGGCCAGCGAGCGCGACAACAGTCCGGCAGGACGCAGCATCAGGTCGATGCCTTCCGGGGTTTCCATGCGGATACGGGTGTCCAGCGGGGCAGGCTGCGCAGCGATCCTTGGCCAAGCGTGCGAGGTGGACATTGTGGGGAGGGATACGCCTTGAAATAAAGTCTGATGCTAGCCACGCAGGGGGAGGTAAGCAACCTGCGCATCACCTCGTTACATCTGCCGCATCGATAGTGCGTCAGGTCCATCTGTTAGACTGGCCCGGTCTTTTGTTCAGGATCAGCCCCGTGACCTCCAGCATCTTCTGGTACGACTACGAAACCACCGGGATCAATCCGCGTAACGACCGTCCCCTTCAGATGGCGGGGATACGCACCGATGAGCAGCTCAACGAAATCGCCGACCCCGTCAATCTCTATTGCCAGCCGAGCGACGATATCCTGCCGCACCCGGCAGCCTGCCTGGTCACGGGCATCACCCCGGCCCGACTGGCGGAAAAGGGATTGTGTGAAGCGGATTTCATGACCCGCGTGCATGCCGAACTTTCAAAACCCGGTACGTGCGGGGCCGGTTACAACACGCTGCGTTTCGATGACGAGATGACGCGTTACAGCCTCTATCGCAACTTCTTCGACCCGTACGGGCGGGAGTGGCAGGGCGGTAACAGTCGTTGGGACCTAATCGATGTCGTGCGTACCGCGTATGCGCTTCGCCCCGAAGGCATTGTCTGGCCGGAAGAGGAGGGGCGCGTCACGCTGAAACTTGAACGTCTGACGGCAGCCAACGGCATTGACCATGGTCAGGCGCACGACGCGCTCTCCGATGTGCGTGCAACTATTGCACTCGCACGTTTGATTCGCGACAAACAACCCAAGCTGTACGACTATCTTTTCCAGTTGCGCAGCAAGCACAAGGTGCAGGAGCAGATTCGGTTGTTGCAGCCGCTGGTGCATATATCCGGTCGGTTTTCTGCAGCGCGAAGTTACGTGAGCGTCGTATTACCGCTGGCCTGGCATCCGACCAATCGCAATGCGCTGATTGTCTGCGACCTTTTTCACGACCACCGTCCGTTGCTGGACGAAGACGGCGAGACCTTGCGCCAGCGCTTATATACCCGTCGCGAAGATCTGGTGGAGGGGCAGTTGCCGGTGCCGCTCAAACTACTGCATATAAATAAATGCCCGGTCGTCGCGCCCTTGAGCGTCTTGCGTGAGGAAGATCGCCAGCGGTTGCAGTTGGACATGAGCGTCTTTAAAGAGCGTGTCTTGCGTCTGAACGAAGGGCAGGCGATCTGGCAGGAAAAGTTGAAAACGGTTTACGCCAGTGATGAATTCGCGGCGAGTGAAGACCCCGAGCAGCAGTTATATGACGGTTTTATCAACGACCGAGATCGTCGTCTTTGTGAGCAGGTCCGTATTGCGGAGCCGCAGCAACTGGGCAGCGAGTCCTGGCCTTTCGATGATCCTCGTCTCCCGGAGTTATTGTTCCGTTACCGTGCCCGAAACTTTGCCGAAACCCTGAACACTGAAGAGCAACAACGCTGGTTAAGCTTTTGCCGGTTGCGCCTCAGCGACCCGCAGGCCGGGGCGCCCAACACGTTGAAAGGCTTTACCAAGGCCCTGATCGCGCAGTCGCTCACCGCGACGCCCGAGCAACTCAAGGTGCTGAGCCAGTGGCAGGATTATTCGCTGCAACTTCAGCAACGAGTGGGCTTATAAGTCACGGGCAGCCTTTTCACGGCCAATAAAAAACGCCAGCATTTGCTGGCGTTTTTTTGAGTCGCACATCACTGCACAACAGCTATTGCACTACGCGGGTAATTAGCCCAGCAGAGTTGCCCAGCTTTCAACCTCGTCGCCGCCCCACTTGGCTTTCCACTCTTTCAGGGTTTTGTGGTTGCCGCCTTTGGTTTCGATGATTTCACCGTTGTGCGGATTCTTGTATTGCTTGACCTTGCGCGCGCGCTTGGTGCCGGCAGGTTTTACCGCGGCGCCGCGAGGAGCCTTCATTTTGGAATCCGGATCCAGCAGCGCGATGATGTCGCGCAGGGATTTCTGATATTCGCCCATCAGGGTGCGCAGTTTGCCTTCGAACTCAAGTTCCTTTTGCAGTTTGTCGTCTTGTTGCAGGTTTTGCAGACGCGCTTGCAGTTCTTTGATGGCTTCTTCTGTTGCGCGGTATTCGTTGATCAGGGACATGAGGGCTACCTGTGTTGTGATGAGCAGGGTGTAATGACGCAATAATAGTCACAGTGTTTGCGCAAGTAAACATTTAAGAAAAGTTTTATCTGTAGCATTTTGAAATAGCTGAGTGACATGCGTGTTCATGAAACAAATGTTATGTGGCCGGCTTTCAAAAGAATGCTGCTATTGACGGCCTTATCTGCGCGTTGTTAGGTCTGGAGGAGGGACGGCTCGGGAGCGGTGCCCCGTTACCGTTGATCGGCGGTGCATTTTCACCCGATGAAATCAGTGTCATCGGAATACTGCAGAGTCGTCGGGTAGTCGCTAGAATAGCCGCCTTTGCGAAGTTCTGGAGTTTCCCCCTCATGCGCACTTTTCGTCTGGTCATCGCGTGCCCGGACCGTGTTGGCATCGTTGCCAAAGTCAGTAACTTTCTGGCGTCGTACAACGGCTGGATTACCGAAGCGAGCCATCACTCTGACAACCTCAGCGGCTGGTTTTTCATGCGTCACGAAATCCGTGCCGACACCCTGCCGTTCGACCTCGAGGGATTCCGCGAGGCATTCACCCCCATCGCTGAAGAGTTCTCGATGGACTGGCGCATCACGGACTCCGATCAGAAAAAACGCGTCGTGCTGATGGCCAGCCGTGAATCGCACTGTCTGGCGGACTTGTTGCACCGCTGGCACAGCGATGAACTGGATTGCGAAATCGCCTGTGTGATTTCCAATCACCAGGACCTGCGCAGCATGGTCGAGTGGCACGACATTCCTTACTACCACGTGCCGGTCGATCCAAAAGACAAAGAGCCGGCCTTCGCTGAAGTTTCACGCCTGGTGAAACAGCACGAAGCCGATGTGGTGGTACTCGCCCGTTACATGCAGATCCTGCCGCCTGATCTGTGCCGCGAATATGCGCATCAGGTCATCAACATTCATCACAGCTTCCTGCCATCGTTCGTGGGCGCCAAGCCGTACCATCAAGCATCGCTGCGTGGCGTGAAGCTGATCGGTGCGACGTGCCATTACGTCACCGAAGAACTGGACGCTGGCCCGATCATCGAGCAGGACGTGGTGCGGGTCAGCCATCGCGATAGCATCGAGAACATGGTGCGTTTCGGTCGTGATGTCGAGAAGATGGTGTTGGCCCGTGGTCTGCGCGCGCACCTGGAAGACCGGGTTCTGGTGCATGACAACAAGACCGTGGTGTTCGACTGAACCGGGCGTTAGAGTCCAGCGATAGAGTTAGGGTTTAAACGCCAGATCTGTGGGGGCCAATTCATTCGCCATGCAAAGTGTCAGGCGACACAGCGCACTGGATGTATTGGCGTTTAGCGAATGAATTCGCCCCCACGGTCCATCCGTAGATCAGCGGAGCACAGCCATGAGCGACCCACTCGACAAAGCCACCTCCAAAGCGCCGCCCACTCTGGGTGAGGGCTGCCTGAGCCGTTATGACCCCGATGCGCTCTCTCCCGAGGACGGCACCGAATTCGAGGGGGCCGCTCAGTTGTGGGACCAGATCAAGCCTGAAGAGCCGGATGACGAAGCTTCACGCAGCCTTGATCCGCAGTAGCTTCATCAACAAGGGGCGGCCCACCATCAGCAGAAACACCGGACCGCCCGCCACCAGATAGAAGTAGTACGTCACGATCCGCCAGATCAGAATCGCCGCGGCAGCGGTCGATTTGCCCACCATCGGCGCCAGCAGGGCCGCCGAGGTCAGTTCCGCAGCACCGGCGCCGCCGGGCGACAGGCTGAACTGGCCCGCGCTCAGCGACAACATTTGCACCAGAAATGTCCAGGCCCAGTCGATGTCCACGCCAAGCCCACGTAAAGCCAGGTACATCACGCTGTAGCGCAGGCTCCAGTGAACGCAGGTCAGCGCGAAGACCTTGAGCAGGATGCGGTGGGGCATTTTCCAGGTTTCAGCCAGCGCATCGCGAAAGTGCAACAGCTTGCGCGCCCAACGAATGCGAGTGGTGTTCTTGCGCTTCAGGCGTTTGAGCAGCTTGCCGTTCAGCAGAATGATTCGACGGTGATACCGTGCAAAACCCGCGCAGACACACAGGCCCGCGCCAATCAGCAGTGCGCTGGCTATGAGCATCCATTCAAGATTCTCGCTGAGCTTGTGAAAGACGGCGTAAATCAGGATGCCGATCAGCGCGAGCAGAAAGAACACCAGGTCGTTGAGTTGGTCCGTGGCGAACGCCGCCGTGCTCTTCGCCGGACCGATACCGCTGCGTGACAGCAGCGCCACCAGCGTCAGCGGCGCACCGCTGCCACCCGGCGTTGCGCAGTACGCGAATTCGGTGGCCATGACCACTGCCAGACTCTTGCGCACTCCCAGCCCGCCAGCGCTGTCACCTAACAGCAGGCGCAAGCGCATAGTGTTCATGCACCAGCCGACCAGGACCATGCCGAACATGCCGATCAGCAACGGGAGCGGAAAGTTGCGCAGGCGGTGAAACATGTCCGCGCCGCCCATGAAAAAAGGAATCAGAAGGGCAAGTACCAGGACCACCGCCAGCCAGACAAGTCGCTTCACGCAGCGGACCTGACAACGCTCTGACGTTGCAGCCAGGCAAACTTGGTCATGGGCGCGCGGCCATCTTCCAGCAGGCGCTCAAGCGTGTGCAGCCAGTACTGGCGAGAATATTCATGGCGCATGTCCACGGGGTGCAGCCCCAGGCGAATGGTGATGGCGTTATGCAAATGAGCCTCGCGATGATCACTTATTATCTTCGACAGTCCGCGTCGCCAGGAACTGCGCGCGCTCCAGACAATACCCGGTGCGTCGATGGGGGAAAAGTCCGGCAGACGATACAGGTGTTGCGCATCACTGGTGTAGTCCAGTGGCAATTGGCGCAAGGCTGTTCGCGTGCCCTCGCTCATGAGCCATGCGGGCGCGACGAATCCGTGTAGCGGCCAGTCGTTGCGCTTGAACACCTCAATGCCCGCTTCCAGCCGTTGCAGCGCCTGAGGGTAATCGAGGGTGTAGAACTCGCCTTCCCACGTATAAATACGCCGCATGAAAAAATCGCGAGGAGTGCGAGGTGTGGGGCCGTCGTCGCAGTGGTAATAGCCGTGTAGCGCCAGTTCGTCACCCCGCGCCAGACGCGAGTGCATCAGGTGCTGAAAAGCCGGCGCTTTGTCGACCGGGTCCCCTCTGTGAAAGTCCGGCACGACCAGCCAGGTCATCGGAATATGACCCATCGCATCGACGGCTTCGACGAAAGGGCGGTAGTCCTCCCATGTCTGGGGGGCGACGTCATGCAGCACCAGCACAACGCTGCGCTCGCCGGCCTTCAGGAGTTCAACCATGAGCATAGGCCGGGGTATGGGCGCTGATGGTGACACCCAGAACCGAGGCGTAGTGTCCCAGCAGGGCGGTGACGACGCGGTCCCAATCGTAATGTGCTTCGACGTGGCGGCGTGCCGCGAGCCTCATACCGAGGATGTCTTGCGTGAAGAGCTGACGTACGGTTGCGGCCATGGCCGCTGCGTGATTGGGCTCGCACAACAGGCCGCAGGTTTCGGGAATGATCTCGCGGAAAGCGCCCGCATCGACCGCTACCACGGGCGTCCCGCTGGCCATGGCCTCCAGAATCACCAGCCCGAACGTTTCTTGATCGCCAGCGTGCACCAACGCATCGGCGCTGGCCAACAGGCGGGCGACCTCTTCGGACGGCAGGAAATGATCCATCGTGCTCACGTTCTCGGGCACGTGGGTCGGCATGTGCGAGCCCACCAGCAACAGGTGATAACCCTCGCCGAGCAGCCTCATGCAGTCGAGCAGGACGGGGATGTTTTTCTCGCGCGAACCCCGTCCGGCAAACACCAGCAGGCGCGTTTCGTCGCGAAGGCCCAATGCTGACTTCAGTCGCGAATCACGACAGGCAGGATTGAATCGCTCCAGGTCAACACCCAAAGGCTGCACATACACATTTCTGACCCCAAGCCGGGTGAGCTTTTCGGCCATGACTGCACTGGGCGCGAGGACGCGGTCGAAGTTGCCGTAGAGTTTGCTGACATAAGCCTCGACGTTGGTGCCCAGCCAGGTGCCGATGCGGTTGCTGACCAACAGCGGGAGATCGGAATGGTAGAAACCGATGACCGGGACATCCAGCTGACGGCGGGCATCCAGCGCTGCCCATGCGGTGAGATACGGATCTCCGGCTTCAATAAGGTCGGGCTGAAGATCGCGCAGGGCATTTCGCCAGGGCGCTGCCCGCAATGGAAAGCGATAACCGTTGCCAAACGGAACGGGCGGAGCCGGCACGCTGTACACGCCGTCCTTGGAGCCGATGCCGGCGCCTGGAATTAAAAGGCTGTGTCGAACGTCGGGATAACCTGCCAACCGTCGGTGCTTGGCATCCAGATAAGTGCGCACGCCGCCGCTGGCAGGGGCGTAGAACATGGTCATGTCAGCGATGTGCACGGTTGCCTCCTTCCAGCGGTTTCGCGTCCTTGGTTGACCACTCTCAAGAATAGTTGTTCGTTCGGAAAACCGTTCCGCAAGGTCCGGCGCTGTGGGCATCTCGTGGCGTGAACTAGAGTGAAGAAGCCGACGCTGGTTGGCGATGTTCAAAGCGGGCGCAGCTCGGTGAATCGCTTTGGCCTTATGCGAAAACAACCGACCTGAGGGGATGACATGGCGGATTCTCAACACATTCTGATCGGCGCGGGCCTCGATGGTCAGCCGGTCGGCCAGGCGATGCGTCTGGCCAATCGTCACGGTCTGGTGGCTGGAGCGACAGGCACCGGGAAAACCGTGACCTTGCAGCGTCTGGCAGAAGTGTTCAGCGACGCCGGTGTCGCGGTGTTCGCTGCGGATATCAAAGGCGATCTTTGCGGGTTGGGCGCAGCGGGGAATCCGCAAGGCAAGGTGGCCGAGCGTATTGCCGGGATGCCCTGGCTGAATCACACGCCGCAGGCGTATCCAGTGACGTTGTGGGACGTACAGGGTCAGTCCGGTCATCCACTTCGTACGACGTTGTCTGAAATGGGACCGTTATTGCTTGGAAGCCTGCTGGAACTGACCGACAGTCAGCAGTCCGCCCTGTATGCAGCGTTCAAGGTCGCCGACCGCGAGGGGCTGTTGCTGCTGGATATCAAAGACCTCAAGGCGTTGCTCAACTATTTGCGTGATAACCCGCAGGCGTTGGGCGAAGACAGCGCGCTGATGACGACAGGTTCCAGTCAAGCGTTACTGCGTCGTCTGGCGGTGCTTGAACAGCAGGGTGCCGAAGCGCTGTTCGGCGAACCGGCACTGCAACTCGAAGACATCCTGCAGCCCGCGAGCGATGGGCGAGGGCGTATTCATCTGCTGGATGCCAGCCGTCTGGTGCATGAAGCGCCGAAGGTCTACGCGACGTTTCTATTGTGGCTGCTGGCGGAGTTGTTCGAGCAGCTTCCTGAGCGCGGCGACGCCGACAAACCGTTGCTGGCGCTGTTTTTCGACGAGGCGCATCTGCTGTTCGCCGATACGCCGAAGGCCTTGCAGGACCGGCTTGAACAGGTGGTCCGGCTGATTCGCTCCAAGGGCGTGGGCGTGTATTTCGTCACCCAGTCCCCCTCCGACCTGCCCGACACGATCCTTGCGCAACTCGGCTTGCGTATTCAGCACGGCTTGAGGGCCTTCACCAGCAAGGAGCAGAAATCCCTGAGAGCCGTGGCGGAAGGGTTTCGGCCCAACCCCGAATTCGACGCGCTGACAGTGTTGACCGAGTTGGGCATCGGTGAGGCGCTGGTGGGAACGCTGCAGGAGAAGGGCACGCCGGAAATGGTCAAGCGCGTGCTGGTTGCGCCGCCACAATCGAGGATAGGGCCGCTGAGCGATGCCGAGCGCGCGGCGTTGATTGCTCAATCACCGCTGGCCGGGCGTTACGACAAGGCGGTTGATCGCGAGTCGGCGTATGAAATGCTGCTGGCGAGGAAAGGGGCGGCACCCGAACCGGGGCAAGCGCCCGTTGCGGATGAGAAGGCAGAGGGCGGCTTTGCCGACATGGCCGGCGGTTTTCTGGGCGGGTTGGCAGGGCAGGCGGTCAAGAGTGCGATGCGTCAGGCTGCCAATCAGATTGGCCGCGAGCTGGTGCGAGGCTTGATGGGGTCGTTGCTGGGAGGGAGCAAGAAGCGACGTTGACGGCTGGCTTCAGGTTTTCATACGCCCAAAACAACGGTGCCCACTCAATGAGTGGGCACCGTCAGTCAAAGCAGCTGCGATCAAGCCAGCGCTTTGGACGCCAGCCAGAACAATCCAGCGGACAGTGCGACCGTCGCAGGCAGGGTGAGCACCCAGGCCAGCAGGATGTTGCGCACGGTGCCGCCTTGCAGGCCGCTCTTGTTCGCCACCATGGTCCCGGCCACGCCGGAAGACAGGATATGGGTCGTCGATACCGGCAGGCTGAAGACGTTGGCCAGCGCGATCGCGCTGGCGGTGGTGATCTGTGCCGACATGCCTTGTGCGTAAGTCATGCCCTGCTTGCCGATCTTCTCGCCAATGGTCAGCACCACACGTTTCCAGCCGACCATGGTGCCGATACCCAGCGCCAGTGCCACGGCGAAGATCACCCAGAACGGGGCGTATTCAGTGGTCGCGGTCAGGTCTTTGCGCAGTTTGTCCAGGTCGGATTTCTCACGGGCATCCAGCGCTGGCAGCTTGCTGACTTTGCGCGCGGTGTCATCCAGACACAGCAGGTAGCGACGAACTTCGATGCGATGCTCAGGCGCCAGACTGTGATAGTCGGTCACACCCTTGAGGTTGCTGAGCAGGGCATCGATGGTGGGTTCGGTTTGTTCAGGGTTGCAACTGAAGCGCTCGGGCAGGTCACCGCTCTTCGATTTGCCCAGGGCCAGAAACTCGCCGAGCGTCGCGTTGTTGCGCTGGTAAAACTGACTCAGGTGCAAAGTCGCGTCGCGGGTACGTTCGATCTGGTAGGTCGTGGTGCTCAAATCCAGTACGAACTGCGCAGGCACGATGCCGATCAGCACCAGCATGATCAGGCCGATGCCTTTCTGGCCGTCATTGGAGCCGTGCACGAAGCTGACCGCCATGGCCGAGATCACCAGCACCAGACGATTCCAGAACGGTGGGTGTTTCTTGTCGTCGAGCTTGCGGCGTTGTTCAGGCGTCTTGTGCATCTTCGACAATGGACGCCAGGTTTTAAGGCCGATCAGCACCAGCGCTGCGACGATGAAACCCATCAGCGGCGAGAACACGAGCGAGGCGCCAATATCGATCGCCTTCTGCCAGTTCACGCCTTCGCCCAGCGGAATGTGGTTGATCAGCGCGTTGGCCAGGCCCACGCCGAGAATCGACCCGATCAAGGTATGCGAACTGGAGGCTGGAATACCGAAGTACCACGTACCCAGGTTCCAGGTGATCGCCGCCGCCAGCAACGAGAACACCATCGCCAGACCATGACCGGTATTGACGTTGATCAGCAACTCGACCGGCAGCAAGTGGACGATGGCATACGCCACGCCGACACCGCCGAGCAGTACCCCGAGAAAGTTGAACACACCCGAGAAAAATACCGCCAGATGAGGCGGCATGGCCTTGGTGTAAATGACTGTCGCCACCGCGTTGGCGGTGTCATGAAAGCCGTTGATGAACTCGAAGGTGAGGACAAAAGCCAGGGCGAGCAGCAGGCTCACAATCACCCAGGCATCCAGTCCGCTGAATAAATCGATCATGGAAGGTTTTCTGACCCGGTATTAAGGGGGCGGGATTATGACAGAAAAAAAACTAATCGATAGGCAAGCCGCCAATTGGTAGCAACCTGCAACGAAATTTCTGTCCTTCCACCCCGTTGACTTTCTGTAAGGAAGCAAAAACGCAGTAGCGCGCTTCAACCTTAGCTGAAACCGGGTAGGGTGAATCGGGTATCTGGCCGTTGCGTCAGCATCGACAGTCGAACGGATTCAAGGCTCTTCTTTGAGCTCGTCTTCCATTTTCTGCAGTTCTTGCTTGAACGCCTGATCGAGCAAGCTGGCCCTTTTGCGCCAAGGCTTGCGTTCCGGTTCGGGCTGAGCGGCGTAGGTGGTGATTTCGCCACCGTAGACTTCCTTGTAACGTTGTTCCTGGCGCTCTAATTCTGCGCGCAGTTCATCTTTGGTCACGTTGTTACCTGATTGTGTTGAGTTTGATTCTGGTGATAACGCGGTGCCCGGAAGTGTTAAGGCCATTGACTGATCGACGGAAGATAAACGTTATCGATGAGTCGTGGTCGAGTGTATAAAACACCTCTGCCACCTGCGGCTACGCGCACCAGAACGACAAAGCTGTCGTAGCAACATTCATTTTTGGGTTGCCAGCGTTACTGGCTAATCGACCAGGCTTCTGGCCTGCCTATCGCTGGGCAATGCACTCGGGTAGTGCATGCGGTTCGGGGATTGGATCCACGCCAGATTGGGCGGTGGACGTTACCTCGCGCCGTAGCGTTATAGAACGTCAATTACGGCGTACTATCTCCAAGAAGAACAAAAGAGTCAACTGTAGAGCGATCCACTATTCATATCCGAGGATAAATACTCTTTTCGTGTACGAAGGTTCCGAAGTTTGTGCGGGTAAAATGTATGTCAGAACTTTGTTATTCAAATCGTGGAATGGCGAGACAGAATTCTGGCGACGTAATTCCATGCTGATTCGATTGAGCCGATCAGTGTGAATGTATCGGGATTCATACATTGAAGATTTTGCGGGGAATGGAGGCAGAGACAAAAACGGCCTTGCGGTGAGCAAGGCCGTGCCTGGGACTTCTCAGTGGGTACCTGACCAGTATTTCCAAGAAGCCACATGGTGGCCTGTGAAAGGTATAAGCAACGGGGCGGCGGGTCAATTGCGATTATCGGCCAGTGGTTCGATAATCGCCCCGATCACCCTTGATGTCTCCGAAAAAAGAGGCGAGAGTGGCGCTAATGCAGGCCTGCGTGGCCACGACGAACGGTATCAAGATGAACGATCAACTGCGTAATTCCTTTGCCTCGCTGGCCCCGCCGATCGTGGCCTCCCCGGCCAAGCGTATTCAGGCCCTGACAGGTGATCCGGATTTCATGACGTCGCTGGCGCGTGGGCTGGCCGTCATTCAGGCATTCCAGGAGCGCAAGCGTCACCTGACCATCGCGCAGATCAGCCACCGCACCGAAATCCCCCGCGCCGCCGTGCGCCGCTGCCTTCATACGTTGATCAAGCTGGGCTACGCCACGACCGACGGCCGCACGTATTCACTGCTGCCGAAAGTGCTGACCCTGGGCCACGCGTATCTGTCATCGACGCCGCTGGCGGTTTCATCCCAGCCTTACCTGGACCGCATGAGCAATCAGTTGCACGAAGCCTGCAACATGGCCACGCTAGAGGGGGACGACATCCTTTATATAGCCCGTTCGGCGACCACCCAGCGGCTGATTTCCGTTGATTTGGCGGTGGGCGGTCGTTTACCGGCGTATTGCACGTCCATGGGCAGGATTCTTCTGGCCGCCCTGGACGACGTCTCGCTTCAGGAATACCTCGATCATGTGGACCTGCAGCCCAAAACCAGTCGCACGTTGCGCACGCCAGAAGCGTTGCTTGAATGCCTGCAACAGGTTCGCCAGCAAGGCTGGTGCATTGTCGATCAGGAGCTGGAGCAGGGTCTGCGGTCGATCGCCGTCCCTGTGTATGACGCGTCGGGCCAGGTGCTGGCCGCGCTCAATGTCAGTACCAGCGCCGGACGCGTGACGCGCAACGAACTGGAGCAGAAGTTTCTGCCGATCATGCTCGATGCAAGTCGTGATCTGAGCACTCAGTTATTCACCTGATTTAGCCGTTTTCACTCTCCGTTCGATTATCGAACGGTTAGTCGATTATCGGATTGTTCGGCTCCACGCTCAGGCATAACCTGAATCTCATCCCGGCATTGTTCGACGTGCCGTTCACCGATCGAGATTTTTGAACCTGGAGCACCCCATGGCTGAAATTCTTTCCCTGCACGATGCCGTGAAGCAATTCGTCAACGATGGCGACACCGTTGCGCTGGAAGGCTTCACCCATCTGATTCCTACCGCCGCCGGTCACGAAATCATTCGTCAGAAGAAGAAAGACCTGACGCTGGTTCGCATGACGCCGGACTTGATCTACGACCAGTTGATCGGTTCGGGCTGTGCGAAAAAGCTGATCTTTTCGTGGGGTGGCAACCCAGGTGTCGGCTCGTTGCACCGCCTGCGCGATGCCGTTGAAAAACAGTGGCCGCAGCCAATGGAAATTGAAGAGCACAGCCACGCGGACCTGGCCAACGCTTACGTGGCGGGTGCTTCGGGCTTGCCGTTCGCGGTCCTGCGCGCTTACGCCGGCTCTGACCTGCCGAAGGTCAACCCACTGATCAAGTCGGTGACCTGTCCGTTCACCGGCGAAGTGCTGGCCGCCGTGCCCGCAGTGCGTCCTGACGTCACCGTGATCCACGCGCAGAAAGCGGACCGCAAAGGCAACGTGCTGCTGTGGGGCATTCTCGGCGTGCAGAAAGAAGCGGCGCTGTCGGCCAAGCGTTGCATTGTTACCGTTGAGGAAATCGTCGATGACCTCAAGGCCCCAATGAACGCCTGCGTACTGCCGACCTGGGCCCTTAGCGCGGTCTGCGTCGTACCGGGTGGGGCACACCCTTCTTACGCTCACGGCTATTACGAGCGCGACAACCGTTTCTATCAGGCGTGGGACGCGATCGGTCGTGACCGTGAGGCGTTTACGGCATGGATCGACGAATACATCCACGGCACCCGCGACTTCAGTGAGTTCCAGAGCAAGCTGGCCCGCGCTTCGGAGGCAAAATAATGACGTACACCACCAGTGAAATGATGACCGTGGCCGCTGCCCGTCGCTTGAAAAACGGCTCTGTCTGCTTCGTCGGTATCGGGCTGCCTTCCAAGGCTGCCAACCTGGCGCGCCTGACTTCGTCGCCTGACGTTGTGCTGATTTACGAGTCCGGTCCGATTGGCGCCAAGCCTGACGTTCTCCCGCTGTCCATCGGTGACGGCGAGCTGGCCGAAACCGCAGACACTGTGGTGTCCACCAGCGAAATCTTCCGTTACTGGCTGCAAGGCGGCCGCGTCGATGTGGGTTTCCTCGGTGCGGCTCAGGTCGACCGTTTTGGCAACATCAACACTACGGTGGTCGGTGATTACCACAACCCGAAAGTGCGCTTGCCGGGAGCCGGTGGTGCGCCGGAGATCGCCGGTTCCGCGAAGGAAGTGCTGATCATCCTCAAGCAATCGTCCCGTGCGTTCGTTAACAAGCTGGACTTCATGACCTCCGTCGGCCATGGCGAAGGCGGCGATTCTCGCAAACGCCTCGGCCTGCCCGGCGCAGGTCCCGTCGGCATCATCACCGACCTGTGCATCATGGAGCCAGAAGCAGGCACCAACGAGTTTGTCGTGACGACGCTGCACCCGGGCGTGACCCGCGAGCAAGTGATCGCGGCCACCGGTTGGGAATTGCGTTTTGCGGAAAACGTGGTGGTTTCCGAAGAGCCAAGCGAATACGAGCTGAGCGCCTTGCGTGACCTGGAAGCGCGTACGGCTGCCGCTCATGGCCAGGCGCCGGGAGAAGCATGATGCGTGACGTCTTTATCTGCGATGCCATTCGCACTCCGATCGGCCGCTTCGGTGGCGCGCTGGCGACCGTCCGAGCGGACGATCTGGCCGCTCTGCCGATCAAAGCCTTGATGGAGCGCAATCCATCGGTGAACTGGAACGAGGTCGACGAAGTGTTCCTCGGTTGTGCGAATCAGGCGGGCGAGGACAACCGTAATGTCGCGCGCATGGCGGCGTTGCTGGCCGGATTGCCGGAAACCGTCCCCGGCGTCACCCTCAATCGCCTCTGCGCGTCTGGCCTGGACGCCGTGGGCACCGCTTTCCGAGCCATCGCCTGTGGCGAAATGGAGTTGGCGATAGCCGGTGGCGTCGAGTCGATGTCCCGTGCGCCGTTCGTGATGGGTAAGGCTGACACGGCCTTCGGTCGCGGTCAGAAGCTGGAAGACACCACTCTGGGCTGGCGCTTCGTCAACCCTCAGATGAAAGACCAGTACGGCGTCGAAACCATGCCGCAGACCGGCGACAACGTCGCCGAGGACTTCAAGGTGTCCCGAGAAGATCAGGACGCTTTCGCGCTGCGCAGTCAGCAACGGACCGCCGCCGCGCAGGCTTCGGGGTTCTTTGCCGAAGAAATCGTGCCGGTGCGGATTGCTCACAAGAAAGGCGAAACCATCGTCGATCAGGATGAGCACCCGCGCGCAGACACCAGCCTGGAAGGGTTGGCCAAATTGAAGCCGGTCAATGGTGCCGGCAAGACCGTGACTGCCGGTAACGCAGCCGGTCTGAACGACGGCGCTGTTGCGCTGATCCTGGCGTCAGCCGAGGCGGTCAAGAAACACGGCCTGACCCCACGCGCCCGTGTCCTGGGCATGGCCAGTGCGGGCGTTTTGCCCCGCGTCATGGGCATCGGTCCGGTTCCGGCGGTGCGCAAGCTGGTCGAGCGTCTGGGCCTGGCCGTTTCAGATTTTGACGTCATTGAACTCAACGAAGCGTTCGCCAGCCAAGGCCTGGCGGTCATGCGTGAACTCGGCATCGCCGACGACTCGCCCAAGGTCAACCCGAACGGCGGGGCCATTTCCCTGGGCCACCCGTTGGGCATGAGCGGGGCGCGCCTGGTGCTGACAGCGTTGCATCAATTGGAGAAAACCGGCGGCAGCAAGGGATTGGTCACCATGTGCGTCGGCGTGGGACAGGGTCTGGCCCTGGCCATAGAACGATAAGCAACACGTAACACGTCCAGCCACCCGAGCCATCGACTGCCTCCACGAACAGGCAATTCGATGGCTTGGGCGGTTGTCCTTGTGATGTCGAAGTGTTACGGCTTAAGTCCAAGTGTTGCAGACTATGTCGTAGACTGGCCCTAAGGCTCGAACGGGCTGGTACTTATAAAAACTGGGGAAACAATAATGACAACGACTCACTACACCGGAGAAGAAAGGAGCAAACGGATTTTTGCGATTGTGGGCGCCTCTTCAGGCAACCTCGTGGAATGGTTCGACTTCTATGTCTACGCCTTCTGCGCCATCTATTTCGCACCGGCCTTCTTCCCGTCTGACGACCCGACCGTGCAACTGCTCAACACCGCAGGCGTATTCGCGGCGGGCTTCCTGATGCGTCCTATCGGTGGCTGGCTGTTTGGCCGCGTCGCCGACAAGCATGGCCGCAAAAACTCGATGATGATTTCGGTCCTTATGATGTGCGCCGGTTCGCTGGTGATCGCCTGCTTGCCGACCTACGCCTCGATCGGTGCCTGGGCGCCATTTCTGCTGCTGGTCGCGCGCCTGTTTCAGGGCCTGTCGGTCGGGGGCGAATACGGCACAACGGCGACGTACATGAGTGAGGTCGCGCTGCGGGGGCAGCGTGGTTTCTTCGCGTCCTTCCAGTACGTGACGCTGATTGGCGGTCAATTGCTGGCAGTCCTGACCGTGGTCATCCTGCAACAGTTTCTCAATGCCGATGAGCTGAAAGCCTACGGCTGGCGGATTCCATTCGTGGTCGGCGCCGTGGCTGCCGTCATCTCGCTGTTGCTGCGTCGCTCGCTGAAAGAGACCACCACTGCCGACGTGCGTCAGGACAAGGACGCGGGCAGCATCGCCGCGCTGTTCCGTGACCACAAAGCCGCGTTCATTACCGTACTGGGTTACACCGCCGGCGGCTCGCTGATTTTCTACACCTTTACCACGTACATGCAGAAATACCTGGTGAACACCGTTCACATGGACCCCAAGGTCGCCAGCTACATCATGACCGGTGCGCTGTTCCTGTACATGTGCATGCAGCCGGTGTTCGGCGCATTGGCGGACAAGATCGGTCGTCGTGCGTCGATGCTGTGGTTCGGTGCGCTGGGCACGATCTGCACCGTGCCGTTGCTGATGACCCTGAAAACCACCACCAGTCCGGTCCTGGCGTTCGTCCTGATCACCCTGGCGCTGGCGATCGTCAGCTTCTACACCTCGATCAGCGGCCTGGTCAAAGCCGAAATGTTCCCGGTGCATGTCCGTGCATTGGGCGTGGGCCTGGCGTACGCCGTTGCCAACGCCATCTTCGGCGGTTCGGCGGAGTTCGTGGCACTGAGCTTCAAGAACATGGGCTCGGAAAACATCTTCTACTGGTACGTGACGGCCATGATGGCGATTGCCTTCCTCTTCAGCCTGCGTCTGCCGAAGAAGCCGGTATACCTGCACGAAGACCACTGATTCATCCGCGCGCGCCTGCGATCAGGCGCGCGTCATCCATACTCCTCAATGATTTTCTCGCAAGTGCTCGATAAAAAGGAGCTGCTATGGCATTCGTACAACTTGAAGACGGTGAAATGTATTACGAGGTCGAGGGACCCGCTGGCGCTCCGGTGCTGGTGCTGTCCAACTCGCTGGGCACCGATCTGCACATGTGGGACGCGCAGATCGACGCATTCAAGAAGTCCTTTCGGGTGGTGCGTTATGACACCCGGGGCCATGGCAGGTCTCTTGTCACTCAAGGCCCTTACACGATTGAGCGGCTAGGGCGCGACGTGCTGGCGCTGCTCGATGCCCTGAAGGTCAAACGCGCGCATTTCTGTGGGCTGTCGATGGGCGGGCTGATCGGTCAGTGGTTGGGCATTCATGCCAATGATCGTCTGGATAAGCTGATTCTGTGCAACACCGCCGCGAAGATCGGCGGTCCTGAAATGTGGGGGCCGCGGATCGAGATGGTGGAGAAGGGCGGTACTCAGGCGATGAAGGAATTGGGCGCCGGTGCGGTAGGGCGTTGGTTCACGCCGGAGTTTGCCCGCGATCACGCGGATAAGGTCACGCCGGTGACGGACGTGCTGGCCAGCACTTCTCCGCTGGGCTATGCAGCCTGCTGTGCAGCGGTGCGTGATGCGGATTTTCGTAAGCAGCTTGGGTCCATTACGGTGGATACGCTGATTATCTGTGGCAGTCATGATGCGGTGACGACGGTGGCTGACGGGCATTATTTGCAGAATCATATCCATGGTTCGCAGTTGTCTGATTACTACGCGGCGCATCTGTCGAGTGTTGAGTTGGGGGAGACGTTTACGTGGAGGGTGACGGAGTTTTTGTTGGGATGAATCGGATTTAGCGTCGTGTGCAGATCCATTGTCTTGGGTGACGCTGGCAGTGGTTCTGCCTAACGGCAGAAGCGTTCCGCCTTCGGTGGGTTACTTGAAAAGACACCAAGTAACCAAGTGTCTGCTCCCGGCTTGGCCCGATTTCGTCGGGTACCCGCACTCCGACGACGCTCCGTGGGGCCGCACTCGGACGATCTGCCGGGAACCGGCAGCAAATCCGTTGCATGCGGTGTATCAGGTACGACCGAACGCTCATCGCTTTCTTGATTGTTGCATCAATCCTCTGCGCTGCATTCTTAACTGTAGGAGCGTGGCTTGTCCCGCGATCTGCCGGGAACCGGCAGCAAGTCTTAAGCACGCGGAGTGTCAGGCATTATCCAGTCTCCTGGATTTGCTACCGCTGCGCGGTAGATCGCGGGACAAGCCACGCTCCTACAAGAGTTATCCCATCCGATGCTTTTTTGATCGTTCCCACGCTCCGCGTGGTAACGCAGCGGCTGACGCTCTGCGTCACGTGGACGCAGAGCGTCCTGGCAGGCATTCCCACGCAGAGCGTTGGAACGATCCTGGAAGGCTCATTGCATCTTGATCCGTGCATCAATCGTCCGCACGCCGCACTGCAGGAGCGCGCTTGCCCTGGCCAATCTCCGCACGATCCAACCGCTAAAAAAGCCCATAAAAAAACCCACCAAACGGTGGGTTTTCTCATGAAGCAAAAAATCAGAACATCCGCATGGCCGGCACATCACCCGAAGTCGGCTGTTTCTGGCCGTTCTGGGTTTGCTCGTACCAGCCGCCGCCCAGCGCGCGGTACAGATTCACCTCGCTGGACAACTGCGACAGACGATCCGTGATCAACGACTGCTGCGCACTGAACAACTGACGCTGCGCGTCGAGGAAGGTCAGGTTGCTGTCGATCCCGATGCGGTAACGGCGCTCAGCCAGACGGTAGTAGTCCTGGTTGGCAGCCACGAAGTCGTTCTGCGCCTTGAGCTGATCGGTGAAGGTCTTGCGCGCGGCCAAACCGTCGGAGACTTCCTGGAAACCTGTCTGAATCGCCTTCTCGTAGTTGGCGATGCCAATGTCCTTCTGGATCTTGGAGTAATCCAGACTGGCTCGCAGGCTACCCGCGTTGAAGATCGGCAGATTGATCTTCGGCGTGAACAGCCAGGTGCCCGAACCGCCTTTGAACAGACCGCTCAGGTCGCCACTCGCCGTACCTGCACTGGCCGTCAGGCTGATGCTCGGGAAGAACGCGGCGCGGGCGGCACCGATGTTTGCGTTGGCGGCTTTCAGGCTGTGCTCGGCCTGGAGGATATCCGGACGACGTTGCAGCAGCTCGGAAGGCAGACCGGCCGGCATCTCGTTGAGCATGTCAGCGCTCAACGGTTGCGGGGCCGGCAAGTTGGCTGGCAATCCGGTGCCCAGCAGCAGGACGAGGTTGTTCTCGTCCTGAGCGACCAGACGCTGGTATTGAGCCAGCTTGACGCGGGCGCTTTCCACCGAGGTGCGCGACTGCGCCAGATCCAGGGCCGACGCCACACCGACTTCGTTGCTGCGCGAGGTCAGGCGCAAGCTTTCTTCAAAGGCACCCAGGGTGTCTTGAGTCAGCTTGAGCAATTCCTTGTCCGCCTGCCAGGTCAGATAAGCATTGGCGACGTTGGCCACCAGGCTGATCTGCGTGCTGCGACGGGCTTCTTCGCTGGCGAAATAGGTCTCGAGGGCTTGCTCGCTCAGGCTGCGCACACGGCCGAACAGGTCCAGTTCATAGGAACTGACGCCCAGACCGACTGAGTATTGACTGGTGATGCCTGCCTGACCGGTCTGCGAAAGATCCCCCGGTACACGTTGACGCGTCCCGGTGGCTTCAGCGTTAACGGCCGGGTACAGGTCCGCACGCTGGATGCGGTACTGCGCGCGGTAGGCGTCGATGTTCAGGGCCGCGACACGCAGGTCGCGGTTGTTCACCAGCGCCGTCTGAATCAGCTGTTGCAGGGCAGGGTCATGGAAAAACTGACGCCAGCCTTGCTCGACCGCTGCCTGGTTGGGCGCATCGGCCGGCGAATACGCCGGGCCTTGCGGGTACTGGGCGGCTACCGGAGCTGCCGGTTGCATGTAATCAGGGATCAACGAGCAGCCGCTGAGAATGAACGCGGTGACTGCCAGAGAGATCAGGGACTTGCTCATTGGCCAGCCTCATCGTGTGGAATATGTTTCTGTTTGCTCTTGAACAGCGAGGATACCGAAACGAAGAACAGAGGTACCCAGAAGATCGCCAGGACCACAGCGGTGATCATACCGCCGATGACGCCTGTACCGATCGAATGTTGGCTGCCCGAACCTGCACCGGTGGAGATCGCCAGCGGAACCACGCCGAGGATGAAGGCCATGGAGGTCATCACGATCGGACGCAGACGCATGCGGCACGCCTCGATCGTGGCTTCGACCACCCCTTTGCCCTGCTCATGCAATTCCTTGGCGAACTCGACGATCAGAATGGCGTTTTTCGCTGCCAGACCCACCGTTACCAAGAGGCCCACCTGGAAGAACACGTCGTTGGACAAGCCGCGCAGGCTCGTCGCCATCAACGCACCAATAACCCCCAGCGGAATCACCAGGATGACTGCGATCGGGATCGACCAACTTTCATACAGCGCCGCCAGACAGAGGAACACCACCAGGATCGACAGGGCATAAAGTGCCGGTGCCTGAGAGCCGGAGAGGCGTTCTTCGTACGACAGACCGGTCCACGAGTAACCGATGCCCGCTGGCAGTTTCTTCACCAACTGTTCGACTTCGGCCATCGCTTGACCCGAGCTGTAGCCCGGCGCTGGCGTACCCAGTACTTCTTCTGCGGGAACACCGTTGTAGCGCGACAGTTTCGGCGAACCGAATACCCACTCACCGGACGCGAACGATGCGAACGGCACCATGGTTCCAGCGCTGTTGCGCACGTACCACTTCTGCAGGTCTTCAGGCTTCATGCGCGCGTTGGGTTGACCCTGCACGTACACCTTCTTCACACGACCACGGTCGATGAAGTCGTTGACGTAGCTGCCACCGAACGCCACCGAAAGGGTGGTGTTGATGTCGGTCAGGCTCACACCCAGCGCCTGGGCGCGTTCGTCGTCGATGATCAACTGATATTGCGGTTCATCGTTCAAGCCGTTCGGACGCACGCCTGCCAGCACCTTGCTTTGCGCGGCCATGCCGAGCAGCTGGTTACGCGCTTCCATCAGCTTGGCGTGACCCACGCCGCCCTGATCCTGCAAGTACAGGTCGAAACCAGTGGCGTTACCCAGTTCCAGTACCGAAGGCGGTACAACGGCGAACGACAGTGCATCACGGAAGCTGAAGAACTGCCCTTGGGCACGCTTGGCCAGTGCGAATACGCTGTTGTCGCTGTTACGTTCGTCCCACGGCTTGAGCAGGATGAACGCCAGGCCCGAGCTCTGCCCGCGACCGGCGAAGTTGAAGCCGTTAACGGTGAACACCGATTTGACCGCGGCGCTTTCTTTATCCAGCAGATAGGAGCGGGCCTTGTCGAGAACTTCCTGGGTGCGCGCTGCCGAGGAACCCGCCGGGGTCTGGACCTGGGCGAAGATAACGCCCTGGTCTTCTTCCGGAAGGAACGCGGTCGGAATGCGGGTAAACATCCAGATCATGCCGGCAAAAATCAGCAGGTAGGCCAGATAGGCTGGCAGCTTGTGGCTGATCATGTTGCCTACGCCGCGCTCGTAGCTTTGCACGCTGCGGTCGAAGGTACGGTTGAACCAGCCAAAGAACCCACGACGTGGCTGACCGTGTTTTTCGTGGTCGATCGGTTTGAGCATCGTGGCGCACAGCGCCGGGGTGAAGATCAGGGCGACCAGTACCGAAAGGGCCATGGCCGAGACGATCGTGATCGAGAACTGACGGTAGATCACACCCGTTGAACCGCCGAAGAATGCCATCGGCAGCAGTACCGCCGAGAGCACCATCGCAATACCGACCAGTGCGCCCTGGATCTGCTCCATGGACTTGATCGTTGCCTCTCGCGGCGACAGTTTTTCCTCGGCCATCACCCGCTCGACGTTTTCCACCACAACGATGGCGTCGTCCACCAGCAAGCCGATGGCCAGAATCATCCCGAACATGGTCAGGGTGTTGATGGTGAAACCGGCAGCCGCCAGGATGCCGAAGGTGCCCAGCAATACCACCGGCACGGTCATCGTGGTGATGATGGTGGCGCGGAAGTTCTGCAGGAACAGGTACATCACCAGGAACACCAGCACGATCGCTTCACCCAGGGTGTGAACCACCCCGGAAATCGATTCGCTGACGACCGGCGTTGTGTCGTACGGATAAACGACCTTCATGCCTGGCGGGAAGAAGGGCTCCAGTTGGGCGACGGTGGCGCGGATTGCCTTGGCGGTGTCCAGCGCGTTGGCACCGGTGGCCAGTTTGATCGCCAGACCCGAAGCCGGTTTGCCGTTGAACTGAGCGTCGACGCTGTAGTTCTCGGCACCCAGACCCACAGTGGCGACGTCACGCAGACGCACCTGGGAGCCGTCGCGGTTGACCTTCAGCAGAATATTGCCGAACTGCTCGGCGGTCTGAAGGCGAGTCTTGCCGATGATGGTGGCGTTGAGCTGCTGGTTCTTCACCGCTGGCAAACCGCCCAGCTGACCGGAAGAAATCTGCACGTTCTGCGCACTGATCGCGGATTTCACATCCACCGGCGTCAGCTGGAAGTTGTTCAGCTTGGCCGGGTCGAGCCAGATACGCATGGCGTACTGGGCACCGAAGATCTGAAAGTCGCCCACGCCGGACGTACGCGAAATCGGGTCCTGCATGTTGGACACGATGTAGTTCGCGAGGTCTTCCTTGGCCATGCTGCCGTCTTCGGACACCAGACCAATCACCATCAGGAAGTTCTTCACCGCCTTGGTGACGCGCAAGCCCTGCTGCTGCACTTCTTGCGGCAGCAGCGGGGTTGCCAGGTTCAGCTTGTTCTGCACCTGAACCTGAGCGATGTCCGGGTTGGTGCCCTGGTTGAAGGTCGCGGTGATCGTCATGCTGCCGTCGGAGTTACTTTCCGAACTCACATAACGCAGGTTGTCGATACCGTTGAGCTGTTGCTCGATCACCTGAACCACGGTGTCCTGCACGGTCTGTGCAGACGCACCTGGGTAAGTCACCTGAATCGCGATGGCCGGTGGAGCAATGGCCGGGTACTGGTTGATCGGCAAGTTGAGGATCGATAGAGTCCCGACCAGCATGATCACGAGGGCAATTACCCACGCGAAAATCGGGCGGTCGATAAAAAATTTCGACATGAATTACTCCCCTTTACTGCCTGCGGCTTTTTCAGGTGCCGGGGCAGTGGCCGGGGCGGGAACTGCGCCTTTCACGTTGGTGGCTTCAGTGACTTTCACTTCCGCGCCCGGCTTGACGAATTGCAGACCTTCAGTGATCACACGATCACCGGCTTTCAGGCCTTGCTCGACCAGCCAGTCAGTCCCCGCAGTGCGGTTGGCGACCAGTGTGCGCAGCTCGACCTTGTTGTCCTGATTGACGATCAGCGAGGTCGGTGTGCCTTTCAGGTCGCGAGTGACACCCTGTTGCGGCACCAGAATCGCTTCGGCATTCACACCCGCCTGCAGCTGGGCGTGAACGAACATGCCTGGCAGCAGGCGATGTTCAGGGTTCGGGAATACAGCACGCAGCGTGACGGAACCGGTGGTTTCGTCGACCGAGACTTCAGAGAATTCCAGCTTGCCTTCCTGGCCGTAGACACTGTTGTCTTCCAGGGTCAGCTTGACCTTGGCGGCGTTGTCACCGGCTTTCTGCAGCTTGCCGCTTTCCAGATCGGCACGCAGACGCAGCATGTCGGCGGACGACTGAATCACGTCTACGTAGATCGGATCGAGTTGCTGGATGGTCGCCATGGCATCGGCCTGGCCGTTGCTGACCAGTGCGCCTTCAGTGACGAGCGAGCGACCGATGCGACCGGAAATCGGTGCGTAGACCTTGGTGTAACGCAGGTTGATCTCGGCAGTCTGCACAGCAGCCTGCGCTTCACGGGCCGAACCCAGTGCGGTGTCGTATTCCTGACGGCTGACCGCTTGCTCGTTGATCAGCTGCTTATAGCGACCGGCCAGGGAGTTGGCGGCCTGGAACGTTGCTTTGGCGCTGTCCAGTGTCGCTTGATAAATCGACGGGTCGATCTGATAAAGCTGCTGACCGGCCTTGACGTCGGTGCCTTCGGTGAACAGGCGCTTGAGGATGATGCCGTTGACCTGCGGACGAACTTCGGCAACGCGGAAAGCAGTGGTGCGCCCCGGCAGATCCCGAGTCAGGGTGTAGGGTTGGGTTTTCAGAGTGACGACGCCGACCTGAGGAGGCGGTGGTGCCGCGGCCGCTTCTTCCTTTTTACTGCATCCGCTGAGCAGCGATGCCAGGGCGACGGCAGTGACCAGTACGGTAACAGCTGGCTTGAATTGCATGAAGATCCTCGGGTCAGGAGCCTGAGCTCATGAGAAGTGAAATGGGCGTAAAAAGTCTTCCGGCTGGATAAGTAGCAAGCTAATGAATATACTTACGTTCACGGTTGTTTGTAAACACCCATGACTGCGACACACGAACGCAGCAAGGGGATCGATTGTAGGTCCGGGACAAGGCATTACAAAGGCCGTCCGGCATGCTGTTCAGGCCACTCGAGCCGAGAGCCTGAAGCATTTTCATTGAGGTTTTACTGCCATGGTCCGACGCACGAAAGAAGAAGCTCAGGAAACCCGCAGGCAGATTCTTGAAGCTGCCGAGCAAGCGTTTTTCGAGCGTGGCGTGGCTCGCACGACCTTGGCGGATATCGCAGCCCTGGCGGGCGTGACCCGTGGAGCGATCTATTGGCACTTCAGCAACAAGGCCGATCTGGTGCAGGCGATGCTGGACAGCCTGCATGAGCCGCTGGAAGAAATGGCCCGAGCCAGTGAAAGTGCGGATGAACTGGATCCGCTGGGCTGGACGCGTAAGCTTCTGGTTCATTTGTTTCAGCAAGTTGCAATGGACCCGAAAACCCGCCGCATCAATGAAATTCTGTTTCATAAATTCGAATTCACCGATGAAATGTGTGACATGCGGCGTCAGCGTCAATTCGTCTGGCTCGATGCCAACGAACGGATTGCCCTGGCCTTGAGCAACGCTTCTCGCCAAGGGCAGCTACCCGCAGATCTGAACCCTCAGCGAGGGGCCATTTGCCTGCATGCGTATATTCACGGCATTCTCGGACAGTGGTTGCTGGTGCCCGACAGCTTTCCGCTGTTCCATGACGCTGAACGCCTGGTTGATACCGTCCTGGATATGCTCCGTTACAGCCCCGCCTTGCGCGACTCGTCCACAGGATCTGGCGATCCCCGCGTTTGAAATACTTTCTTTGCGCGCGTTAGACGTACTGCTTTTATATAAGGGCTGAAAGCCGCACGGATCGTGCTCTCCAGAGAACCGACTATAACCTTGTGGCGCTTAGCCTGCATCTATACATACGTTCAAGCGGATTGAACAGACGGTTTGCCCAGCCTTTACCTAAATCCCCTGGCGCATTCAGCAACGCGACAGGCGGCCGGTCCGTGGGCGCCAGATCTTGCCCATCGCGCCCATTCATCGGGCACCTCTGCGAGGGTCCTCTACACTCAAATCGCGCTGCGTGTTGCAACGGTGTGGCGCATGGGTGCGCAGACCTCCCAGCGTATTCCGGGGTGTGCGACGAGAGTATGCCTGTCGCTGCTGGCCCTGTTGCCAACAGCGGCGACTTTCGAGGATCAACCATTGAACAAACTCTTTTCCAACGCCGACGCCGCCTTGCAAGGGCTCGTCGAGGACGGCATGACTCTGGCCGTTGGCGGTTTTGGTCTGTGCGGTATTCCTGAGGCGTTGATTGCCGCATTACGCGACACCGGCAAGCGCGACCTGACCGTGATCAGCAACAACGCGGGCGTCGATGGTTTCGGCTTGGGGCAACTGCTGGCGACCCGTCAGATTCGCAAAATGATTTCGTCGTACGTGGGCGAGAACAAGGAGTTCGAGCGTCAGTACCTCGCAGGCGAGCTGGAACTGGAATTCACCCCGCAAGGGACGCTGGCCGAGAAGCTTCGCGCTGGCGGGGCGGGTATTCCGGCGTTCTTCACCCGAACGGGGTATGGAACGTTGGTGGCCGAAGGCAAGGAAACCCGAGAATTCGACGGCGAGTGGTACGTGATGGAGCGCTCGCTGCGCGCCGACGTCGCGCTGGTCAAGGCCTGGAAGGCCGACACATCGGGCAACCTGCTGTTCAACAAAACCGCGCGCAACTTCAACCCGCTGGCCGCCATGGCGGCGAAAGTCTGCGTGGTCGAAGTGGAGGAAATCGTCGAGACCGGCGCGCTGGACCCTGACCAGATTCATTTGCCGGGCATTTATGTGAAACGTCTGGTGCTTAACGCCGCGCCGGAAAAACGCATCGAACAACGCACCGTGAGGAGCGCCTGACATGGCCTGGACACGTGAAGAAATGGCGCATCGTGCTGCGCAGGAGTTGCAGGACGGTTTCTACGTCAACCTCGGCATCGGTCTTCCGACGCTGGTCGCCAATTACATTCCCGACGGCATGGACGTCTGGCTGCAGAGTGAAAACGGCTTGCTCGGCATCGGCCCGTTTCCCAGGGAAAACGAGGTCGACCCGGACCTAATCAACGCGGGCAAGCAAACCATCACCACGTTGCCTGGCAGCAGCTTTTTCAACAGCGCCGATTCGTTTGCGATGATTCGTGGCGGTCACATCAACCTGTCGATCCTGGGCGCCATGCAGGTGTCGCAGACCGGTGACCTGGCGAACTGGATGATCCCCGGCAAGATGGTCAAGGGGATGGGCGGCGCGATGGATCTGGTGGCAGGTGTCAAGCGCGTCGTGGTCTTGATGGAACATACGGCCAAAGGCGGGACCCATAAGCTGCTTGAGCAATGCGATCTGCCGTTGACCGGCGTCGGTGTGGTGGACCGGATCATCACTGACCTGGGCGTGCTGGACATCACCGAGCAGGGCTTGCAGCTGGTTGAACTCGCCTCGGGAGTGACCTTCGAGCAGATTCAGGAAGCGACCGGGTGCAAGGTGATTGCTGCGTGAGTCCGGGGTGTGCCGCATGAAGGGATGGCGGCTGAATCAACGCATCGCGGGCAAGTGCGCTCCTATAGGTGCAACAAGCATCGAATTGCCGAATACTTCCTTATTGCCATCCCCCGACTAAGCTTGCAGCCAGATCAATAAAAACGGGGTAAGCGCGATGTCGGTCGTTTCGGGGTGTGGGGCGTGGAAAAAAAGCGTGCTCTTTGTGCTGGCCTGGTTGTGTGCGGGGCAGCTCTGGGCGGCAGGGGACGAGGCTCAAGAGGCTGCGGCGGCGAAGGCACTGCTGGAAAAAGCCGTGGCGCATTACCGTCAAGTCGGTGACAAAGCGCTGGCCGAGTTCAGTCGTCAGGGCGAGTACGTCGACGGCGAGCGCTATGTCTTTGTCACCGACACCAACGGGGTCATGCTCGCCAGTGGCGGACCGTCGGTGGTATTGATTGGCCGGGACGTCTCTTCGGTCCTCGACCCCGAGCTGCAGAAGGGCTTCAAGGACGTCCTGAAGACGCCGGAAAGCGCCGGAATTCAGCAGGCCGAGTACCGCTGGAAGAACCAGAACGACGGCAAGGTCGAACGCAAGCGTGTGTATTTTCAGCGCGTCGGTGACCGTGTGCTGGCCGTCGGTTATTACCTGCCTCGGGCATCACCGGAACAGGCGAGGGCGTTGCTGGACAAAGCGTCCAAGGCGCTGGAGCAGGATCAGGATGGAACCCTCGAGGCGATCAACAACCTCAAAGGCGGCTTTTTGCAGGATGATCTCTACGTGTTCGTGGTCAATGTCGACACAAAACGCTATGTCGCGCACGGCACCAACTTGCGTCTGGTCAACACCGACTTCAGCAAGATCAAGGACCCGGAAGGCAAACCGGTCGGCCTGCCAATGCTCGAGATGATCAAGAAACAGCCGGAGGGTGAATACGAGTACCGCTGGCGCAACCCGGTAACCGGCAAGGTCGAACACAAACACGCGTACATGCGCAAAGTGGGCGAGTTTCTGGTGGCGGTGGGGTACTACAACGGTTGAGTCAGTGAATTTGCCGCCTACCTTGTAGGCGGCAAACAACGTCACCGATCCCTGTCTTCCCGCCCGCGCAAGAGGTTGTTGGGCATTGCCAACGCCGCTGCCAGGCCGAGGACGGAAACGGCGGCGCTGGTCATCAGCAGATGCTGGAAGGTCATCGACAGTTGGCCACGAAGCAATTCCAGCGCCGGGCCGCTGGCGGCGTGCAGGCTGTCTATCAACAGATTGCCCGAACTGCCTTCACCGATCGCGCCACCACTGAGGTGGCCCAGACCGGACGTCGTCAACATCGCCAACAACAGCGCCGACATGCTCGCTACGCCCACGGCTCCGCCCAGTGAACGGAAAAGATTGGTGGTGCTGGTGGCGACGCCCATGTCTTTCATGTCCACCGAGTTCTGGGTGCCGACCAGCGACGTGGGAAATTGCAGCCCGCTGGCGATGCCCGTGAGCACCATGAAAAACCCGGTGAGGATCACCGACTGCGGCGGTGTGAAGGCGATGCCCAGAATCGCCAAAGGCATCAGCGCCGCACCGGTCAGAATGATCGGCTTGTAGCGACCGGTGAGCGACGTCCGACGCCCGCCAAAGTAGGCGCCCATCGGCATGCCGATCGCCAGGGGCATCAAGTGCAAAGCCGCACTGTCTGCGCCGCCGCCCGTCACGGTCTGGAAACGCAGCGGCAATAGCACGATCAGCGAGATGGCCTGAAAGCTGGTGAAGAAAATCGTGCACCAGCACAACACGGCGCTGCGGTTGGCGAACAGGTGCATGGGCAGCAGGGGCTCGCGGGTCCGGCGTTCGTACAGCACGAAAACCACCAGCGCGAGCATCGCCACGCCCAGCTGAATCAGCACATGATCATCGCGCCAGCTGTGACCCTGACCGATTTCGGTGATGCCCAGCAGCAAGGCCGTGAGGCCGATGATCATCAGCACCGTGCCCAGGTAATCGATAACAGGCTTGCGCTGCGGAACCGGCAGGCCGATCAGGGTTTGACGTGCAATCCACCAGGCCACGAAACCCAGCGGCAGGTTGATGATGAACACCCAGCGCCAGGAGAGGTATTCGGTCATGAACCCCCCCAGCACCGGGCCTGCAACGCTCGCCGCCGCGTACATCCCGCTGAAGTAACCCTGATACCGGCCACGTTCGCGTGGCGGGACGATGTCACCGATAATTGCCTGGCTGACCGAGACCATGCCGCCTGCGCCGATGCCCTGCAGCACGCGCGCCAGCACCAGTTGCTCCATGCTCTGGGCCATCGCGCAGAAGAGGGAGGCGAGGGTGAAGGTCCCCAGGCCGAACAGCATCAGGCGTCGACGGCCGTAAAGATCACCCAGCTTGCCGTAGATGGGTACGGCCACGGTAAGCGCGACCATATAGGCCGAGATCACCCAGGCCAGCAGGTCGAAATCCTTGAATTGAGCGGAAATGGCGGGCATCGAGACGGCGACGATGGTCTGGTCCAGCGCGCTGAGAAAGACGGCCATCATCAGCGCAAACAGAATGCTGCGAATGTCCGGACGGGTTTGATTGAGGCTGGTCACGAAAAGGGCTCGAACTGGCAGGTTGACCCGCCGGATACCGCAGCGGGAATTTTTGCTCAGTCTAGTCCGTTAGCTAGCTAATCGATAGCTGGCTTTATCGATTCACTCGACGCGACACCTGCGAATGCGATCAGCGTAACGCGCTGAAGGTGGCATCCGATGGCACGCAGTGCCCAATGGTGCAGACGACCGCCATGCGCGGTTGTTGCCGCAGCTGTTCTATTCGATAGGCGCCTGCCGCATAGATGCTAAGCACCGCCAGAACAGCGACTACGTACACGCATTGTCTTTTTATTGTGGTTTTCATGACATTTGCCTCGATCCGGTTACAAAAATGTTTGTTTGTCGGACAAGGTAAGTGTAGGTCGGTATCGCGATGATGGCTCAGCGACAGGGATTGAATGTTTTTATCAGCGACCAGGCGCTGGAAGGTTTATCGCCGTCAAATATCGCGACGTGATCTCGTACGAAGTGATCACTGCCCCTCGCGTTGAGCGGCCTGGTCCAGCAACCAATCCAGCAGTTCCTGCAATTGCGGTGAAGACCCGGCGCGGTTCGGATAAACGAAGTAATACGCCTGACCTGTTTTTACCCGCAGGTCGAACGGCATCACCAACCGTCCGGCGCTCAAGTCTTCGCCAATCAGCGCCCAGTCGCCAATCGCCACCCCCGAACCCTGAGACGCGACGGTCATCGCCAGGTCGAGCGTGTCGAAATGCTGACCCTTGCTGATGTTGCTCAGGGTAGTGCCTGCTTCCTTGAGCCACTGTTCCCAGTCACGCTGATCGCGGGTCGGGTGCAGCAACATGTGCTGCTCCAGATCGCTCAACTGGCCCAGCGGCGTCGGGCCGTCCAGGAGCGATTGAGAACAGACCGGCGTGAGTTGTTCGTCAAAAATGTGATGGACCTGCATCGACCCGTCGGGGCGAGCGCCATACACCACGGCGGCGTCGAACTCCTCGCGACGGAAGTCCACCGCGTGCTGCACGGTCGTGGTCAGCTCCACGGGCACATCCGGGCGTTCCTTTTGCCACTGCAACAGGCGGGGCAGCAGCCATCGCATCATGCAGGTGGGTGCTTTGAGTTGCAGCGCCTCGCGTTTGACGCCGACCCGATCGACCGCCTCGTCGATCAGCGCAAACACTTGCTGGATGCGCGGAAACAGTTCGCGGCCTTGCGCGGTCAGGCTCAGGCCCCGTGCCTGACGCTGAAAAAGGCTATAGCCCAAGTGACTTTCCAGCCCCGAAATCTGCCGACTGACCGCGCCCTGCGTGATGTGCAACAGCTCTGCGGCACGCGTGAAATTGCAGCACTGAGCCGTAATCAGGAAGGTGTGCAGGGCGGGCAGGGGAGGCAGGCGTTTCATCGGTTGCGCAGGCATGAGTGGAGAACATGCCTAAGCATGACATTTTTTGCGTTGTCACCGATATGTCCGCACGGTTCCAATTACCCTACATCTGCTACGCCTGGTTTGAGCCTCGCGGGCAGCTTCGAATCCTGTTTTCAGAACGACTATAAGGTCCAGACAAATGGCGACGTGCGGCGAAGTGTTGGTCAAGTTACTCGAGGGATACGGTGTCGAGCAGGTGTTCGGCATTCCCGGCGTGCATACGGTGGAGCTGTATCGCGGCCTGGCCGGTTCCTCGATCAATCACGTCACCCCGCGTCACGAGCAAGGCGCGGGGTTCATGGCCGACGGTTACGCGCGCACCAGTGGCAAGCCGGGCGTCTGTTTCATCATCACCGGCCCCGGGATGACCAACATCACGACGGCCATGGGGCAGGCCTACGCCGATTCCATCCCGATGCTGGTGATTTCCAGCGTGCAATCGCGCAACCAGCTGGGCGGTGGACGCGGCAAGCTGCATGAGCTGCCGTCGCAGAGCGCGCTGGTGGCGGGCGTCGCGGCGTTCTCCCACACCTTGATGTCGGCCGCCGAGTTGCCGTCGGTGCTGGCCCGCGCGTTTGCGTTGTTCCAGGCCGGTCGCCCACGGCCTGTGCACATCGAAATTCCGCTGGACGTGCTGGTCGAGAACGCGGATGACCTGCTGGACAGCCAGCCGGTGTCCATCACCCCGGCTGGCCCGTCGCCTGCTGCGATGAAGCAAATGGCCGGGTTGTTGGCCAGCGCCAAACGTCCGTTGATTCTGGCCGGCGGTGGCGCCATTCATGCGGCCGGCGCACTCACTCAGTTGGCAGAAAAGCTCGACGCGCCCGTTGCGCTGACGATCAACGCCAAGGGCATGCTGCCGTCGAGTCATCCATTGCTGATCGGTTCGACTCAGTCACTGGACCCGACCCGCGAAATCATCGAAGGCGCCGACGTGGTGTTGGCGATCGGCACTGAACTCGCCGAAACCGATTACGACATCACGTTCCAGGGCCACTTCAAGATCCCCGGCACGCTGCTGCGTATCGATATCGACCCGGACCAGACGGTGCGCAACTTCCCGCCCAAGGTCGCGTTGGTGTCCGATGCCCAGACCGCAGCCGAGGCGTTGGTGGCTGCCTTGAACGAAGAAACGCTGGCCGAGCGTCAGAACGACTGGGGCCACAAACGCGCGGCCGCACTGAAAGAGACGCTGACGGCTTCGTGGGATGAAGCCACTCGCGGGCAGACGCTGTTCCTGCAAACCGTCCTGGAGGTGCTGCCCGACGTGGTGATCGTGGGCGACTCGACCCAGCCGGTCTACACCGGGAACCTCACACTGGACCTGGATAAGCCGCGCCGCTGGTTCAACTCGTCCACCGGCTACGGCACGCTGGGTTATGCCTTACCCGCAGCGATGGGTGCCTGGCTTGGCAGTCAGGATGCCGGCGAGCGCAACCCGGTTGCCTGCCTGATCGGCGACGGCGGCCTGCAATTCACCCTGTCCGAGCTGGCAAGCGCTGTTGAAGCGCGCACGCCGATCATTGTGCTGCTGTGGAATAACCAGGGTTACGAAGAGATCAAGAAGTACATGGTCAATCGCGCCATCGAGCCGGTGGGCGTGGACATTTACACCCCTGATTTCATCGGCGTCGCCAAAGCCTTGGGCTGTGCGGCCGAGGCCGTCAGCGGCGTCACGCAGTTAAAAGCGGCACTGAATGCGGCGAACGACCGTCAGGGCCCGACCGTTATCGAAATCGACCAGCGTCGCTGGATGAATGGATTGAAAGCATCGTGAGTGAGGCAACTGTGTTGAGCCCGGTTTTGGCAGGTGTGTACATCGACGGTCATTGGCGCGCCGGTGGCGAGCAACTGACAGTGATCAACCCGTCGACCGAGGAGCGTCTGGCGATCGTCACCGGGGGCGATGCCGGCGCGGTGGAGGATGCCGTGCAGGCTGCGCGCGAGGCCTTTGGCGCATGGTCGAAAACCACCGGCGCGGCGCGGGCAATGATCCTGCGCAAGATCGCCAATGGTGTGGCGGCGCGTCGCGAGCGGCTGATCGAGTTGCAATCGAGCAACAACGGCAAGCCGGGCTTCGAGGCGGCCATCGATGTCGACGATGTGATCGGCACGTTCAACTATTACGCTGAATTGGCCGAAGCCTCCGATGGTCAACAAAACCGTGCGGTCGAGCTGCCGAGCGTTGAATTCACCGCGCGCCTGCGCCGTGAGCCGTGCGGCGTGGTCGGGCTGATCGTGCCATGGAATTTCCCGATGGTGACCACCGCCTGGAAGCTGGCGCCTGCGCTGGCAGCCGGGTGCTGCGTGGTGTTGAAGCCTTCGGAAGTGACGCCGCTGGCTGAGCTGGAACTGGCGCAGATCATTGCCGCGAGCGGTTTGCCGACGGGGGTGTTCAACGTCGTCTGCGGCACGGGTCTGGCCGTCGGCGCGCCGATGTCGGGCCATCCCGGCATCGCCAAAGTCTCGTTCACTGGCAGCAATGCGGTGGGGGTTCAGGTGATGCAGCGCGCGGCGGAAACCGTGAAAGGCGTCAGTCTTGAGCTGGGCGGCAAGTCGTCTCTTCTGGTGTTGGCCGATGCCGATCTGGATCTGGCGGTGGAGCTGGCGAGTGGCGGCGGCTTCTTCAATGCCGGGCAGATGTGCTCGGCGACCAGCCGCGTACTGGTGGCTAACGAGCTGCTGGAACCGTTTCTGGAGCGCATCGTCGCCAAGGCCAGATCGATCAAGGTCGCCGGCCCTCAAGACGAAGGCGCCGAGATGGGGCCTTTGGTCAACCAGGCACAGTATCAACGCGTGATGGCCCACATCGAGGCCGGCAAGGACTCGGGCGCGCGCCTGTTGTGCGGCGGGAAGCGTCCTGCCGATCAGCCTCGCGGGTATTTTTTGCAGCCTGCAGTGTTCAGCCACGTGCCCCTGGACAGTGCACTGTGGCGCGAAGAGATTTTTGGCCCGGTGGTCTGCGTTCGGGGCTTCAGCTCGGAAGCCGAAGCGATTGCTCTGGCCAACGACAGTCAGTTCGGGTTGGTGGCAAGCGTGGTCGGTCGTGATGCAGCGACCACTGAACGCGTCGCCAACGCCCTGCAGGCGGGGCTTGTGTGGATCAATGCGCCACAGGTGATCTTTCCTCAAACGGCGTGGGGCGGCTACAAGCAGAGCAGTCTGGGCCGCGAGTTGGGGCCTTGGGGCATGCAGGCGTTTCAGCAAATAAAACACGTCGTTTGCGCCGTCTGAGCCGGTCGAAAACAGTTCACGCATGCCTCCCCGTAAGGCATGCGTCGAGCACATGGCTCCAATGAAAAACTTTCGATTGTTGAGGGACCTGCGTCGCCGCAGGATGACCCCGCTGACTTGCTGAATGCCCCGCCATCCGGGGCTTATAGAGAAGTCGGCTTGCGCGCTGCGGTGCAAATTCCCTCAACCATGCGACAGAAAAACAATGGAGTCCGACGTGGGCAAACATGATCTGAATAGACGGCAATTCATCAAGGCAGTGGGCGTCGCATCCGTGGGCGCGGCGGCCATGTCCATGCCCTTTATCCGGGCGAGCGCCAGTGATGGCAAATTCCAGGGCAAGACCCTGCGTTTGCTGACCTGGTCGGATGACACGGGGCTTGCCGCCCTGCGCAATATCGCGGCGACATTCGAAGCCAAAACCGGCGCCAAGGTGATTGCCGACCGCACCGGCAGCACCTCGGAAATGGTCGCCAAACTCAAGGCCGGTGGCGATCGTCCCCAGTACGACATCATTACCCTGGCAGGCGTCGGCGCCGAAGGTCTGGCAGCTGCGGGTCTTCTGGAAAAACCGGACCTGAACCGCATTCCCAACATCGTTGATGTGCCTGAGAAATACCGCACCGGCGCCAATGGGCACGGCATCGGTTACCTGCTCTGGTGCAACAGCCTGGTGTACAGCACCCGCACCGTGAAAGAAGCCCCGGACAGCTACGCTGCGCTGTGGGACAAGGACATGGCGCCGAATATCTTCCTGCCGCCGCCCAACTGGACCGAGGCGATGGACCTGATCATCATCGCCGCGAAACTGGCGGGCGGTGACGAGCACAACATCGAGCCAGGCTTCAAGAAACTCGCCGAGTTGAAAGACCGCGTCGTGACCTTGGGTGAGAACCCGAACCAGATCGCCGAATTGTTCCGCACCGGTTCGCTGGACATGGGCGGACTGTACGCGCCGGCGTTCTTCCCGAAACAGATTCGCGACCCGAACTACGGCTTGGGCGCCACCTTTGGCATGAAGGAAGGGTTTTACACCGACCTGATGCAATCGGTGATGCCGAAGAATCGGCCGGGCGATACCGACCTGGCCTACGCCTTCCTGGATCACTCACTGGACCCGGTGGTGCAGGGCAAGATGGCGGAAGACATTTATAACGGCCCGGTCAACGCCAAGGCCGTGATCTCCGCCGAAGCGCGCAAGAGCCCGTACATCCTCACGCCTGAGCAGATCGCCGATAAGGCGATCATGCACGACAACGCCTTCCTGGCGACCGTGCATGACCAGTGGATTCGTCGTTACACCGAGATTTTCTCGTCCTGATGCCTGTTGGTTGAGTCGGGTCTGACACGGTTGCAGTGTCCGGCCCGACGTCTTCGTGAGCAAGCTCACTCCCACAGGGGAACGCGATCAACTGTAGGAGCGCGCTTGCCCGCGAACAAATCGGAACATCCTCGCGATACATCTCTGACTCACCGCTCAATCCGAGATCACACACATGCAAAACCCACCTATAACGCGCCAGGAAGACGCAGCCAAACCGCGTCGAAACCGGCCATTCTCGGCCACCGCTCGCGCATGGTTGTTCCTCACGCCGTCGATGCTGTTCCTCGCCGTACTGATCGTCGCCAGCCTCTTGGTCCTGCGCATGAGCGTCGGCACCAAAGGGGCAGAGTGGAGCGGTTTCAGCCTCGACAGTTATGCGCAACTGTTCGAACCCTATTATTTGAAGTCCCTGCTGCTGACCTTGCGACTGGCCCTGATCAGCGCGGTGATTGCCGTCATTCTCGCGATCCCGGTCGGCTACACCATGGCGCGGCTCAAGTCGCCCTTGGTCAGACGAGTTTTTCTCGCGGCCGTTCTATTGCCGCTGCTGGTCAACCTGCTGCTGCAAAGTTACGGCTGGCTGGTGATTCTGGGTCCGGCTGGCATGCTCAATCAGGCATTGAAGGGGCTGGGTCTGATCACTCGCCCAATCATGATGCTGTACAACCAGAACGGCGTGCTGATGGGCCTGGTGCAAACCGCTTTCCCACTGGCGGTGTTGCCGATCGCGAGCGCCATGCGTGGCATTTCGCGAAGCTATGAAGAGGCCGCGGCCACGCTGGGCGCCAGTCGCTTTCAGGTGTTTCGCCAGGTGATCCTGCCCATGAGTCTGCCGGGCATCATCACCGGCGCTACGCTGGTGTTTGCCTACAACGCCAGCAGTTTCGTCGTGCCATTGCTGCTGGGCGGCCGTCGCGTGCCGATGCTGGCGGTGATGGTGCACGACCAGATAGCCCCGCTGATGAACTGGCCTGCGGCGTCGGCGGCGGGCGTCGTGCTGATCATCACGACGCTGGCGATCATGACCCTTTCCGAATTCGTCACCGGTCGCCGTCGGCGCATGCTGGAGGCTTCGCAATGAGCAAGAAAATACGCCGTTCGCAGCCCCTGTTGCCCGGCGAAACCGGACGCTTCGCGGCCATAGTGTCGGCAGTGATTCTGTTCCTGGCGGTCACCCCGATCCTGACCATGATCGTCATGTCGTTCAGCGGCTCGGCCAACCTCGATTTCCCGCCGAACAGCTACAGCCTGCAGTGGTACAAAGCGGCGTGGCAGACCTTCGTTTCCCCGGACGAAAGCGATGTGCTCAGTCTGGGCAAAGCCATGACCACGAGCCTGATGGTCGCGTGCCTGACGATGGTCTTCGCCACGTTGATCGCCGTGCCCGCGTCTTACGCGCTGACGCGCTGCGAGTTCCGCGGCAAGGCCTCCGCGATGCAACTGATGTCGCTGCCGCTGGTGTTCCCGATGGTGGTCCTGGGGCTGGCGTTGTTGCTGGTGTTCGACAGTTTGCCGTTTCACCTGAGCACCTCGCGGCTGGTGATTGCCCACGTGATTCTCGCGCTGCCGTTCGTGATCAAGAACTGCACGGCGTCGATGATGACCATCGGCAGCGAAGTGGAAGAGGCTGCCCGGATGCTCGGCGCGTCGCCCACCCGCGCCATCGTCGATGTCGTGGTGCCGTTGATGAAATCGGGGATTCTCGCCGGGATGTTGCTGGCCTTCATCGTCTCGTTCAACGAGTTCACGGTGACCTACTTCCTTTACAACATCGACGTCATGACCGTGCCGATCTGGATGTACAGCCGCACCGTCTCCTCGCTCGACCCCACCGTTTTCTCGTTCGCCGTGCTGATCGTGCTGATCGACTTCGTCCTGATCTGGGCGTTGGAGAAGCTGGTCGGTGAAGGTGGCGTTTCGTTCTGATTTGAGGTGTGAAGAAATGACCGGACTGGTTCTCGAAAACGTTGAAAAATTCTACGGCTCGGCCTGCGCCGTCACCGACGTCAACCTGCACCTGCCGCAGGGCAAACTCGTGTGCTTCCTGGGCCCGTCGGGCTGCGGCAAGACCACGCTGCTGCGCATGATCGCAGGGCTTGAAACGATCACCAGCGGCGAGATTCGCCTGGATGGCGAAGACGTCAGCCACACGCCGGCGCACGAGCGCAATTTCGGCATGGTGTTTCAATCGCTGGCGCTGTTCCCGCACATGACGGTGGGCGAAAACATCGCGTACCCGCTCAAGTTGAGGGGTGTCGACAAGGCCGCGCAGAAAGCGCGGGTCACCGAGCTGCTGGCGATGATTCAGCTGCAACAGATGGTGGATCGCCCGGTGGCGAAACTGTCCGGCGGTCAGCGCCAGCGCGTTGCGATTGCCCGCGCGATTGCTGCGCACCCGAAACTGTTGTTGCTCGACGAACCGCTGTCCGCGCTGGACGCCAAGCTGCGGGAGTCTATGCAGGTGGAGATTCGTCAGCTGCAAAAACAGCTGAACATCACAACCATTCTGGTGACCCACGATCAGCGCGAAGCCATGACCATGGCCGACATCGTGGTGGTGCTGGGTGAACACAAGGTGCAGCAGGTGGGCACGCCGATTGAGATTTACCGCAACCCGGCCAACGCCTTTGTCGCGGACTTTATCGGCTCCGGCAATATCTTCCCGGCCAAGGCACTGGGTGGTGGTCGCGTGCAACTGCCCGCGGGCGATTCACTGGACGTGCCGATCGGCGACACGATCAAGGCGGGCGACGAGATCAGGATGCTGGTGCGTCCGGAAGACCTGCAGCTTTCGCAGTCGCAGACCGCTGAGGCCAATCGGCTGAATGGCACGGTCACGTTCATCCGCGACATTGGCGCCACCATAGAAACCACGGTGGAGTGCGGCGGCGTGTCGTTGACCGCGCTGAGCACGCCGAACCAGAGCCTCGGACTGGCCGTTGGTCATTCGGTGTCGGTGACCATTCCTGCGCAAGCGTGCCGGGTGCTGAGCGCCTGATACACATGCCGTTCAGGGCCGATGGTTCACAGCGTCTTGCGCAGGCGCGCCAGATCCCGCAATGGGGGCGCGCCGAACAGGCGGCTGTATTCGCGGCTGAACTGGGACGGGCTTTCATAGCCCACCTTATAGCCGGCCGCTGACGCTTCAAGCCCGTCGGAGAGCATCAAACGACGGGCCTCCTGCAAGCGCAGCTGTTTCTGATACTGCAGCGGGCTCATGGCGGTCACGGCCTTGAACCGATGGTGCAGGGTCGAGACACTGAGGTTCACTTCCCGGGCCAGTTCTTCGATGCGCAACGGCTGCTGAAAGTGCTCGTTCAGCCATTTGATTGCCTGGGTCACACGATGTGTCTGGCAGTTGGAAATGGCGATTTCATACAGCCGATAGCCTTCGCTCCCGCGCAGCAAGCGGTAGAGGATTTCGCGGGTGATCAGCGGCGCCAGCATGGGAATGTCTTTCGGGCTGTCCAGCAGGCGAATCAGACGAATGACTGCGTCCAGCAATTGTGAATCGATGCGCTCCACATACATGCCGCGTCCGCTGGGGCGGGTCGGTACGCTCATGGGACCGGCTTCAGCGATCAACGCGTTGATGTCGGCGGGATCGATGTCCAGCCGCATGGCCAGATGCGGGTATTCCGGTGTGGCGTAAATCACTTTGCCGCTGATGGGCAGGGCAACCGACAGCACCAGGTAATTGAGCGGGTCGTAGGTGAACAGTTCGCCACCCAGCGTCACGTCCTTGCGGCCTTGCGCCATGATGCACAGCGCGGGTTGAACCACGCCCGGCACGGACTGCACCGGGCGGTCGTGGCGCACCATGAACAGCGGCTTGATCAGTGTCTGAAAGCTGCCGTCCATAGGCGCGTGCCGACGGATCAGCGCGGCAAGTTCGGCACGCTGCTGTTCCATTTGCGCGCTCAGTTCGGGCATTGGCCGGGTGTCGGGCACGGCACTGGTGACGGCAGGCTCAACGGCGGTGGGCAACATGGAGAAATTCCTCTGACGGAGCGTCGATGCAGCACAGCTTATTTTTGTGCAATCGCAAGCGGTAGGCGAATCCTGCCGGATGATTGCCTGATTCTGCTACCGGTTCGCGCGAGAGACGACGAAACGCCTTATCCGATTGATCTGATTGCTCGAAAGTCCCGCGTCCGAGGCCATGAATCGGCAATCGGTGGGCTAGTGTTTGAGCGGCACCCGCGCAGAATCAGGCAATAACGGGGCAGTAATTGGCTACCGACACTTGTGCCTGGACCACTAATCTTCACATCCAGCCGCAACGCCTTCTTCGATTGCGGCTGAATCAATGGAGCGAAGACCATGCACACCCCATCAGCTGTGAGCCACCTTGTGTCATTGCGCGCCAGCGCCGGAAACAGTGCCCGACTCGGCGCACGCCTGAGCACATTGATCGCCCCATCCTCCAGGGCCGGCGGTTGCCTGCACTTTGCCCTGCAGCAATCGATGACAGACCAGGACGTGTGGGTGATCAGCGGATTGTGGGCTGACGCATCCGCCATGAACGACTGGTTCGCCACCCCTGAGCTGAACATCTTTTCCGAGTTGGTGACCGAACGCTTGGTCAGCAGCCTGGATTTTCAGACGTTCGCCCACGTCAGTGCCGCGCAGGCCGAGAGGGCCTACGGTTTGCCGGACGTCAGGAAGGCGGGCTGAGCAGGCTTCGAACTGAGTCTTCTATCGCGAGCAGGCTTACGCCCGCAGGAAAGTCACTGTGGGAATGAGCGTGTTCCGGGCGGCACCCGACGAATGCGTCGGCTTGAACACTGAAAATCTCGCGGCCATTTCCGTGACTCAGGTTTAAAATCCACGCCTTTCTCTTTCAAGGCAGGATCCTCCTCCCATGGCACGCAAAGAATTCCAGCATCACGAAGCCGTTTCCGCTGCAATCCCTGGCGGCGGCGAGTACAGCGCCGCTATCGCCGTCAAAGGGCTGGGGGCCGGTGGTGCGCCGACGTTTCATCGCGTGCTTCAAGACCAGACGTTCAAGACAGCCTTGGCCGCCGATCAAGCCGCGATCCTGGAACTGGAGCGGTTGATCGACGTGACGCCTGAGGGCGAGCTGATGTTCGCCCAGGACTGATCAGGCGCGCGGTCGGTACATCTTGAACAACGATTCGGGGCCCAGCTGGAAATAATCGGCCGGGCCGCCGCCGCGCAGGATCGGCTCACCGGCCGCCGTGTCGTAGATCCCGTCCTTAAGCAGGCGCTTGGCGATGTGAATCGCTACCACCTCTCCCAGAATCAACCAGCTGGGCACCACTTCCTTGTCCGCTCGCTGCAGCTGGATGATCTGCGTCACCTTGCACTCGAACGCCACCGGCGTCTCTTTGACCCTCGGCACCGAGACGATGCGTGAAGGCTCGGCGGTGAGATTCGCCAGCTCGAATTCATTGACGTCTGCTGCCACGGGCGCGCAGCTCATGTTCATCTGCTCGGCAAGCGGGCGGGTGGCAAGGTTCCACACGAACTCACCGGTCTGCTCGATATTGTTCAAGCTGTCTTTGCGCCCGATGCTGCAGAAGCCAATGATCGGCGGCACGTAGTTGAAGGCGTTGAAGAAGCTGTAAGGCGCAAGATTGAGCTTGCCATGGGCGTCCTGAGACGAAATCCAGCCAATGGGACGCGGGCCGACGATGGCGTTGAACGGATCGTGCGGCAGCCCGTGACCTTTGGACGGCTCGTAGAAATGAATATCGTCTGACATAGCGCATTTCCTGGATAAGAGAGACGGGGAGCCGGGTTGAGCATCGGCTGTCCGCACAGAATGAAGACCGTCATAGTGCAAGGCATTTCCTGCGGATTCCAGACTTTGCCGTTATTCAGGCAAAAAAAAGCCCGGCATCAGCCGGGCTACAAAGGGAGTTCAGGAGGTGGAACGTCTGAAGCGGTAAAGCTGTAGAGCCGTATTAGCTGACGCGGTTGGCGCCGACATGGTCGGCACCGTCGGCGGCCAGACGGTTGGCACCGACGTGGTCAGCGCCATCGGCGGCCTGACGGTTGTTGCCTACACGGTCAGCGCCGTCAGCGGCCAGACGGTTGGCACCGACATGGTCAGCGCCATCGGCGGCCTGACGGTTGTTGCCTACACGGTCAGCGCCGTCAGCGGCCAGGCGATTTGCCCCGACGCGGTCGGCACCATCAGAAGCCTGACGATAAGAACCGGTGTGCGAAGCGTTGGTGTGGGAAGAACCACCTTCAGCGACAACAGTACCGTTCAATACAGCGTGGTGATCAGAAACCGGCAGCGCGAATGCACTCGACGCCAGAATAGAGAGACTAAGGCCGAACAGAATGTTTGAAGTTTTCATGATGTTTGCTCCATCAAAGTTCAATAATTTCTTTAACTTGGGTATGGAGTGAATTTTACGCGCGTACGCATTAAGTAGAAGTTAACAAGCTTGCTAACGATCATCGCTAAAAATGATAGTTGGCTCCAGCGCCCGGTTTTAAAGCGTTCCAGCGGATTTTGATCCGAAATGGGGCGATTTCTGTCAGCTTTGACAGTTTTGCTGGTTGACAAATTAATTATTGCGTGAATGTCTTCGTTTGTTGGTGTGGTTTGCGTGATGAGGTGGGATTCATCAGGCTGATAGCGCTAATCGCCCTAAAGGGAGAGGAAACCGCCAGCGAAGGGGGAAGAAGCCAGCAATTACGAGGGCTGGATCGTTTTGCGGTGGCAGAAAAAACTAAGCCCGGCGGAAGCCGGGCTGGAGAGGGAACCGCTTGGCGATCAGCTCAGGCGATTTGCGCCTACACGGTCAGCGCCATCGGCAGCGACACGATTTGCACCAACATGGTCAGCGCCGTCAGTGGCAACACGGTTGTTACCTACACGGTCAGCACCGTCAGCGGCAACACGGTTATTGCCTACACGGTCAGCACCGTCAGCGGCAACACGGTTGTTGCCTACGCGGTCCGCGCCGTCAGCGGCAACACGGTTGTTGCCTACACGGTCAGCGCCGTCAGCGGCAACACGGTTGTTGCCTACACGGTCCGCGCCGTCAGCGGCTACGCGGTTGGCACCTACGCGATCAGCACCATCAGAGGCAACACGACCGACGTTGGTATGGGAAGAACCGTTTTCAGCAACTACCGGTGCGTTGATATGTTTGCTCGCATCTACAGCAGGAAGTGCAAAAGCGCTCGTTGCCAGAATAGAGAAAGCGAGGCCGAAGATCAGTTTGTTAGTTTTCATGGTAGTTGCTCCAGATCGATTCGAATAAGTGGGTAACTCGGTATGGAGTTAACTTTACTCGGCTCTGGATTATTAAGAAGTCAATCGCATTGGTAGCGATCATCGTTGAAATTGATACTGCGAAAACCGCGTGGTGATTCAGCGACTTAGCTGCCGAGGCAGCGAAAAAAAGGGGCGGCCATGTGTATGGCCGCCCCTTGATTTTCCTGCCTGGGCCCTCTATCAAGGCCCTTCCAGCGGGATCAGTCGGTGTCGATTCGCGAATGCTGGCGGGTGTCTTTCATGAAGACGTAGACCAGCAATGAGCATGCGATACAGGCGGTGACGTACCAGTAGTAGCCGGTTTCCATGCCGATGCTCTTGAACCACAACGCGATGTACTCGGCGGTGCCGCCGAAGATTGAGACGGTCAGTGCATACGGCAGGCCGACGCCCAGTGCGCGAATTTCAGTCGGGAACAGCTCGGCCTTCACCACGGCGTTGATCGAGGTGTAGCCGCTGACAATGATCAGCGCCGCCATGATCAGGAAGAACGCCCCCCACCAGGTTTGAATCGTGTGCAGCGTCGTGAGAATCGGCACAGTGCACAGCGTGCCGAGCACACCGAAGGCGATCAGGATCGGGCGACGACCGATCTTGTCAGATAGCGCGCCAATGACCGGTTGCAGCACCATGAATAGAAACAGCGTGGCAGCGGAAATCGTGGTCGAGTCGGTGATGCTCATGCCGACGGTGTTCACCAGGTATTTCTGCATGTAGGTGGTGTAGGTATAGAACGCCAGCGTGCCGCCCATGGTCAGGCCTACCACGGTCATGAGCTCTTTTGGGTGACGCATCAGGGTGCGCATCAGGCTCTCTTTTGGCTTTTCCTTCTTTTTGGTGAACGACTCGGTTTCTTCCATGCCGCGACGAAGGAACAGCGCAACGACGGCACACAGCGCGCCGATGGCGAACGGGATGCGCCAGCCCCAGGTGTTCAGTTGCTCGGTGGTGAGCGTTTGTTGCAGCACGATCAACACGCCCAGCGCGATGAGCTGGCCGGAGATCAGCGTCACGTACTGGAAGCTGGAGAAGAAGCCACGGCGCTCCTTGGTCGCCATTTCGCTGAGATAGGTCGCCGAGGTGCCGTATTCGCCACCGACCGACAAGCCCTGCAGCAGGCGAGCAAACACCAGAAGGATGGGGGCGCCGACGCCGATGGTTTCATAGCCGGGGGTGAGCGCGATGATCAGCGAGCCGAAACACATCAGCAGGACCGAGGCCATCAAAGCCGCTTTGCGGCCTTTGCGGTCAGCGTACAGGCCCATCAGCCAGCCGCCGATCGGGCGCATCAAAAAGCCGACTGCGAAGATCGCGGCAGTGTTGAGCAGTTGTGCGGTGGTGTCGCCTTTGGGGAAGAAGACTTTGGCGAAGTAAAGGGAGAAGGCAGCGTAGACGTACCAGTCGTACCACTCGACCATGTTGCCGACCGAACCGCTGAAAATGGATTTCAGGCGACTTCTGGTGGTCTTGTCGGCGACGGGTGCGGCAGCCGATCCGTTGGAAACAGAGTTGGGAATAGCCATTGGATTTCCTGCAAGTCATTGTTTTTAGAAGGATCGCAGCGATGCGGTCTTGCAAGGGTGATAGCAGGAGACGTGCCAAGCCCGGAAAGTCCCGGTCTAGAAGGGTTTACTTGAAGTGGGTGAGCGGAAATCCGCCGATGCAGGGCGGTAGGGTAAGCGAAATTTTGCTCATGTCGGCGTGATTGCAGGTGCGCGCCGGGTCCGGGCAGCATCCGGACAATGGCGTTGCGTCAGGCAAACGATGGGAATCAGGTATACCGCGTTCGCCACCGTCGTAACCTCCGGCAGCTCCTACAGTGGACGGGGTTCTACAAGGGGTCGCCGTTGTCAGGGAGAAACACTTCCCGGATCAACCCGTGACGCTGCATCTTTTCATTCAGCGTTCGCCGCGGCAGTTGCAGCTCGTTCAGCACCGCCTTGATGTCGCCTTTATGCCGGCTTAGCGCCGAGCGCAGGCAATGGGCCTCGAACGCTTCCTGCTGCGCCGCCAGCGACTGTCCGGCCGGCATGTCCACCGAGGCCGGGTTTTCCAGCCCGAGCACCTGACGTTCCGCGGCGTTGGCCAGCTCCCGTACATTGCCCGGCCAGTCGTGGCTGAGCAGATGACTCAGTTGCCCGCCGTTGAGCACCGGAGCGCTGCGGCCCAGACGTTCCGCCGCCTGTCGTGAAAAATGACTGAACAGCAGCGGAATGTCTTCGCGTCTTTCGCGCAATGGCGGCAGGCGCAGCTCGGCGATGTTCAGGCGGTACGCCAGGTCTTCACGGAAACGCCCGGACCTGGCTTCTTCCAGCAGATCCGGCTTGGTCGCGGCAACGATGCGCAGGTCAACCTCGATACTCTGGTTGGAACCCAACCGCTCAAGGCGCCGGTCCTGGATCACCCGCAGCAACTTCACCTGTTGCGCGAGCGGCATGCTTTCGATTTCGTCGAGGAACAGCGTACCGCCGTGGGCGAACTCCAGTTTGCCGATGCGCTTGCCCTGGGCACCAGTGAACGCGCCGCTTTCATGGCCGAACAGTTCGGCTTCGAACAGTTGCTCGGGAATGGCGGCGCAGTTGACGGCCACGAACGGTTTGCTGGCCCGAGGGCCGAAGTCGTGCAGGCAGCGCGCGACCATTTCCTTGCCGCTGCCGGTTTCGCCCCGAATCAACACGTTGACCGGCAGCTGGGCGAGGTCCTGAACCTGACGGCGTAAGGTCTGAATGCTCGGCGAGAGGCCCAGCAAGGTGGCTTCGAGGCGGCTGCGATTGTCCGCCTGTTCATGCAAGCGACGGTTCTCCAGCACCAGTCGCCGTTTTTCCAGCCCACGGCGCAGGCTGTCGAGCAAGGTTTGCGGGGTGAACGGTTTTTCCAGAAAGTCATAGGCGCCGTCGCGCATGGCGTCCACCGCCATCGGTACATCGCCGTGCCCCGTCAGGAGAATCACTGGCAAGTCGGGATCGCGTGCCTGTAGCTGAGCCAGTAGCTCCAGCCCGCCCATGCCCGGCATACGCACGTCACTGAGGATCACGCCGGGAAAGTGTTCGGGCAGCTGCGCCAGACAATCTTCGGCACGGCTGAACACTTGCACCGCGAAGCCAGACAGCGACAGCCATTGCTCCACCGCCTCACGAATGGGGGCCTCGTCATCGACCACGATCACCGAGTTCAGCATACGGGTTCAGCCTCCGGGGCCTGGGTCAAACAGAAGGAAAACCGCGCGCCGTTGTCGAGGTTTTCGGCGCTCAGACGTCCCCCCAGCTCATGGACGATAGCGTAGGAAACTGCCAATCCGAGACCGAGTCCATCGCCGACGGGTTTGGTGGTGAAGAATGGATCGAAGATATTCGCCAGGTGCTCCTGGGCAATTCCGCTGCCGCTGTCAACCACGCTCAGGCGCCAGTGCTCGCCGTCGGCATCGATACGGATCTCCAGCCGCTTGAGTGGTTGTTCGCGCATGGCGTCCAGGGCATTGCGCAGCAGGTTGATGAGCACCTGCTCCAGGCGAATCGCATCGCCGCGCACCCAGGCCGGACGCGTCAGGTCCAGGACACAGCTCACACGCTCCTCGCGAATCCGGGCGTCGAGCAGCAACATCGCCTGATCGACCACACAGGCAAGGTCCACGCGCTCGCGCAGGCCGCTGGGGCTTTTGCGGGCGAAGGTCTTGAGATGCCCGGTAAGCGCCGCCATGCGGGTCAATTGCTGATCGAGCAGGGCCAGCGCCTTATAAGCGTCATCGACCCGGCCATGGTCGAGCAATAACTGCAGGGATGCCAGTTGCATGCGTTGCGCGGTCAGCGGCTGGTTGATTTCGTGGGCGAGGGCGGCGGACATCTGTCCCAGCGCGGCGAGCTTGGTCGATTGCACCAGACCGTCCTGAGCCGTGCGTAAATCCCGTGTGCGCGCTTCGACCAGTTGTTCCAGTTCCTCACGGCTGCGTTGACGCATGCGCGCCAGTCGCCAGCGCTGATACAGAAACAACCCGAGAAACACCAGTGTCAGCCAGATTCCGGCCGCGGCTAACGCGGCATTGCGAATGTCTTCAGTGGCAGCCTGAGGTTTGCGCAACAGGTGCAGCGTCCAGCCTTCTGCTTGCAAGGGTAGCGACTGCCAGAGGTAATCGTCGGTGCCATCGGGTGCGACGACCCGGCTCAGGTGGTTGTTGTCGTTGAAGGTGCGCAGCGGTTCCTGAACCAGTGGCGCCAGCGGCTGTTTATCGTACTGGCGGGTGCTGCCCAGTTCACTGCGGTCCTGGTCCGACAGCGGCCGCAACGAGCGATAGCGCCAGCCGGGTTGATTGGCGATGAACACCACGCCTTTTGCATCGCTGACCAGCAACAGGTCGTCGCCCTGCGCCCAGGTGTGTTCAAGGTCAGGGAACTCAAGCTTCACGACCATGGCACCAATGAAATGGCCGGCGTCGTCACGGACCGCATTGGCCAGGAAGTAGCCGGGGATGCCACTGGTGACGCCGACCGCGTAAAAGCGCCCGACGCCCGTGGCTTTGGCCTGCGTGAAATAAGGACGAAACCCGTAGTTGTGGCCGACGTAGCTGCTGGGCAGTTTCCAGTTGCTGGCGCCGATGGCCAGTCCGTCACGATCAAGCAATTCCAGCGTCGATGACTGCGCGGCGCCGTTGATCTGCTCGAGTTTGAGGTTGAGGGCTTGCGTGGTTTCAGCGCTGACCGGTCCGCGCAGGGCGGCGCGCAGTTCCGGATCCAGCGCCAGGACGGCGGGGAGGGCACGGTAACGCTCGATCAGGGTTTGCAGAGTGTTGGCATACAGCGAAAGCTGGTCTTGAGCGCGAGCCGCCTCGTCTTCGAGCGAATGGCGCTGCGCCTGATGCATGGCCAGGGTCGCGACCATCACGGCGCCCGCCAGAATGAGCAGGGTATATAAAAGAAGGCGGGCGGCGCGGGGCATAGATAGGCCTGTTGTGTTTCAGCGACGCCTTCGCGAGCAAGCTCGCTCCCACAGGTTCTGAACACCCCCCCGAAAATCGAATAGGTATCCAACCCCCTTACGGGCATTCCAAGGTCATCACAGATCCTGTGGCAGCAAGCTCATTCCCTCAGAATCCGGGCCCCCCGAAAATTAACAGGTCTCCATTTCTTTAGGGGCATTCCTGAATCATGACAGACCCTGTGGGAGCGAGCTTGCTCGCGAAAGCCCCGACGCGGTCCCACGCGGAACTGCGCCGTAAGCTTTTTGTTTAAAGCAGAGTGAACGTCGTTTCCTTCACGTCCTTGGAATCCAGGCCGATCATCAGCTTGAAATCGCCCGCTTCAGCTGCGTACTTGAGCGACGGATTGAAGAACTTCAGATCTTCCTCGGTCAGGGTAAAGGTCACGGCTTTTTCTTCGCCGGGCTTGAGCATGATCTTCTGGAAGTTCTTCAGCTCTTTCACTGGACGGCTGAGGGACGCAGCGACATCGCGCAGGTACAGCTGAACCACGGTTTCGCCCGCGACCTTGCCGATGTTCTTCACTTGAACAGTGGCGGTCAGTTTGTCTTTGCGGGTCATCTTGTTGACCGACAGCACGATGTCCGAGACGCTGAACTGGGTGTAGCTCAGGCCGTAACCAAACGGGAATAGCGGGCTGGTCGGCTCTTCGAAGTAGTTCGAGGTGTAGTTCGAGTCATTCTCGCGATACGGACGACCGGTGTTCAGGTGGTTGTAGTAGGCAGGGACCTGGCCCACCGAACGCGGGAACGTCATCGGCAGTTTGCCCGACGGGTTGTAATCACCGAACAGCACGTCGGCCAGCGCGTTACCGCCTTCGGTGCCCAGGAACCAGGTTTCAAGCATCGCATCGGCCAGCTTGTTTTCCTCGCCCAGCGCCAGCGGCCGGCCATTCATCAGCACGATGACCAGCGGCTTGCCCGTGGCTTTCAGCGCCTTGATCAAATCGCGCTGACGACCTGGAAGCACCAAGTCCACACGGCTCGCGGCTTCGTGCGACATGTTGCGTGATTCGCCGACCACGGCCACGACCACGTCCGACTGCTGAGCGACCTTGACCGCTTCGTCGATCATGTCCTGCTCGGGACGGCCGTCGATGTGAATCTGGTCGTCCATCTTGTCCAGGTAGGTGATTGCTTCCTGGTTGTCGGTCACGTTGGTGCCGGCGGCGTAGAGAATCTTCGCTTTGTCGCCGATGGCATTGGCCAGACCGTCGTAAGCGCTAACCGTCTGACGCGCCAGACCTGCGGCAGACCAGCTGCCCAGCATGTCCAGCGAGCTTTTGGCCAGCGGGCCGACAATGGCAATGGTGCCTTCTTTCTTCAGAGGCAGAGTGTTGTGGTCGTTCTTCAACAGGACCATGCTGCGGCGCGCGACATCGCGGGCCTCGGTGCGGTGGAGGCGGTTTTCGGCATCGCGATCGACCGGATCGTCGACGGCCGCGCCGATGCGCAGGTAAGGGTTGGCGAACAGACCCATTTCCCACTTCGCGCCGAGCACTTCACGCACGGCATTGTCGACTTCCTTGATCGACACTTCGCCATTCTTGACCAGCGCAGGGAGTTCTTCGCCGTACGCCTTGTCGTTCATGCTGAGGTCGACACCGGCCTTGATCGCCAGCTTCGCAGCTTCGCGGAAGTCCTTGGCCACGCCGTGGTCGATCAGCTCCTTGATGGCGCCGTGGTCGCTGACGGTGACGCCCTTAAAGCCCCAGTCTTTGCGCAGCACGTCCTGCAGCAGCCAGGCGTTGGCGGTCGAAGGCACGCCGTTGACGGAGTTCAGCGCGACCATCACGCCCCCTGCGCCCGCATCAATGGCGGCGCGGTACGGCGGGAGGTAGTCCTGCTGCATGCGCACCGGGCTCATGTCGACGGTGTTGTAGTCGCGGCCGCCTTCCACAGCACCGTAAAGGGCGAAGTGTTTGACGGCGGCCATGATGCTGTTCGGTGCTTGTGTGCTGGTGCCCTGGAACGCGCGGGTCATCGTCGCCGATAGGCGCGAAACGAGATACGTGTCCTCGCCGAAGCCTTCGGAACTGCGGCCCCAACGGGCATCACGGGTGATGTCTACCATCGGCGCGAAGGTCATGTCTACGCCATCGGCAGCGGCCTCGATCGCGGAAACGCGACCGGCGCGGGTGACGGCGTCCATGTCCCAGGTCGACGCCAGGCCCAGGCTGATCGGGAAGATGGTGCGCTGACCGTGGATCACGTCGTAGGCGAAGAACATCGGGATCTTCATACGGCTGTGGGCGACGGCGGCGTCTTGCATGGCGCGGTTATCGGGCAACAGCACGGAGTTGAAGGTGCCGCCGATTCTGCCTGCGGCGATTTCCTTGACGATTTCCGACTTCGGCATTTCCGGCCCGATGCTGATGAGGCGCAACTGACCGATCTTCTCGTCGAGGGTCATCTGCTTCATCAGGTTGGAGATGAATGCATTCTTGGCTTGTAACGTGGACAGGTTACTGGCGGGGCTGGTTGCGGTTTCGGCCCAGGCGGACTGACTGGCCAAACCGATGACTAGACTCAGTAAACACAGCTTATTCATGAATGATTTTCTCAAGGCGTTGACCGGCAACTCGCGCGAAATACCGGGTGGCCTTTGTTTTTGGTGTGAAACCTTTGGTTTTTATTGTTATCAGGACGGGTGTCGCTGAACTCCCGACGCATCTGAGCATCAGTAGCGCAGCGAGTTTTATCTGATTGCTGCTTGGCAATCCAGTGCCCTGACAACGTGATGGGGCAAGATTATGCCGGGGATCGTCCGATTTGGCTAAAGTCATGGTCAGACGGGAAGACTAATGCAGGACACGAAGGGGCGCACAGGCCATGCAAATAGAGCGTTACGGGCATATTCGGGGCAGTCGTTACAATTTGTCACTGGCGCTGCTGATGCTGTTGAGCACGTTGCTGGCCGGTTGCGGCATCAACAATATTCCGACCTATGACGAGCAGGTCAAAGCCGCCTGGGCCCAAGTGCAGAACCAATATCAGCGCCGCGCCGACCTGATCCCCAATCTGGTCGAAACCGTGAAGGGTTATGCCAAGCAGGAGCAGGAGACGCTCACGGCCGTTATCGAGGCCAGGGCCAAGGCCACGTCCATCCAGGTCGATGCCAATACGCTTAACGATCCGGCCAAACTCAAGCAGTTCCAGGATGCGCAAGGTCAGTTGACCGGCGCGTTGAGCCGGCTGATGGTGGTGTCCGAGCGGTATCCGGACCTGAAATCCAACCAGAACTTCCTGTCCCTGCAATCACAGCTCGAAGGCACAGAAAACCGGATTGCCGTGGCACGTCGCGATTTCATCGCTGCGGTCGAGAAGTACAACACCGAAATCCGGACCTTTCCCGGCCGTCTCTGGCATTCGGTGATGTACAGCGATTTGCCGATCCGGCCTAACTTCGAAGCCACCGCTGCAGACGCTGACAAAGCGCCGCAAGTGAAATTCTGATGGGGCGCGCGCGGCGGGGCATGCTGGTCGCGTTGCTGGCGATGTCGGTTGGCGTGTTTGCGCAATGGGCTCAGGCCGAGCTGAAGTTTCCAGCGCTGAGTGGTCAGGTCGTCGACACGGCGGGAATGATCGACAACGAGAGCAAGGAGCGGCTGTCCCAGATGCTGCGGGCTCATGAAGAGCTCACCACCGAGCAGGTCGTGGTCGTCACTCTGCCCAATTTGCAGGGTTCGACCATTGAGGACTTTGGCTACCAGTTGGGTCGCTTTTGGGGCATTGGCCAGAAGGGCAAGGACAACGGTGCGTTACTGATCGTCGCCAAGGACGAGCGCAAGGTGCGCATCGAAGTCGGCTATGGCCTGGAAGACCGGCTCACGGACGCACAGTCGTCGGTGATCATCAATCAGGTCATCACGCCGGCGTTCAAGCAGGGTGATTTCGTCGGCGGCATCAGCAAAGGCACCGAAGCCATCGTGCAGGTGCTGGGCGGCGATCCGCTGGCGGAGCCCGTGGTCGGTGCGTCCGGCGGCGACGATGTCACTGACTGGAAAATGAGCCTGCTGTTTCTCATCCTCTTCGTGGCTTTCGTCTTTATCAACATGCGCTGGGGCCGTGCGTTGGGCGGTCTGGGCGGCGGCTACATCGGCTCCGGAGGCGGCGGTGGCTTCGGGGCCGGTGGCTCTGGCGGCGGGGGCATGCGCGGCGGTGGTGGCAGTTTTGGCGGCGGCGGTGCCTCCGGTGGCTGGTAGTCGATAGCTCAATAAGGATTGCAGTGCATGGCGTTACTCACTGAAGACGAACAGAAGCAGGTTGCTCAGGCCATCGAAGCGGTCGAGCGTCAGACCGACGCTGAACTGGTGACCGTGCTGGCCGCCAGTGCCGACGATTATGCTTACGTCCCCTTGATCTGGGCCGGGCTGGTTGCGCTGCTCGTGCCCGGCCTGATCAACTTTTACCCCGGTTGGCTGAATGCCAACGAGTTGTTGCTGACGCAGATTGCTACATTCATTGTCGTCGCGCTGTTGTGCCGGCTGCCCGCAGTGACCTCACGACTGGTGCCTGGATCGGTGCGGCATTGGCGAGCGGGGAGTCTGGCGCGACGTCAGTTCCTTGAGCAGAACCTGCATGCGACGGCGAATGGCACGGGGGTTTTGATCTTCGTCAGTGAGGCCGAGCGTTACGTCGAAATCATCGTCGACGACGGCATCGCCCGTCATGTGGATGACATGGTCTGGCGTTCAATGGTCGATGTGTTCACCCGGCAGGTGAGCGAAGGGAAGATCCTGGAAGGGTTCCTCGGTTGCATTCGTTCGTGCGGTGAAGTGCTGAGCGCCCAGGTGCCCGTGACTCAGGCGCGCAATGAGCTGCCGAACCGTCTGGTGGTGCTGGAGTAGTGGAATCCGATCTACGGCCTTGTGGTGGTCAATAATTAAATCCACCACGGCCCGTCAACCCGCCTAAAATACCGCCCTCGCATTTTTCGCTGCCACAGGGTTCACCCGATGTCCGTTACTGTCGCCAACGCCGCTCCCGCGCAGGATCACCGCGCCCAGTTCCTGAGCCTGCTCGACACCTGTCTGATGCAGAACTCACTGATCAAGCTGGTGCTGGCCAAGTACGTCGGGACCGAGGCCGAACTGCAACGGATCATCATCAAGCCCACGACGATCAAGGATCAGCCTTGTTTGTCGTTCGTGTACCGCTACAAGACCCGCGACATCACCAAGAACCATCCGCTGACCGAGGCGCAAGCGCTGGTCGCCAGTCTGCTGCCCGAATCGTTCAAAAACGCGCATCTGCTGTCGCTCACAGACGAGGTGCAGCTGGAATTCAGCAAGAAGGGCAAAAGCACCTTGTTCCGCAACACCTCACAGCAACAGCGTGAAGCGCCGTCCGCGGAACATGATCGCGAGAAGAAACGCTATCTGGAGCTGAGCCGCCCGTTCCTCACGGACCTGGGCGTGACCAACAAGCAGCATGAGCTGATTCCGGCGATGTCGCGCAAATGGAAGCAGATCAACAAGTTCATCGAGGTGTTCTCCCACGCGTTGTCGACCTCGCCGATCTCCCTCGACAAACCGGTGACCGTGGCCGATTTCGGCTCAGGCAAGGGCTATTTGACGTTTGCCATCCACGACTACCTGCGTAATACCTTGCAGGCTGAAGGCAACGTCACGGGTGTTGAGTTGCGGGAAGACATGGTCACCTTGTGCAACAACGCCGCCGCGCGTCTGGAGCACCCGGGGCTGGTGTTCAAATGCGGGGACGTGCGCTCGGTCGCGCCGAGCGAGCTGGACGTGATGATCGCCTTGCACGCGTGTGACATCGCCACGGATTACGCGATTCACACCGGTATTCGTTCGGGCGCCTCGATCATCATGTGCTCGCCGTGCTGCCACAAACAGATTCGCCTGCAGATCCAGAGCCCGACGCTGCTCAAACCGATGCTGCAATACGGTCTGCACATGGGGCAGCAGGCTGAGATGGTCACCGATGCGCTGCGTGCGTTGTTGCTGGAAGTGTGTGGCTACGAAACCAAGGTCTTCGAGTTCATCTCGCTGGAGCACACCAACAAGAACAAGATGATCCTGGCCGTCAAACGCGCAACGCCAGCCGATCCTGCGGAACTGCTGGCGAAGATTCAGGCGCTGAAGACGTTTTATGGCATCCAGGAACACTGCCTGGAGACTCTGCTTCAGGCAGACCATCTGATCGGCTAGAGGCGGGTAGCGACTATCGGCTTGGGCGCGATGACTGCAGTCTTGCGCCCGATGGCTAGCGTCACGACCACGCCTGCGGCAAAGATCCAGGTGACCGGGTCGATGTGTTCGCCAAAGAACAGCGCCGAAAACGCCATGGTGAAGAACAGCTGAACCAGCTGGATCTGGCTGACGCGGGCAATCCCGCCCATGGCAAGGCCCGCATACCATGCGAAAAAGCCGATGAATTGCGAGAACAGCGACACGTAACCGAACGCCCACCAGGCGCCTGTAGAGATCGGTCCTTCGTGCTGCGAGGCGAGGTAGCCGACCGGGATGATCAACACCGGAATCGAAATCACCAGCGCCCAGCAGATCACCTGCCAGCCGCCCATCTGTTTGGCCAGGCGCCCGCCTTCGGCGTAGCCCAGCCCACCAATCGCCACGGCCCCGACTATCAGCAGGTCACCGGCCTGAAGATTGCCCGCTCCGCTGATGAGCGCGTAACCCAAGACCAGCACACTGCCCATCGCCGCGCAGAGCCAGAATGCTTTTGAAGGGCGTTCATGGGACAGCCATGCCGCATAGATCGCCACTAGCAAAGGCTGCAGGCCGTTGACCAGCGCACCGTGTGAGGCCGGCAGGGTTTTCATGGCCCAGGCAGACAGCACCGGAAAGCCGATGATCACGCCCAGCGCGACCACCATCAACGCTTTGAACTGGGCACGGGTGGGCCATTTCTCCCGACGCCACAGCAACAACGCCGCCGCTGGAATCGCCGCGAACAAGGCGCGGCCAAGGCCATTAAGCAAAGGATGGATTTCCTGAACCACGATGCGGGTCATGGGCAGCGTCAGACTGAAGATCACCACGCCGATCAGTCCGAGGACCATGCCGGTGTTTTCGCGAGAGGACATGTTGAGTCGTGCCTTTTGTTTGAAGAATAAAAGCCAGGGGTGAAAACGAGGCATTCATTCAGCCACAGATGCCCCGTAAAGCCCCTTAACAGATACCGACAGAATCGACCGTACACTTCGTGTTACACGAGGGAAATGCCGTTTGTAAGGATTTTCCTGCGGGCCTCTGAACACCTCTGAATGTTGGTGCAGAAATTGAATGCCATCTTCCTGCAACAGTTTGAAGGTCAAATTGATGCCGTTGAATTCAGCCAGGAGAACAATCGTGTCGGTCATCGAAAAGTGGGCGTTGCAAGGTGTCGTGGTGTTCCTGTTCGCATGGATAGCGACCGTGGCGGCTCAGTGGTCATCGAGCGTCGTCAAATCGACGAGCAGCGACCGCCTCGCCGCCCTCAGCAGCGTCCGACTGTCGACGGAATCAGTCGCTGCCAGCGTCAATAAGAAGGCGCACGGCAACACGGTTGTAGTGGGGGCGTTGTCGGAAAGTAACGAGTAGGTCCGCAGGGGTGGGAAGTTTGGGAGCGTGGGTGGTTGAGCTGACAGAAACCGGGCTGTGGTGGTCCGGTTTTTTTGTGATCACGGGATTTGCGGTAGGGAAATTTTTTCTCTAGTATCCGCACCCATGGCTACCGTACAAAGCGACCGCAATTGGAAGATCAAGATTTATCCGGACGACCATGCTCCGCCGCACTTCCATGTGCAGACCCCGGATGGAGAGTCGCTGGTGCAGATCGAAGGCTTTAGAGTCCTGGGCAAAGAGGCCGAGCCTAAAGCACTGAGAGCCGCTTTGATGTGGGCCCGATCTCATTCCGCCGAACTCTGGCGGATATGGTACGAGCAAAACCGGAGAACCTGACCTATGGCGAGCAAGTTACGTATCGCTGGCGTGCAGCCTGTTGCAGGTAAGCATGCACTGACTGTCGAGTGGAGCAACGGCAAACGGCACATTGTCGATCTGTCGGACGTTCTCGATCAGTTTCCCATCCTCTCGCCCTTGAAAGACCTCGAGTTGTTCAGCAGGGCGACCGTAGGCGAGTGGGGTTTTGATGTCACTTGGGGCGATAATCTTGAATTGGCGGCATCTACGCTCCATCGGCTGGCGTTGGAGCAATCTGGCGAGGTGATGCCAACCCGGGATTTCAAGCAATGGATGGCAAAAAACAACCTGTCGCTGTCAGCTGCGGCGGTCGAGCTTGGTTTTACACGCCGAACCATTACTGCTTATAGCAGCGGCGCGGCGCTCATACCCAAGCATGTGGCGCTGGCGTGCAGAGGTTGGGAATACGAGCATCGCTGACGCTCAGCCCTTCTTAAGCTCCAACCCTTCCTTCAACCGCGCCACCGGCACCGAAAACTCGGGATTGCCCAGCGGATGCGTTTTGGCGTCGAAGAACTTCAACTCGATGTTCTGTCCTTCGAACAACGCACTGTAGTGCCGCTTCTGATGCTGGATGAACGCTTCGCTGCGCGGAAGGATCGAGATGGCGAGGGTTGTCGGTCTGGCTTGCAGCACGGCGTCGAGGATGTGACGGTCCTGTTTGCCGAGGGAATGCCCGAAGATGCACAGCGAGCCCTGGTGTTGAGCCAGTTGGGCGTGGCAGAACGAGAGGTAATCCGAGCCTCGGATGATCTTCATCTTGTCGCTGCTGCGCCCCTCGCAGACAAACAGCGGAACGTCCTCCAGCGCATTGACGGCAAAACTGCCAAGCAACGTGCTTTCAGAGGACATCAGCTTGCGCGCCGTGCCGTCGAAGTTTTTCACCAGGTGCATGCCGCCATGCAGATACAGAATGCGCGTGGCGTGGCTGGTGGTGCGGTGCAGGTTAAACACCGCGTCGTCATCGAACAGGTCGTCAAACGGCTGTGCGCCATGCATCACCGCCCAATAGGCGAGCAGGTCATAGTTGGTGGAGTAGACCGTCGCGTACTGACTCAGCGCCTGACTGATGTGTGCAATGGTCGAAGGCGCCATCAAACGCCATGGAATGTGCGCCGAGCGAATGCCATGGATGAGCGCTTCCTTGATCGCGAAGTAACGGTTGCGCGGCGAAGACGAACTGATCGTCAGCGCCGCATTCACCCGCATCGCCACTTTGAGGCCGCTGAGGACGGGCTCGAAGTTCTCGGTTTCCATGGACTTGAACAGCGCCAGCTCGGTCGCGCTCAGCGGCTTGTTCCGGGTGGTTTGCGCCAGCTCGAACAGCGAGTCGTAAGCGAAGTTCTTCCACACAGCGAGGCTCGCACCGTTGCCCAACAGCAAACCTGAACACGGGTGAGCGGTTTGCAGTTGATGCCAGTCGGCAAGTTCAGCGTCAAAATCCGTGAATTCCATCTTCTCGCTTCGCGTTCAGGTGAGCAGGCTGGCCGAGTGGCCAAACGGAGTGGACTTATAGGAAGCCAGGCCGACCTTGTCAACGCCGGAGCCGCCGTCGGACCGTCCGGAAGATATTTCGAACCCGTGCGTTGAGCGTGTTTCTAACCCTTGAACCTCAAATCCGGTTCGCTGAGAGGTAATCATGAAAACCGATCCAGTGAATACCGCCGCTGCACAAAGCCCCGGCCCTCATCCAAGCCCGATGGAAACGCCGCGTCGCGACAGGTCGTCGCCGTCCGCCGACGAATTCGAACGGGTTGAAGCCACCGGCCAGCAAGAGCGCGAAACCCCGCCCCCGCAAACCTGGAAACATCCGGACGATGGGAAAAGCCTGTCGGAAAAAGACGAAGAACAACCCTTGAAGCCCTGAACACCATCTGTCTAACGGCCCTTCCCATGGGGCCGACCGGGTGTAAGGTCTTTCGGGACAGTCCAATAACACTCTCTAAATGAGAGGGAGGTCCACCATGCACACAGCGATGCTCAGCAAAACCCATTTCAACGGCTATGACGTGATCAACGTCAACAACGGCCCATGGCGGGTCTGCACTCACCATGACCGACTCGGATCGTTTGGTTCTCGCGAGGAAGCGATGGCATTTGCAGCGTCGTTACCTGCTTATCAGGAGCGGACCGCGATGAGGGCACAGCCCGCGGCCGTCGCTAAAGCCAAGCCTACCGATGCCCATAAAGAGGCGCCTAAAGCCAAATCCAAAGCGAAAAAGTAAATGCATGGAGAAAAACGAGCCTCGGTTCTTGCCGGGGCTTTTTACTTTTCCGCTCTTGAGAGGTTACGTGTGCCCTTGTTCCTGGACTGCTTGAGGCCTAATCTCGGAAACCAATAGCCTGAGCTCAGGTTGGTTTCAGTCGAGATAGCAGGTGATTCAGTGGACGTTATCGATCTGAAGGTCGTGGAAGCCGTCGCACGCCACGGCAGCATGAACAAGGCCGCCGCCGAGCTGAACACCGTGCAGTCGAATGTCTCTTCGAGAATTCGCTCGCTGGAAGACGAACTCGGGGTTTCGCTGTTTCAGCGAAGCGCCAAGGGTGTGCAGATCACCCCGGCCGGTCGGCGCGTGCTGCCCTATGCCGCGAGGCTGTCGAAGCTTCTTGCCGATGCATCGGCCGCTGCTCGCGACGACGGCACGCCCGCCGGCGTGCTGGAAATCGGTACTCTGGAGACCACCCTCGCGCTTCGCTTGCCGCTGTTGATCGCCCGCTTCGCCAAGGCCTGGCCGGACGTTCGGCCATTGGTGCGAACAGGCACCACCAACAGCCTGATTCAGGATGTCGTCGAATGCAGGCTCGAAGGTGCGTTCGTCGCAGGCCCGGTCAGTCATCCGGAGTTGCAGACCGAAACTGTCTTCCACGAGGAGTTGGTGCTTGTCACCTCCCGTGCAGTTCGCTCGCTGGACGCCGTCCGCACCATAGCCCATCTGAAAACCGTGGTGTTTCGTGTCGGCTGTTCCTATCGACAGCGTCTGGACGCATTACTGGCGAGTATGGGCCTGCAGGTGCCGGAGCCACTTGAGTTCGGCTCCATCGACGGCATTATTGCCTGCGTCTCGGCAGGCGTGGGCATCACGCTCCTTCCCCGAGGTATTGTCGCTGACGCCTGGCAGGAAGGCCGGGTCGCTGTGCATGAGCTGCCGCCGGCATTTTCCCAGGTTGAAACGGTGTTCGTTCGACGCATCGACAGCCATTTCTCCAGCGCACTGGCGACCTTTCTCGACAGCGTGCATCAGGAAAATGGCGGCCGTTTGCAGAACGTCAGGCAGCTCGCGTGATTTCAGCGCTTCGTGAAGCCACGATGTCGATCAGGAAGGCGAGGGCGATCGCGCCGGTTCCCAACAGGAACAACAGGGCGTAGTTGCCGCCGCTGTACGAGAACAGGTACGAAAACCCGTACGCCGCGACCGCCTGAAACAGCGCGAAGCCTACCGTTGCCGTGCGCCAGGCGGCGTTTTGTTGCGCGGGATGGTGCACGAGCAGTTCCTGCACGCGTCCCAGGACCAGCGGTACGGTTCCCGTCACGAACGCGCCGACCACCACGCTGGAGGCCATCAGCCATGGCGTGCCCAGACCCAACGCCGGGATGCAGACACAAATCCCTTCCAGAATGAACGATAACCGCAGCGCCAGACCAAAGCCGACGCGGTCCGCCAAGACGCCCGCCAGCAATGGGCCCAGCGTCGCGCCAATGCCGAACAGCACCCAATATTGAGCCCCGACTTCAAGCCCCTGACCCAACCCGTGAGCGATGAATGCCACCAGAAAAATCATGTGTGGCACCCAACCCGCCGCGTTGAGCGCGTACTCGGCGTACAACGCCTTGAGCGTCGTGTTCTTGGACTGGCGCGGATGCTGAAGAGCGTGAACGGGCGCAGCGTCCTGCTTCGGCCAGCCCTTCCAGGCAATCGCGGTGAACACCAGGGAAATGACCCCCAGCCCCAGCCATGTCTGCTTCAACCCTTGCTGCAGCAACAGCGGCACCAACGTCCCCGAAGCCGCGATACCGACCCCGACCCCCATGAAAATGATCCCGCCCGAAAGCCCTCTTTTCGACGGCGACACATACGCCAACACCGTAGGCGCAGCAAGCACCATCAGCGCGCCACCCGAGATGCCCGACAACAACCGCCAGGCAAAAAACCACAGATAAGAAACCGGAAACGCACAGGCGAAAAAGGCCACACTGGCCAGCAGCATCATTGCCCTGAGCGTGAACGCCGTCGACGACTTCTGCGCCATCACCCGCCCGGTCAACGCACCGAGTAGATACCCCGCCAGATTCGCCGCACCCAGGTACGCCGCCTTCGACGCATCAAACCACCCGGCATCAATGATCGCCGGCAGCAAAGGCGTATACGCAAACCGCGCAAGACCAATACCCACCAGACTCGCCGAAAACCCGGCCGCAATACCCCATTTGATGTTGTGAGACTGATCATGGGAACCCGTGTGAGAGGCTGATACCTGAACCTTTGCCATCATCTTCGCCCGCTGCTTTCAGATGGCACCACCGTACGCGCGTGCGGGGTATCTGAAGAAGCGAAAAGAAGTGATTGGGGGTATCTGGAAAAGTGGCAGCCGGGGGCAAGTAAGAGCGCACGGGAAGATCGTGCAGATCCAATGAGTTATGAGGAGATGGTTGGCGCGGGGTTTGAGAGGCTGGAGCGGGTGAAGAAAATGGAACCCACGTTATCAGCTTGGAAGACTTATATTAGTGAAATATCAGGACGTTGCGTCGAGTATCTGATATGTCGTAAAAGCCTTTCAAGATAAGGCTTTAAGCTTGGATTTTGAGTCTCATTCGTTATCAGGTAATCGGGTATCAGTTCCGGCTAACAGACACCTTGAGCGGACACTATTTAAATGCTTACAGACAAACCGTTGCGTGCTTTGAAACTTGGTCCTTCCGATTATACCGTGTCGTATAACAAGGGCGCGCGCGGCGATGTTCGCTGTACGTCGAGGCGAATACAACTGGGGTGAGGCAGTTCTATCACGTCCGGTAAGTAAATCAGAAAAAGATTCGCAAGAAGCTTGGCAACTGGCCCGATCTCTCGCTGTCGGAGGCGCGGGAGCTTTGCCAAGCAGCCAGAAAAAAGACGCCTCGGGGGGGCTCGTTGTCGGTGCTTCTAGACTCGTATGTGGCCAAGCTCAAGACGGAGGGGGCAGCCTCTCATCATGATGTGAAGTGGTCATTCAAGAAGTACATCACTGATCCATTCCCGGATTTGGCAAAACGGCCAGCCAGTCTGATCGAGACTGGCGACATCGAAGACATCCTGTCAAAGATGATCAGGCAGTGGATCACGACTTACACCAACCGAGTGAGATCTCAATTGCATGCGGCTTACCAGTGCATGCGGCGTACCAGCACGGCCTGCGGCATGAAAACAACCCGAGTGCATATCTCAAGGGGGCATGCAATTTCTTTTGAAAAAAACCCAGTCGCCGGCGTTCCTGTCCAAGAAGATTGGGAGCGACCTATTGAGCGATCCTTGTCGACCGAGGAGCTGAGCGCACTAGGAATATGCTGCCAGAGGAGCTGAGCCTAGTTACTGCGGAACTGATCAAGTTCTTGATCGCGACCGGCGGCCAGTGTCCGATGCAGCTTCTTAAGTTTGATCGTACAATGTACCTAGAAGGGCACTTTCTGATGCGTGACAGAAAGGGCAAGTCCGGCAGGCGCATGATCCATGTCGTCCCGTTGACGCCCCTCAGTCAGGGCTGCTTAGATTGGCTGGATAGCATAACTAAGGATGACCCGTATCCGTTTCTGGCAAGTATGAAAGTAATTGCTTAAATACCAATTTGTTATCTCAGGTAGTTACTAAGCTGTGCAGTCGTCATCTAGAAGTTTTCAATGGGCCGTTCACATTGAGAGACATTCGACGCACCTGCAAGACTTTAATGGGTGAAGCGGAGATTTCAAAGGAAATGAGACATCGTTTACATGCGCACGTATTCTCAGACGTCGGTTCTAAACACTACGATCAATATTATTACTACGACGATAAAAAAGCAGCCCTAGATAAGTGGGCTGCTTGGCTGATAGAACAGGCGAAAATTGTGACCTATGGCACTTTTGGAACCGGCGCAACTGCTTCCTGTTTTCGCGGCGCGAGCAGGCGGTTGATCGCTTGGGTAAGCTCTGCTTCGTCTTTGAGTGCCTGCGAGAGCCGTTCGGAAAGCTCCCCCAGTACCATGCGAATACTTGCTGCGTAGGTGAGGCATTCTTCATCGCTGAGGTTGTGGATGCCGTCGCTCAGCGCTCGATAGAGTAGTTTCAGAGGGCTGTGACCGTTGATTAACAAACTTTCTGGTAAAGCGTCCTTGGCGGTGCTAAGCGCTTTCGTAAACTGATCTTCTTGGAGAGCCGATTGTAGAAGAGCGATTTTTTCGGCGGGGGCTTCTAGCTTTTCTGAAACTTTGATGATTTCCCTAAAAATTCTATTTTTTTGGTGCTCAACCACTCTCCGATAGTACGCAAACGCACCTACACCAAGGCCCTGATTTTCACACCGCCTCCCCTTTAAGAAGTTCTCTCTATCTGAGCCAAATAACTTAATTAACTTGGGAGGAGTTGGCGGTCCGTACGGTGGATCCTCTCCAAATTTATACATTAAGTTGACCTGGTTTTGATCATGCCTAATCACTCGTAGTGCATAAGATTTTTCTGACTTCTGGCAATTTGAGCATCTGTATGTGAGAAAAATCTGTTGAATAGCTTTTGACGGTAGTGGGTTCAAGTTTCCGGAAATGCATCGAAAAAATCGTACGCCATTGCACGAATCCGTTGTGCAGTGAAGTTGTAGCTCTGGAGTGTTCAGACATTCACGGTAAGCACTGCTTACTATCTTTTCGCGAAACAGGTCCGAGATATCGCATTCCGTGTTAGGGGGGGAACCTTCTAAAAACTCAGCAACCGTGATTGGGGTCTTCTGGGCGTCGATGCTGGCGATTTCGTCTGTCATAGTTGTCCGGATAAAGAAATGCGAAGACGTAGTTGTAGCGTCTTCGCAATGGCCTGTCCAGTTATCCAGCAGCGTTTGCAGGTCTGCCAGTTATGTTCGCTCGTGCGCTCGGCGCAGCCTTCGATGCGACCAGTGGCTTTGCCCTCTGCGAATTGATAGAGACGGTCTTTGGCGAGAGAGTTGGTTACGATACGTGCCAGGCTGACTGCGAGTACGACAACGAGTAGCAGAGTCAAAAAGTGTAGAGGTTGCATGTGCTCTGCGTCCTGTATTAGTGCCACCGCCGGGATTACGTGGTGAGAGGCCGGCGGTGGTGAGTTTCGCGGCGCCGCCGATTCTTCCGAAACGACGTACTTAAACTCTTGCGCCAGATCTTCGCGCAATTGCGCTTCGCCGATCCAGCGCAGGCGGAGCATCGGTTTATCGCCACCTGTCAGTACGGCCAAGCGCAGCTGGATTGTCTGAGCCTGCAGGCCTTCGTATGGGATGACGCGGAACAGCAGCTCTGCGGGCAGACCTTCCGCTGATTTGGCTTCGATTAGATCCATGGCCGATCTTGATGCGCTCATGTCCCCGACAACGTGTTCGTTTTTACGGGCCTGCTCGATGGTTATGGAGCGAATTGCGCCCGCTGCTCTACGCAGGTCGATGTCCGTGCCGTCGGGGGATGGCCGCGAGATTCGGCGCCCAGTTTCAATGAAGTCGCTGACCTCTTTTGGGGGGGGAGCACGGCTCGCCGCACTCTCAACGGCAATGAATGCTGCGGTCTTCTTCAGCACCAATCGAGCGTAGGAGTCGCCAGCAGGCTGAACACGACGAACACCTGTACTAGAGGGCGCTAGGCTTAGTCGTCGGAAGCGATTGCCGGTGGATTGATTGTTAGAAGCTGAGTTTCATATAGTTTTTTTGGTAGACATGGGGCGCGCGAAGCGCCCCTTGTCTAATCATTTATTTGAGAGATTTTCCAAAACCCATTTATTGTCACACATAAGGTTTCGCCAAGCTGCAGGTGAGCTGGATCTCATAACGACTACCCTTTCATCCGGAGCCATGCGCTTAGCTAATTGGTCTCTGATTTCCTTTGCAGTCTGGTCAGATCTCAGAAACCATGTGTATGACAGAGCCTGCTTTAGCTCACCGAGACTATTTAGAGTTTCAAATATCTCAGACTGATCATAATCTTCGTTCAAATCGAAGGATAAAACATATGTCTTCATAGTTTAATCCTTTGCAAAATAATAGCCCAATATCATCGAGACTATTGGTACGGCGCTTTGGTAGATGTTTTCAGAAAGTTTTTTGGCTCTTTCAGTAACAAAGCAGTCAGGAATAAAGCTGCATGCAAAAATTAACAGAACTAGAATAAACAATGCCGTTAGCACATATTTTGCAAGTTCTATTTTTGCTTGGGGCATGTTGAAATTTGGCTCTCCAACAATGCCATCAAAATCAGCATTTATTTCCTGTAGTTTGTCCTGAGACATTTCAAATCCCTATGATCTTTCCGATAACTTCAATGTGCGTTTTGTTACCATCCTGCTTATCTTCCTGAGCGACAGCTAAGAAGCGGCCATTCTTCTTTTCGACTTCTGAAACTTTCAGAAGTGCAAAGGCTCGCCTGATCACATCTCCTTTCGAAATTTTTTCATTAAGTGCTGTTTCCTCGATAAGCTTTTCCATTTCTGGAGAAAGGTTTACACTCATTCTAGACATTTGTTTTCTCCTTGCACATCGTCAAAATTACGAGTCATGGTGCATTTCTGGTGCCACTGTGGTGTAATTGTGGTGCAGATTTGGTGTAAAAGCAATTCCCTCTGGGGGAGGTGATCATGGCGCAGGACGACCAAACATCCAAGGACAAGCTGCTGCCTAAGCAGGATTACGTAGAACCGGGAAGCATTCCCCGGACAAACGATGACCTTAAAGCGACAGACGGTTCGTTTGAGGAGAGAGATCCGGCCAGCCAAGGTAATGCCGACGATGAGGGGGCACCGCCTATCGTAGACGCTCGTCGAACATCTAGGTCTTCAGAGCCCGCGCCCAAACCTTACAAAATCGCGGATCTGATCAAGGCGCTAGAGGTGGATTCTTCGAGGCAGCCAACGACTCAAAATAAAAATCTTGCAAGCTTTTTGAGAACTATTGCAGCTGATCAGCTTATAAAGCCTCGCAAAAATTTTGCGGATTCAACTGAGGCGCTTGAAAGCACGGAATCCGTCGCTTTGGAAGAAGCTGTTAATCAGAAACCAAATCGCGATGTTAAATATGTTGCTGATCTTGTTGAACGGGGAAAAGATGGCGACTTGTGCGCCGCGCTCAAACAGGAAGTTTTAGACATTCTCGGAGAGAATGCTGCGCTTCTTCCGTATGATGTTGTTTTTCTATATGATCATGAGCAGATAAGTCGGCATCACGCGAGCGCGATATATCAGCGTTTATCTGCGATCGAAAATAATAAAGATGTTTTTTTGATTTTACGAAGTCCCGGCGGCGAGGTTGAGCCTGCGTATCTCATCAGTAAAATGTGTAATCGATACAAGCTTAGCAAATTTGTGGTGGGCATTCCGGCGGATGCCAAGTCAGCTGCGACACTCCTATCGCTAGGTGCTGATGAGCTCCACATGGGTCCTATGAGTGAGCTTGGCCCCATTGATCCCCAGATTAATGATTTTCCAGCGCTTGCATTCTCTGGCGCATTGGAAAGGATCACGAAACTAGCTCATGAATATCCTAATGCTGCTGAGATGCTTTCGCTTTATCTAACTGGAAGCAGTTTGGATGTGAGGGCATTAGGTCATTACGAACGTATCACAGAATCCGCAACTCAATATGCTATTCGATTATTAAAATCTAAAGTTACCTCAACTGAGGTGGATAACGAAAAGGTGTCGTCATTAGCGGCGCATTTTACAAATCATTATAAAGATCATAACTTTGTGATTGATGTTGATGAGGCTAAAGAGCTATTTCAAAGAATTGGTGCGGATGTCGTTCAGGAAGATACGGCGTTATACCGAACCTGTCACGAGGTTCACAGGTTTATCGATCTGTTTCACCAGGTTTGTGCTGTTAAAAATGTTGGAAAGCGTTTAGTGATCATTGGAGATACATTCATTTTAAGAAGTGTTTAGTCGTGTGACACGCTGAACGTGCTGTATTGGATCAAAAGCGTTGGCGCCGTTTATTTCACAAGAGAAGCCATTCTTCGAAGTTCCAGAAATGCCCTACTTGATTTGGCTAGCGAAGCCGCTCGCAGGCATTCAGTCTGTGAGCTAAACGTACCACTGAATCTTGAGTAAGCGATTATATCGATATTGGGGGGGCGTCGGACAGCAAATGTTCGACCGCGTGATAGTAAATCCTTGCTGTTGCTTACCGGAGCGGACATTGGATTTTACCCCTTAGTGGCGCTGTATCTATGTCGGCAATGGGGCAGTGGTCATCTGGAAAACGTAGTGCAAACAGGGGAAAACCCAAACTGACGAGTAGTCATATACTCATCCTCCTGATTAGTGTTGCGAAAGCAGTGAGGCAAAAATGGGGCAAACAGTAGGCCCTGCTAAGCCATCCCACGCCCAAAGGGCGTCCTGAAGCCCTCATCGAAAACCGCTTACAAGCCTTGTCTGCCGAGGCTTGCAGGCGTTTTTTGCTTTAATACCTGAGCACAATGGGGGTGTACCAAATGGGGATGTACAAATTTAGGGCGGGGGCTACAAGAGATGTTCACCACGAGCGTGTAACAGACACCTTGACGGACACCTAGGAAAATAGATTTACCTAAGTCATTAAATTCGATGGAGCGGGTGAAGGGAATCGAACCCTCGTTATCAGCTTGGGAAGCTGGAGTAATGCCATTATACGACACCCGCTTTTGACGCTTTCAGCGGGTCACTTTGTACCAGAAGCGGGCACTGAATTGAAGCGTTAAATGCGGTGCGTGGAAATCAGTGGGTGGGGCGGGGCGGCGGGGGAAGGTTCGGGATTCATTCGCCGAAGGCTGATAGGCGGGCGCTGGCGAATGAATCCGTTCCTTGAGACCTTCACGGTCAGATTGCAAATGCATGGTGCGTGTGTGCCTGTCGGTAGCGGTTTCGGCTGGGTTCAGGTGCCGGTGTAAGGAAGCTCAGCAGTGCGTTCCGGGAGTCCAGGCACGCGGCTTTGTGTTCCATGTCCAGGAAGTGCCCGGCGCTTTTGATGGTCGTGAAGTGGCAATCGCGGATGTGATTGGCGAACAGTCGTGCGTCGGGGGCGGCGGTGTATTCGTCCCATTCGCCGTTCATGAACAGCACGGGCACGTTGATGCGTTTGGCGGCCTTGATCTGGTTGTGCGTGCTGGCATCGAGCACATGGTTGATGTGGTGGTGCATCTGCGCGTATTCGTGCAGATCCAGAGAGCTGACGTGTTTGTAGTTGAAGCGCTTGAACAGCGACGGCAGGTGTTTGCCGATGGTGCTGTTGATCAGGTTGCCGACTTCGAAACGATCAAAGGCGCCCAGGTGTTGCTGGCCTCGGGTGAGGTAGTCGTGCATGTGCTCGTTGATGACGGGCGAGAACGAGCTGATCACCGCCTTTTCAATGCGCTTGGGTCGATGCGCCAGCGCCACCAGCGCGGCCGCGCCACCCCATGAGAACGACATGATGTGTTCGGCGTTGAAGTGGTCGATCAGCTCCAGCAGGATCTGGCCTTCCATTTCTTTGGTCAGCGGTCTTTCATGGAGGTTGTGAGGTTTTGATTTGCCCGCGTAGGGCTGATCGTAGAGCACCACGTTGAATTGCGGGTGCAGGTTGCGGACGGTCTGGGCGAAAGATGCAGTAGTGGCCAGTGAGCCGTTGACCATGATGATGGTCTTTTCTGCGGCATCTGCGCGATAGAACTCCGTGTAAACCCGAAACTGGCCCTGTATATCAAGCACAGCGATTTCTGGCCTCATATCCATGTCTCCTGACGTTAAAACAGGTGTGCGCGCAACCACGTTGCACGAGTTTCGTGACAGGTAGGCGATGCCTTGAAAGAGGGCCCATGTCGGTACGGGACGATCTGTCCGACAGGTATTGTTATTGGCGGGCGGTTTGTCGACCGTGGCGTATGAGGGCGCTCGCGACGACAAAAGGTTTCTTAGAATGCGTTCGTGACTCTCCGGTCACATGTGGACCGACGATTGGATTCAAGCAGGGGAAGTGGTAACCCGCAAGTGCCGTTCGTGAATTGTCCGACACGATCTGCCGGGCGGTCGAAAGACGTCAGATCTGCTGAATCTCTTCAGCTGTCAGCGGCCTGTACCGGCCGGGCCTCAGCGCCGGGTCAAGGACCAATGGGCCCATGCTCTCCCGATGCAGGCGCACGACCTTGTTGTCGTAGAAGCCGAACATGCGTTTGACCTGATGGTAGCGACCTTCGACGATACTCAGTCGTGCGCGGCGGTGGTCGAGGATCGTCAACTGGGCTGGCAGCGTGGTCAGGTCCTCGAAGGCGAAGTAAAAGCCTTCGGCGAATTTCTGGACGTAATGCTCGCCGATGTCCTGCTCGGTTTCGACGTAGTAGACCTTCGGGAGTTTGGTGACGGGCTGGGTCAGACGGCGTGACCACTGGCCGTCGTTGGTGATCAGCATCAGCCCTGAGGTGTTGAAGTCCAGGCGCCCGGCAATGTGCAGGTCGTGCTTGTCGGGCTCGTGCACAAGATCGAGCACGGTCGGGTGTTGAGGATCGGTGGTGGCGCTGACGCATCCCGGTGGTTTATGCAGCATGAAGTAACGCGCGGGCTTGCCCACCTGCAGCACTTCGTCGTCGAGCATGACGTGGCTGAATTCACGCACGTCGTGCAATGGGTCTTTGACCGTCAGCCCATCGACCTGTAGCCGTCCGGCGAGCAGCGCGAGACGCACGTCCTTGCGACTGAAGCGTGGGAGGTTGCTGAGGAAGCGGTCGAGGCGCATTGGCGAATTGGCGTGCAAAGAGGGTGGGGCATGTTACGTCAGGTCTGGAGGTCGTTGAACCTGTAGGAGCGAATTCATTCGCCAAGGGCCGGTACATCCAGCACATCGATATCGGCTGCCCGCCACATCGCGAATGAATTCGCTCCCACAGGTTTTTCGAGACCTGTTTGACCGTCTATGGATCATTCCGGTCGTTGAACCTGTTCGGTTTCGATGGCCTGTGCCAGGCCGGCGCAGCGCGGACAGAGGCATGCCTTGTTGCGCAGGGCTTCCGGCAAAGCGGCCAGCACGGCGGGATCAATGGTTTCGGTGAAGCACCAGCACGGCTGATCCACAGTACGCGGATCGGCCAGCGTGCAGCGGTTGCTCATGCCGCAAACGGGGCAGGTGTCGGGGCTTGATTCAGACGTGTTCATGCCGGTTCTGCCACCTCGGTACAGACGCGATTACGGCCGTTCTGCTTGGCGCTGTAGAGCGCCTGGTCGGCACGGGCAATCAGGCTTTGCAGGGTGTCGCCGGGATGCAATTCGGTCAGGCCCAGGCTGACCGTGACTTGCAGGGCAGCGCCTGTGAAGACGTAGGTATGCTGCTCGGCCAGCAGACGAATTTTCTCGGCGACGCGTCGGGCACCGCTGCTGTTAGTGTCCCTGAGCAGGATGATGAACTCCTCACCGCCCCATCGGCAAATGATGTCCGTGTCCCGCAGGCAACGTCGCACATCATCCGCAAACCCCGTGAGCACTTCATCACCGGCCAGATGGCCGTGGGTGTCGTTCAGGCGCTTGAAGTGATCCAGGTCCAGCAGCATGGCCGACAGCGCTTTGTGTTCGCGGCGTGCATCTGCGATGGCATCCATGGCGATCCGGTCGAACCCGCGACGGTTGGGCAGGCCGGTCAGGCTGTCGAGCATGGCCTGGGTTTCAATGCGCACCTGGAAGCGGCGGATGACCCGATTGAGCAGGTACAGCACCAGCACCATCACGGCCAGACAGATCAGCAGGTTCAGATACAGCGACTGACGAATCTCGTTGAGCGCGCCATCTTCGCGTTTGTCGACGAACAGGTACCAGTTCAGCTCGGGGATGTAGCGCACGTTAAGGAAGTGCGCGTCATCCGGCGAGTCGTACTGGTAGCTGCCGCTTTGCGGCTTCGGCATTTGCTGCTGGAGCGCTTTGAGGTCGGGCAGGTCGCGCAGGACCTCACCAATTTTCGCGCCGCCCGGACCACCTTGCGCGCCCGTCAGGACCAGTCGACCAAAGGTGTCGACGAAGTACACGCTGCGTTGATAACGCTGCTGGTAGCGGTCGATCAGCTTGATGACAGCGTCGACGGTCAGCCCCACACCTGTGGCGCCGATGAAGTTGTCGTTGTAGTCGAAGACCTTGTAGTTGATGAAGAAGGTCAGGTTGTCCTTGTTCGCCAGGTCAGGGTCGACATTGATCTCGTACGGATCGGCCATGTCACGCACACGGTAGTACCAGACATCGCGGGGCTCGTCCGGGCTGATCTTTTTCAGAATGCCTTTGGCCTGGTAGTAGGTCAGGCTGTGGTTGGAGACGAAGAAGGCTGTGTAGGCCCCGTAGTGATCCATGACCTCCTTGAGGTAACGGGTCATCTGCTGCGGGTCTTTTTCGCCGGCCACGACCCAGTCGCGCACGAAGGTGTCGCGAGCCATCATCGATGAGATCAACACCGGGCGGACCAGGTCCTTCTGAATTTCGGAATAAACCGTGTCCGACGTCAGTGGCAGCTCGGTGTTGACGATGCTGTCTCGAATGGCATCTCGCGAAGCAAAATAGCTGAGCAAGGATGTCGCCAGAAAGCCGCTCCCCAGAAGGATCACCAACGTCAACAGCAGGGAGCGTTGTGAGTGGAGCGTGGAACGAAGGGGCATGACCAGTCCGCTTGAATGTAAAAAGTCCGTAGATTGGGACATGCTAGCCTGCGGCCACCCTGTTGCGCCATGGGAGGCTGCTGTTAACGGCTGATCGGTTGATGGCCGGCAACTACGGGCTGATCGGCGCGTTACCGATCGGCGCTTGAAAGTCGGGCACTCGCCCGAGCAGCGAGTTGACTGCCGAGCAGCGGCAGTGCACCAGCAGAATTTTGTCGTAATGAATGCCATGGCGATTCAGTTCGTTGAACAGGTCCTGCAAGGTCGGGTTGGTCATGCCGAAACGATTGCGCACCGTCAGGACGTCCATGGGCGTTGCGGGTAATTGTCCGGCCAACGGCGATTGCTGAGTGTTGCGCACGATGTGGCCGATGTAGCGATAGCTTTCGTAGTGCTCGCTCTGGAATTTTGCCAGGGTGTAGTTCTTGATCCGTCCCGGCAGTGAGGTTCCGGCCATCAGGGTGTCGGCTTCCAGCCAGGACGAGAAAGGCGGGGTGCTGGGGCCGGGCATGGGCTGCGTGGTGTTGAGCATCGAGTAAGGGATAACGTTCTGGCTGGCAACGCGGTGCAAGGTCGGATCGATCAGCGTCTGGCCATGAGGGGCGTAGGTGCGCAGTTCCGTGCCATTGGGAATGGCCGTGGTGCGGGTCCAGGGCAGGTAGTAACCGTGGCTGCTGACCACCAGCGTGCGCGCCTGATTTCGATCCGATGTCCAGAGTAAAAACTTGCGCCCCAGTTTCCACGCCCTGACCGGCTCGACGCCGAACATGCCGCTGCCGACCAGGCTCCAGGTTTTCATCGGGCCTGTGCCGTTGAAGAAGGTGCTCATGTAGGTTTTCCGCGAGTGCGTGGCGCCCCTCAGCCACTCACCGAAACTTCGGGAGGACGGCAGGGCGCGTGCGACGCCAATCGCCTTCGCAGGCGTGGCGAGTTGAGTGAACACCCGCAGCAGGCGTGGCGTTGCAGGCCCCAGTTGCAACAGGCCCAGGCTGAGGACCGCGAAGAAGACCTGCTTTCGTTCGGCTGCGCGGTGCCCCGGCAGACTGGCGGCCTGAACGTTCAGCGCCAGGCTTGCGGCGCTCGCGGTCAGCGAGGCAATGACGGCGACAGGCATCAGCAATGCCATCGGTGCCAACAGCAGCTGCAATCGGCTCGCCTGTTGCGTCCAGTGGTGTATCGCGACCTCGCGATCCGTGACGATGCTGTCTTCGGCGTCATCGTGGCCGTTCTGTCGTAACCCGCTGGCCATGAACGCCAGTGGACAGCCGCCAACCTCGTGTTCCGCGACGCCACCTTGCCGGGTTTTGTACACGTCTTCGTTGTAAATCCGCTCGGTCCAAGGGCGCAGGTCGGAAACCGGCGGAGGGACAGGGACGGTACCGCCCCAGAGTGCGGTGATATAAGCGAGGCGCTCGTGAAAACGGCGGGGCATGTAGTTGAGCAGCGTCTTGCGCCAGTGTTCATCCGCCGCGGCGTGGGTCAGGTGCTGAGCCAGGTTCCTGGCGTCATCGAGCTCCACGAAGGGCTGCTTCTGACCTGCCTGATAAAGCACGCCGGTCGGCTGTTTTTTGTGGCGGAACAGCAGCAGGCCGACACAGGCTGGCGCGTCCGCTCCCGTCACAGAGCCTGCGTTCAGGTAAAAGCCCAGTGAGTGACAGCGGGTCTGACGTTGCGCGACATCTTGCTGAGTCTCGTCGAGCGCAGTCACCAGAAGGTTGAACGCTGATAGAGAAAGCTCGCCATTTTTCAGGCTCAACACCGCCTGCGCCATAAAGGTTTTTTTCAGGGAACGCTCAATGGCAGGGCCTTGCTTGCCCCAGAAACGCTTGAGGCGTCTGCCCATCACGTCAAGAAATTCGATGCTGTCCACATGAGCTTCAACGCTGGCGGGTGTGATCGGCAGTTCTGCCTCGGCCGACCAGACGCCCTTGGCGGTCGGATCCACGTACACCACCGAGCGCCCCCCCTCATCGGTATACCCGCTGGCGCGTTCTTCCCGGTAGTTTTTGATCAGTGCCTCACTGAGACTCATCGGCGTTTCACTCGGTACGACGACGTGGGTGGGCGGTCGCTGCGGATCGCCCCACGGCGTGGTCGAGGTGCCTCGCAGGTAACGGATGAAGACGTGTTTCGCATCCAGGTCATGGGGAAGTGCGGCATCGAGCCCCTTGAGCCAATTGCCCATGATCCGGTTCGCGACAGTCGTCGGTGTGGGGATGCGGTCGAGGATCTTTGGTTCGCCATGCCAGTGATCCAGCACACTGACCAGTGTCATCGCGGGCTGGATCGGCCCCATCAGCACATCGTCTTCGTCCTCTGGAGCGTGTGCCCCAGATTCGAACGGACTGCTGGTCGTGAGCCGGTCAATGGAAAATTGCCGATGGGCCTGCCTCAGTTGTGTGAAGAGGTCCTCCACCGGCTCGCTCAGCCCTAGCGTGTTCGGCGCCTGAGAAAGATCCAGGTGCATTCGGTGCCAGGGTGAGGCGTTCAGCGCTTTGATGACGGCGTCCTGATCCCAGGGCGCATCGTCGCTGATGTATTCGTGGCAGTGGGGGCGGACGCCGAGTACGTGAACGTAGCAATGCCCCGTGAACCGGGACCTCAGATGGAATGCGCCCGGTATGAGCTCGTCGTTGAGGGTCAGCAGATGCACTGCCGAGCGGTGGGGATGCCTTTCGGTGGTCAGTGCCGACAAGGTCTCTGGAAACCACTCAAATCCCGCAGCGTCCAGCGCGAGGACGTAGCCGTCTTCGCTGATGCGTTTGCGGCGCCGCGACAGACGCAGGCCTTCGAGAAACGACAGGGTCGCGAGCATTTGCCAGGTGTCGCCATGCCGCTCCCAGAACCGCTGCACCAGCGTTTCGTAGTCACGCGTCCACTGCGCATTGATGAACAGCGCAAACAGCGTGGCCAGCGTGAAGTGCGGGAAGTCATCGTGCAGCGGTCGGTCAGGCTCCGCGCAGCGCTTGAGCGCCAGAAAGGCCGGAGGATCGAGCACGGCACGGCCGAGCTCACGCACGGACAGGCGCAGATCGAACTGTTCCTCGCCGCTGTTCTCCACGGTTGGGTTTTCTACGGTCGTGAAATGGATATGCAATGTGTCCGGATCGATGGGCCGGCAAAGCCTGTCTCGTAAGGCGTCTGCAAGCCGTTGATCAAGGTAAGCGTGAATTGTGGGCGGGAATTCGAGGTCCAGTTGCCATGCTTTCAGAATCCATATCGAACCCGCCAGCATCCGTGCGACGGCGCTGTTGCGCATTCTGGCCAGTTGTTTGTGGTTGAGGAGGGCGGGCGGATTGTGGGTGGCGGCGTTGTCGCTGTGGCTCATGGCAAGACAGTAATGACGGAATGAGCGGTGCACTATGTCGTGCTTGAGGGCTAAAAAAGCATATCTATGTAACGCGTTTTGTAGAGAGGGATCTGTTACAGATCTTGCCGAAGGTTGGTCGTATGAAAGGGCGGCGCCGAATCAGCGCCGCCCTCTCTGTCAGTGCTCTGCTTCGAGCACCACCACGCGCTGGCCCGCGCGTACGGCAGAGCCGGGCTGAACGCGCACCTCCTGAACCACACCGGCAACCGGGGCAAGCAGGGGGATTTCCATTTTCATCGACTCCAGAATCACCAGCGTCTCGCCTGCCTCGACACGCTGCCCCACGTCGACCTGAACCTGCCACAGGTTGCCCGCGATGTGGCTGTCGACGCTCAGGTGACCGTTGGGAACAGCGGCTTCTTCGACGCTTTCGGCGACCGCTTCATCGCTTTCGAACGTGGCTTGCCCGTTGGCGATCCAGCGTTCGCGCTCGGCATTGAACGCACCTTGCTGCTGGTTGCGGAACGCGGCGATGCTCTCCGCTTCTTTTGCCAGAAACGCCTGGTAGTCGGCGAGATTCAGCGTGGTGTGTTCGATCTGCAGCGGATAGCGTCCGAGCGGAAAGTCACGGCGGATCTTCAGCAGCTCGTCGGCGCTGACCGGGTAGAACCGAATCTGGTCAAAGAAGCGCAGCAGCCACGGCTTGCCGTGGAACGCTTCGACGGCGCGGTAGCGGTTCCACATCTGCAGGGTGCGCCCCACGAACTGATAACCACCGGGCCCTTCCATACCGTAGACGCACATGTAGGCGCCGCCGATGCCGACCGAGTTTTCGGCGGTCCAGGTCCGCGCCGGGTTGTACTTGGTGGTCACCAGACGATGACGCGGGTCCAGCGGGGTGGCGACCGGCGCGCCGAGGTAGACATCGCCCAGCCCCATCACCAGATAGCTGGCGTCGAACACCGTGCGCTGCACTTCGTCCAGATTCGGCAGGTCGTTGATGCGACGGATGAATTCCAGATTGCTCGGGCACCACGGCGCGTCTTTGCGCACCGTGGTCATGTACTTCTCGATGGCGAGCTGGCAGGCCGGGTCGTCCCACGACAGAGGCAGATGCACGATGCGCGACGGCACCTCGAGGTTCTTGCTGTCGCACACCGCGTCCCATTCGCCCGCGACGATGTTCAGCAGCTCGGCGAGGGGTAACTGCTCGGGCTGGTAATGCACTTGCAGCGAGCGAATGCCGGGCGTCAGGTCGATTACACCGTTCAGGTGTTTGCTTTCCAGTGCCTGCATCAGCGCGTGGCCCCGGAACCGCAGCACCAGATCCAGCTCAGCGGCACCAATCTCCAGCAGCAGATGGGTGTCGCCGGATACGCGCGCGACGAGCCTTTTATCATCCTGTCCGATGTCCAACACAACCGGTGAGGTCAACGTCACCCCCTGCAGGAGCGCGCTTGCCCGCGAAAGCCCGGTATCCGACGCAAGCGCTGTATTGAATGTGCCGCCCTCTTCGTGAGCAAGCTCACTCCCACAGGATTGTGGTTCGCTTGCGATATCTGAGGCGTTATTTACTCCCTGTGGGAGCGAGCTTGCTCGCGAAGAGGCCGGTACATCCGCTGCATCTCTGGCGTCGGACCCACCGTCATCGCGGGCAAGCGCGCTCCTACAGGATTGAGGTTCGCTTGCGATATCAGAGGCGTTATTTACTCCCTGTGGGAGCGAGCTTGCTCGCGAAGAGGCCGATACACCCGCTGCATCTCTAGCGTCGGACCCATCTTCATCGCGGGCAAGCTCACTCCCACAGGATTGTGGTTCGCTTGCGGTATCTGAGGCGCCATCCACGCCTCTGCAAAAGGCTGCGCGCGCGGCATCGAGGCTGACGGGATGAAACCGGACCTTGTCCCCGGCCTTGAGTTGTCCCAACTGCCACAGGTCCGCTTCGATGATGGTCACCGGGCAGACGAAACCGCCCAGGCTCGGTCCATCGGGCCCAAGAATCACCGGCATGTCGCCGGTAAAATCCACGGCACCGATCGCATACGGGTTGTCGTGGATGTTCGAAGGGTGCAGCCCGGCTTCACCGCCATCGGCACGCACCCACTCAGGCTTCGGCCCGATCAGGCGCACGCCGGTGCGGCTGGAGTTGAAATGCACTTCCCAGTCAGTGCTGAAAAAGGTGTCGATGTAACCCTCGGTGAAATACTCCGGTGCGGCGTGCGGGCCGTAGATCACCCGGATATCACGCACAGCGGGCAAGGCCTGTACCTGTGCCGCAGGCAATTGCGCTCCGACGCTGCGGTCGGTCAACGGCGCAATGTGCAGCACGTCGCCAGCCCGTAAGGCGCGACCGCCGTGACCGCCAAACTGCCCGAGGGTGAACGTGCTTTTGCTGCCCAGATAATCCGGCACATCCAGGCCGCCACGCACGCACAGGTAACTGCGTGCGCCTGCGCCAGGGAGGGTGCCGAGCGACAGGGTCGAACCTGCGGTCACCAAAAACGACTGATTCATAGGCTGTCCGTGGCCATCCAGCGTCACCGGAATCATGGCTCCGGTCACCGCCACGACGGCGTCCGTGTTGAAGCGCAGCATTGGCCCGCTCATGGTGATTTCCAGCGCCGCGCAGCCTTCAGGGTTGCCGAGCAGACGATTGCCCAGCCGCAGGGAGCGGCTGTCCATCGGACCTGACGGGGGTACGCCTACCGCCCAGTAACCTAGCCGACCCGGATAATCCTGCACGCTGGTTTGGGTGCCGCCGCTCAGCACTTCGAAAGTATCGGCGTGATACACCAGACCTTCCAGGCATCGTGTCCACGGCTGGCCGCTGGCAAAAGGTGCATCGGCGAGGATCTGGCGCAAGTAGTCGCGGTTGGTTTCCACGCCATACAGGCGAGTGTCGCTCAAAGCTTGCGCCAGCCCTGCACTGGCGGTTGCGCGATCTGGCGCCCAGCAGATGACCTTGGCGATCATCGGGTCGAAGAACGGCGGGATCTCGCAACCGGCCTCAACCCAGGTGTCGATACGCAATTGCTTGCCATCGGCGGGCGGGAAGTGAACGGACGTTAGCAAGCCCGGACTCGGCTGAAAGTCACGGCCCGGATCTTCGGCGTACAACCGCGCTTGAATGGCGTGGCCGCTGGGCTGCAGACCCGCTTGCAATTCAGCCAAGGACGGCAGGTCACCTGCAGCCAGCTGGATCATCCAGCTCACCAGATCCACGCCCCAGACCTGCTCGGTCACACCGTGTTCGACCTGCAGGCGGGTATTCACTTCAAGGAAATAAAAACGCTGATCGTCGCTGTCGAAGACGAACTCCACGGTCCCCGCGCTGCGATAACTGACGGCTTTCGCCAGCTTGATCGCCGCAGCGCACAGTTCATCGGCCATGCCTTCCGGCAGGTTCGGCGCGGGGGTTTCTTCCAGAACTTTCTGATTGCGACGCTGCACTGAGCAGTCGCGAACGCCCAAGGCAATGACCTCGCCCTGACCATCACCAAACACCTGCACTTCCAGATGACGCGCGCGCTGGATGTATTTCTCGATGAACACACCCGCGTCGCTGAAATTGTTCTGGCCGAGGCGTTTGACCGCCTCGAACGATTCGCTCAATTCGTTGGCACTGCGGCACACGCGCATGCCGATGCCACCGCCACCTGCGGTGCTCTTCAACATCACCGGATAGCCGATGATCTCGGCGGCGTTCAGGGCCGATTCGACGCTGTCCAGCAACTCGGTGCCTTCCAGCATCGGCACGCCGTGCTGTTTCGCCAGCGCACGGGCCGTGTGCTTGAGGCCGAAGACGCGCAGCTGTTCAGGCGTCGGGCCGACGAAGGCGATTCCTGCGTTTTCACAAGCCTGAGCAAAGGCAGCGTTTTCCGAGAGAAACCCATAACCGGGATGAATCGCCCTGGCGCCGGTCGATTGCGCGATGGCGAGGATCTTGTCCACTGCCAGATAGGTGCCGGCTGCGCCGCCTTCGCCGAGGCTGTGGGCCTGATCGGCTTCCAGAATGTGCAGGCTGGCGGCGTCGGCTTCCGAATAGACGGCAACGCCTTCAACGTTCAGGGCGCGCAAGGTGCGCAGGATGCGGCAGGCAATGGCGCCGCGGTTGGCGATCAGCAGTGTGTCGAACATGGTTTTGACCCCGGAGACTGACCTGCGTCGATCTCAAACTGGGTAGCGGGCCGTCCCGCTGTTGTACTCGTTGCACGAAGGCCGTCCCTCGCGCCAAAACGTCGAATTGATGCGTAGGTAACGATCAGTCCCAGACGAGCAATTCAGCCGGCGTCGGGTTATAGCCGTTGCACGGGTTGTTCAGCTGCGGGCAGTTGGAAATCAGCACGATCACGTCCATTTCGGCGCGCAGTTCAACGTATTTGCCCGCACCGGAAATGCCGTCTTCGAACGTCAGCCCACCTTCGGCGGTGACCGGCACGTTCATGAAGAAATTGATGTTCGGGCTGATGTCGCGCTTGCCCAGACGGCCGTCGTGCATACATGCGCGCAAGTAGTTGTCACGGCAGCTGTGCATGTGGCGTTTGTCCAGCGCATAACGCACGGTGTTGCTCTCTTGCGCGCAGGCACCGCCGAGGGTGTCGTGGCGACCGCAGGTGTCTTCGACGATGGTCAGCATCGGCTTGCCGAGGTTGGAATAGAGCACGCTGCCTTTGCTCAGGTAGACGTTGTTCTGCCGCCGCAACGTGCGCTGCACGTCATAACGCTCGCGGGGGTTGGCCAGGCTGTAAAAAAGCGTGTCGACGGCCTGATTGCCTTCGAGGTCCAGCAGGCGCAGGGTTTGCCCGGCCTTGAGTTCGGTGAGCGAAGGTTCGCCGGCCGGGATGTGGGTGATCGAAACGGGTGCATTTTTCTGTGGCGTGTTCATGGCGGCAATCCTCAAGCAAACAGGCGGTCGGTGTTGATGAAACCGCGCACGTTTTCCTCGCGGGACGTACGGCAGTGTTCAGCGACGCTGGCGTCGGCCTTCATCCAGCTCAACTTGACCGGTTGTGGCGCATACTCGAGGTTGGGGTCCATCGGGTGTTGCAGGGCGGTGAGCACCACCAGCGTGTCCATGGGGGCATACAGCTCGATGCAGTCACCGGCTTTCGAATTGTCGGGCACGAAGGCCAGTGCGCCGCGATCGTCGACATTGACCCGGCTGAACAGGTTGAGCGTCATCAGTAGATCGGAAAGGCCCAGGCCCCACTTGCCCATCTCCACCAGCAGATTGTCGGTGCCGTTGCGGAAGAAGCCGTTGCGCAGTTCCTGATAGCGGCCCTGGCCGTACTTCTCCGAGACTTCCTCAGCACACAAGACGCCGCCAATGCTGTCGCTCCAACCGCAGGTGTCGGAGGTAATCGCCGCCAGCACGCGGCCCATGTCCGAGTACAGGCAATGGCCGGTGGTGAGCTTGGCGGTGTGTTGGCATTTGAGGCTGTCCGGGAGGTTCAGACGCTCGGTTTTCTCATGGGCGTTGAACATCGTCAGGCTGACGTTGGCGTTGCCGTTGAGGTCGGTCAGGCGCAGCAGTTCGCCGCGCTTGAGCACGAACGACAGGTGGCCGCCGCCGGGCAGCAGTTCTTCGGCAAATACGGGGAACACAGCAGTTGAATCGGTCATGTCGAAAATCCTTCAAACCGTTTGCAGCGATTCAATGGCCGCGCGCGCGGCGCGACGATCGCTGTTCAGGGGAATGTCGTAAGTGATGCGTGCGCCGTAGGCACCGGGGGCGTGTGGGTCGATGCGGACCTTGTCGAACACCAGCAGACGCGTGCCCAGGTTGAAGCCTTCGGACAGGTCGTGAGTGACCATGAACACCGTCAGTTTGGTTTCGCGCCACAGCTCCAGCAGCAGGGCGTGCATGTCTTTGCGGATACCGGGGTCGAGTGCACCGAACGGCTCGTCGAGCAGCAGCACGCGAGGCTTCATGATCAGCGCCTGAGCGATGGCCAGCCGTTGTTGCATGCCGCCGGACAGATGCGTCGGATACTTGTCCAGCGCATGGCCGAGCCCGACCTTGTGCAGCAGCACCGAGGCCTGTTCCCTCGCTTCACGCTTGGCGTTGCCGAACAGTCGGCCCAGCAGCGCCGAACGAGGCAGTTCAAGGCCCAGCGCCACGTTGTCCAGCACCGACAGGTGCGGGAACACCGAGTAACGCTGGAACACCACGCCGCGGCTGGCATCCGGCTCTTCGGCGATGGGCTGACCGTCCAGCAGGATCGCGCCTTTGCTCGGCACTTCCTGGCCCAGCAGCAGGCGCAGGAAAGTCGATTTGCCGCAACCTGAAGCGCCGACCAATGTGCAGAATTCACCCTCGGCGATGCTCAGGTTCAGGCCTTCGAGCACCACTTGATCGTCGTATTGTTGCCAGACGTTATTGACCGTAATGAAGCTCATGCCCGCGCGCCCTCGTACCAAGGGAACGCCTTGCGTGTCAGCGCTTTCAGGCCCCAGTCCATCAACCAGGCGAGCAGGGTGATCCAGGCCACGTAGGGCAGGATCATGTCCATCGCCAGATAACGCCGCACCAGGAAGATCCGGTAACCCAGACCGTCGGTGGACGCGATGGCTTCCGCCGCGATCAGGAACAACCACGCCGAGCCCAATACCAGCCGCAGAGAGATCAACAGACGTGGCAGCAACTGTGGCAGCACAACGCGCAGAATCAGGGTCCAGGTCGACGCGCCCAGCGTCTGGGCCTTGATCAGCAGTTCAACCGGAATCTCCCGGGCGCGCTGTTCCAGATCCCGGGCGAGCACCGGGGTGATGCCGATCACGATCAGCATCACCTTCGACAGCTCGCCCAGGCCGAAGACGATGAACAGGATCGGCAGAATCGCCAGTGGCGGCACCATCGACAGCACGGTCAGCAGCGGCGACAACGGCGCGCCGAACAGCGGCAGCACGCCCGAAGCGATGCCCAGACACAGCCCGACGACAGCACTGATCGCAAGGCCGATGGCCAGACGTTGCAAGCTCGACGCGGTGTCCTGCCACAGAATGTATTCGCCGGTGCGTTGATCGGGAATGATCGCCACACGTTTGATTGCATCCGTCATCTGCACCGCACTGGGCAGCAGCTTGTCGTTGGGGTTTTCCGTCAGTCGTGTTGCCGAGCCCGTGAAGTAGGCGAACAGCAACAGAGCGAACGGCAGGATCACCAGAATCAGGCGACTGGCGCGATCCGGGCGGCGATTAATCAAGCGCATAACGAAGACCTTTGCAGCGAGCGGGTTTTACAACTTGCCGTCGGCGGCCATCTGCACATAGCTCGGGTCGAAGTGCAGTTTGAGGTTGCCCTTGTCGCCTTCGGTCACGTTGTTGGCGAAGCTCATGCCGACGGCGCTGGAGTCTTTGGCGCCTTCGCCGAGCAGACCGTGTTCGAAGGAGAAGTCAGCGACCTTGCGCATGGTGCTCGGCAGTTGCTTGCTGGTGGCGAAGTCCAAGGCTTCTTTAGGCGTGGCGAACAGCTTGGTGGTGTCCAGTTGCGACTGGAAACCGGCGAGGTCCGTGCCCGATGCTTTAGCCATGTGTTCCAGCGCTTCCTTGGATTGGGCGTTCTTGGCGTTCATCAAGGCGACGACTTCGAACCAGGCGCCGGTCAGGGCTTTGCCCAGTGCAGGGTTGTCTTTGAGGGTCTGGGTGTTGACCACCATCATGTCCATGATTTCGCCGGGGATCTTGCTGGAGTCGAACACTTCAGTGACGCCAGGCTTGGCCTTGATGTCGGAAAGCATCGGGTTCCAGGTGGTGACGGCCTTGACCTGATCGGTGTTGAACGCCGCAGAGATGTCGGCGTCGGACGTGTTCACGACCTTCAGGTCTTTCTCGGTCATGTCCACCGAGTCCAGCGCGCGGGCCAGCAGGTAGTGGGAAACAGACAGCTCGACCAGGTTCACGTCCATGCCCTTGAGGTCGGTGACTTTCTTGCCGTTGCCCTTGATGACGATGCCGTCGTTGCCGTTGGAGAAGTCGCTGACCACCAGCGCGGTGCTTTCCACACCGCCTGCGGCCGGAATGGTGAGGGCATCCATGTTGGTCATGGTGCAGCCGTCGAACTGGCCTGCCGTGTACTGGTTGATCGACTCGACGTAGTCGTTGAGCTGAGTGACTTTGATGTTGATGTTGTACTTCTTGGCCCACTTGTCGACGATGCCTTGCGTGCCTGCGTATTCCCATGGCATCCAGCCGGCGTAAATGGTCCAGCAGACGTTGAAGTCTTTCTTCGGGGCGGCGATGGCCGAGAGGCTAAATGCAGCGATGAGGCCGGCGGTGAGCAGGCCGAACAGACGGGACTTTTGCATGGTTAACCTCCAGTAGCGAAAAGGGGCGGTCAGGAGCACGGCGACACCACTGGTGTCCTGTCTCCCGGGCTTTTATCCCGCCGTGTAACCTCTACTGGAGGTCGCCGACTCTCGGACCAGCCACTCGCTTCTTCAAGCGAGCCGGAACCCTAGTCGGCTATTGCAAATTGTGGTGCCGCGAACCTGAGTTGACTCCTGCACACCCTTTGCTAAGCGAGAGTTGTGCCAAGTCGCCACAGGCCCCGCAGGCCATGGGGGCGAGCAACGAACAGGATTTTTTCACGTGACATACGTGCACTGTTGCGGGGCGCCGTCTGGCGGCTGGGGCCTGAGCTGGGGCACTCGGAGGGGATTTTGCAGTCTGAAGTTACGTTCTCGGCAGTATTGGGAACGCCGACCAGCGCCGCTGGTTTGAGCTCTATCGCGGTCCAGGAGGCCGCCATGTATCGACGAAGCTTGCTCACCGTTTTGATGACGTTGTCTCTTGCAGGATGTTACGGAGGCTATTACGAATCGGACACCTACACGCAGCCTGTCTATAGCAGCGGCTACAGCAGCGGATACGTGTATGACACCTATCGTCCTTATGGTCCGACCGCTTACGGCTCTGCGGTGTATTACTCATCGCCGCGCTATTACTCGGGCCCGCGCTATTACAATCCACCCCGTTACTATGCACCGCCTCCGCGCTATTACGGTCCCGGGTATGGCGGTGGTCGCCCCGGTTACGGAGGCGGGGGCTGGCACGGCGGTGGCGGCGGGTACCACGGCGGCGGTTCAGGTTATCGCCCACCGCCTCAAGGTCCACGACCGGGCGGCGGCAACGGCCCGGGCCCAGGTTCCGGCTGGCACGGCAATCCGGGTGGCGGAGGTCCAGGCCCAGGGCGTCCTTCCGGCGGCGGCCGCAACTTCCGTGAAGACGGTAATTTCGGCCGAGGCGGGCATGGCGGCCCCGGCGGTGGGAACCGATAGGCCAACGCATACGGCGCTCTTAGGAGCGCCGTTTTTTTTGAGGATATAAACCTGATTTAGTGAGCCAACACAGATTTAGTGGGGGCGAGCTTGATCGCGAAAGCGGTCTGTCAGGCAAGGTTTAATTGAAGGTCGAATGCTTTCGCGAGCAAGCTCGCTCCCACAGGCTTTTCGGTGTTTGGGCCATTCGTCTCAATACCCTGACAAATCCGCCAACGGATGCCTGCCTTCCCATGCCTTCTCGAAATGCGCGTCCACCACCGCCAGCGGTATCGTTGCGATGTCCTGCCAATGCCAGTGCGGCGTGTGATCCTTGTCGATCAAGCGCGCCCGTACACCCTCACTGAATTCCGGATGACGGCAGCAATTGAGGCTCATGCAGTATTCCATCTGGAACACCTGAGCCAATGACATGTGCCGAGCCCGCTGAATTTGTTCCCACACCAACTGCGCCGTCAACGGGCAACCCTCGGTCAGGGTTTTTGCGGCCTTGGCCAGCAGCGCGTCCTGTGAATGAAGCTGATGTTTCAGGGCGTTCCAGGCACACGGCGCGTCCGCCACATCGAGAATCTCGTCGATCTGCTGGCGACGCGGCAGCCATTGCGCAGGCGGAAGCTGCCCGGCGGCTTCCTGTTGCAGCGCTTTGAATAGGCTGTTCAGCTGCACGGCGGTCTGTTCCTGCCAGTTCAACTGCAACAGCCGATCAATCATTTCTTCCTGTTGATCGTCCAGCAGGAAGCGATCAGCCAAGTCCAGGTCCAGTGCATCGCGGCCGTTGATGTGCGACCCGGTCAGACCCAGAAACAGCCCCAACTTTCCGGGCAGGCGTGACAAAAACCAGCTGGCGCCGACGTCGGGGAACAGGCCGATATTGATTTCCGGCATGGCCAGACGGCTGCTTGGGGTCACCACGCGAATGCTGGCGCCTTGCAACAACCCCATGCCGCCCCCGAGCACGTAGCCGTGCCCCCAGCAGATCAGCGGTTTCGGGTACGTGTGCAGCGTGTAGTCCAGACGGTATTCAGCCGCGAAGAATTGCGCTGCCAATGGCGGGACGTTTCCCGGTTTGCCATGGCCCGCTTCGACCAGCGCCCGGACGTCGCCGCCCGCACAGAACGCCTTCTCGCCGTTGCCGCGTAAAAGGACACAGACAATCTGAGGGTCGCTGGCCCAGGCATCAAGGCGATCCTGCAGCGCCAGAATCATGGGCAGGGATAACGCGTTAAGCGATTTTTCCGCATCCAGCGTAGCGATGCCCAGACGGGCGCCGTCGGTGCCGGTAAGCTCTTCGAATTGCAGATTCATCGTAACCTCGTGTGCGTGGTACGGGCATCCGTTAAGGACTGTGAGTCCTGCGTCTGCCGGGAAGTTGCAATCAGGTGTTGCAGAGGAGTGTAGAAAACCCGCGACGCGTTGCGCTGGAAATAATGGGTCACAGCCCCTAAAGTCCGCGCATTGATTTTGCCGGATACGACCATGACAGACGACGACCGCATCAAACTCGAGGCCAGCTGGAAGCAGGCCCTGCGCGAAGAATTCGAAAAGCCTTACATGGGCGAGCTGCGCGAGTTCCTGCGCCAGGAGCATGCGGCGGGCAAGGAGATCTATCCTCCGGGACCGCTGATCTTCAATGCGCTGAATTCAACGCCGCTGGATAACGTGAAAGTGGTGATCCTCGGTCAGGACCCGTATCACGGCCCGAACCAGGCGCACGGGTTGTGCTTCTCCGTGCAGCCGGGCGTACCGGCGCCGCCGTCGCTGGTGAACATCTACAAAGAGCTCAAGCGCGACCTGAACATCGACATCCCGAATCACGGCTACTTGCAGTCGTGGGCGGATCAGGGCGTGCTGATGCTCAACACCACGCTGACCGTCGAACGCGCCAACGCCGCCTCACACGCGGGCAAGGGCTGGCAGCACTTCACCGACAAGATCATCGAAACCGTCAGCGCGCACCAGCCGCACCTGGTCTTCCTGCTGTGGGGCGCTCACGCTCAGAGCAAGAAAAAACTCATTGATGCGACCAAGCACCTGATCCTCACCGCCGTCCACCCGTCGCCGTTGTCGGCGTACAAAGGCTTTTTAGGCTGCGGGCATTTCGGACTGGCCAACAAGTATCTGCAGCAGAACGGCATCGCGCCGATCGAGTGGCGCTTGCCTGAACAGGTTTAGGTGCGCTTTTGATCGTACCTACGCGGAGCATGTTGATCGTCCCCACCCTCCGCGTGGGGACGCCGTTATTGACGCTCCGCGTCAAAGGCCGCGGAGCGCGGGAACGATCATCACAGGCAGACCTCACACCGCTGCCTGCCGATTCCAGTACCTGAACAACGGCTCCGCCAGAAACAACACGAACAGCAACCTCATGACCTGCATCGCCGTGACCAGCGGCACCGACAACTGCAGCACTTCGGCCGTCAGACTCATTTCGGCAATGCCGCCGGGCATCATCCCCAGGGTCAATGAGCGCAGGTCCAGATGGGTTGCCGTGCTCAACGCCAATGCGCACAGCGCCGCGATGCTCATGGTCAGCGCCGTGCCGACCAACGTCCGCCCAATAAAAGAAGGGGCACGGCGGAAGAACGCGCGGTTGAAGTGACACCCCAGACCGCTGCCGATCAACCATTGCCCGATCTGACTGCCGCCCTCGGGCAGGCCGAGGTGCAGGTCGAAACTGACACTGATCACCGCGCTCACCAGCAATGGCCCGAATAGCCACGGATTGGGCTGTTTCAGGCGCTGCCACAGCCAGGCAACTAACCCGCCCAGCGGGAACAGCAACGCGAGCCAGGTCCAGTCGACGACCGTGGCATGGGACGGCGGGGAGCCATTGCCCATCAGGTATTTGAAAATCGCCGGAACGCACAGGACGACCGCCAGCACGCGCAGGCTCTGACCGGCCGCCACATTGCTAAGAACCGCGCCATTGCGAGCGCCGAGGTTGACCATCTCTCCCGAGCCGCCAGGCATGCTGGAAAAGAACGCCGTGGCGCGGTCCTCACCGGTGCGCAGCATCAACCACACGCCCACCACGCTGGACACGCTGGTGACCAGTGCACCGATGAAGATCAGGCCGAAATGGGAAAGGACTTGTTCGATGACGACGGGGGTGAAGTGCAGGCCGATACCGATGCCGACCACCCATTGGCCGCATTTGCGGCCGCCGGGGATTTCAGCCAGCTGCCAAGGGGTCAGGCAGCGGACCAGGATGATCGCCAGCAACGAGCCGACCATCCAGGGCAACGGCCAGCCGACCTGGCTGGCGAGATAACCCCCCAGCAGGCCGACCAGCGGCGTTCCCCACCACGTTCTGAAGGGTCGATCAGACATCGGCCAGAGCGCGACGCTGCACGGCGCGTTTGCGCCAGATGCGGATCAACGGCAGCACCAGCATGAACGCCGTCACCACCCAGACACCCAGGGTGATCGGGCTGGACCACAGAATGTCCATCGAGCCGTTGGAGATCGACAGCGCGCGGCGCAGGTTCTGCTCCATTAAACCGCCGAGGATAAAGCCCAGCAGGATCGGCGACAGCGGGAAGTCCAGCTTGCGCAGGATGTAACCGAAGATGCCAATGCCGACCATCAGGAACAGGTCGAAGGTGGTGGCGTGGACCGCGTAGACACCGATTCCGGTAATGATCGCGATCACCGGCACCAGCGCCCAGTTCGGCACGGCCAGGATGCGGGTGAAGATGCGGATCATTGGAATGTTCAGGATCACCAGCATGATGTTGGCGACGAACAACGAGGCGATCAGGCCCCAGACGATGTCCGGTTGCTGTTGGAACAGCAGCGGGCCCGGCGTGATGTTGTACAGCGACAGCGCGCCGATCATCACGGCGGTGGTGCCCGAACCCGGTACGCCCAAGGTCAGCATCGGCACCAATGCACCACACGCCGTGGCGCCGATGGCGGTTTCCGGAGCAGCCAGACCGCGCATGTCACCCTGTCCGAATTTGCCGCTGGCACCGGCGATACGCTTCTCTGTCATGTAGGTCACGGCGCTGGCCAGGGTTGCGCCGGCACCCGGCAATACACCCATGATGAAGCCCATCAGGCCGCAGCGAATGTTGACGGCGAACACCGAACTCGCCTCCTTGAGGTTGAACATCATGCGCCCGGTGGCTTTCACCGCTTCCTGGCCACGATGGGTCTTCTCCAGCAACAGCAGGATCTCGCTGATCGAGAACAGACCGAGCACCAGCACCACGAACTGGATGCCGTCCGCCAGGTGAATGTTGTCCCCGGTGAAGCGATACACGCCACTGTTGGCGTCGATACCGATGCTCGACAGGAACAGGCCGATCAGCGCCGCAACGAAGGTCTTCAGCGGCCGATCACCCGCCATGCCGCCCAGGCAGACGATGGCAAACACCATCAGCACGAAGTATTCCGCCGGGCCGAAGGCGATGGCCCATTTGGCGAGCAACGGCGCAAACATGACCATGCCGCAGGTTGCGATCAGCGCACCGATGAACGAGCTCCAGGCCGACAATGATAGCGCCACGCCCGCCAGACCCTGGCGCGCCATCGGGTAACCGTCCAGCGCGGTCATCACCGTGGAGGCTTCGCCTGGAATGTTGAGCAGGATCGAGCTGATGCGCCCGCCGTACTCGCAACCCAGATAGACCGCTGCCAGCAGAATCAGCGCCGATTCAGGCGGCAGACCGAGTGCAAAGGCGATGGGGATCAGCAGCGCCACGCCGTTGATCGGACCCAGGCCCGGCAGCAGGCCGACAATGGTGCCGATCAGCGTGCCGGAAAGAGCCGTGACCAGGTTGTACGGGGTCAGCGCGACGCCGAAGCCCTGGCCGAGATAGCCGAGAGTATCCATATCAATTCTCCAGAACGTCGAGCAGGCCGAGGGGCAGGGGCACATCCATCACCTTGTCGAAGAGCACGTACAGACCAATGCTCATCAGCACGATGATGACGATGCTGGGCAGCCAGCGGCCGCCGTACAGGCGTGCCATGGGAATGCCGACCAGAATGCTGCTCAGCACGAAACCGAGCGGCTCGAACAGCCCCGCGAAGATCAGCAGCAGACCGGTGCACACGGCGATCTTGATCAGCGTCGGACGATCCAGCGGTGGCTCGTCTTCGGAGTGCTTGATCGGCGTTGGACGAAACACCATGTACAACAGCGAAATGCCCATCAGCGCCAGCATTAGCAGCGGAAACGCCCGCGGGCCCACGGGTTCGTAGGAAAAAGGTGCCTGATAAGGCCAGGCCATCAGCGCCAGGCCGATACAGGCCAATAGCAGCACGAGAGCGAAAATGCGTTGCAAGACCATGGGAAGCTCCCGGATGGCGCCACCGCGCAGGCGGCGCCACCCTCAAGTCAGTCAATCGAGAACCGAACAATGCGGTCCAATCACTGAATCAGGCCGAATTCCTTGGCCAGCACTTTGTATTCACCCACGCGGGTCTTCACGTACTTGTCCAGCTCGTCACCGGTCATGGCGAACGGGAACAACTCGCGCTGGTCACGCAACTTGGCGAAGTCTTCCGAGGCCAGCAGCTTGTCGAACGCCGCTTTCCACCAGTTGTATTCCTCGTCGGTCACCTTTGGCCCGAGGTAGAAGCCACGCACCACCGGCCAGACGATGTCGTAGCCTTGCTCCTTGGCGGTCGGAATGTTCTTCATTTCCGGCTCGTCCAGACGCTGTTCGGAGAACACGGCCAACAGGCGCATGTCGCCGCTGAGGATGTGCGGCATGGAGTCGGAGATGTCGGTGGAGCCGACCTGAATGTGCCCGCCGAGCAGGGCGGTGGCGATTTCACCGCCGCCTTCGAGCGCCACATAACGCAGGTCGCGCGGGTTGATACCGGCTGCTTTGGCGATCAGTGCGGTTTGCATCCAGTCCTGACTGCCGACGGTGCCGCCGGAACCGATGACCACTTTGCTCGGGTCGGCTTTCAGGGCTTTGACCAGATCGTCGAGGCTCTTGTAGGGCGAGTCGGCTTTCACTGCGATCGCGCCATAACTGGTGCCGACCGCCGCCAGCCAACGCACCGCGTTTTCGTCGAAGCGACCGAACTTGCCTTGGGCAAGGTTCAGCAACGAACCGCTGGACCAGGCGACCAGCGTGCCAGCGTCTGCCGGGCGCTGTGCGACCACGGCGTTGTACGCCACCGCACCCACGCCGCCGGGCATGTAGGTCACGCGCATCGGTTTGGTCAGAATCTTCTCGTTGACCAAGGCGCTTTGCGCCAGCTTGCAAGTCAGGTCGAAACCACCGCCCGGCGATGCCGGTGCGATGCATTCAGGACGATTGGGCTCGGCTGCCCACAGTTGAGTGGCTACCAGCATGCAGCTGGCGGCGACGCTGATACGGCGCAACGATAGGTTCATGGTCAGTCTCCAAAGGAGTTGTTGTTTTTGGGTGCGTTCGGCTTATTTGATCGGGCAAAGATACCCACGGCGTCGTGGACCCATGGTGATCAGGAAGGAGGACGTAACGATGCACCGCGCAGCAAAACCGCGAAGTGTACTCAAAACAGAATGGGATTCAGACGGCACTGTGGCCGAGGATTGCAGTGAGGTCATCACCGGTGACTCCGATATTGTTTTTATTGTTGAAAACGCATCAAGGCGTTTTTCGTCACGACCTGCGTGTCACGGACCCCGGAATGAGGGCAACCGTAACAAGTCGTAACCGGATCCTAATGGGCGAAGCTTTCATCAACCTTTCAACTACCTTTCATGGAGTGCCTGCCAAACATGGGATGGATCGCGGGGGAAAGGTTTGAAGTGTTTCAAGCCTTCACAGACGGCAGCGCGCCTGTAAACTCCGCCTCCACCAAACGCCTGAATCGGGAGAAGTCGATGCGTGTCCTGCTCGTCGAAGACCATCTGCAACTGGCTGAAAGCGTCGCGCTGGCACTCAAGGGCAGCGGGCTGACCGTGGACGTTCTGCATGACGGCGTGGCGGCTGATCTCGCGCTGAGCAGCGAAGAATATGCCGTGGCGATCCTCGATGTCGGCCTGCCGCGCATGGACGGTTTCGAAGTGTTGGCGCGCCTGCGCGCGCGGGGCAAGAACATCCCGGTGTTGATGCTGACCGCCCGCAGCGACGTCAAGGACCGGGTGCACGGCCTGAATCTGGGGGCCGATGATTACCTGGCCAAACCCTTCGAGTTATCCGAGCTGGAAGCGCGGGTCAAGGCGCTGTTACGACGCAGCGTGTTGGGCGGCGAACGCCAGCAGCGTTGTGGCGTGCTGGTGTACGACCTCGACACGCGGCGTTTCACACTGGGCGATGAGGCGCTGACGCTTACCTCTCGCGAGCAGTCGGTGCTGGAATCGCTGATCGCCCGTCCTGGTCGGGTGATGAGCAAAGAGCAACTGGCGGCACAGGTATTCGGGCTGGACGAAGAGGCCAGCGCTGAATCCATCGAAATCTACGTCCACCGTTTGCGCAAGAAGCTCGATGGTCATCCGGTCGGGATCGTGACCTTCCGGGGTCTGGGTTATTTGCTGGAAAGCCGGGATGCTTAATCCGTTTCCCTCTGCGGAGAACAGCCTGCGCTGGCGCCTGCTGTGGAACCTGGGATTGCTGCTGGTGGTGTTGATGATCGCCAGCGGCATGAGCGCCTACTGGAACGGCCGCGAGGCCGCGGACACCGCCTATGACCGTACGCTGCTGGCCTCGGCGAGGACCATCGCGGCCGGGTTGTCCGAGCGTGATGGCACCCTCAGCGCCGACGTGCCCTACGTCGCCCTCGACACGTTTGCCTATGACAGCGCCGGTCGGATCTATTACCAGGTCAATGATATCAACCAGAAGCTGATTTCGGGTTACGAAAATCTCCCCGGGCCGCCTCCTGGCACGCCGCGCACCGACGATTACCCGGCGCTGGCGAAATTCTACAGCGCGCGCTATCAGGGCCAGGATGTGCGCGTGGTCAGCCTGCTCAAACCGGTGAGCGAGCCGAACATGAACGGCATCGCCGAAATCCGCGTGGCCGAGACCGAGGAGCAGCGGGTAAACATGGCGCGCGGCTTGATGGCCGATACGCTGTTGCGGCTGGGCATGCTCGGCAGTGGCGCGTTGTTGCTGGTGTGGTTCACCGTCAGCGCCGCACTGCGCCCGCTGGATCGCTTGCGCACAGCCGTGGAAGAGCGCGAGCCCGACGATTTGCGTTCGTTGCCCATGGTCGAGGTGCAGCATGAACTGCGGCCGCTGGTCATCTCGCTCAACCACTTCACCGAGCGTCTGCGCATGCAGTTCGAACGTCAGGCGCAGTTCATCGCCGATGCCGCACACGAACTGCGCACGCCGTTGGCCGCACTAAAGGCGAGGGTTGAGTTGGGGCTGCGTGATCAGGAGCCGGCGGCGTGGCGCAGTACGCTGGAAAGCGCGGCCATGGGGACGGACAAGCTGACGCATCTGGCCAATCAGTTGCTGTCGCTGGCGCGTATTGAAAACGGTGCCCGAGCGATTGCAGAAGGCGGGGCGCAGTTGCTGGACCTCAGCCAGCTGGCGCGGGAGTTGGGCATGGCGATGGCGCCGCTGGCCCATGCACGAGGCGTGGCCCTAGCCCTGGAAGCCGATGAGCCGGTCTGGATGCGCGGCGAGCCGACCTTGCTCAACGAGCTGCTGAGCAACCTGGTGGACAACGCCCTCGCACACACGCCACCCGGTGGCAATGTGGTGCTGAGGGTGCATTCCCCTTGCGTGCTCGAAGTCGAGGATGACGGGCCGGGTATCCCACTGCACGAGCGTGATCGGGTGTTCGAACGTTTCTATCGGCGCAATCAGCAGAGCACCGGTTCAGGTTTGGGCCTGGCTATCGTCGGCGAAATCTGCCGCGCGCATCTGGCGAAGATCACCCTGCATGATGGTGCCGAGCGCGGGTTAAAGGTTCGAGTGACATTCCCGGCGGCCCTTCCATCTTAGGGCGCTCAGCAGATCAACGGCATCTCCGGGGCTGCTTGCGAAGGCGGCAGGTCAGCGACAATGTCCAGGCGGACACACCACCTTTGGGAGCGAGCTTGCTCGCGAAAGCAGTGAGTCAGCAACATCTCTGGTGACTGACCCACCGCATTCGCTGCCCTCGTAACCTCGGACGTCTCCCACGGGTATTGGGTCGTACTCATGCTTTGTGGCACACATCAAATAGCTGAAAGTTTCCTAGCAGATCGCGTAAACCGCGACCCCATGCTTCGTGGCAACGCATCAAACAGCTAGGAGTCTTCTAAAAAGACTGCATAAACCAGAACCTCATGCCTGCCGCGCACCCTGTGGGAGCTGCTGGAGGTTACGACAGTGGCGAATGCGTCAGGTCAGCGACAATTCCCGGGTTGACACACCATCTGTGGGAGCGAGCTTGCTCGCGAAAGCAGTGAGTCAGCAACATCTCTGGTGACTGACCCACCGCATTCGCTGCCCTCGTAACCTCGGACGTCTCCCACGGGTATTGAGTCGTACTCATGCTTCGTGGCACACATCAAACAGCTAGGAGTCTTCTAAAAAGACTGCATAAACCAGAACCTCATGCCGCCGCGCACCCTGTGGGAGCTGCTGGAGGTTACGACAGTGGCGAATGCGGCAGGTCAGCGACAATTCCTGGGCTGACAAAACCACTGTGGGAGCGAGCTTGCGAATGCAGTCATTCAGAGACATAAAATGTGAATGACACCTCCCATCCGGAACAAGTCAGCGCACGACAGTTGCGTCGGGGCGATCGCGGCAGGGTCGAGTCAATACAGCAATGTCATCGCTTCATTCATTTCGTTGATCAACGCGCCGTCGGCCATGTTCAGCCCCAACTGATTGACGGCTGGCATCCCCAGCACGTCCAGATTCGGGTAAGGCCGTCCGGTGGACTCATGAACGTGCACGGTCGCGACCTGTACCAGGTCGACGTAATCGGCCTGGGTGGAAACCCGCGTGAAGTTCTGGAACTGCCTGGGCACGATCGCCAGTGCTTCCGGAAAATCCCACGAGCGCAGCAACCGTTCGCCGATGATCGGGTGAATGCGTTCGATCACATGGTTAAGGCTCACCGGGTCGGCCAGCAATTCGAAGTTGTCTTCGGCGTAGGTCAGGATCGGCAGCACGCCGATCAGATGGATCAGCCCGGCCAGCGTGGCCTTGTCGGCCTTCAAATGAGCGCGTCTCAGGCTGAGCACGCTGCTGACACCGGCAACCTGCAAGCTCAGTTTCCAGATGTCACGCATCTTGGACTCGACGACTCCGGACTTGGCGTGAAACATCTGCTCGACCACCAGGCCGATGGCCAGGTTGCAGCTGTAATTCACACCCAGGCGGCGAACTGCAGTGAGTACATCACTGACTTCGAAGTTAGGCCGCAGCAACGGGCTGTTCACCACCTTGATCAGGCGGGCGGAGAGGGCGGTATCACTGCCAATGACTTTGCTGAGGGCCGCGATGGTGATTTCCGAATCTTCCGCGGCCAGGCGAATCTTCATTGCCACTTCAGGGAGCGTTGGCAGGAACAAGGCATCTCTGTCGATCGCCTTGATCAGGTCCCTCTGCACCTCGTCAGCCATACTGCTCATATCGGATCCCTGGAGAGTGCATTTCGGCCAACGGCCCCGGCCACATCGTGGCAGGAGCGCAGACGACGGCGCTGACGTGCGGCTTGGTTATTCAAGCGAGGTTTAACGCTGTGTTTCAAGCTTGGCATCCAGCGTGTAAGGCAGTTCGGTCAACTGCAAGGCCTGACCCTCCGGAGTGCCAAGACGAATATTGCCGTCCTCGACGGCGTCGGCCTGCAGAACCGCTAACACCTCGACATGGCCGCCAGCACGCGCAGCGATCACCACGTTGCCCGCCGAACTGGCGTGGACCGGCGAAAACAGTTCGACGCCCGGCTCGGGCACATCGCTGCCGTCCAGTGTCAGGCGATACAGGCGACGTTTGAGTTTGCCCAGGTATTGCATCCGCGCGACGATTTCCTGCCCGGTGTAACAGCCTTTCTTGAAGCTGACGCCGCCGACGGCTTGCAGGTTGATCATCTGCGGGATGAACTCTTCGCGGGTCGGGCCGAAGACCTGACCAATACCGGCACGAATCTGGCCCAGCAACCAGTCGTTCAGCGTGCCTTCCGGCAATTGTGCCGCCAGGCGGGAGCGGATTTCTTCCGCCTGATCGGCGCGAACCCACACCTCTGCGCGAGCCGGGGAAACGCGAATCGCGATCAGATCGTTGGCACGTACGACCGAATCGGTCTCGTGTGGCAGGTCGAGACCGAGGCTGACCAGCGCACCGTCACCGTCGTTCAGGCCAAAACGCACCCATGACGCGCTTTCGTCGGTCAGCCTGGATTTGGAGAACACCGCGTATTTTTTCAGGTCCAGCAACTGGGCGTCGATCAGTTCGCTGGCCATCGCCAGCAGCACGCCGTCGCCTTCCAGCAGGATGCGGAAGCTGGACTGCATACGGCCTTTCTGGGTGCAGCGGGCACCGAGCGTGGCTTTGGCGTCGCTCAGGTAATCCAGGTTGCAGGTCAGTTGGCCTTGAAGGAATTTGCTGGCGTCTACGCCGCGAACGGCCAGTACACCTTCGTGGGAGAGTGGGCAGAAAAAAGCTGAATCGGCCATGAGTCATCGCGTGGGTAGAAGTCTGGGGCACCATCATAGTGCTGTGTCTCGCTAATGGGTATATGCAAGTCGGGTGAAACACCCTTGCAAAAACCTGCGACTAACTGCGGGTACGCCCCAACAGCACGGCCCTGTATACTCGCCGGCAAATTTGAGGAGCGCCCCCATGGTCGAAGATGTTGAACTCAATCGCCTCTTTTGGCATAGCCGCCGCGGCATGCTCGAGCTGGATGTGTTGCTGGTGCCGTTTGTCAGAGAGGTCTATCCCTCGCTCAACGACGTGGACCGCGCACTCTATGTGCGTCTGCTGACCTGCGAAGATCAGGACATGTTTGGCTGGTTCATGCAGCGCGGTGAGTCCGAAGACCCCGAACTGCAGCGCATGGTTAGAATGATCCTGGACCGTGTCCAGCCGAAATGATCGTTTCGAATGCCGTTGGCAGCGCTCTCGGGCCCTGTTGACGGCATACCTCGGCGCCCAGCTGTTGGCGCTGATCGCGGTTTTCCTGCTTGATATTCCTTTGTGGGCCAAGACGGTCGGCGTGCTGCTGTGCGTGCTGCATGGCCTGCATTGTCTGCATCGATCGATTTTGATGAGTGATGAGCGCGCCTATACCGGCTTGCGTCGAGACAGCTCGGGCTGGCAGGTCTGGAGTGAGCGAGCTGGATGGCAACCGGTGCAATTGCGCCCGGACAGCATGGCGCTGCCGCCTATCGTGGTGCTCCGGTTTCGCCTGATGACCGGGCATTGGCTGGCACGCCGGTGGGTCAGAAGCATCTGCATTCCGGCGGACGCTATGGCGCCGGATCTGCACCGGCGCCTGCGTCTGCGCTTGAAGTTCAGCCGCAATAGGTGGGCGGCGCCAGAATAGTATCCACCGCCTCAGGCAGCATGTCCGGGTAGTCCAGCGTGTAATGCAGCCCACGGCTCTCTTTGCGCGCCATCGCGGACGCGATCATCAACTCTGCCACCTGAGCCAGATTGCGCAACTCGATCAGGTCACGGCTCACTTTGTAGTTGCTGTAAAACTCGTCGATCTCGTCCAGCAACAGGCGTACGCGGTGTTGGGCGCGTTGCAGGCGCTTGTTGGTGCGTACGATGCCGACGTAGTCCCACATGAACCGCCGCAGCTCGTCCCAGTTGTGCGCAATGATCACGTCTTCGTCCGAGTCAGTGACCTGACTGGCATCCCAGGACGGCAAATCCTGAGGCTGAGCGATGTCCGGCAGCTGCGTAATGATGTCATTCGCGGCGGAACGGGCGTAGACAAAGCATTCCAGCAGCGAGTTGCTGGCCATGCGGTTGGCGCCGTGCAGGCCGGTGAAGCTGGTTTCGCCAATGGCATACAGCCCCGGCACGTCGGTACGGCCGTGTTGATCGACGACCACGCCGCCGCAGGTGTAATGCGCGGCGGGAACCACCGGAATGGCTTGGCGCGTGATGTCGATGCCGAATGTCAGGCAGCGTTCATAGACCGTTGGAAAGTGCGTTTTGACGAAGTCCGCGGGTTTATGGCTGATGTCCAGATAGACGCAGTCGATGCCCAGCCGCTTCATTTCATGGTCGATTGCCCGGGCGACGATGTCCCGGGGCGCCAACTCGGCACGCGCGTCGAAGCGCTCCATGAACCGCTCGCCGTTTGGCAGCTTTAAATAGGCCCCTTCGCCGCGCAGGGCCTCGGTGACCAGAAAACTCTTAGCCTGCGGGTGATAGAGGCAAGTCGGGTGGAACTGGTTGAACTCCAGATTGCCCACTCGGCAACCCGAGCGCCAGGCCATTGCGATGCCATCACCGCAGGCGCCATCAGGGTTGCTGGTATAGAGGTAGACCTTGGCCGCGCCGCCAGACGCCAGAATCGTAAAGCGTGCGCTGTGGGTGTCCACTTCGCCGGTCGAGCGATCCAGCACGTAAGCGCCCAGGCATCGCTGCCCCTCAAGGCCCAGCCGGCGTTCGGTGATCAGATCGACCGCGACACGCTGTTCGAGCAGTTCGATGTTCGGACGCGCCTTGGCTTGCGCCAGCAAGGTACGAAAAATCGCCGCGCCCGTGGCGTCGGCCGCGTGAATGATCCGCCGATGGCTGTGGCCGCCTTCACGGGTCAGGTGGAATTCGAATCCGCCGTCTTCGACGGTCGAATCATCGTCGCGGGTAAAGGGCACGCCCATGTCGATCAGCCATTGAATGGCTTCGCGGCTGTGCTCGACCGTGAAGCGCACGGCTTCTTCGTTGCACAGTCCGCCGCCAGCGTTCAGGGTGTCTTCAACATGTGACTGGACGGTATCGTCATTGTCCAGAACGGCGGCGACACCGCCCTGCGCCCAAAAGGTCGAGCCGTTGGCAAGGTCACCCTTGCTCAGGACCGCGATGCGCAAATGCCCCGGCAATGTCAGCGCCAGGCTCAATCCGGCAGCGCCGCTGCCTATCACCAGTACATCGTGTTGAAAATGTCGACTCATGACGTATTCCGGCTTCTAAGTGGCCACTAGTATGTAAAGGGTGAGAACGGCACAATAGCTGCGATTTTATGGCAATTGTGAATCACAGCGGGGGGCGGATTGTGCGCTACTCCACGACATCGTGCATACCGTTTGGCGGGCAAACTCAATGGCGAGGCAAGGCTCGAATTGGATCCTACAAACACCATGATGTGTGTCTTACGCTCTAAAGCGAATTGTGGGAACTTTTCATAAAGCCCCACGTTCAATAGAAGGTTGCCGATAAAGGGACAGCGTCGGCGTGGCGCGGGGATGGCTTCCACATCTGCGCAAGCGCTTTCGACGACAAGATTATTCACGCAGCCGACCTGGTTCGAGCTGCGTTTTTCGTGCGGGCTACCGATGCTCGCCGGAAACTTGCTTGAAGGGGGGAGAACTTTTGCGAAAAGCCCGAGTCTATGTTTGCAAGCCTGTGAAGCAGCCTCTGCGACACTCCTTTGAGCTCTATGAGGAGTGTTCATGCTAACCCAGGAAGAGGATCAGCAACTGGTCGAACGCGTACAGCGCGGCGACAAGCGAGCTTTTGATCTGCTAGTGGTGAAATATCAGCACAAAATTCTTGGGTTGATCGTGAGATTCGTCCACGACACCCATGAAGCTCAGGACGTTGCGCAAGAGGCTTTTATCAAGGCTTACCGTGCGCTTGGGAACTTCCGCGGCGACAGTGCGTTTTATACGTGGCTGTACCGCATCGCCATTAACACGGCGAAAAACTATCTGGTGTCGCGAGGTCGGCGACCGCCGGACAGCGATGTCAGATCTGAAGACGCGGAGTTCTACGACGGCGATCATGGCCTCAAGGACATCGAGTCGCCGGAGCGTGCATTGTTGAGGGATGAGATCGAAGGCACCGTCCATCGGACCATCCAGCTACTGCCAGAAGATTTGCGTACAGCTCTAACTTTGCGTGAGTTTGACGGTCTGAGTTACGAAGACATTGCGAGCGTTATGCAATGTCCGGTTGGTACCGTGCGCTCTCGCATTTTTCGCGCTCGGGAAGCCATTGATAAAGCCCTGCAGCCTTTGTTGCAGGAAACCTGAGACAGCGGCGACAGCCATATGAGAGGAACCGCCATGAGTCGTGAAGCCCTGCAGGAATCGCTGTCCGCGGTGATGGATAACGAAGCGGACGAATTGGAATTACGTCGGGTGCTCAATGCAATCGACGATGCGGATACACGTGCCACATGGTCGCGTTATCAAATTGCTCGTGCAGCAATGCATAAAGAATTGCTGATGCCTCACCTGGACATCTCGGCTGCCGTATCTGCCGCGATTGCCGATGAAATCAGCCCGCTGAAGGCCGGTCGCGGTCCTTGGCGCACGCTGGGTCGTCTGGCTGTTGCGGCTTCGGTCACCGTGGCTGTTCTGGCAGGCGTTCGCTTGTACAACCAGGACGAGATTGCAGGTGCCCAACTGGCTCAGCAATCGGCACAGCCTGCCAACGTCGCCATGCCTCAGGTAAAAGGCCCGGCGGTTCTGGCCGGTTACACCGAAAGCGAGCAGGCTCCAGGCCCGATGGCCAGCGGCGTCATGCAGAACCAGGCCGGCTGGCACGACCAGCGCCTGCCAGGCTACCTGCGTCAACACGCTCAACAAGCTGCGTTGAAAGGCACTGAAAGCGCTCTGCCGTATGCACGCGCCGCCAGCCTGGAAAACCGTTAAGGAGGATCATGCGCGCCATCCCTCTAGTGCCGCTTCTGCTTGGTGGATGGCTGGTCCTTCCAGTTCATGCCGATGAAGCGCAAGACCAGCTGAAGCGTCTTGCGCAGGCAGAACAGCAGCAAAGCTTCCAGGGCACTTTCGTTTATGAACGCAATGGAAGCTTTTCCACTCATCGAATCTGGCATCGGGTTGTCGATGGCAAGGTTCGTGAACATCTTCTCCAGCTTGATGGCTCCGCCCAGGAAGTACTGCGCGTCGATGGGGTAACCCAGTGCGTCAGCGGTACCCTGGTGGCGGGCGTTTCGAATATCCCTGATTCCCCGGCGCATGCGTTCGATGCAGCGAAGCTGTCTGCGTGGTACGACATGAAGGTCGGAGGCAATTCGAGGGTGGCCGGTCGGCCTGCGGTCGTCGTGACGCTGACGCCGCGTGATCAGCATCGTTACGGCATCGAGTTGCATCTGGACACTCAAACCGGCCTGCCGCTTAAGTCGTTGCTGTTGAGCGACAAAGGTCAACTGCTTGAGCGCTTCCAGTTTACCGAGCTCGACACGGATGCACCGACTGATCAGATGTTGCAGCCGAGCGCCGATTGCAAGCCGGTCGAAGTCGTCAAGGCCAAGGTCGATGCGCAGAAGCAGCAGGTTGCATGGCGTTCAGACTGGTTGCCGCCAGGATTCGAGCTGAGCAGCGCCGCTGCGCGCAAAGATCCCGACTCCAAGTCGTTGGTGACCAGTCTCATGTATGACGACGGTCTGGCCCGCTTCTCGGTGTTCATAGAGCCTGTCAGCGGCGCCGCTGTCACTGACATCCGCACTCAGTTGGGGCCTACCGTGGCAGTGTCCCGTCGTTTGACGACACCGAAGGGTGACGCCATGGTGACGGTGGTCGGGGAAATCCCGATCGGTACTGCCGAGCGGATTGCATTGTCCATGCGCAACGACGGCGCCGCGCCTGCCTCGACCAAAAAGTAACCTGACGAAACGGTAAACGCCCTCTATGAAAAAGGTTTCATATTGGGCGTTTCATGCCATAAGCCCAGTGTTTTCGGGCTCGGGACGAGAGGCTGAAATGTTTGGTCAGCTTTGCAGGTTGCAATCACATTCTTTTTTTTCTATAGGTCACAGCTTCGCGGCTCTGGCCTTTTGTTGTTTCAGCTTTCAGAAAGCTGATTGAGAGTAAAACTGGCTGAGAGCCACGCACTGAGCAAGACTGCGATGTGCAGATGCTCCTCGAACCTGTCGGTTCGTACCGCTTAACCATGCTCGTTGTGAACGGGAGCCGTATGTCGATACCACGCTTGAAAACCTATCTGTCCTGGATGGCCGCCGTGCTGATGCTCGGTCAGGTCCTCACTGCGCAGGCCGAAGCCCTGCCGGACTTCACATCGCTGGTGGAGCAGGCTTCGCCCGCCGTTGTGAACATCAGTACTCGCCAGAAGCTGCCGGATCGCTCGGTGGCTCAAGGGCAAGCGCCAGATCTCGAAGGTCTGCCACCGATGTTGCGCGAATTTCTGGAGCGCAGCATGCCGCCGGGGTCGCGTCCGCCAGGGTCGGGCAAGGGCGACCGCCAGCGCGAAGCGCAATCGCTGGGTTCGGGTTTCATCATCTCCGCGGATGGTTTTATCCTGACCAACAACCACGTGATCGACGGGGCTGACGAGATCCTCGTGCGTCTGTCCGATCGCAGCGAAATGAAAGCCAAGCTTATCGGCACCGACCCGCGCACCGATGTGGCGGTTCTGAAGATCGATGGCAAGGATCTGCCAACCGTCAAACTGGGCAACTCCGACAAGCTGAAAGTCGGCGAGTGGGTCTTGGCCATCGGTTCGCCGTTCGGTTTTGATCACTCGGTGACCAAAGGTATCGTCAGCGCCAAGGGCCGCAGCCTGCCAAACGACACCTATGTGCCGTTCATCCAGACTGACGTGGCGATCAACCCGGGTAACTCCGGTGGTCCGCTGTTCAACATGGCCGGTGAAGTTGTGGGTATCAACTCGCAGATCTTCACCCGCTCCGGCGGTTTCATGGGGCTGTCGTTTGCGATTCCGATCGACGTGGCCATGGACGTTGCCAATCAGCTCAAGGCGAACGGCAAAGTTAACCGTGGCTGGCTGGGTGTCGTGATCCAGGAAGTGAACAAGGATCTTGCCGAGTCGTTTGGTCTGGACAAACCGGCCGGTGCGCTGGTGGCGCAGGTTCTTGACGACGGCCCGGCAGCCAAAGGCGGTCTGCAGGTCGGTGACGTGATTCTCAGCGCCAACGGCACGCCTATCGTCATGTCGGCCGACTTGCCGCACCTGATCGGCAACCTGAAGGACGGCAGCAAGGCCGAGCTGGAAGTCATTCGCGACGGCAAGCGCCAGAAGCTGACCGTGACCGTAGGGGCTCTGCCGGCTGAAGGCGAAGAGATGGGCGCAGCTGATTCGGGTGTGGAGCGCAACAGCAACCGCCTGGGCGTTTCGGTCACTGACCTGACCGCTGAGCAAATGAAGTCTTTGGACCTCAAAGGCGGCGTCTTGATCAAAGACGTGCAGGACGGTCCGGCTTCGCTGATCGGCCTGCAAACCGGCGATGTGATCACTCACCTGAATAATCAGGCTATCACCTCGGCCAAGCAGTTCACTGAGGTGGCCAAAAGCCTGCCGAAGAACCGCTCGGTCTCGATGCGGGTTCTGCGTCAGGGTCGCGCCACGTTCATCACCTTCAAACTGGCGGAATAATCAGCCATGACGGGAAAAGGAGCGGCAGGTCCGCTCCTTTTTTGTGCCCGGCGGTCTTGTGGCTCTCTGCGGTCACGTGTGAACGTGACGCCCAAGCCTTCCTTCAGGTACAATTCCCGGCTATTTTTCGGCGGGCAGTCTGCCTGCAACCTTTTTCGAGTGTTGATCCGTGAGTGATTTGAGTCATATCCGCAATTTCTCCATCATCGCCCACATTGACCATGGCAAGTCGACGCTGGCTGACCGTTTCATTCAGATGTGCGGCGGCCTGTCCGAGCGCGAGATGGAAGCTCAGGTGCTTGATTCCATGGACCTGGAGCGTGAGCGCGGGATCACGATCAAGGCCCACAGCGTCACCCTTTATTACAAGGCGAAGGACGGCATCACCTACCAGCTGAACTTCATCGACACCCCGGGCCATGTCGACTTCACCTATGAAGTCAGTCGCTCGCTGGCCGCCTGCGAAGGCGCGCTGCTGGTGGTCGATGCCGGTCAGGGCGTGGAAGCGCAGTCCGTTGCCAACTGCTACACCGCCATCGAGCAGGGCCTGGAAGTCATGCCGGTCCTGAACAAGATGGACCTGCCGCAGGCCGATCCGGACCGCGTCAAGGAAGAGATCGAGAAGATCATCGGTATCGATGCCACCGACGCCGTCGCGTGCAGCGCCAAGAGCGGCATGGGCGTGGATGAGGTGCTGGAACGTCTGGTTCAGACCATTCCCGCGCCGACCGGCAACATCGAAGACCCGCTGCAAGCGTTGATCATCGACTCCTGGTTCGACAACTATCTGGGCGTTGTTTCCCTCGTTCGCGTGCGTCACGGCCGCGTCAAGAAGGGCGACAAGATCCTCGTCAAGTCGACCGGCAAGATTCACCTGGTCGACAGCGTGGGCGTTTTCAACCCCAAGCACACGGCTACGGTCGATCTGAAGGCAGGCGAAGTAGGCTTCATCATCGCAGGCATCAAGGACATTCACGGTGCACCGGTCGGTGATACCTTGACCCTGAGCACCACGCCTGACGTCGAAGTGCTGCCTGGTTTCAAACGCATTCAGCCGCAGGTTTACGCCGGTCTGTTCCCGGTCAGCTCCGACGACTTCGAAGATTTCCGCGAAGCGTTGCAGAAGCTCACCCTCAACGACTCGTCTCTGCAGTACACCCCTGAAAGCTCCGACGCGCTGGGCTTCGGCTTCCGTTGCGGCTTCCTCGGCATGCTGCACATGGAGATTATCCAGGAGCGCCTTGAGCGCGAATACGACCTGGACCTGATCACCACGGCGCCGACTGTAATCTTTGAGCTGTTGCTCAAGACCGGTGAAACCATTTACGTCGACAACCCGTCGAAGCTGCCGGACCTCTCCAGTATCGAGGACATGCGTGAGCCGATCGTGCGGGCGAACATCCTTGTGCCTCAAGAGCACCTGGGCAACGTCATTACGCTGTGTATCGAAAAACGGGGTATTCAGCACGACATGCTGTTCCTCGGCACGCAGGTTCAAGTGACCTACGATCTGCCGATGAACGAAGTGGTCCTGGATTTCTTCGATCGCCTGAAGTCGACCAGCCGCGGCTACGCGTCGCTGGACTATCATTTCGATCGTTACCAGTCGGCGAACCTGGTGAAGCTGGATGTGCTGATCAACGGCGACAAGGTCGACGCGCTGGCGTTGATCGTGCACCGTGACAACGCGGCCTACAAAGGCCGGGCGTTGACTGAAAAGATGAAAGAACTGATTCCTCGTCAGATGTTCGACGTGGCAATCCAGGCTGCCATCGGCGGCCAGATTATCGCGCGTACAACCGTCAAGGCGCTCAGAAAGAACGTACTGGCCAAATGTTACGGCGGCGACGTGAGCCGTAAACGCAAACTGCTTGAAAAGCAGAAGGCCGGTAAGAAACGCATGAAGCAGGTCGGCAACGTGGAAATTCCACAAGAAGCCTTCCTTGCAGTGCTCAGGTTGGAATAGTCAGGCCCTATGTCACTAAATTTCCCGCTGTTGTTGGTCATCGCCGTGTTTGTCTGCGGCCTGCTGGCCTTGTTCGATCTGATCATACTGGCGCCGCGTCGGCGGACTGCGATAGCGAATTACCAGGGCAGCGTGAGCCAGCCGGACGTCGCTGTCGTCGAACAGCTGAACAAGGAGCCGTTGCTGGTCGAATACGGCAAGTCGTTCTTTCCCGTGTTGTTCATCGTGCTGGTGCTGCGCTCGTTTCTCGTCGAGCCCTTCCAGATTCCTTCGGGCTCGATGAAACCGACGCTGGATGTGGGCGATTTCATCCTGGTCAACAAGTTTTCCTACGGTATCCGTCTGCCGGTGATCGACATGAAAGTCATCCCGGTAAGCGACCCGGCGCGGGGCGACGTGATGGTCTTTCGCTACCCGAGCGACCCGAACGTCAACTACATCAAGCGTGTTGTAGGTCTGCCAGGCGACGTCATTCGCTACACCAATGACAAGCAACTGTTCGTCAATGGACAGATGGTTGCCAAGCAGCTGATTGGCTCCGAACCCGGTACATTGGGCAGCGCCGAGCTGTACGAAGAGAAGCTGGGTGAAGTCCAGCATCAGATCCGCCTGGAGATGAGCCGCTACCGCGCGCCGCCCGATCATGAGTGGACGGTTCCGGCCGGTCATTACTTCATGATGGGTGACAACCGCGACAACTCCAACGACAGCCGTTACTGGGATGACCCCAATATTCCCAAAGACGAGCTGGGCATGGTTCCCGACAAGAACATCGTCGGCAAGGCCTTCGCAGTGTGGATGAGCTGGCCTGAGCCGAAGCTCAGTCACTTCCCGAACTTCTCGCGAGTCGGGCTGATCAAGTAACCGATGCGGCGCTGTGTGACACAGCGCCGTATGTCATTTCGGCGGGCTATGCTACAAGGCTGACCTTGCACGCAGCAGGGAAGGGCTATTCTTGAGGGCACACATGACATCTGCCGGTTCGCAAAAAGGCTTGTCGTTCATTGGGTGGCTGGTGTTGCTGGCTGTCCTTGCATTTGCCGCGAGTACCGCAGCCAAAGTGGTGCCGCACTACCTCGATTACATGTCGATGAAGAAAATCATCGAAGCCGCCGGTACGGACAATGCCGCAGAAATCAACACGACCAGGGATTTCTACGACTACGTCGCCAAAGGCATGCAGGTCAATAACATTCGGGATTTGGATTTGAACAAGGCGTTAAGTGTGACGACGGAGAACAACAGGTTCCTCGCCCATTTGAAATACGAGAATCGTGAGCCACTGATCCAGAACATCGATCTGGTGGTCAAGTTCGACCACGAATTCAGCGTGGGCAAACCGTGAGCGTGTCATTGAGTCGCCTGGAGCGTCAGCTCGGCTATACCTTCAAGGATCAGGAACTGATGGTTCTGGCCTTGACCCACCGTAGTTTTGCCGGACGCAACAACGAGCGTCTGGAGTTCCTCGGTGATGCCATCCTCAACTTCGTGGCAGGCGAAGCGCTGTTCGAGCGTTTTCCCCAGGCCCGTGAAGGTCAGCTGTCGCGTCTGCGCGCCCGGCTGGTAAAAGGTGAAACCCTGGCGCTGCTGGCCCGTGGTTTCGACCTGGGTGAGTATCTGCGATTGGGCTCCGGTGAGCTCAAGAGCGGTGGCTTCCGTCGTGAATCGATTCTGGCGGATGCGCTGGAGGCGTTGATTGGCGCGATCTATCTGGATTCCGGCATGGAGATGGCGCGTGAACGCGTTCTCGCCTGGCTGGCCAGCGAGTTCGAGAGTCTGACGCTGGTCGATACCAACAAAGACCCGAAAACCCGACTGCAGGAATTCCTTCAGTCCCGCGCCTGTGAATTGCCTCGCTACGAAGTGGTGGACATTCAGGGCGAACCGCATTGCCGAACGTTTTTCGTCGAATGCGAGATCACCTTATTGAACGAAAAAAGCCGGGGACAAGGTGTCAGCCGTCGCATTGCCGAACAGGTAGCCGCGGCCGCAGCCCTCATCGCCCTGGGTGTGGAGAACGGCAATGACTGATTCAACTGCAACACGCTGTGGCTATGTCGCCATCGTTGGCCGGCCAAACGTGGGCAAGTCGACGCTGTTGAACCACATTCTCGGCCAGAAACTCGCGATCACGTCGCGCAAGCCGCAGACCACCCGTCACAACATGCTGGGCATCAAGACCGAAGGCGACGTTCAGGCGATCTACGTCGACACCCCCGGCATGCACAAGGGCAGTGACAAGGCGCTCAACCGCTACATGAACAAGACCGCTTCGGCGGCGTTGAAAGACGTCGATGTGGTGATTTTCGTGGTGGACCGCACCAAGTGGACGGATGAAGACCAGATGGTGCTGGAGCGCGTGCAGTACGTGACCGGCCCGCTGATCGTCGCACTGAACAAGACTGACCGCATCGAGGACAAGGCCGACCTGATGCCGCACCTGTCCTGGTTGCAGGAACAACTGCCAAACGCGCAGATCATTCCGATTTCGGCGCAGCAGGGTCATAACCTGGAAGCGCTGGAGAAGGTGATTGCCGAGCATCTGCCCGAGAACGATCACTTCTTTCCGGAAGACCAGATCACTGATCGCAGCAGCCGTTTCCTCGCCGCTGAACTGGTTCGCGAGAAGATCATGCGTCAACTGGGCGCGGAGCTTCCGTACCAGATCACCGTCGAGATCGAAGAATTCAAGCAGCAGGGCAAAACCCTGCACATTCATGCGTTGATTCTCGTCGAGCGTGACGGCCAGAAGAAAATCATCATTGGCGACAAGGGCGAGCGCATCAAGCGCATCGGTAGCGATGCGCGCCGCGACATGGAAGTGCTGTTCGATTCCAAGGTCATGCTCAACCTGTGGGTCAAGGTCAAAGGCGGCTGGTCCGATGATGAGCGCGCCTTGCGTTCTCTGGGTTACGGCGACCTGTAAGTCTGGCTGTAAACCGATTCACTGTGGGAGCGAGCGTGCTCGCGAATGAGATGTAGCATTCAGCATTGATGTTGACTGATACACCGCTTTCGCGAGCAAGCTCGCTCCCACAGTGGTTTTAGATTGCCTGTAAGACCGCGTTCTTTCATTGAGATAGCAATGTCGCAAACCCCTCCCGCCAGCCAACTCGCCTATGTGTTGCACAGTCGGCCCTATCGCGAAAACAGCGCGTTGGTTGATTTCCTCACGCCCAAAGGCCGTTTGCGTGCGGTGCTGCGCAGTGCGCGGGGCAAGGCCGGGTCGCTGGCGCGGCCGTTCGTGCCGCTGGATGTGGAATTTCGAGGGCGTGGTGAGCTTAAAAACGTCGGGCGCATGGAAAGCTCGGGTATCGCCGCCTGGCTGGAAGGTGAAGCGCTGTTCAGCGGCCTGTACCTCAACGAATTACTGATCCGCCTGCTGCCTGCCGAAGATCCGCATCCGGGTGTGTTCGATCACTATGCGGCCACGCTGGTGGCGCTGGCCGAAGGGCGTGCGCTGGAGCCGTTGCTGCGTTCGTTCGAGTGGCGTCTGCTGGACGACCTGGGTTACGGTTTCGCCCTTGATGCGGACATCAATGGCGACCCGTTGGCCAGCGACGGCATGTACCGCCTGCAGGTAGACGCCGGCCTTGAGCGGGTGTATCTGTTTCAGCCCGGATTGTTTCAGGGCGTCGAGTTGCTGGCGATGTCCGAGGCGGACTGGAGTGCGCCGGGCGCACTGTCTGCGGCCAAGCGTCTGATGCGTCAGGCGCTGGCGGTGCATCTGGGCGGTCGCCCTCTGGTAAGCCGTGAATTGTTTCGTAAGCCCTAGTCAGGCCGTCGTGCGCCTGGCCGATCAAGTTTTCAGGAGAACACAGTGACCCACAGCACCCGTATTCTGCTCGGCGTGAACATCGACCACGTGGCGACGCTGCGCCAGGCCCGTGGCACCCGTTACCCCGACCCGGTGAAAGCTGCGCTTGACGCCGAAGAGGCGGGCGCCGATGGCATCACCGTGCACCTGCGCGAAGATCGCCGGCACATTCAGGAGCGCGACGTGCTGCTGCTCAAGGATGTGCTGCAGACACGCATGAACTTCGAAATGGGCGTGACCGAGGAAATGATGGCGTTTGCCGAGCGTATCCGTCCGGCGCATATCTGCCTGGTCCCGGAAACCCGGCAGGAACTGACCACCGAGGGTGGCCTTGATGTCGCGGGTCAGGAAGCGCGTATCAAGGCAGCGGTGCAACGCCTGTCCGCGATGGGCAGCGAGGTATCGCTGTTCATCGACGCGGATGAGCGTCAAATCGAGGCCTCTGCGCGCGTCGGGGCTCCTGCCATTGAATTGCACACCGGCCGTTACGCCGATGCCGAAACACCGACCGAAGTCGCCGAAGAGCTGAAGCGAGTGGCTGACGGTGTCGCGTTCGGTCTGGCGCAGGGGTTGATCGTCAATGCAGGCCACGGTCTGCATTACCACAACGTCGAGGCTGTGGCTGCCATCAAGGGCATCAACGAACTGAACATCGGTCACGCGCTGGTGGCGCACGCGCTGTTCGTGGGCTTCAAGTCGGCAGTGTCGGAGATGAAGGCGCTGATTCTGGCAGCTGCTGCGAAGGCGTGATAACAGCACTCGCGAAGGTCAGCTACCTAAATACTGGCTGACGCACCGCGATACCTTGTAGGAGCGCGCTTGCCCGCGATTGCGGTGTGTCAGGAATATTTTCATCCACTGACAGCATGCATTCGCGGGCAAGCGCGCTCCTACGGTTGATCTGTGTATAGCGAATATCTGGTTTAAGCCTTACGCCCAACAATCACCGCACGACGCGGCGCTGGGAGGCCTTCCACCGTTTTGCTGTGGTCGTTCGGATCGAGGAAGTCGCTCAGCGACTGGTAACGCATCCACTCGGTGCCCCGCTGTTCCTCGACCGTGGTGGTGCTCACGTCCACGCAGCGCACATCCACGAAACCGGCACGGCGCAGCCACAGTTCCAGCGCAGGCACGGACGGCAGGAACCATACGTTGCGCATCTGCGAGTAGCGGTCTTCCGGCACCAGCACTTGATGCACGTCGCCTTCGACCACCATGGTTTCCAGCACCAGTTCGCCGCCTTTGACCAGGCAATCCTTCAGCGCCAGCAAGTGATCGATGGGTGACTTGCGGTGGTACAGCACACCCATGGAAAACACCGTGTCAAACCCTTCGAGCCGCGCGGGCAGGTCTTCCAGCGTGAACGGCAGGTGCCACGCCGGCAAATCCGGCAAGTAGCGTTGCATGGCCTGGAACTGGCAGAAGAACAGCCAGTTCGGGTCGACGCCAATCACGCTGTCAGCGCCGGCGCCGAGCATGCGCCATTGGTAATAACCGTTGCCGCAACCCACATCCAGGACGCGTTTGCCCACCAGATCCAGGTGCGGTGAAACCCGCGACCATTTCCAGTCCGACCTCCATTCGGTGTCGACGTGCACGCCAAATACATCGAATGGTCCCTTGCGCCAGGGCGACAGTCCCATCAGGGCGGCGCGGGTCTGTTCGCGGGTGGCGTCGTCGCAGTCGGCATCCAGGATAAAGTCATCCTTGAGTTCGACGCGGCTGGGCAGCAGCGCTGGCAGCGCATTCAATGCACCTTGCCAGCGCTCCAGATCGCCGTGACCTTTTTCCATCTTCGCGTCGAGTTGCGCTTGCAGGCCTTGGGCCCAGGCATACAGCGGTGTGCCCGCCAGACGGCGGACCAGTGGGGCTAAATCGATCATGGCAGGGCAATCAGAGAGGCGAAATTAAGGCACTGGAACCAGGGCACGACTTTGGAGAAGCCCGCCGAGAGCAGGCGTTCGCGGTGTTGTTCAAGGCTGTCGGGTTTCATCACGTTTTCGATGGCGCTGCGTTTCTGGGCGATTTCCAGTTCGCTGTAACCGTTGGCGCGCTTGAAGGCGACGTGCAGGTCGGTGAGCAGGGCGTGTTCCTCGGTGTCGTCAAAGCGCAGTTTTTCGGACAGGATCAACGCGCCACCGGGCAACAGGGAGCGGCGAATGCGACCGAGCAATGCCAGGCGCTGATCGGGTGCAATGAATTGCAGCGTGAAGTTCAGTGCAACGACCGAGGCGGGCTGGAATTCGAGGGCGAGAATGTCGCCTTCGATGACGTCTACCGGCAGCAACTCCTGGAACATCGAGTCTTGCGCATTCAGGTACTCGCGGCAGCGCTCGACCATCGCGGCCGAGTTGTCGATGGCGATCACCCGGCAGTCTTCGGTGCGCACATGGCGGCGCAAGGCCTGGGTCACCGCGCCCAGAGAGCTTCCAAGGTCGTACAGCACGCTGTGGGGCTGGGCGAACTGCGCCGCAAGCACGCCGAGGTTCTCGACAATGGTCGGATAACCCGGTACCGAACGCTTGATCATGTCCGGGAACACACGCACCACGTCCTCGTTGAAGGCGAAGTCAGGCACCTGGGCAAGCGGCTGGGCGAAAATGCGGTCGGGTTCTTGGCTCACGGCGATTCCGGGGGATGAGGCGAAAAGTGCGGCATTTTAGCCAATTGTGGCGTCCGGCCGAAACCTCATCTCATCGTTCGGGTGACAAGCCTCAATTGACCGTGATCGCACAGTCAAACGTGCGCTCCGGGCGGACTTCCGGTGCCCAAGGCTGTTGATAGACCATCATCAGGTGACCTGTGCCGGCGTTGGCGGCCTTGTAGCGCCAGACCGACTGGCCTTCGGTGCCGACCATGCCCACGTCTTCCGGGGTGTTGAACACTTCCGGGCCCATGGCATTGAGGATCGACGGCGCGGGATTCTGCATCAACCAGCGGTGCCCGGTGGTGGGGTTGCTGGGGAGCATCAGCATCAGGGTTTGGCCGGTCTTGAGGGTGATCGGGCAGTCTTTCTGGTCGTCGAGGGACACGATCTGTTTCGGTTGCTGGGCGCAGGCGGCCAGCAGGGCAAGGCTCAGCGGAACGAGCAGGCGGGCAGGGGTCATGGAGGCTCCGGTCTTAGGCAACGTGAGGGGAGCATAACCGAACAGGATGAGTTTTTGAGCGATCTGGATTTTGATTCTGCCCGGAGGGCGTGGGAGCGTGGCTTGTCCCGCGATCGGCGACGCAGTCGTCGTAAATCCTGACACTGGAGTGGGTTCAGGCACACCGCAGTGTCAGGATTTGCTGCTGCTTCGCAGCAGGTCGCGGGACAAGCCGCGCTCCTACGCCTTTCGGCAGAGGCAGCCCGAGGGCTGCGTCAGGCTTCGGCATAGGCTTTAGAACAAAATCTTCGCCACGTCCGAGAAGCGTTTGGCAAAGTGCACGGTGATGCCTTCTTTCAAATAGTCCGGCAGTTCGTCGAAGTTGCCACGGTTCGGCTCCGGCAGGATCAATTCGAAAATCTTCTGCCGACGCGCTGCAATGACCTTCTCGCGCACGCCACCAATGGGCAGCACGTGGCCGGTAAGCGTCAGCTCGCCGGTCATGGCCACGCCTTTCTTCGGCGCCTGATTGCGGGCCAGAGAAAGCAGGGCGCTGGCCATGGTCACGCCCGCGCTCGGGCCGTCCTTCGGTGTCGCGCCCTCCGGCACGTGAAGGTGCACGAACGCTTCGTCGAAGAAGCCTTTGTCACCGCCAAACTTCGCCAGATTGGAACTGACGTAGCTGTAGGCGATTTCCGCGGACTCCTTCATCACATCGCCCAGTTGACCCGTGAGTTTGAAGCCACGGTTATGGGTGTGAATGCGCGTCGCTTCGATCGGCAGTGTCGCGCCGCCCATGCTGGTCCAGGCAAGCCCTGTGATCACGCCTGTTCCCGACAGCACTTGTTCGTTACGGAACACGGGATGGCCCAGCGAGGTTTCCAGGTCTTTGGGTCCCAGCTTGATGACGGCTTTAGGGTCTTCGATCAGCTTCATGACCGCCTTGCGCACCAGTTTGCCCAGCTGCTTCTCCAGCTGACGCACCCCGGCCTCGCGGGCGTAGCCGTCGATCAAGGCTTTGAGCGCGCTGTCGCTGATGCTCAGGCTGTTCTTGGAGACCCCGGCTTTTTCCAGCAGCTTCGGCCACAAGTGGCGCTTGGCGATGGCGACTTTTTCTTCGGTGATGTAACCCGACAGGCGAATCACTTCCATCCGGTCCAGCAGCGGGCCTGGGATGGAGTCGAGGGTGTTGGCGGTGCAGACGAACAGGACTTTCGACAGGTCCATCCGCAGATCCAGGTAGTGGTCGAGGAATTCGACGTTCTGCTCCGGATCGAGGGTTTCCAGCAGCGCCGACGCCGGGTCGCCCTGATAGCTCTGGCCCATCTTGTCGATTTCATCGAGCATGATGACCGGGTTCATGACCTCGACGTCTTTCAACGCCTGCACCAGTTTGCCCGGCTGCGCACCGATGTAGGTTCGACGATGGCCCTTGATCTCGGCCTCGTCGCGCATGCCGCCGACGCTGAAACGGTAGAAAGGCCGGCCCAGGGATTCAGCGATGGACTTGCCCACGCTGGTCTTGCCCACGCCCGGCGGCCCTACCAGCAGAACGATCGAACCGCTGATTTCGCCTTTGTAGGCACCGACCGCGAGGAACTCAAGGATGCGATCCTTGATGTCATCAAGGCCCGCGTGGTGTTTATCGAGCACTTTGCGCGCGTGTTTGAGGTCGAGCTTGTCTTCGCCGTACACGCCCCACGGCACTGAGGTCGCCCAGTCCAGGTAGTTGCGGGTCACGGCATATTCCGGCGAGCCGGTTTCGAGGATCGACAGCTTGTTCATTTCCTCATCGAGGCGCTTTTGCACCTGCGCTGGCAGGACTTTGCCTTCCAGGCGCTGTTCGAACTGTTCGATGTCCGCGCTGCGATCGTCTTTGGTCAGGCCCAGCTCTTGCTGAATGACCTTGAGTTGTTCCTTGAGGAAGAACTCTCGCTGGTGCTCGCCGATCTTGCGGTTAACTTCCGCAGAAATCTCTTTCTGCAGGCGCGCGACTTCGACTTCCTTGCGCAGCATCGGCAGGACTTTCTCCATACGCTTGAGCACAGGCACGCAATCGAGCACTTCCTGCAGCTCGACGCCGGTGGCGGAGGTCAGGGCGGCGGCGAAGTCGGTGAGGGGCGATGGATCGTTGGGACTGAAGCGGTTGAGATAATTCTTCAGCTCTTCGCTGTACAGCGGGTTGAGCGGCAGCAGCTCCTTGATCGCGTTGATCAGGGCCATGCCATACGCCTTGACCTCATCGGTCGGCTCGTTCGGCTGGTGCGGGTATTCGACTTCCACCAGGAACGGCGGGCGATGGTGTTTGAGCCAGGTCTTGATGCGCACACGGCTCAGGCCCTGAGCGACGAATTGCAGTTTGCCGTTCTCGCGGCTGGCGTGATGCACCTTCACCAGCGTGCCGTACTCAGGCAGCGCCTTGGTGTCGAAATGGCGCGGGTCTTCGGGCGGTGTGTCCATGAAGAACAGCGCCAGGGAGTGATGATCGGATTTACTCACCAGCTCCAGTGTTTCGGCCCACGGCTCTTCATTGACGATGACCGGCAGGACTTGAGCCGGGAAGAAGGGGCGGTTGTGGATCGGGATGATGTAGACCTGGTCTGGCAGGTTCTGGCCGGGCAGGGCGAGGCTTTTTCGGTCCGAACCGATCACTTCGTGCTCGTGATCGTCGTCTTGATGCGAATGGGAGGAATCTGATTGCTGGTCGCTCATGGGGCACCTGCATAAATGGAGATGAGGCTTAGATGGGGCAGTCGCCCTCAGGTTTCAATAGCCGCGGTCGATAGCTTTGAATATGGACGTCGATTAAGAAAATGATTGTGACTTTGTGCCTTTCGTCGGTCATAAATGCGTGATGGCTTTGTGCCTGCTTTTAATGCGTGATCTTCCGCCGAGTGGCGGTTAATCTCCTCAGGACACTGCAAAAAACTGCCAGGGCCGGCGCTGTGTTTTCCCGACCATGCCGTTCTGGACCTTCTGTATGACCCACGTGATCTCCTCTTTGCTGATGGCTTCAGCCCTGCTGTTCAGCTCCGTTGTCAGCGCCGCGACGCTTACCGCCGATTTTTTCGACGCGAACGGCAAGCCGCTGACCGACGCGGTGCTGACGCTTCAGGGGCCTGCCGGCAAACCGGATCTTGCGCCCAAGGCTGATATGGATCAGCGCGATCAGCGCTTCGCGCCGCATGTGCTTGCCGTGCGGACCGGCACACAGATCAAGTTCCCGAACAGCGACGACATCCGCCATCAGGTGTACTCCTTTTCTCCGGCCAAGCGCTTCGAGTTGCGTCTGTATGGGGGCACGCCGTCAGACCCTGTGCTGTTCGACAAGCCCGGTGTGGTGGTGTTGGGCTGCAATATCCACGACTGGATGCTGGGCTATGTGTACGTGACCGACGATCCCTGGTTTGGCGTAAGCAACGACAAAGGCACGCTGACCTTAGACCAAATGCCAGCAGGTCACTATGTGGCGACGCTGTGGCACCCACAAACGCCTGATATGCAACCTGTGCCAGGAGGCGAAATCGACATTCCGGCCGCGGGCCTGCACCAGCGCTTCAACCTTGCTGTGCAACCCAAGGGTGACGACATGCCTGCAGCGCCGCCGTCCAGTGCGTTCGGCGATGCCTTTCATAAAGCGGCCCATGAATGAAACTCCGAATTAGTTTTCAGGCACGCATTGCCGGCGTCCTGATCCTGCTGTTGCTGATCGTGGTCGGTGCGGTGTTCGTGGCGGTCAGAGCGGCCACGCAGGATGCGGTGCGCAAACAGGCCCAGGCTCAACTGGACGTCGGTACTCGCGTTTTTGAAGGGCTGCTTGAAATGCGCGGCAAGCGGCTGCGCGATGCAGTGCAACTGCTCTCGACCGATTTCGGCTTTCGCGATGCGGTGGCGTCAGCGGATTCGGCGACGATCCGCTCGGTGCTGCTCAACCACGGCGCGCGCATCAATGCCGATGACATGTTTCTGCTTGGCATGGACGGCACGGTTCTGGCCAGCACGGTTGGGCCGATTCCCGAAGGCTCGCCGTTTCCTTACACCCAGTCGCTGCGCGACTTGAAAGCTCGCAATCAATCGATGTTGATCGTGCCGCTGCAGGGTAAACCGCACTTGCTGGTCGAGAGCACGGTGCTGGCACCGCTGCCGATCGCGCAGGTGGTCATGGGTTTCAGCATGGACGACGACCTGGCGCAGGAGCTGCGTTCGCTCAGCGGTTTGCAGGTGTCCTTTCTGTCGGTGGTGCATCGGTTGCCGGGGCAAATCATCAGTACCCAACCCCAGCCGCTGTATGACAGCTTGCGTGGGGTGATGCTGAGCCCGGCCAATGATCAGATGCAGATGACCGAACACGGCGACCAGAGCTTTCTGAGCAAACGACTAAGCCTGGGCAATACCGGCGACAGCGCGGGCGATCAGGTCGTGGCGTTGCTGCAGAGTCCGCTTGATCAAGCGATGCAGGCGTTCGCGCCGCTGGACGAAAAACTGTTCTGGATCACGCTGGCAGCCTTGGCGGGCTCGTTGATCGGCACGTTGTTGCTGGCCCGCAGCGTCTCGCTGCCGGTGCGCGCACTGGCGATGGCCGCCGAGCGTATCGGCGAGGGCGATTACGGTACGCCGGTGAAGCTCGAGCGCAGCGATGAACTGGGTTTGCTGGCCGGCGCGATCAATTCGATGCAGAGCGGGATTGCCGAGCGTGAACAACGACTGGCGCACAACGCGCTGCACGACGGCCTGACCGGGCTGCCTAACCGCGCGCTGGTGATGGAGCGTCTGGGCAGTGCGGTCACGGCACAGCGGCCGGTGGCCCTGCTGTACCTGGGTATCGACAACTTTCGCGCCATCAACGACAGCATCGGCCCTGAAGGCGTCGAACAGTTGCTGCAGGTCATTGGCCAGCAACTGCAGCTGCCCATGCGGCCGGGCGACACCGTGGCACGTTTGTCAGGTAACGAATTCCTGTTGCTGATCCACAACGCCGAGACCGACACGGCAGTGGCCGTTGCTGACCGTTTGCAACGCCTGTTGATCAAGCCTCAGCGCATTGGTGATCACGATATTGCGCTGGATGCCAGCATCGGCATCGCGGTGTACCCGGCCAGCGGTGATTCGCCTTCCGAGCTGCTCCAGCGCGCCGCCATCGCCCGTCAGGACGCGGCGCAGTTGCCGGGGCGTCTGCAGGTCTATGAAGATGGTCGAGACCTGCTGCACCAGCGTCAGATCAGCCTGATCCGCGACCTGCGCCATGCTGCGCGCAATGGCGAATTGACGCTGCATTACCAGCCCAAACTCGACATTCGCAATGGCCGGGTGCGCCAGGCCGAAGCCCTGTTGCGCTGGCAGCATCCGCAGTTCGGGAACGTCTCTCCCGCCGAGTTCATCGTGCTCGCCGAGCGCACCGGCAGCATCCAGATTCTCACCCGCTGGGTCATTGAGGAAGCGATGCGCCAGTTGGCCGAATGGGCGCGTCGTGGCTTGCATGTTCAGGTGTCGGTGAACATCTCCGCAGACGATCTGCTCAGTGAAGACCTCGCTGAACGCGTGTCGAATCTGCTCACGTTGTATCGCGTTCCGGCCGAACAACTGGTATTCGAGATCACTGAAAGTGCTGTCATGCGCGAGCCCGAGCATGCGCTGAGGGTGCTGAACCGGCTGCGAGAGTGCGGCATCAGCCTGTCGGTCGACGACTTCGGGACGGGGTATTCCTCTCTGGCGCATTTGAAGCGGCTGCCAGTGCAGGAACTGAAGATCGATCAGTCGTTCGTGCGCAATCTGGATGAAACCAGTGAAGACGCGGTGATCGTTCGCTCCACCATCGAAATGAGCCACAACCTGGGGCTCAAGGTCGTGGCCGAAGGCGTCGAATACGCCCACAGCTTGCGTTTACTGGAGCGTTGGCACTGCGATACCGCGCAGGGTTATCTGATCAGCCGACCGCTGACCGCGTTGGCGTTCGAGGCATGGATCGCCAAATCTCATACCTCTCCCAGCATGATGGTTCACTGATTGGTTCACGTTTATGGCACGTAGTCTCTCGGCTGTTTTCAGCCCTGTGGTGTTGGCAAGTGTAGTGGGCAGTTGCGTGGGCGCGACGGCGCCTTTTGTTAACGCCGATCAGGGACGTCTGATCGCGACCGGTGGCGCCAGCAGCATCGAAGGCGGCGCCGGGGGCGGGATCATTCCGTGGGCGGTGCTGGCCGGTTATGGTGAGCAAGGCGAATGGGGCGCGAACGTGTTTGCGACCCACATCAATCTCCCGGACTACACGCTGGATGTGGCGGGCATGGCGGTTTCTTACGGCAACCGCGTGGAAGTCTCCTACGCGCATCAACGCTTTGATCTGGGCTCGCTGGTCCACAAGCTGAGCCTGCCTGAGGACAATCTCTCGCAGGATATTTTCGGGGTTAAGGTGCGCCTGTTTGGCGACCTGATCTACGACCAGTTGCCTCAAGTCTCCGTGGGGCTTGAGTACAAGCATCAGAACGATTTCCTGATCCCGAGCCTTGTTGGCGCTCAGCGTGATTCGGACGTGGAGGGTTACCTCACGGCCAGCCGTTTGTTCATGGGTGCTGCGTTTGGCTACAACGTGGTGGTCAACGGCGGGGTGCGTTACAGCCGGGCCAATGAAACCGGGCTGTTGGGTTTTGGCGGTGATCGCCGGGACACCCGCAGCGTCCTGAAGGAAGGCTCGGTGGCGCTGCTGTTCAACCCGCGTTGGGCGGTCGGCGTCGAGTATCGGGAGAAGCCGGACAACCTGTCGTTTGCCGGTGAAAGCGATTGGGCTGACATGTTCGTCGGCTGGTTCCCCAATAAGCACGTGTCCGTGGTGCTGGCCTACGCACGCCTTGGCGAAATCGCGACGCTGGACAATCAGAACGGCACGTATCTGTCGGTTCAGGGGAGCTTCTGATGATACGACCGTTGCAGTGGATTGGCGTTTTGACCCTCGCGTTGCTGGTGGGCTGTGCGCAGCAACCGCCGAAGGATGACAGCCTGTATCACGCCTTGGGCGAGCGCCCGGGGATTCAGAAGATCGTCGAAGGCATGCTGTTGCACATCGCCAAGGATGACCGGATCTACAAATACTTCGCCAAAGTCGACATCGTCAGGGTGCGCGACAAGCTGGTGGAGAAGTTTTGCGTTGAGGCTGGCGGGCCTTGTACCTACACGGGCGACACCCTGGAAGAGGCGCATAAGGGTTTGAATGTGAGCCGCGGTGATTTCAACGCCTTGGTGGAAAACCTCATCGACGCGATGGACGACCAGCATATTCCGGTGCCGACCCAGAACCGGTTCATCGCAAGATTGGCGCCCCAGCGTGGGGAAGTGATCGAGAAGTAAGCCCGGTCTCTCCTGCGCCCTGCGGGCAGAAGCGAGGTTGTGCCAGTCACACCGCACGCATCGGTCTTGCTGCCGGTTCCCGGCAGATCGTCTGGATGCGGCCCAGACACAAGCCACGCTCCTACGCCCTGCGGGCAGAAGCGATGCAGTGCTTGGTATGATCTTCACGCTCTTCGTGCAGAAGCGGCGTGTCATGGCTTTTGATTCTGGCCGGAGGCCGTAGGAGCGCGGCTTGTCCCGCGATCTGCCGCGCAGCGGTAGCAAAATCAGACGACTCGGTTGTACTGACACACCGCATGCACCGGTCTTGCTGCCGGTCCCCGGCAGATCGCGGGCAAGCGCGCTCCTACGCCCTGCGGGCAAAAGCGATGCTGTGCCTGGCATGATCTGCATACTCTTCGTGCAGAAGCGGCGTGTCATGGCGTTTGATTCTGGCCGGAGGCCGTAGGAGCGCGCTTGCCCGCGATCTGCCGCGCAGCGGTAGCAAAATCAGGCGATTCGGTTTTACTGACACACCGCATACACCGGTCTTGCTGCCGGTTCCCGGCAGATCGCGCGACAAGCCACGCTCCTACGCCCTACGGGCAGAAGCAATGCTGTGCGTGAAATGATCTGCACGTCTTGCGGGCAGAAGCGATGCGGTTCTTGGCATGATCTGTACGCCCTACAGGCAGCAGCGCGTCGAGGAGAGGGCAGGCGGTGAGGCTTGGGATACAAAAAAAGGCGGTCATCCCGGGATGACCGCCTTTCTTTTTTACTGCACTACTTCATCGCTTACCGCGCCCGATCACTCCGGCAGTTTGTAGGCAATGATGTAGTCGCCCATACGGGTGCCCAGCGAGCCGTGGCCGCCGGCGACGATCAGCACGTATTGCTTGCCGTCCTTGCCGGTGTAGGTCATCGGGGTCGCTTGGCCGCCTGCTGGCAGACGTCCGGCGAACAGCTCTTTACCGGTTTTCACGTCATAGGCACGCAGGTACTGGTCCAGGGTGCCGGCCAGGAAGCCGACGCCACCTGCCGTGACCATCGAACCGCCCATGCTCGGTACACCGACCGGCAGGCCGATAGGCACTGGCGTGTTGTCGCGGGTGGTGCCGTTCTTGTGCTTCCAGATCACCTGATTGGTGGTCAGGTCGACGGCCGCAACGTTACCCCACGACGGGGCCTGGCATGGAATGCCGATCTGCGACATCAGTGGATGCATGATCACCGCGTATGGCGCGCCAGTGTTCGGCTGCACGCCGCTGGTTTCGCTTTCACGCTTGCTGCCGGCTTCCACTTTGGCGCGTGGCACCAGCTTGGAAACGAAGGCCATGTAGTTCGGGCTGGTGAACATCAGCTGACGAACCGGATCGACCGACACGGCGCCCCAGTTGAACACACCGACGTTACCCGGATAGACGATGCTGCCCTGTTCCGACGGAGGCGTGTACTGACCTTCGTAACGCAGTTCCTTGAACTGGATGCGGCACAGCATCTGGTCGAACGCGGTGGCGCCCCACATGGATTTTTCGGTCAGCTCAGGTGGCAGCATGTTCAGCTGCGAACGCGCCTGAGTCGGCGACGTGTGGTCGCCTTGCGCAGCACCGGTCGGCGCCGGAACTTCGTCGATCGGCACGATCGGCGTTCCGTCGCGACGGTCCAGCACGTACAGACTGCCTTGCTTGGTCGGCTGAATCACGGCCGGCTTCACGCCGTCCTTGGTTTTCAGGTTGATCAGCGTTGGCTGGCTCGGTACGTCCATGTCCCACAGGTCGTGGTGAGTGAACTGGTAGTTCCAGCGCACCTTACCGGTGTTGACGTCCAGCGCGACCAGACCTGCACTGAATTTCTCGGCGCCAGGGGTGCGGTCGCCGCCGTACTGGTCAGGCATCTGGTTGCCCAAAGGCAGGAACACCAGGCCCAGTTTCTCGTCGACACTGGCCAGCGACCACATGTTCGGCGCGTTGCGCGAATAGAACTGGTCGGCAGCAATGGGTGCGGTGGCGTCCGGGTTATTCGGGTCCCAGTTCCACACCAGCTTGCCATCGTGCACGTCGTAGGCACGGATCACGCCCGATGGCTCGTTGGTCGACTCGTTGTCGGTCACGTGGCCGCCGATGATGATCAGGTTACGTGTGATCGCGGCAGGGGAAGTGGCGTAGTAGCCACCGGCCGTGAAGGGACCGATGTTGGCGCGCAGATCGATCGCACCTTTGTTGGCGAAGTCTTCGCAGACTTTACCGGTGTCGGCGTTCAGTGCGATCAGGCGAGCATCGGCGGTCGGCAGGTACAGACGACGCGGGCACGAAGCAGCGATGGCAGTACCCGCTGGCGACAGTGCGGCAGCCGGTGCGCCAACGTCGGATTTGGCGTAGGCCGCTTCGTCGTAGTACGAAACACCACGGCAGGTCATGTGCGCCCAGCCGGTGAAGTTCTTGGCGCCTTCCTTGGAGATCTGCGGGTCGTACGACCAGATCGTCTTGCCGGTGTCAGGGTCCAGCGCCAGCACCTTGCTGTGAGGTGTACAGGCGTAGATCATCCCGTTGACCTTGAGCGGGGTGTTTTCGTTGGTCAGTTCGACCGGGTCTTCTGCCGTTGGCAGGTCGCCGGTGCGAATGCGCCAGGCTTCTTGCAGCTTGCCGACGTTTTCCGGGGTGATCTGCTTCAGTGGCGAGTAACGATTGCCGTGCTCGGAACGGCCGTACGCCTGCCAGTCGCCATCGGGCATTGGCTGAGGATCGTAGGCCACGCCTGCGTCGTCACGGTCCAGGGTGCCTTTGATTTCACCCGGGCTGGTGAACTGACTGGCCAAAGCCGTCAGACCGGCCAGGACCACGGCGATGCTCAATGCAACGGTCGGCATGCCGCCTGGCTGGCCACGCAGCAGAGGGCGACGGAACCATGGCAGCAGCATGACAATGCCGAGTACGAACCACAGCGACAGACGTGGCACCAACTGCCACCAGTCCAGGCCGACTTCCCAGAGCGCCCAGACCGTGCTCGCGAACAGCACCAGCGCAAACAGACCCAGGGCCGAGCGACGGCCCATGATCAGCAATACGCCAGTGATGACGAAGCCGATACCGGTCAGCAGGTAGTACAGCGACCCGCCCAGTGTCAGCAGTTTGATACCCCCGGCCAACAAGGCCAGGCCCATCACCAGAATCACCAGCCCGAGCAAGCTCGGTAGCAGGCGACCCTTACCGAAAGCACCGTCAGTGCTCATATTGTCGTACTCCGTAACGATTAAGTGGTTGACGCTTTGTTCTTTTCGTCTGATCGACTCGAACCGTTTGAATCCGCTTCATTCACGCTAGTTCCTGAAACGGGATTCAGAAAGTTTAAATAAGCCGATCAGAACGAAGATTGGATCTTGAGTCCGGCCACCAGCGCGTCATCGACCTGGTTCACGCCGCCCGGATGACGGATGAATTGCAGGTTGGGGCGCACGGTCAGCCAGTTGGTCAGGTGAACGCCGTAGTACAGTTCGGCGTTGTATTCGGTGTCCTGCACGGGCAGGAAGGCCGGGTCGTTGTAGTCCGACACGCCGTCGGCCTGATTACGCAGGTTGATGTTCTTGCGATACGCCGGGTTCACATGAATGCGGCTCACGGCCAGGCCGAGATCATCCTGCGGGCGCGCATCGAACGGACCCTTATAGGTCGCGCCCAAGGCCACGAAGTTGTCGATCATGTTGGTTTTTTTGTCGTGCAGCGTGCCGTTGGCGAACAGGCTCAGCCCGCGGCTGTTGTCACTGGCCAGGCTCGTGACCTGCTGGCGCAGGGTCAGCCACATGCCGTGTTTGCTGGACGAAGAGGCGTAGTCTTCGCCGCTCAGCGCGGCATAGCGACCGTTGCTGTCCTTGTAGACGTCGCTGCTGTCGGCGGTGCTGTAGTAGTAGCCGAGACGGTATTCGCCCGGCAGGTCGTTGACTTTCGGCGACCAGACCAGCTCCACCGGCAAGACCGCGCCTTGGGTGCCACTTCCGCTGAGCTTGAAGTTGTTGTCGTTTTCCAGGTTCGACGGGTTCTGCTCGAAGGCGCCGATCTGTACGAACAGCTCAGGGCTGAGCTGGTATTTAACGCGCATCGCCCACTGGCTGATCGGCCAGTTGTACCAGATGCCGCCGCCCCAGTTACCGACCTGCGAGCCACAGAACGCCAGGTTCTGGAAGTCGCACGGGAAGGTGTTGAAGTCTTCGCCCTCGTTGAAACGACCGACCTTGATGCTCAGTTTCTGATCGAGAAATTTCTGCTGGTACCACAGGTCCGTGAGGCGAGTGACATTGCCACGGCCCCAGACTTCCTGGGACGAGGAGATGGTGCCGACGCGCGGATCGGAAACGCGGTCGTTGCTGATGTTGTCGCCATTGCGGTTGGTCAGCGTCAACTGGAATTCGGCGTCATGCCAGCCGAGGATTTTCTGCAGGTCCATGTGCGCGCCTAGCGCGAACTGATCGCTGTAGCGAGTGGCTTTATCGTGGTTGTAGCCGCCGTGCAGGTTGGAACCCACTTCCACGACCGTGTCGAGTTTGAAGTCATAACCCTGTTGCGACAGCTCGGTGCGCTTGCCGCCCCAATCCCCCAGCATCCACGGCGACTCACTGTCGAATGCAGGCGCTGCGTTGGCGCAGGCCGCAAAGCCGAGGGTGACCAGCGCTGCACTTTGTACGGTCAGCAGTCTGGCGGTCGTTAAAGCGGGGCATTTCGGATGAGTAGGCATAGGCGGCGAGTTCTTTTTTGAGGAATCTAAAAGCCAAAGGAAACGCTGCTCGCCGCGCGTAAAAAATGCTCGGCAAGGGTCCGAAGGAGAGACGGATTAATCGTTTCAGTGTTTAGCGCCGGCGATGATAGGGCCCTAACGATTTTTTAAAAAGTCGAATTTGCGACATGATTAGTTGCCGCTTTGGTAACAGTGCGGGGAATTTGAGGTAGCGCTATCCCTTAGTCTCTATAAGGGATGGGCGAACGACGTGGCCTGGCGGGCACTCATCTACCGTTACACTGGCGGTACAGATGAAAGCTGGGCGTTCCAGCATGTATAGGCGGCAGCCCGTCACAGGTCGCTGCCGACCTTGAACCTGTAACCCGTTCTACAATCTCTTCACACTCATCCATTGCTCCGTTAAGGTGCGCACCTCGCGACAACGTGTCCCTTCATCAAGTGCAAAAGGCCCGGCATGACCACACCCAACAACAACCCGCTGCATGGCGTGACGCTGGAGCAGATCCTCAACGCGCTGGTCGAGCACTACGAGTGGTCGGGGCTGGCGGAGCGCATCGACATTCGCTGCTTCAAGAGCGACCCGAGCATCAAGTCGAGCCTGACGTTTCTGCGCAAGACACCTTGGGCGCGCGAGAAGGTCGAAGCCCTGTACGTGAAACTGGCACGCACCAAACGCGGGTGATCGCACCCCGCTCGAACGCTTTCAAGGACTGAATCAGATGCACAGCCAAACGCTGACCCTGGCGCCGGGACAACGCCGCCTCGCCACTGCCGGCGCGATGCTCGGCTGGTTCGCGTTGGCGGTGCAGCTGTATTTGATCCTGTGGGGACGCTGGACCGATCAGGCCAGTCTGGTGGGCGGGCTGGTGCGTTTTTTCAGTTTCTTCACCGTGTTGACCAATACGCTGGTCGCCGTGGCGCTGACCTGTGCCATCACCGAACGGTATGGCGCGGCGCACCGTTTTTTCCGATCCCCGATCGTGTGTGCGGGCATCACCACCAGCATTCTTCTGGTGAGCATCGCCTACAACCTGCTGCTGCGCCATTTGTGGACGCCGCAAGGCTGGCAGTGGCTCGCCGACGAGCTGCTGCACGATGTCATGCCGCTGCTGTTTGTCGGTTATTGGTGGCTGTACGTTACGAAGGGTTTGCTGGGCCTGAAGCACGTATTGGCGTGGATTGCGTATCCCGCGGTGTACTTCGCCTGGCTGCTGTTTCGGGGAAACGCCTTTGGCGATTATCTCTACCCGTTTCTGGACATCGGGACGCTCGGCCTTGGCCAGGCACTGATCAACGCCTTAGGGGTGTTGGCGGGGTTTGTGGCGATCGGCCTGATGATCGTGCTGATCGACAGAATCAAGGCTCGTCGCGTTCAGAATCGGTAGGCCTTCACTGCATGCGGCTGCGAAGGCCCACGGTAGACGCCGCGTTACGCTTCGTCGGTGTCGGCCAGACGCCAGTAACCCGCGGCTTTCACGGTCGCCTCATCAAGCTTGAATTCGTCGAGCAGCACCCGCCGAACCTTGCGTGACAACGCAGACTCCGTTGCGACCCAGGCATACAAACTCCCCTCTGGCAGCGTCAACTGGCGCGTCACGTCCAGCAGGCTCTCTTCACCACGCAGCACCCAGATCACTTCGACTTGCGCGCGGCTTGTCAACGCCTGGCGCTCGGCGGCGTCTTCGATCTCAACCACCACCAGCGCACGGCGATTGGCCGGCAGTTCTTCCAGGCGCCGGGCGATGGCGGGCAGAGCGGTCTCATCGCCGATCAACAGGTAACTGTCGAACATGTCCGGCACGATCATCGAGCCGCGTGGGCCAGCGATGTACAGGTGCTGCCCGACAGCCGCCTGCGCCGCCCAGGTCGCGGCTGGGCCGTCGCCGTGCAGCACGAAGTCGATGTCCAGTTCTCCCGACGCGGCGTCATAGCGGCGGGGCGTGTAGTCGCGCATGGCAGGCTTTGGGCCGTCCGCATTCGCGCCAGGCATGAAGTTGTCCAACGCCGCCTGTTCTTCTGGCGTGGTGGCGAACAGCAGTTTGACGTGGTCGTCGGTGCCGAGGCTGATGAAGCCGGTCAGCTCAGGTCCGTGCAGGGTCACACGGCGCATCCGTGGCGTAAGTTCCGTGACGCGCAACACGTCCAGTTTGCGGCGCTTGATTTCGTGGCTGACGCGATGAATCGATTGCTGTGAATTCATTCGGGCTTCTCCGACCGATTGTGTGGGCCATCGGCGACGGCTTTGGCGGTTTCGTTCAACAGGTCGCGAACCCGGATGATTTCTTCCGGGCTCCAGCGGCCGTGATGCATCTGCAGGGCGTGCCTGAGGTTGTGTACCGCCTCGTGGATTTCCGGCGGACGATCGTGGCCGCGCAGCGAGCGCTTGCTCACCTCGATGCGCATCTTCACACCGTCCAGCGCAACGGCTTGCTCGATCAGGTGTTGCTGACCCGCCGGGGTGATCTGGTAGCGCTTCTTGCCGCCTTCTGCGTCGCCAGTGATCAACTCACTTTCTTCCAGAAAGGTCAGGGTGGGGTAAATCACGCCAGGACTCGGGCTGTAGGCTCCGTCGAACAGGCCTTCAATCTGGCGGATCAGGTCGTAGCCGTGGCAAGGCTGATCGGCAATCAGTGCCAGGAGCAGGAGTTTCAGGTCGCCAGGGGCAAACACCCGAGGCCCGCGTCCACCGCGTTCCCGACCGGTGCGTTTTTCAAAACCATCGCGGCCGTCGCCTTGGTCACCGAAGTGAGGGCGGTGGTGATGGGGGTGATCGTGTGAGTGGTCTCTCATCTTTTTTCATCTCTCGTTACACGTTAGATATACCTTAAGATATATCTTAATGTGTCTGCAAGAGGCTTAAAGACGAACGGTTCTCGTTTGTGCGATTGCGTGGATCGCTGCTGGTCGGCTTGAGTGAAGTTTTTGTGGCTGGAAAAACGCAGGATCAGTGAAGGCTCGCCACTTGCGTGGCCGCTGGCGCCTTGCACTGGGTGAACGTTCCGGGCTCCAGGTAGGGATTGAGAATCGGCGCCATGCCTTTAAGGACCTGGACAGGCAATGCCGAGGTGAACTTGAAGCTTTCGGCCGCGCGGCCCGGTACGTACGCGGTCAACGTGCCGTAATGGTTGTCGCCGATGTAGAACACGAAGGTGGCAGTGCGGTTGATCGCCTTGGACGCGAGCATGCGTCCGCCGGAACCGAAGCTTTCGATGCGGTTGTCACCCGTGCCGGTCTTGCCGCCCATCGCCAGAGTGGTGCCGTCCTGCAATTTGAAACTGCCCGACACGCGCCGTGCTGTGCCCGCGTCCACCACCTGCGACAGTGCTTCGCGCATTGCGGTTGCGACAGCCGAAGGCAGCACGCGTTTGCCCAGTTCGGGGTTGTTGGTCAGCAGCGTTTCGTAAGGCGTGTCGGCCGCAAAGTGCAGGCTGTCGATGCGCAGGACCGGTAGCCGGATGCCGTCGTTCTGAATGATCCCGATCAGTTCGGCCAACGCGGCCGGACGGTCGCCCGAGCTGCCGATGGCGGTCGCCAGCGAAGGTACGAGATGGTCGAAGGGATACCCCAGCCGTTGCCAGCGTTGATGAATGTCGAGGAAGGCCTCGATCTCCAGCATCGTGCGGATGCGACTGTCTCTCGCGCTTTTGTGCCGACTCTTGAACAACCAGCTGTAAACCTCTTGACGCTCGAAGCGACTGGCGGCGACAGCCTCCTTGAACTTTGCATCGGGGTTTTGCAGCAGATAGCCCACCAGCCACAGGTCCAGCGGATGAACCCGGGCGACGAAGCCTTGATCCGGCAGGTCGAATTTGCCCGGACCGTACGCGTAATACAGCTCGTCGAGCCGCTTTTCGCTCAGCGGTGGTTGACGTTTGTCCGCCACGACATGGGCGCGGACGAAGGCATTGAAGGCGCTTTGGGTCGCCTCGGGCAACAGGTAACGGTGCACGGCGGCCAGGCGGCTGGCGGACGGATGAACCCCGTCGAGGAACGTGTCCAGCCGGTCTTGCGTCGTCTTGTTCTTGTAGCGTTTCCAGAACCTGAGCAGGAACGAAGTCCCCTCGCGATCGGCGAAATCGGCCAGGTATTCCTGACGCCTCGGGTCGCTGTCGTCCTTGAGCAGCACGGCGCTGTTGTTCGGCCCCTGATAGGTTGTGTAGCGCACCACATCACGCATCAAACGAATGAACGGCAGGTTGATCGATTCTCGCAGCGAGTCGCGCAGGGTCGGGTTGCGCTCATTGTCTTCCCGGCGAAAGTTATTGAAGTGGTGCATGCCGCCGCCAGTGAAAAAGTACTCGCCAGGGCTGGCAGAGTATTTGCGATCGAGCGCTGCCGTGAGCATTTTCGACAGATCACGGTCATTGTTTTGCATCAGGTAATCCAGTGCCCAGCGACTCAGCCGGTCAGGTTCTTCGACCGGGACCTTCTTGAGCTCCGCGTTGCTCATCCCGGCGTATTTGTCGTGAATCTCCGAGATGATCTGCAGATACGTCGTCAGCACGCGCATTTTCGCGGTGGAGCCCAGCTCCAGCTTGCTGCCTTCGTTGATGTCGAACGGCTGATCCGTGCTGTCAGTCTGCACGCGGACCCGTGAGCCGTCGGCATCGCGTTCGAACAACGTGAAGCTGTAGCGCACCGCCTGGGTGCTGGTCGGTGTCAGAAGATGCTCGCCGAGCAGACCCAGCTTCGCGGCGTATTCAGGGTTCGCCAGGTCGCGCAGGTATTGGCCGACGCTCATCTGCAGGTCGCTTTGTAGCGTGCTGGTGGCCGACAGGTCGAGGCGGTCGAGATCGTAAAGCGGCCGGTCGAGCATGTTCGACAGACGCGTGCGGGCGACCGTGATGCCTTTGTTGGTCTCGATGGGTTGCACGGTCGGCTGCTGCACCCAGTCACGGTAGGTCACCGTGGCGCCCAACGCGGCGTCTGCCAGCGGTGGGTCGATCACCTGGTTCTGCGCCAGCAAACGGATATGGCTGTCCGTCAGGTCGGCCAGCTCTTTGCGGCCCTTCGCCAGATAGTGCGAAGGCCGACGCTGGGCAATGACCAGCGACAGGACTTCACGCAGGGCCAGACCTTTGGCCGTCATGGTCTTCGGGTCTTTGGCGGGCGAGGCCAGCAACTGATTGGTCCGGTCAAAATCGGCCCCGTACCAGACGCGCAGACCTTCAGCCATACCGTGTACTTCACCATGCCCAGGCACCGCCGACAGCGGCACGCTGTTGAGGTAGTCGCGCACCACCCGTTGCCGTGCCTCCAGCGTTTGCGGGCCGGGTTGATAGGCACGCACGCTGGCGGAAATCATCTGACGTATTTTCTCGCCACCGGACTGCGTCAGGCCATCGGGCGAGTGACGGTATTTCTCCAGTTGGGTCGCCAGCGTGCTCCCGCCCGCCGATTGCCCTGGCAGGCCAACCAGCTTCGCCACCTGGGAAATGGCGGCCTTGAGGAAGCGCGGCCAATCCACAGCCGGGTTGGCCAGCGGCTGCTTGTCATCCAGCAAATCCCGGTTTTCGATAAACAACAGGCTATTGACCACCACGGGCGGGATCGACACGAAGGTGGGGTATAACTGCTGCGGGTAGGTGAACTGATACAGCGAATCGCCCCGGCAATCGGAAATGGTCAGGCCTGACTGACTCTTTTCCTGGTAAGGCACGAAAAAACCGCGCTTGGCATAGGAAACCAGCTCAGGAGAGAACCGGGCTTGCTCGGTGATCCGGTAATCACGTTTCAGCAGGCGAGGCAGGAACTCGCCCAACGAGGAATAGCCCAGGCGCCTGTCGAAAGGCCCGTCCCCCGGATACAGAATCGCGTCGCTGGGGCCGGGCTCTACGGTGTAATTCAGTTCATGGGCGAACTGGCTGAACTCACGGGCCTGAAGCCTGGAACTGCGGGTTTCCGTTGCCACGGCAAATCCCAGGATCACCAACGCCAACAGCACCAATCCCACCAGCAAGCGCCACAGGTACCACTTGCGGCGTGGGCGGGCAGGCATCGGTACATCCCCATGACTGTCAGCCTTGACCGCAGCCTTCTTTTCGTCTGAATGCCACAAAGCGCCCATATCGTTGGCCCGGTTAAACCTGTTAATCGCACCTGACTACAAGCTTAGACGCTGGGCGGGGAAGGTGAAAAATTTGTCACGGGAAGTGAACGACCACCACGATGTGCACCGTGGCCCACGATTACACCCGCACCACCGTCGCCACCTTCGGGCTCCCCAGTCGCTTGTTCAGCTCCAGCCAGTTCGACAACAGCAGCATCAACCCAAGCCCCAGCAACGCCGTGATCACGCGCATCTGCCAGACATCACCGGCCAGCGCGTTGACGCCATCTGCCAGCGGCGCGAGGAGCACGCCCAGGCAGAAGATTTCCAGCGAGTAACGGCCCATGCGGCAGGTTTGCCGGGCGGGCCAGTTGTCCAGCCACGTCATGGACGCTGGCAGCGATTTGGCGACCACGTACACCAGCGCCACGAAATGCAGCAACCGCAGTGGCGACAAGTCGGTTTTGCTGATCGGGTAGATCAGGTCGGTGAACGCTTTGGGCAGCAGCGCATCGTGAACGTCGGGGAATTTCCAGAGGAAGGTGAGGGTGCCGGCCATCAGCAAGTAAACCGCAGCCAACAGAAACAGCGGCTGCTGCCATACCGGGCGCACGGTCGGGCGCGGGCTGGAAGGTCGCTGGGTGTGCATCGCGAAGGCGCCTCCGATTACGAAGATCAATTGCCACGCCGCCGGGTTGAAATACCAGTAACCACCGCCTTCGTAGGCACGCAGGTTCCAGCCGAACAGCGGCACCATCATGTACAGCGTGATCGACAGGCCGACCGCAAGCGCCACGTTGCGCAGCATGATCGGCAGGATCAGTGGCAAGGCGCCCATCAGCAGGATGTACAGCGGCAGCGGGTCGGTCAGGTTGGGCTTGAAGCGCAACAACAATTCGTCGGCGAGTGCCTGTTGCGGGTTGTCGACGAAATATTCGAGGCCCATCTCGCGCACCATGTCACGGGTTTCGACATGGTTGTTGGCGACAAAGACGATGCCCATCAGCAAGGTCAGCAGGAAAATGTGCGCCACGTACAGCACCCACGTGCGGCGCAGGATTCTGAGGCAGGCGACGACAAAGCCATCGCGTTCGACCACACGTCCATAGGCCAGCACGGCGGCGTAACCTGCGAGGAATACAAACACCTCGGCGGCGTCGCTGAATCCGAAATTACGCAAGGTCAGTTGCGCGAAAGGGTTGTCCGGTACGTGATCCCAAAAAATGAAGATCAGCGCCAAACCTCGAAAGAAGTCGATTCGATGGTCGCGTCCGTTCGTCATGACGGTGGGGCTCTTGCAGGTCTGTTTAGAGAAGAGGGCCGCGCAGGGCCTTGGTTCCACGCCGCCAGCGGGCGCTGATCGGCGGCGCGCAGGGTGGCGGTTTCAGGGGAGAAAAGCAAAAGGGGGGTATTACAGAATGTCTCAGGTTTGCAGGCACCGGTTGAACGGTGCGAGGTGCAAACGGTAATGCTTGCCAGCAGCGGCGACGCTTGAAATCACAGCCGCTGGCAGCCAAGGCGCTACACGATCAGATCAATCAATCTCATTGGGCTCGAAGCTGTCGGCGCGCGCCATGCGCCACATGCGTGAGTAGAAGCTGTCGTCGACCACGCCGTTGAGCAACTGGCCGGGTTGCAGGAACACGTGGGATTGGGAGAACAACTGAATCTCGGTGGCCGACATGCGACGTACCAGATGCTTGGCTTCCAGCTGGTCAGGTGAATCCAGACCGGCCGCCGCGAGCATTTCCGCCAGGGCGTGAAGCGTGTTGCGGTGGAAGTTGAAGACGCGCTGGGCTTTGTCCGGGACGACCAGCGCGCGCTGGCGCAGCGGGTCTTGCGTGGCGACGCCCGTCGGGCATTTGTTGGTGTGGCAGCTTTGCGACTGAATGCAGCCGATGGCGAACATGAAGCCGCGTGCCGAGTTGGCCCAGTCGGCGCCGATGGACAGCACGCTGGCGATGTCGAAGGCGCTGACGATCTTGCCGCTGGCGCCCAGCTTGATTTTGTCGCGCAGGTTCACGCCCACCAACGTGTTGTGCACGAACAGCAGGCCTTCGCGCATCGGCACGCCCATGTGGTCGGTGAACTCGACCGGCGCTGCGCCCGTGCCGCCTTCGGTACCGTCGACGACGATGAAGTCCGGCAGGATGCCGGTGTCCATCATGGCCTTGACGATGCCCATGAACTCCCAGGGATGACCCAGGCAGAACTTGAAGCCCACCGGTTTTCCGCCGGACAGCTCTCGCAGTTGCGCAATGAACTGCATCATCTCGAACGGTGTGGAAAAGGCGCTGTGACGGGAGGGCGAGATGCAGTCTTCGCCCATGGGAATGCCGCGGGTATCGGCGATTTCCTGCGTGACCTTGTGCTTGGGCAAGATGCCGCCGTGGCCGGGTTTTGCGCCCTGACTCATCTTGATTTCAATCATGCGGACCTGCGGGTCCTGCGCCTGTTTGGCAAAACGCTCGGGGTCGAAACGGCCGTCTTCGGTGCGGCAGCCGAAATAGCCGCTGCCCAGCTCCCACGTCAGGTCGCCGCCGTTTTCGCGGTGGTACGGGCTGATGCTGCCTTCGCCGGTGTCATGGGCGAAGTTGCCAAGTTTGGCGCCTTTGTTCAGCGCCCGTATGGCATTGGCGCTGAGGGAGCCGAAGCTCATGGCGGAAATGTTGAAGATCGACGCCGAATACGGCTGAGTGCACTGTGGACCGCCGACGGTGACCCGGAACTGGTTAGGGTCCGACAGCGGTGCCGGGCGCATGGAGTGGCTGATGAATTCGAAGCCGGACTGGTAGACGTCGATCAGGGTGCCGAAGGGTTTGTCCGCCGATTCATTCTTGGCGCGTGCATACACCAGCGAACGCTGCGCACGGGAGAAGGGCAGGGCGTCGCTGTCGGACTCCAGCAGGTACTGGCGGATTTCCGGGCGGATCGTTTCGACGGCGTACCGGATGTTACCCAGGATCGGGTAGTTACGGCGCACCGAGTGCGGGACTTGAATGAGGTCGAAAATACCGATCAGGCTGAGAATCGCTGTCGCCAGCGTGAACGGCCAAAGCCACTCGTGGTAGAGAAACGGGAGGCTCAGCAGGGTGAACAATACACACCCGACGAAAAAGGCGTAGCGACTTAGAAGGGACAGGCTCATAGACAATCCTGGGTCTTAACACGGTTGATGGAAGAGACGCTGTGCCGCGCCTTTTTTCGGCAAGACTTTCCTTTGCCTCAAGCGCTTTGCGCCTGAAGAAAAATCGAAAACAGTTCCGACTGCGATTTGATTCCGAGTTTGCTGTACATGTGTTTCTTGTGAACGCGCACGGTTTCTGCAGAAATCTCCAGTTTGCGCGCGATCTCCTTGCTTGAGCAGCCGCTGAGCATCAAACGGCCGACGTCCAGCTCACGCGCCGTCAGTTGGGCGCCACGACTCTGCTGAACCGAGGCTTCCAGTTGTGTTCGCCAGTCGGTTGTTGGTAAAGGCGCGACGGTGGGTTCGTCAGCGGCCTCAGGCTCCGCCAGCTCAAACGGCAGGCGCTGACGCAACAGGGCAATTACCCATGGTTGAATCATCGACAGCAGGGCGATCTGCTCGGCACTGAAGCGTTGTGTCGAGCCCAGCGACAGGCACAGCGTGCGGTCGCTGTCGAGCTGGCAGTTGAACTGGATTTCATCGGCGACGACATTCAGACGAAAGTACCGCTGGTAATACTCAGTCAGCTCGAAGTGCTCCGGAGCCACTTCAGCCAGCCGGAACAGCCCACTTTGCGAGCGCTCGCGGCTGGCGATATAGAACGGATCGAGCAGGTACAGGCCTTTCAGGTAGTCCTGAAACAACTGATCGGGGCTGCCGTCTTCGGCGGGGCATTCGGCGAAGACCTGAGGTCGTTCTCCAGCGCTGAACTGCAGGGCCACCCAACTATCGAAGGTCACGTATTGATTGAGCAGCCGCACCAGTTGTGCCCAGAAGTTGGGCCGGTCCAGCGCTTCGATCAACTGCGCGACCGAGCGATGCCAGGCCATGTCCTGAAGTGCGATTGTCATTGATCTACCCCTATTGGGTTACTACAGCTGCGTAATACCCCGTAACAGTTGCTGATGCGCATACTGCCCGCAGCGCCAATGATCAGCCAGCATTTTGTGCCGATCGGCAACGTGACTCGATAAGGAGAACCCATGAAGGTCGAATTTGCCCAAATGACGGGCCAGGACAATGGCACGCGCCATAACCTGAAACGCGCGCTTAACGCGATCGCCGCCTGCGCCGATGACACCGCGTTGATCGTGTTTCCGGAAACTCATCTGATGGGCTTTCCGTCCAGCGAAACCGTCGCTCAGGTCTCCGAGCCACTGGACGGTCCAACCGTTCAGGCCGTGCAGCAGGCCGCGCGTGCGCGCAACGTTTCGGTTGTCATTGGTATGGCCGAAAGCGACAACGGTCGTTTTTACAACACCACGTTGTTGATCACGCCTGAGGGCATCGCGCTGCGGTATCGCAAGACCCACCTGTGGGCATCCGATCGTGGCGTGTTCACGCCCGGAGACCGTTATGCGACCTGTCTGTGGAATGGCGTGCGGGTCGGCCTTCTGATTTGCTACGACATCGAGTTCCCTGAGTCGGCCCGTGCGCTGGCGCAACTGGGTGCCGAGCTGATCATCGTGACCAACGGCAACATGGACCCATACGGCCCGACGCATAGCACCGCAATCATGGCGCGCGCCCAGGAAAACCAGGCGTTCGCGCTGATGGTCAATCGCGTGGGTGAAGGCGATGGCGGGCTGGTCTTTGCCGGTGGCAGTGCGCTGGTCGACCCGTTTGGCACGCTGTTGCAGGAAGCCGGTCGCGAAGAATGCCAGTTCAGTGCACAGCTTGATCTCAGCCAGCTGCAAGCGGCACGCCGCGACTACCGCTACCTGGACGATCAGCGCCTGCGCCTGCCGGGCGAAGTGATCGAGCACGCCAACGGTGTGCGCGAACTGATGATTCCAAAAACCGCATAAAAGCAGTGCCTGCCGAGCGTCGTTGCGGCGAACGCTCAGCAGTTCCCAATTAAAAGAAACGCCTTTGTTCTGCCGAACTTTTCTCTGCCATAAAACCTATAAATTCGGAGTAGTCGCTCATGGCTCGTTTGCAACGCACCCTTTCATTAGGGTCGGTGGTGCTGTTCGGCATCGCCTATATGACCCCTATCATCGTGCTCGGCACCTTCGGCATCCTGGCGCAATCCACAGGCGGCATGGTGCCGGCTTCTTACCTCGCGGCATTGGTGGCGATGTTCTTCACCGCCATGAGTTACGGCCGTATGGCGCAGGCTTACCCGGTCGCGGGCTCGGCCTACAGCTATGTGCGCAAGGCCATCAGCCCGAAGCTCGGTTTCATCGCGGGCTGGGCGGTGCTGCTTGACTACCTGTTCCTGCCGATGGCGATCTGGTTGATCGGCGCTGCGTACCTGGGCTCGGCCTTTCCCTCGGTACCGCAGCCTGTCTGGGTGCTGGCCTTCATCGTTGTCACCAGCGTGATCAACATCGTGGGGCTGAAACTGGCCAACACCGTCAACGCCTTGCTGATGATCGTGCAGTTCCTCGTGCTGGCTGCGTTCGTCGTGCTGTGCATCCACTACATCGGGGGCGATGCCAGCACACCGTTGTGGACGCTGGCGCCGTTCTACAACGGTGACATGCAGATGCCGCTGATCATGAGTGGCGCCGCGATTGCCTGTTACTCGTTCCTGGGCTTCGACGCGGTCAGCACCCTGACGGAAGAAACCAAGGACCCGCGCAAGACCATTCCAAGGGCGATCATGATGATTACCTTGATCGGTGGGTTGATCTTCGTCGGCGTGTCTTACTTCGTACAGTTGGCGCATCCGTCGGCGCAGTTCGAGAACGTTGATTCTGCGGCTTACGAAATCGCCCGCAATATTGGCGGTGATCTGTTCGTGACGATCTTCCTGATCGGCCTGATCGTCGGCCAGTTCGCCTCGGGGCTGTCGGCTCAGGCCAGCGGTTCGCGTCTGCTGTATGCGATGGGGCGGGACGGTGTGTTGCCGAAGTCGTTTTTCGCGGGGTTGAGCGAGCGCTTCGGAACACCGGTCAACAGCATTCTGCTCTGCGCCGTGGTGGCGCTGCTGGCCCTGAAACTTGACGTGACCACATCGACGTCGTTCATCAACTTCGGTGCGTTCCTGGCGTTCAGCCTGGTCAACCTTTCAGTGATTTTCCATTACTGGATCGCCGGTGAGAAACGCGGTCTTCGCGAGGTGTTGCTGTTCCTGATCTGCCCGCTGATCGGCCTGTTGGCCGACGTGTGGCTGATGGTCAGCCTGGACAAGCTGGCGATCATGCTCGGCGTGAGCTGGCTGGTGTTGGGCTGTATTTACCTGGCCTGGCTCACCGGTGGTTTCCGCCGTCAGCCGCCTGAAATGGATTTCCAGGAAGCGGTGTGATTTCAAAAGGAGGCGCGCTGCAACGGCGCGCCCCTGCATTTCACATGACCCTCCCCTCGATCAGATGACGTGTTGAAAGCATCAGCCCCGCCCGTTACTGGCCGAAGACGCGCTCCTTGGTTTCTTGCGTGTGCTCGACCATCCTGTAGATGTCTTCCTGTCCTTCTTCGGTGCAGCGGCGAATGTCCTGGATCAGTTCTGCTTCCTTGGGCGACAGCGCGATGTAGCCCAGCTCGCATGCCCAGCGGTTGAAGGCTTCATGGCTGTCCACGGGAAGTGTTGCGTCCGCGGCTTCGTTCAAAGCGTCTATCAATGGCTCCAGCTTGTCCGCCAGTACATCACGGTCAATTTGAGCGTTGGCTTCCTGCACGAACCGCTCTAGAACATTCAGCGCGCTTCGAGCATCGATCAGACGCATGTGGCTGGGGATGCTCATTTCATATCGATCGATCATTGGCATTGCACAACTCCCTGGTGGTGATTTTTCATTCCGTTCCCGAAAAATTCGGGGTTGCTTTGAGCAGCGGCGCGAACCTTATAGACACTTTCGGCAGGATCAAAGGCCAAAGTTGTAACGGTTACAAAAAAGTGGGGTTGAACTTTTTCCAATTGTTACTGTATAACATATTACATGATCACTTACATCTGGAGAGCGTTATGAAAGCCGATATCCATCCCGACTACCGTCAGGTCCTGTTTCACGACACTGCAGCCGATGTCTTTTTCCTGATTGGATCGACTGTCGATACCGATCGCACGCAGAAGCACTCCGACGGGAACACCTATCCGTACGTAGCGCTCGACGTGTCCAGCGCTTCGCACCCGATGTACACCGGTCAGCAACGCAAGACCACGACTGAGGGGCGTATTGCGGGGTTCAACAAGCGGTTTGCTACGTTTGGGTCGGGTGCCAAGAAGGCTGAATGACTAAGGCAGGTCCCGCGCTTTGGGTGTCGTTTGTCGATGACCTGAAGCGCGGGATTTTTTTTGGCTGTGTGTTGGGATTTGGCGCTGGGTTTTCGGATTTATCCGTTTTATCGGGTGGCGCTGATGTATGGGTTCTGCCTGGGGGCGGAACAGTTCGGCCGTTAGGACAAACCATCAGCGTCACCTCAAATAGTGGAGATGCAGACCATACAAGCCGGCTTGCTGGCGAGGCGATGGGTCGGCAACGTCGACGGGGGGTGAACCAGCGTGTTCGTTTCCGCAGGTTTTATGTTCGGCCATCAACAGGTGTGCTAGGTCGACATTCCGTCATTCAGATGCCCCGGACACTGGACTATCGATGCAAATTGCTTTTAGCTCTGCGACCTGAAATCCAGGAGTTCCCCCTTTGAAAAAGTCAGTCGCCATCGTTTTCGGTGGGCAATCCTCCGAGCATGAAGTGTCGTTGCAATCGGCACGCAACGTGATCAATGCGATTGATCGCAACAACTACTACATCACCCTGATCGGCATCGACAAGCAAGGTCACTGGCTGCGGTTTGACGAGCGCGATTACCTGCAGAACGCGACCGATCCTGCGCACATCAAGCTCAGCGAATCCGGCCGGCTGTTGTCGCTGATGCCCGGTGCCCAAGGCCCTCAGTTCGTTGAAGTGGAAACGGGGCTGGAAGTGCCGCGCATTGATGTGGTCTTCCCGCTGATCCACGGCAGTTCTGGCGAAGACGGTTCGCTCCAGGGCCTGTTGCGGCTGCTCGATATTCCGTTCGTAGGCCCCGATGTGCTGGGTTCGGCGGTGTGCATGGACAAGGACGTGACCAAACGCTTGCTGCGCGACGCCGGCATTGCGGTGGCGCCGTTTGTGGTGCTGCACCGGGGCGAGTCGGTTGACTTTGTCAGCGTGTCGGCGCAACTGGGTCTGCCACTGTTCGTCAAACCTGCCAGTCAGGGCTCCTCCGTCGGCGTCAGCAAGGTCACGGACGAGGCCAGCTACACTGCCGCGTTGAAGCTGGCGTTCGATTACGACAACAAGGTCCTGATCGAACAGGGCATTGTCGGGCGTGAAGTGGAGTGCGCGGTGTTGGGCAACCACGCCCCGCAGGTCAGCGTGTGTGGCGAGGTGGTGGCCAACGATGAGTTCTACGCCTATGACACCAAGTACCTGAACGACGGTCAGGCGCGGATCGCAATTCCTGCCGAGCTCTCGGCAGACCTCAGCGAAGCCGTGCGGGAAGTCGCCTTGCAGGCGTATCGCGTATTGGGCTGTGCCGGGTTGTCGCGGGTGGATTTCTTCGTCACCGACGCGCGTGAAATCATCATCAACGAAGTCAACACCCTTCCTGGGTTCACCTCCATCAGCATGTACCCGAAACTCTGGCAGGCCAGCGGTTTGAGCTATCCCGAGCTGATTGATCGGTTGATCGTGCTGGCGCTGGAGCGCGCGGATGAACATCGCGCACTGAAAACCGAGGTGGTGCTGTGAAGGTCATTCGCATCGCCGCGGCGCTGCTGATTGGCGCCGACGGTCGAACCCTGCTGGTGCGAAAGCGCGGAACGCAGGCGTTCATGCAGCCGGGCGGCAAGATCGACGCGGGCGAGACGGCGGTGAATGCGCTGGCGCGTGAACTGCACGAAGAACTCGGTTTGCGGGTTGAGCCGGACCAGGCGCAGTTTCTGGGAGAGTTTTCAGCGCCAGCCGCCAATGAGCCGGGCTTTGAAGTGAACTGCCAGCTCTATCGACTGGACGTTGCGCACGACGTCACACCAGCAGCCGAGATTGAAGAGGTCGTCTGGGTCGATGCCGGTGATGTGAACCATCTGCACTTGGCGCCGTTGACGCGGGATTCGATCCTGCCGCTGTATCGAAGCCTGCAAAGCGCCTGAGTCCTGCAACGAACCCTGTAGGAGCGCGCTTGCCCGCGATTGCGATGTGTCAGTCACCGCCGTCATCACAGACACGCAGCTATTGCGGGCAAGCGAGTTCCTACACCAAGGTTCCCCATTCACCGCACTGCACTGACCCCGTCCAGCGTCGAGAACGACGTATCTTTCGCCGTCAGCAGAAAGTCTCGCATGTACGGCGCGTCCAGCATGTCGGCGCGAATGGCCGCGTACAGCGTCGCAAATAATCCTTTCTCACCCAGCCGCTTGGCTTTCACGTAGCCGCGTGAGCTGTATTCATGCAACGCCCAGTGCGGCATCCCACACACGCCACGGCCGCTGGCGACAAGCTGCATCATCATCACCGTCAGCTCCGAGGTGCGGACCTGCGCGGGCTCGACGTCGGCGGGCTCCAGAAAACGCGTGAAGATGTCCAGACGGTCACGCTCGACCGGGTAGGTGATCAACGTCTCAGTGGCCAGGTCTTCCGGGACGACAAAGGGCTTGCTCGCCAGCGGGTGCTGGTTGGCCACAGCGAGCATGGCCTCGTAGGTGAACAGCGGCACGTACGTAATGCCTACCAGATCCACCGGGTCCGAGGTCACCACCAGATCAAGATCGCCGCGAGCCAGCGCGGGCAGGGGCGCGAAGGCAAAACCCGAAGCCAGGTCAAGCTCCACTTCAGGCCAGGCATCCCGGAACTGATCGATGGTCGGCATCAGCCACTGGAAGCAGCTGTGGCACTCGATCGCCATGTGCAGACGCCCGGCCACGCCACCCGCCAGACGTGAGATGTCCCGCTCGGCACTGCGCAATTGCGGCAACACCGAGTCGGCCAGTTGCAGCAGCCGCAACCCCGCGCTGGTGAAGCGCACCGGCTTGGTCTTGCGCACGAAGAGCGGCATGCCCATGCGCTCCTCCAGTTCCTTGAACTGGTGGGACAGGGCGGATTGCGTCAGATGCAGACGATCCGCCGCATCGACCAGGCTGTCGGCCTCGCGCAACGCGTGCAGGGTTTTCAGGTGGCGTATCTCAAGCACCGTGGCGCTCCATGAATGAATTTTGTGATCAACACGAAAACAATGAGTTTGTCTCATGTAACAGCGAGTGTCGACAATGGCGCCATATTTTGAGTGGAGTAGTTGTCATGGCCCTGGCCCATAACCTTGGATTTCCGCGCATTGGCGCCGACCGCGAACTGAAGAAAGCACTGGAAGCCTACTGGAAAGGCGATCTTGATCAGGCGGCTCTGCAATCGGTAGGACGCGAGCTGCGCGCGGCTCACTGGCAACTACAGAAAGAGGCGGGAATCGACCTGCTGCCTGTAGGAGATTTCGCTTGGTATGACCAGGTACTGACGCACTCGCTGACCTTCGGCGTGATCCCCGAACGCTTCGCGGAGGTGAAAAATGAAAAGGGCCTGCCGACCCTCGACACGCTGTTCGCCATGGCCCGTGGCGCCTCCAGTCCCTGCTGTGGCGACAGTCACGGCACGGCGCAATACGCTCAGGAGCTGACCAAGTGGTTCGACACCAACTACCACTATCTGGTCCCGGAATTCACCCGGGATCAACGCTTCAGACTGAGCTGGGAGCAGCTGTTCGAAGAAGTCGACGAAGCCACTGCGCTGGGCCACCAGGTCAAGCCGGTGATCATCGGCCCGCTGACGTATCTGTGGCTGGGCAAGGCCAAAGGCGACAGCTTCGACAAGCTCGAACTGCTGGACCGCTTGCTGCCGATCTATGGCGAGATCCTCGGCCGTCTGGCCGGGCAAGGCGTGGAGTGGGTGCAGATCGATGAGCCGATCCTCAGCCTGGATCTGCCGCAGGACTGGAAAAACGCCTTTGAACGCGCCTACCACAGCCTGCAGTACTCGCCGCTGAAGAAGCTCATCGCAACCTATTTCGGCGGTCTGGAAGACAACCTCGGTCTGGCGGTCGCGCTGCCCGTGGCCGGTCTGCACGTCGATCTGGTGCGCGCGCCTGAGCAATTGCCGGCCTTGCTGGATCGTCTGCCGACTTACAAAGTGCTGTCGCTTGGTGTGGTGAACGGCCGCAACGTCTGGCGCTGCGATCTGGAGGCCGCGCGTGAGGTCTTGCTCGAAGCTCAGCTGCGCTTCGCCGATAACCTGTGGGTCGCCGGTTCCTGCTCGCTGTTGCACAGCCCGGTCGATCTGGAACGCGAAGACCAACTGGATGCCGAGTTGAAAAGCTGGTTGGCCTTTGCCAAGCAAAAATGCGCTGAAATTTCGATCCTCTGCACCGCCCTCAACGACCCTCAGGACGAGCGCGTCCAGACGGCGTTTGCCGAAAGCCGCGCCGTGCAACTGAGCCGCAAACAGTCGCCACGCATTCACAAACCTGAGGTGCAGGCACGTGTGGCCGCGATTACTGCCGCCGACAGCCAGCGTCAATCGGCATTTGCCGACCGCATCGAGGTGCAGCGTGCCCGCCTGAATCTACCGGCGTTTCCGACAACAACGATTGGCTCATTCCCACAGACTGCGTCGATCCGTCTGGCTCGTCAGTCGTGGAAGCAGGGCAAGCTGTCGGCCAATGATTACCACGACGCCATGCGCGCCGAGATTCGCCATGCCGTGGAAATCCAGGAGCGTTTGGGCTTAGACGTCCTGGTGCATGGCGAAGCGGAACGTAACGACATGGTGGAGTACTTCGCCGAGCAACTGGACGGGTATGCGTTCAGCCGCTTCGGCTGGGTTCAGAGCTATGGTTCCCGTTGTGTGAAACCGGCAGTGATTGTCGGCGACGTGAGCCGCCCGCAGGCGATGACCGTGGACTGGATCGAGTACGCGCAGAGCCTGACCGATAAGGTCATGAAGGGCATGCTGACCGGGCCCGTGACCATGCTGATGTGGTCGTTCCCGCGTGAAGACGTTTCACGCAAGGTGCAGGCGCAGCAATTGGCGCTGGCGATTCGTGACGAAGTGGTCGACCTGGAGAGTGCCGGCATCAAGGTCGTGCAGATCGACGAAGCGGCTTTCCGTGAGGGGTTGCCGTTGCGTCGCGCGCAATGGACCGAGTACCTGGACTGGGCGGTGGAAGCGTTCCGTCTGTGCGCCTCGGGTGTGCGAGACGAAACCCAGATTCACACCCACATGTGCTACAGCGAGTTCAATGAGGTGATCGCGTCTATCGCCGCCATGGATGCCGACGTGATCACCGTTGAAACCTCGCGCTCGAGCATGGAGTTGCTGGAGGCGTTCAAAGCGTTTGATTACCCGAATGACATCGGCCCAGGCGTTTACGACATCCACTCGCCACGGGTGCCGGACAAGGCGGAAATGGTCACACTGATGACCAAGGCGGTTCAGCGCATTCCCGCTGAGCGGTTGTGGGTGAACCCGGATTGCGGCCTGAAGACCCGCGCGTGGCCCGAAACCGAAGCCGCATTGGTGAACATGGTGGCGGCGGCCCGGCAGTTGAGGCGTGAGTTGGCCTGACACGCCGACACACTGACAGGCGCAAAAACTGGTGGGAGTGAGCGTGCTCGCGAAGACGTCATTGCAGCCCACACACCCTTGGCGGTTGGCTCAGCATTCGCGAGCAAGCTCGCTCCCACAGGTTCGTTGCAGGACGTCGACCCCCGTTTCAATCACCTTCGACAGAGGCACCGAAGCGGGCGTGGGCTGCTTTTCCTTGCCGCTTGCAACTTGCTACTTCCGGCTGCCTCACGACCGTTGAGCCCCCTTCATCAAAATGTCACGCAACTGTGGCAGCGCGCTTGGGAAAACTTCATCAGACTCGCGGCCTACTGGGGTTCTGCGTTTCGGTGTTTTTCATGCGGGTTTTATTTTTCCTGGCTGCGCTTTTGTGCAGCTTGCCGTCCTTTGCGGCTTCTCGATGCGATGTCAACGTTCCCACGCAAGTGGCCGAACTCGATGAGGTGCACCTGGCGTATCAGAGTATCGGTCGAGATTCGGACCCGGCATTGCTGCTGGTCATGGGGCTGGGTGGCCAGCTGATTCATTGGCCGGACGAGGTCGTGGTCGCGCTGTGTCAGCAAGGTTTCCGGGTCATTCGCTACGACAATCGCGATGTCGGTCTGTCGACGTGGGTTCAGGCACCGGCCACTGCGAACCTGACGTACGAAGTGCTGCGCTACAAGATTGGCCTGCCGGTTTCGGCGCCGTATTCACTGACCGACATGGCCCAAGATGCCATTGGGCTGATGGACACCCTGCACATTCAGCACTTCCATGTGCTGGGTGCGAGCATGGGCGGGATGATCGCTCAGCATCTGGCGGACATGGCGCCCAAGCGTGTGGAAAGCCTGACCCTGATCATGACCAGTTCCGGCGCACCGGGTTTGCCGATGCCAAGCCCTGCATTGCTGCAGCTGCTCGCCCGCCGTGGCGCACCTGATCGTCAGACAGCGCTGGAACAGCAGGCGGATTTGCTGGCGGCGCTGGGCAGTCCGGAGGTCAAAGACGATCGGCAAAAGCTGCTGCAGCAGGCGGCTATTTCCTACGATCGTGCGTTTAATCCGGAAGGTGTGAAGCGGCAGATTCTGGCGATACTCGCCGAACCCAGCCGCGTCGAATTGCTGAATCGCCTGCGCGTTCCGACGTTGGTGGTGCACGGCACCGCCGATCCGTTATTGCCGGTGATGCACGGCGTTCACGTCGCCGCGCATATTCAAGGCAGTCAGTTGAAGCTCATTCCGGGGCTGGCGCATCGCTTCCAGGAGGCCTTCAAAGCCCCGTTGCTGGCGGCCGTCTTGCCGTACCTGCGTGAGCATCGCGAGGACGCGTCGCACTTGGCGGCACTTTGAAGCCGGCCCATCGAGGGTGATTGGCAGACCGCGTTCGCTGCCCTCGTAACCTCGGACGTCTCCCACAGGGGCCGCGACGTTCGGCTGCTTCGGGTGTTTAAGGGATTCACTGTGTCTGAACGCGGTGCGCAGTTCGCTGCCCTCGTAACCTCGGACGTCTCCTATAGGGGCCGCGACGTTCGGCTGCTTCGGGTGTTTAAGGGATTCACTGTGTCTGAACGCGGTGCGCAGTTCGCTGCCCTCGTAACCTCGGACGTCTCCTACAGGGACCGTGACGTTCGGCAGCTTCGGGTTTTTTCAGGGATTTACTGTGTCTGAACGTGGTACGCCGTATGTGTAGGAGCGCGCTTGCCCGCGATTGAGGCATGTCCGGCGCCATCCCCCTCATTGATGCGGGGCTATCGTGGGCAAGCGCCTTTGGGTTTGTCCCTGAGCCTGATCGGCGTATCGTGACGTTTTTCCTCTTTTGCACGAGGCTGCCATGAGCACTCCGCTGAAAATCGATTTCATCTCTGACGTCTCCTGCCCGTGGTGCATCATCGGCTTGCGGGCGCTGGACCAGGCACTTGAGCACTTGGGTGACGAAGTTCAGGCGCAGATTCACTTTCAGCCGTTCGAACTCAACCCGAAGATGGTTCCAGAAGGGCAGGAAATCTTCGAGCACATCGCCGAGAAGTACGGCTCGACTCGCGAGCAGTACCAAGCCAATGCCGAGAACATCCGCGAGCGCGGGGCGGAACTGGGTTTCGTCTTCAAACAGGGCGAACGCCGGATCTACAACACCTTCGACGCGCATCGCCTGCTGCATTGGGCTGAGCTGGAAGGCAAGCAACAGGCTCTGAAAGAGGCGCTGTTCACGGCGTATTTCAGCCAGCATGCCGATGTGTCCAGCCATAAGGTGCTGGCGGATGTCGCGCAGAAAGTCGGCCTGGACCGTGTGCGGGCCGAGGCGGTACTGGCGTCAGACCAATACGCCGCTCAAGTGCGTGAGCTGGAAGAGCTCTGGGTCACGCGCGGTGTCAGTTCGGTGCCGACCATCGTCTTCAACGACCAATACGCCGTGACCGGTGGCCAGCCGGTAGACGTGTTTGTTGGCGCCATTCGTCAGATCATCAGCGAACAGTCGAGTGTCGTTAACGCCGACCAATGATGAGCTACGCTGACTGACGCGTCCGCGAGCAGGCGCGCTTTCACCGGGCTCCTCGTTGCCCGGGTGTGGGCGAACCTGCTCGCGACGCACTTCACTCGCACGCACTCATTTCCAATCTCGCTTAAAAAATCGCTTGCTCCCATCAACCACTTTCGGATATCAATTTGTACATGATTAGACAGGTTCGATTTGACAAGAAAAAACGCGTGGTCGATGAGCTCGCCCGACGCATAGAAACCGGCCAGATGGGTTCCGGTGAGCTGCTTCCGGGTGAAAACCTGCTGGCTCAGGAATTCAACGTCAGCCGCGGCACCTTGCGTGAGGCGCTGTCCGAACTCAAACGCCGCAACTACATCGCGACCCAGACGGGCGTGGGTTCGATCGTCACCTACGACGGGATTTCCCTGGATCAACGCGCGGGCTGGGCGCAGGCACTGGCTGACACCGGCGCCGGGGTCAGCACTGAAATCCTGCGGCTGGTTGCCGTGCAGCGTCCTGATCTTGAGGTCCGCTTTGGCACTGTGGATTTCATTGCGCTGGATCGCCGTCGTACAGCGGCGGACGGCAGTGTGGTGTCGCTGGAACGGGTACTGATCCCGGCCGTGGACGGCCTGGAAAACCTGCCGCGTGACGGCCTTATCGATGACTCGCTGACCGTGACCATGGCCGCTCATGGGTACGTCGGTGATCGCGGCGACCAGTGGATCGGCGCGGAGCCCTTGAGCAACGACGATGCCGCGCTGATGTTGCGCGAACCCGGCACAGTGTTTCTCAAGGCGACACGGACCACGTTCGACCGGCGACACCGTTTCATGGAGCACGTGGAAAGCCTTCTGGACCCCGTGCATTTTCGTCTTCACCTGGCTTTTGGATCGTCTACATGACCGCATTGATCGACATTCGCGACCGCGCGCTGGCCGCTTTCTATGGCCTGGCCCTTGGCGACGCGCTGGGTATGCCCACGCAGTCGTTGAGTCGCGAGCAGATCAAGCAACGCTTTGACTGCATTACCACGCTGACCGCTGCCGATGCCGATCAACCCATCGCCCCGAACATGGTGGCCGGGTCTATCACCGACGACACCGAGCAAGCGGTGCTGGTAGCGGAGCTGCTGATTGCCGGGAGCGGCCGCATCGAGCCGTCGGACCTGGCGCAGAGCCTGATCGACTGGGAAGTGGTCATGCAGGCGAAAGGCTCACAAGACTTGCTTGGCCCGTCCACCAAGCGCGCTATTGAAATGATTCTGGCAGGCCACAGCCCTGAAGAGTCTGGTCGGTTCGGCACCACCAACGGCGCCGCCATGCGCATCACGCCAGTCGGCATTGCTGCTGATGTGCAGGAAGAAGCGCAGTTCGTCGAGTCGGTGATGCAGGCCTGTCAGGTCACCCACAACACCACCCTCGGCATTTCCAGTGCCGCCGCCGTGGCGGCGGTGGTTTCGGCGGGCATCAACGGCGTCAGCCTCAGTGATGCACTGGACCTCGCCTTGCGCATTGCGCAACGCGCCGAACGCCATGGCCACTGGATTGCAGGCGGTCGCATTGCGGCGCGCATCGTCTGGGCGAAGAAGCTCTGCGCCGGCTGCAGCAATGAACAGCTGCCTGAATTGATTTACGACGTGATCGGCACGTCGGTGGCGTCACAGGAATCGGTGGTGGCCGCGTTCGCGCTGGCACATCAGGTCGCCTCGGGTCAGCTGTCGGCCTTCGACGCGCTGTGCATGGCGGCAAGCCTGGGCGGTGACACGGACACCATCGCCGCAATTCTTGGCGCGATGCTGGGTGCATGCCAGGGCATGAGCGCCTGGCCGGCCAAGCTGATCGAACAGATCAAGACCGTGAACGGGCTCGAACTTTACCCAGTGGTCGAGCATTTGCTGTCTCTGCGCGCGGTCTGACCGACGCCGTCAAGCTGAACTGAAAAGCGGAACCAAATAAGAGACACACCCATTGCCCTGATCACAGCGGCGATCGGAGCCTTCTGCTGTCCCGACCGGACACCGAAGGCGTCCTGCGACACGGATGTCACTTGCGTTGCGTACTGCCCACAACCAGAACAAATGGCAACAGGAGCATTTCCCATGACGACATCCAACGCCGCTCAAGGCGCAGGACAGCTTGAAACACGCGGCATCGAGCCGGTTCCGGAAAACGAATGCAACGGCCATCCGCTGCAGCTGTTCTGGGTCTGGTTCGCGGCCAACATCAGTATTCTCGGCTTGCCGCTGGGCGCAACGCTGGTGGCCTTTCGCGGCCTGTCGATCGGGCAGGCAATCATCGTGGCGATCCTCGGGGCCGCAGGTTCTTTTGCGGTGGTGGGGGTGATTTCCATCGCAGGCCGTCGCGGTCGCGCGCCGAGTCTGACCCTCTCGCGCGCCATCTTCGGGGTGCGCGGCAACATCGGTCCTACCATCGTTTCGCTGATGTCCCGTCTGGGCTGGGAAACCGTGAACACCACCACGGCGGCCTTCGTGCTGCTGTCGCTGTGTTCCATCCTGTTCGGCACGGCGGTCGAGGCAAAAAACTCCCCCGGCCTGACGCTGCTGTTCATCGCGATTTTCGTGCTGATGACCCTGACCGTGTCGGGTCTAGGGCACGCCACGCTGCTGGTCATCCAGAAATGGGCCACCTACATTTTTGGTGCGCTGAACGTGATCGTCGGCGGCTTCCTGATCGCGCACATTGACTGGGCGGCGGTGTTCAACGCCACGCCAGCGCCGCTGAGCGCGATGATCATCGGCGTCGGCACCATGGCTGCGGGCACCGGTATCGGTTGGGCCAACGCGGGGGCTGACATGTCCCGTTATCAGCACGGCAGCGTCAAGGCCACTCGCCTGGTCGCCTCGGCGGCGTTCGGCGCGGGCATCCCGCTGGTATTGCTGATCACCCTCGGCGGTCTGCTGTCGGTCGGCAACGATCACCTGGCCTCGGCGACCGACCCGATCATCGCGATCCGCGAACTGCTGCCGACGTGGATGGCCGTTCCTTACCTGATCACTGCATTCGGTGGCCTGCTGCTGTCGAACAACCTGTCGGTGTACTCGGCGGGCCTGACGACGCTGACCCTGGGTCTGAAGATCAAGCGCGTTCACGCGGTGTTCGTCGATATCGTGGCGATCTTCGCCGGTTCGATCTACTTCATGTTGATCGCCGATAGCTTTTACGGTCCGTTCATCACCTTCATCTCGATGCTGGCGGTGCCGATCACGGCGTGGGTCGGGATCTTCGTGGTCGACCTGATTCATCGTCATTACTATTCGGCCAAGGATCTGATGGACGTGTCGCCACGCAGCGCCTACTGGTATCGCGGCGGTGTCGAATGGCGTGCGCTGGGTGCCTGGGCATTGGCAATCGTGCTGGGCTTCAGCTTCACCACCGTCGCGACCACGCCGGAAAACGTGCTGTTCAAGGGCTTCCTGTCTGATTCCTGGTTCGGCCATAACGGTCTGGGCTGGATCGTGACGTTCGTGGTTGCCGGCGGCCTGTACGCGTTGCTCGGCGGTTCCCGCGACCGTCGCATCGTCACCAAAGAGGCTGCTCATGCCCGCTAGATTGCTGTACACCGGCCAGGTCGTGGTGGACCTGGTCATGGCGCTCGATGCGCTTCCGCGTTCGGGGGGCGATGTGCTCGCCCGGTCCGCCTCGTTCGAGACCGGCGGTGGTTTCAATGTGATGGCCGCTGCCTGTCGTAACGGCTTGCAGACGGTCTATCTTGGTCGTCACGGCAACGGTCGCTTCGGCGACCTGGCACGTCAGGCAATGACCGCCGAAGGCATTGAAATCGCCACGCCGGGTTCGGACGATCAGGACACCGGCTTGTCGGTGGCACTCATCGAACCGTCGGCCGAGCGATCCTTCATTTCCTACGTCGGCGCGGAGGGCGGCTTGTCCCGCGACGACCTGCACAGTGTCACGGTGCAACCCGACGACTATGTGTTCGTGAGCGGTTACAGCCTGCTGCACAAGCACAAAGTGTCGACCTTGTTGAGCTGGCTGGCTGAATTGCCGAAGGGCGCAGGCGTGGTGTTCGACCCGGGACCGTTGGTGAATTCACCGGACAGCGCCGAGATGCAGGCTGTGCTGCCGATGATCACGCTGTGGACCAGCAATTGCGAGGAGGCGTTGCGGTTCACCGGCTGCGAGATGATTGCCGACGCGCTGGAGCAATTGGCGAAGTGGTTGAATGAGGATGCATTGATCGTGGTGCGCGACGGCCCGCAAGGTTGCTGGTTACGTCAGGGACGCAACACGCAACACGTGGGCGGTTTTCCGGTCACGGCCATCGACACCAATGGCGCGGGCGATGCCCATGCCGGTGTATTGCTGGCCGGGTTGGCGGCGGGGCTCTCTGCGGAACAGGCCGCTGTGCGCGCCAACGCGGCGGCGGCGATTGCCGTCACCCGCTGGGGTCCGGCGACCGCGCCGAAGGCTGATGAGGTGGATGTGTTGATCAAGGCCTGCATGGTCTAAATCTGTGGGAGCGAATTCATTCGCGATGAGACCGGTACATTCGATTCATCGGGATCGGATGTGTCACCGCATCGCGAATGAATTCGCTCCCACAGATTCAGTGTCTGGCCGAACAATGTGTCAGGCCCGCCTGGATCGCCAAGTACCGTCACCGCACAATCTTGTCGACATGAATCTCCAGTTTCTTGAGCCGGTACCACAGGCTGCGCTCGGAGATGCCGATCAGTTGTGCCGCCGCCGCCTGAACGCCGTGGGTCTCTTGCAGCGCCGCTAGAATGTAGGCTTTTTCGACTTCTGCCAGGGCGGCATCGAGGTCTTTGGGAATGCCCGGCCCGTCGCTGAGAATGCTTGCGCTAGAGCCCTCCAGCGGCCTTGAGCCGAACAGGTAGGCCGGTAGATCGGACTCTTCGATGGTGCTGCCGGACGCGACGATGGTCGCTCGCTCGACGCAGTTTTGCAGCTCGCGAATGTTTCCCGGCCAGCTGTAGTTCGTCATGGCGAGCAAGGCCTGCGGGCTGAAACCGTTGATGCGTTTGCCGGCTGTGGCGCCGAGCGTCAGCGCAAAGTGCCGCGCCAGCGCTGGAATGTCTTCCACCCGTTCGCGCAAGGCGGGCAGCGGTATGGGGAACACATTCAATCGGTAGTACAGGTCTTCGCGAAACTCCTTGCGCGCCACGGCATCGAGAAGGTTTTTGTTGGTGGCCGCGATCACGCGGACGTCCACCTTGCGCTCGCGGGTATCACCCACCGGCTCGATCACGCGCTCCTGCAACGCCCGCAGAATTTTCGCCTGCAACGCCAACGGCATGTCGCCCACTTCATCGAGAAACAAGGTGCCCTTGTCGGCCTGTTGAAAGCGACCCACGCGATCGGAAACGGCACCCGTAAACGCGCCTTTCTTGTGGCCGAACATCTCGCTTTCCAGCAAACCCTCCGGAATCGCCGCGCAGTTCACCGCGACAAACGGCTTTTCGGCCCGATTGCCGTGTTGATGAATGGCGCGCGCGACCATTTCCTTGCCCGTGCCACTTTCGCCGGTGAGCAGGATGGTCGCGCTGCTTTCACGCACCGACTCCACCGCCTGCAAGACCCGCCGAAACGCCGGGCTGTCGCCGACCAGGCTTTCGATCTGTTGATGCTCGTTCAGCTCTGCGCGCAGTCGCTGGTTGTCGCGCAGGATGTCGCGAAACTGCAGCGCCTTGTGCACGGTCATGTCCAGCTCGTCGATATCGAACGGTTTGCTGATGTAATCGTAAGCGCCGTTTCGCATCGACTGCACCGCATTCTTGACCGTGCTGTAGGCGGTCATCACGATCACGGGCAATTGCGGAAAGCGCTGTTTGATTTCACTCAGCAACTGCGGACCGTCCATGCCCGGCATGCGCCAGTCGCTGATCACCAGATCGATGTCCTCGCGTTCGAGCACGGCAAGTGCGTGCAGACCATTGCCGGCGGTGAACACATGAATGTCATTCTGACCCAAGGCCGAGGCCAGCAGGTCGCAGAGCTTGGGCTCGTCGTCGACCACCAGCACATTGTGGCTCATGCCTGTTCTCCTTCATCGGCGGGCAGGTACAGATTGAACGTCGCACCGGCACCGGATTCGCTCACACATTCCACCCGGCCGTCATGGTTTTCCATGATCGAAAACACCTTGGCCAGGCCCAGCCCTGTGCCGGAGGCTTTGGTGGTGACGAAGGGGTTGAAGATGCGTTCAATGATCTCCGGCTCGATACCCTGACCCGTGTCACTGACGCTGATCATCGTGACAGCGCGTCCTTTGTCAGCCTGCCCGCGAGAGATGGAGAGTGTCAATCGGCCTCCTGAGGGCATGGCATCGATGGCGTTGAGGATCAGGTTGAGACAGGCCTGGGTCAGTTGTCTGGCATCGGCGTACACCGTGGCGCCCGGCGCGCGCTCATCGATGACGGCCTCGACGTGATGGGTCTCCAGTTCCGGCGCGCAGAACCCCAGCACGTCCTCAAGCAACTGCCGGGCTGGCTGGATTGAGCGAATGGGCGCGCTGGGTTTGGCGAAGTCGAGAAATTCAGTGATCAGGTCATTGATGCGGGTCACTTCAGAAATGACGTATTCCAGATGACGCATGTCGGCTGCCGGCAGACTGGCTCGACGGTGCAGCAATTGCGTGGCCGTCTTGATGATGCCCAGCGGGTTGCGGATCTCGTGCGCCAGCCCCATCGCCACTTCGCCCAGCGTGTGCAACCGGTCGCGCCGGCGCAGCTGAGCTTCCAGATGCTGAAGTTCGCGCAAGCGTTCGGTCATGTGGTTGAAGGTCACGCTCAGCTCGGCCAGTTCATCGCCGCCGATGACCTCGACCTGGCGATGGTAATCACCGGCGGTCACCGCACGTACGCCTTCGCGCAGGCCTCGCAGCGGGCGGGTCAGGTGTTGAGATATCAACCAGCCGACGCCCAGCGACAACGCGGAACCGACCAGCAGAATCGCCAGAAACAGGTTGGTCTGGTTGACCAGGCCCACCAGGGTCGAATGACGCAGCAGGCCGCTGAATATCACCCCTTGCAGCTCACCGTTGTCGTTCACAATCGGCGAGTACAGGCCGCTGTAACGCGACGTCGACTGTTCGCTGGGCTGCCGCGTCTCGCGCAGAATGTTCTCGATGCGTGCGGGCACTTCGGTCGGATGGTCTTCGAAGCGCTGGGTGGAAAATACTTCGCCGAAGCCGCTGGGGTTGCGCAGGTACAGCCGCAGGTCAAGCGAGTGCACATCGGCCACGCTGGTCAGGAAACTGCTGTCCAGGTAAGTGGCGATCACCAGCACATAGTCGACGCCGCCCTGGAGGGTATGAAACGTGGAGACAACGGTGCCCACGGGATTGCCGCCTTCGTGGATGGTCTGCAGGACGGCTTTGGGCGCCAGGCTGATCTGGCTGACGATGTCGTCGGCAGCGGTGGAGAAGACGACCTTGTGATCATCGCTGCGGATCAGCGCCACCACGTCGATGCCCATGGCGTCGGCGATGTCGGTAATCAACTTGTCGCGTTTGTTGCCCGAGTCGGCGTTGGGGCGTGCATAACGCTCGAACAACTGCGCGACACGGGCGTTGTTGTGCATGATTTCGGTGGTTTCATCAATCACGATCTTGGTCGACTCCTGCAACCAGATGCGCACGTTGCTCTCGAAGATCTGCGACAGGGTGGAGGCGGCCAGCTCGGCGGCGATCATGGTCGGGATGACGCTGACCAGCCAGAACGCCAGCACCAGTTTGCGCTGCACGCTCCAGCGCGAAAGAGAAAAAAACGCCCGCACCGCCTGCTTTGGGGTATCAGTCATTGATGTTCGCTTATGGCCGCGGCCATCGCGGGGTCGGATCGGTCCGGTCGGACGAACAGTTTGACCAGTTTGAGCACGGTGTTCAGCGTCCGGTTGCGGTGGCGGAAGAAAAGCAGGTTGTTTTCGAAGCGACAGCCGAAGCGCAGCTTGTTGGCATAGCCTGCCTGACCCGCTTCGTACACCGCGATACCGTGGTGGATGCAGTATTCGACATTGGCCAGCCAACTGCGTGCATAGAGGTTGTGCTCACGGGTGCGTTCCAGATCGTGGGCGAAGATTTTATCGATCATGCGTTGATCATCCAGCAGCATCAGGTTGAACGCCACCAGCCTGTCATCGATCCAGTACAGCACGCACACCGCCCGCTCGCCGAGCTGTTCCAGAATGCGCGTGAAGTAAGCGGGGCCGAGCCGTTCGAATTGTAGATGACTGCGCGCCAGTGTCGATTCGTACAGCCGCATGATGTCCGGGAGCAGGTCATCGATGTGTCGGCGCCATTCGATACGCGGTCCCGGACCACGCAGCGTGCGTCGCAGATCCTTTCGGGTAGACCTGCCCAATGAACCCAGATACGCATCGAGAGACCCGTACGACACAGGCAACAAGGCGCTGGGCATTCCCGGCATGACTTGCAGCCCCGCACCGCGACAGGTCTCGGTCCACAGACGGTCGTCGCGGGGCGCATCTTTCACGGCCAGCAGACCGATGCCCAGGCCGTCGGCATCACGCCGGGCCAATTGCAGCAAGCGTGTGAGCACGTCCTGGCGTTTGCCCTCGGGCACGTGGCGGGCGATCCCTGCGCTGCATCGTTCGGCGACGGGCGAGCCCAGGGCGTACAACGGCAAATCGAGCACGCCGGGCCACAGCCGGCTGAGCGTATCGGTGATGCGTTTTCCGATACCCTGCATCGTGGTGTTCAAGCGGTAGCAGGTGATGAAAGCGGGAACGACCGCCATCAAGGTCGGGCCTTCAAAGACCGCCAGGTAGCGCCAGGTGAAACGTTCGATGCCCGCTTGCTCGACGGCGAGATAAAAATTCCAGTCCTCGAGCAGACCGGGAAAGCAGCCGTTCCATTCGTCACGATCAATGGAGCGGATGCTGGAAAAGGCGTGCGCAGTGATCATGATTCAGGCCAGTTGGGGAGAGTCGTCATGATGGGTCAGGCTGTTCTCAGGTTGACGGTCGCTTGATGCGTCGCCCATCCCCAGGCTTGCCCGCACACGGGTTTCAATGAATGAAGCGCTCAGGGCAATGACCTGACGGTATTCCAGATCGACCGTGATCATGTGATAGCAGTTGTCCAGCAAGACCTTGACCACCGGCGCTCCCAGACGCCGTTCGACGTAATCGGCGTTCCAGCGGCTGGTGATGTCATCTTCAAGTGAGTGCAGCACCAGCGCAGGTGTCGTCACCTGCGGCATGCCACGTTTGACGACGGCGATCAGGCGGTGTAACTCGCGCACGCTGATGCCCGACATGGTCAGCAGCCCGGCGTTGGTACTTTCGCCGTCTTTCATCTGCTTTTCGACGATCGCCCGCAGGCGTGGGTTCTTGATGCCATAGGGCGGCTTTTCGTTGAAGCGACAAACGTGTACGCCAAACGGCACCATCATGTAGAGGTGCGTGAACTTGGCCACGAACGGCATGTTCCAGCCGTCGTAGCGCAAGGTCGTCGAGTACAGCAAAAGCCCGGCAATTTCCCCCGGGTGTTGTGCGGCCATGTGCATCGACATGACCGCCCCCATCGACAGCCCGCCAACGAACACCTGACTGTGTCGCTGGCGAATCCCGACAAAGGTGCGACGGGCACTTTCGTACCAGTCGCTCCAGCGGGTGCGCTGCAGGTCGTCGTTGTCGCCACAGTGGCCGGCCAGCGTCGGCACGTACACCGTGCAGCCTCTGTCTGCCAGGCCTTGGGCAACCCGACGCAGTTCCGTCGGGGTGCCCGTCAGGCCGTGGATCAACAACACACCCACTGCGCCATCGCCCAGGATGAAACCGGCGTCGCCTTCGCCCATGTCGATCGCGGTTTGCGACGGCGCCGTGTTCATCGTTTCATGGCCCGGTGCAGCAGGCGGTCGAGCAGGGCGATACCCAGATCGATCTCGGGATAACTGATCTCCAGCGAGGGGGCCAGCGTGATCACGTTCTTGTAGTAACCGCCGACATCGAGCACCAGGCCCAGGCGTCTGCCATCGATCTCGATGTCGCCCTTCATGCCTTCCTCGACCATGAAGTCCAGCGTCGCCTTGTCTGGGGTGAAGCCGTCCGGCCCGCAGATTTCAGCGCGCAGGGCCAAACCCAGACCGTCGACGTCGCCGATGATCGGGTAACGCTTCTGCAAGTCGCGCAGCCCTTCAAGGAAATACTTGCCCTTGTTCATGACCATCGCGCCGTAGTCGATTTCCGAGGTCATCTTGAACATTTCCAGGCCCACCGCCGTGCCCAATGGATTGGAGGCGAAAGTGGAGTGGGTGGAGCCTGGTGGGAAGATTTTCGGGTTGATCAACTCTTCTCGGGCCCAGATCCCGCCCAATGGGTTAAGCCCGTTGGTGAGGGCCTTGCCGAACACGATCACGTCCGGTTTGACGTCGAAATGCTCGATCGACCACAGCTTGCCGGTGCGATAGAAACCCATCTGGATCTCATCGACCACCATCAGGATGCCGTGCTGGTCGAGGACATGCTTGAGCTCGGAATAGAAATTCATGGGCGGAATCACGTAACCGCCGGTGCCTTGAATCGGCTCGACGTAGAACGCTGCGTATTCGCTCTGGCCGACTTTCGGGTCCCAGACACCGTTGTATTCGGTTTCGAACAGGCGGGCGAATTGCTGAACGCAGTGGCTGCCGTATTCCTCTTTGGTCATGCTTTTGGGGCCGCGGAAGTGGTACGGGAACGGGATGAACTGCGCGCGCTCGCCGAAATGACCGTAACGACGACGATAGCGGTAGCTGGAGGTGATCGAGGAGGCGCCCAGCGTACGCCCGTGATAGCCGCCTTCGAAGGCGAACATCAGGCTCTTTCCGTTGCTCGCGTTGCGCACCACTTTCAGCGAGTCCTCGATGGACTGCGAGCCGCCGACGTTGAAATGCACGCGACCGTCCAGACCGAATTTCTTCTTGGCGTCCACCGCGATGTGTTCCGACAGCTCGATCTTGCCTTTGTGCAAGTACTGGCTGGCGATCTGCGGCAACGTGTCGATCTGTTGCTTGAGCGCGTTATTCAAACGCGGATTGGCGTAGCCGAAGTTGACCGCCGAATACCACATTTGCAGGTCAAGGTAAGCCTGATCGCTGGTGTCGTAGACGTAGGAGCCTTCGCAGCGGCTGAAGATACGTGGCGGGTCGATGTAATGGACGGTGTCGCCATACGAGCAGTATCGGGCTTCTTTCTCCAGGAGGACCTGGTCTTCGGGGGTTGCGATGCGGATATCAGACATGGTGAAAGAGTTCCTGCTGTTCAAGAGGGAGGCGTACGGTGGGCGATGGCAGGCTGTGAGGCAGCAAGGCCAGCAGCGCGGGTAATTCGGCGAAGGAGTCGAAGCGGGCGAAGGGGATGCCGTTGCGCTCGCAATGCTCGGCAAGGCGTCCTTTGGCGAACACGAAGTCAGCCGTTTCGGCCACGCACATGTCGGACTTGCCGTCACCGATCACCAGCACGCGCTTGTTGTCAGGCGTGGATCGGCACTTGCAGTTGCCGGAGGCCGCGCGGCAGGCATCGCTGGCGTGAGGGAACACGATGCGCCAGCGATCCCGGTCAACCTGACGCAGGCCGTTGGCAATGATCGGGAGAAGGGGAAGCCTGTGCCGGGAAAGAATCCGCGCGATGCCTTGCTCCAGCCCGTCGCTGACGATAGCCATCGTCGCACCCAGCCCAAGCGCTTGCTCGACGAACGCCGGAAAGTGGGGGTCGATCTCGACGCTGTCGAAATAGTCCAGCAGTTGCGCCGGGTACGCCTTGACCAGCGACAGCTGAAGGCTGAGGCACTCGCGCGAACCGATCCGGCCACTGATCCACGCGTCTTCGATATCTGCCCAGCTTGGGTCGGCGAAGCGCTCCAGAATGTTGTCGATGACGTCGGTCGGGGTGATCGTCCCGTCGAAGTCGCACACGATATGCCATTGCATCATCTGTGGTTGCCTGTCTTGTCCTAGGAATGAGCCGGGCGAGCGGGGCGCCGGGGTCTCGTGACAGGGCAGGAGCAGGGACTGTGCCAAGGCGCTGGAAGCCAGATTGCGATGGGCTTTGATACGAGATCGGGGGCATCAGAGACTCGCGAAGCTACAATTTTTGTAGCTCGCTACAAACAAGATCAGTGCTTGCGCTGGCGGTCAGGTCTGGGGATTGATGCGCGCATGTTCGCCGCCCCGAGATCGCTGCCATGACCGTCCTGCCGTCTTCTTTCAAGCGCAACCTGTGCGTCGCCGGGCTGCTCTGCGCCGCCTGGTTCAGCCCTTTGTGTCACGCGGATTCCCTGACCGGCGATGTCGGCGCCGGGGTTGCCTACCAGCCGCATGACCCGACCGGGAGCCGCTATGAAACCCGGCCCGTGCCCTATCTCGATCTGTCATGGGGGCGGGTCAACCTGAGCTCGGACGAGGGGTTGTCCTGGGATGCGATCAAAGCCAACGGCTGGAGCGCCGGGCCCTTCGTCAATTACGTTCAGGGCCGCACGGCCAATGGCGCGCTGCATGGCCTGCATGACGTGTCGGACATGGGCGAGGTTGGCGGTTTCGTCGAATACAGCCCCTCGGACGTCTGGCGTGTGTTCGCCGAGGTGGGCCGCACGTTCGGCGGCAGCAATGGCCAGGGCGGCGTGTTGGGGCGGGTCGGAGGTGAACTGGACTACCCGCTGGGCAGAGGCATCTTCGGCGGCACGACCCTGGCTGCGCATTACGCCAATGCCGAACAGGCACAGACCTTTTACGGCGTGAGCGGCCCCGAATCACAGGCTTCCGGCATACGCGCCTACAACGCGAGCGGCGGCTTCCAGAACCTGACCCTCACCCAGAGCGTGGCCTTCCCGTTGGCACCGAACTGGTCGCTGATCACCAGCGCCAGCTGGATTCACCTGGTCGGGTCAGCAGCCGACAGCAGCATCGTTCGTCAGCAAGGCCGCGTGAATCAAGGCGAACTGGACGTCGCGGTGGCTTACCATTTCAAGTGATCCCCGGATTGGTCTGGCCCTTGCAATGACCTGAAGAACACGTCTCTGTTTCGAGGAAGTTCTTCATGGCTCGTCCCGTTTATCGCTGGCTCGCGTACTCACTCTGGGACGTCGTCCCGATTACCATGGCGCTGGCGCATTTCGCATTCGTGCTCTGGCTGGTCACGGCGTTTCACAGTTTGTCGTGGTGGGCGATCGTGCCCTTGGCGCTGCTGTATGCCGTGAGCCTGTCGTGGAGCATCAACAGCATCTCCCATAACCAGATTCACAACCCCTATTTCACTCACAAAGGCATGAACCGGGCGTTCGATCTGCTGCTGTCGGTGACCATCGGCTTCTCGCAAACCATGTACCGCGACATCCACAACCGCCACCATCGCGGCAACTCCGACCGGCCCAATGAAAAGGGCGAAACGGTCGACCCGCTGTCGATTTATCGCTATGGCCGTAATGGCGAGCCTGAAGCCCTGTGGCGCTACGTGTTCCTCAGCGCTTTTCGTGACGAGCCCAAGAGCTACTACGAAGAAATGAAGCGCAAACACCCTGACGATGCGCGTTGGGCGAAGGTGGAAATCTACGTGACGATGGCAGCCTACATCGCGCTGGCGTTCTACGACTGGCACGCGGTCCTGCTGCTGGTGCCGTTCTGGTATTTGGGGCAATCGCTGTCATCGTTGAACGGCTATTACGAACATCTTGGCGGCAACCCCGACCTGCCCATTGCCTGGGGCGTCAGCTCCTATAGCAAGCTCTACAACCTAATCTGGATGAACAACGGCTACCACGCCGAACATCACTATCGGCCCAAGATGCACTGGACCAAGGTCAAGGCGTTCCACAAGGAGATCAAGGAGCAGCAACGCATGATGGGGGTAAAGGAGATTCCCGTGTCGCACGGGTTGGGTTTTTTGCTGAATCATTCGAGGTCTTGAACGTGTCCTCATGTTTCCGGTTTTAGCCCAAACCTGTAGGAGCGTGGCTTGTCCCGCGATCGGCGGGGAACCCGTCGCAAATCCGGCAAATGCTGTATGTCAGATTCAACGCGGTTGAGTGGCTCTACTGGCGGTTCCCGCCAGATCGCGGGACAAGCCACGCTCCTACAGGGTTCAGCGTCAACCGGGATGTGCGGCGGACACCAGAGTGGTAGGAGCGGCTCCCGGATTTCGCGTTGAAACCCTGAGCTGCCGTTTCATGCTTCCCCCTCCGCCAGCAACCCTATCCCGCCAATGATCACCCACACCCCCAACCAGTGCAGGGCGCTGATGTGTTCGCCCAGGCCGAGCCATGAGCCCAGCAGCACCACCACAAACACCAGCGAACTCAATGGAAACGCCAGCGACAGGCTGCTACGCCGCAGGATCAACATCCAGCTCAGGAACGAGCCGATGTAACAGCCCACCGCCGTCAGCACCGCGATATTGCTCAGCGCCGCGAGAAGCCACTCGACGCCGAACGGCACGGTCGCCAACCCGTCGCCGCCGACCTTCAGCGCTAGCTGTGCGGCGCTCTCGGTACCGATCAGCAAGGTCCACAGGCCGATGGTCGCGGCACGGCTTTCCAGCCAGCGCCACGCCGGTTTTGTGCTCAACGTCTGATCACTCATGTTCCGACTCCTTTGCGACAACCGTCGCCTGATCCAGCCCCGCCTTGCGCACGAGCCAGCCCAGCGCGCGAGTCACCAGCGCGTTGCGATGATGGAAGTAATGGTCGTTTGCCAGCAGACCACAGCCCAATCGCAGCTTTTCAGCGTACGCGGCCTGACTGGCTTCGAAGGCCGGAATGCCGGCGGTAATGCATCGGTCTACATGGGCCAGCCATGTGCGGTGGTACAGATTGTGTTCACGCGCAGCCGACCCGTCGGAGGCGAAGACCTTGTCGATTTGCCGTGTTCCGTTGCCCAGCAGCAGGTTGAAGCCGATCAGGGTTTTCCCCGACCAGAACAGGTAACACGTGGCGCGCTCGCCGAGTTTGGCCAGCACGGCCTTGAAGTACCCTGCGGTCAGCGGCTCGATCTCTTCACCACTGCGCGCCACCGTGTCGGCGTACAGTTCAAGCATGCGTTCAATGACGTCATCGACCTGGTGGTGACGCGCTTCGATACGCAAATCGGACGGGGTATTGAGCTTGCGCCTGAGCCCCTTGCGCGTGGCGCGGCCAAGACGGGCGAGATACCCGGCCAGATCTGGATAAGGCAGCGGCAGTCGTGTGCGAGGCATACCGCTGATGCGGTTGAACCTCAGGTGCTCCAGCGCACTGCGCACGCTCGTCTGTTCTTCGGCGACGTCCTTGAACAGGTAAAGCCAGGCACCTTCCAGACGGCATTGGCGGTGTAACTGGGCGACCAGCGCATTGATCAACTCGGGGGTGCGCGGCAGCCAGTCTGGCGCGCAGGCGATGGAGCACGCCTCGGTGACAGGGGAGCCGATCGCCAGCATCGGTGCTGAATACCTTCCGAACAGACGGCGGGGCAGGCCCTCAAGCACCTGATTGAGCTTGAACCTCTGGCAATAGGCCGGTGCGACGGCAATCAGACGCTGGCCGTGGCGAACCATGAAATAACGAGGTTCAATACCTAGTAGTTCGGCTTCCTCAATGGCGGCGTAATAGTCATAGCCTTCCAGCTCATCGCTTTGCAGTTGAGCCCAGTCAGTGCGACTGATGCGATGGATGCTGTGACTGACCTCGACGTTCAGCACGGGGGCGTCGGTCAGGCTGGCCGGGGACAGGTGCGCGGTAACCGCTTGCAGTTGTGTCATGAAATCCTCACGCGCCCGTGGCGCAAACCAGCATGACGCCGGTGGTGATGACCAGGGTGCCGAGCCAGCGACGGCGGCTGACGGTTTCCCCCAGCACCAGCCTTCCGCCCAGCACCACCCCGACATAGCTCAGGCTGGCGGCGGGAAAGACCAGGCTCAGCGGTGCCAGCGACAGTACGAACAACCAGGTGATGAACTCGATCACGTAGGCGCTCACTCCGAACCACAACAACGGCGCGCCGGCGATCTGCCGCCAGAAACGACCCAGCCGAAACCCGCCCTCGTGTTCAGGAAGCTGGTCCAGGCCGAGCTTGAAGGCCAGTTGTCCAATCACATCGAGCAGAATCGACAGCGCTGTCAGCAGTACAACAGTCGGCGTCATGGAAACAGCTCCTCGAACAACGCGATCAGCGCAGCATTGGTCCGCGCATTACGCTGCAGATCGTGTTCGCTCCATCGCTCGGCCGGTGGTTGATCGGACCTGGCTTCCCAGCGTTTAAACGGGTTGCTGAAGGCAGGGGGGGCGAACTCGCCGCATACATCGATGCCCAGCACACGCTTGCCGGTCGCCAGCGCGCGCACGGCGGAGAGCAAATGATGCAGGCGCATACCGCCCTGATCCCAATTAGTGGCGGCGTCTTCGTCCGCAAGCACGTCTTTGTCGATGGTGATCCACACCGCTTGGGTGGGTAGGCTCGCCAGCAGTTGTTCAAGGAAAATCGGCCAGTCGACCTCGGCCAGGTTATGCCAGTGCAGGTGACCCTCCGCCTGTTGATGGCCTGGCCCGTCGCCCACATGGCCCCAGACCCTGGAAGGTGGATGGCGCCAGGGAAACAGCTGCAGGGTGCCGCGCTTCAATGCGCTGAGGTTTCCGCCCTTCAATTGCGGCGTTTGCAGATCGTCGCTGCAGGGCCCCAGCGTGACGATGCGCCGGACGTTCGGCAGCTTCAGCGCGCGGTTGACCCATGAGCCGCAATGCCGCTTCGGCGCGAAATGCACCCAGTCGGGGTGATTGTCGAAATGGATCAGGCTCACCGGTTCTTCAAGATCGGCGAGCAACGCAGGGGTAAGGTGGTGGTAGTCGCCGGAGCCGACGAAAAAGATTTCCGGACGGTCAGCCAGCGGCCTGGCGCGTTGGTCCAAGTGTCTGGCAAACCGTTTGTAATTGCGTTCCGTGGACCAGAGTCGCAGTGAAGGCCCCAGTTCAAGAAGGTCCAGACGCATTGCGCGGCCGTCTTGCAGACGCTCCTTGATCGGGGCCTGCTGCGTCAAGCTGTGATCGAGATCGAGAATGTTCAACGTTGTGTTCACTCGTGAAAGGCCGCTCCAGACACCGGGTTCATGGGCATGAACGCTGGCCGGGCGGGGCTTTCAGGAGGATTGCAAAGGGTGGGCCAAAGGTCTGAACGCGGCCTGAACGAAGCGACGTGCAGGTGGTATCCAGGCGTGACTCACGCAAAACGCACCTGCAGAGGTCTGCGTTCAACCCAACCCGTACTTCTTCACCTTATCGAACAACGTGGTCTTGGCCATCCCCAATTCCTGGCTCGCCTGACTGAGATTGCCGCCGCTGCGCTGCAAAGCTTCAGTGAGCAGGTTCTTCTCGAAGGCTTCGACGGCCTCGGAAAAGCCAAGGCTCTGGCTGGCCGCCGTCAGCCCTGACTTCTTAAAGGCTGGAAGGCCCAGCGCGTAACGCTCGGCGACATTGCGCAGTTCGCGGACGTTGCCGGGCCAGTCGTGGCTCATCAGTGCAGACATCGTCTGCGGGTCGAGCTGTGGCGGTTCACGGTCGAAACGCAGTGAGGACAACTGCAGGAAATGCTCGAACAGTTGCAGGATGTCCTCGCGACGTTCACGCAACGGCGGCAGTTCCAGGGTCACAACGTTGAGGCGGTAATACAGGTCGCTGCGAAACTGACTGGCCTGGCTCAATTCATTGAGGTCGGACTTGGTGGCCGCAATCACCCGACAGTCGACGGCCACGCTCTGATTGGAACCCAGCCGTTCCAGCGTGCGCTCCTGCAAGACCCGCAGCAGCTTGATCTGCAGATTGATCGGCATGCTTTCGACTTCATCGAGGAACAGCGTGCCGTTGTGGGCGTGCTCGATCTTGCCGATACGACGCTTGCCCGCGCCGGTAAAGGCATTGGCTTCATGACCGAATATTTCACTCTCGAACAGGTTTTCCGGCAGGCCGCCGCAGTTCAGGGCGACGAACTGACTGGCGTGACGCCGACTGAAATCATGCAGGCAGCGGGCAACCAGCTCCTTGCCGGTCCCGGTTTCACCTTCGATCAGCACGTTCGCCGAGGTGTCGGCGACGTTGGCGATCAACGCGCGCAGGTTCTGCATCGCCGCCGAACGGCCGATGATCTTGCCTTCGAGCGAGTCGCGCTCGGCCAGTTGCCGACGCAGTGACCAGACTTCCCGCGCCAGTCCGCGCTGTTCCAGCGCACGGCGGGCAACGTCCACCAGGCGTTCGGGAGAAAAGGGCTTTTCCATGAAGTCATACGCGCCGTCACGCATGGCACCGACGGCCATCGACACGTCGCCATGGCCGGTGATCAGCACCACTGGCAGTGTGCGGTCGCGTTCCTTCAGGCGTTTGAGCAGTTCAAGGCCGTCGATGCCAGGCAGACGGATATCACTGATGACGATACCGGCAAAATCGTCGCCGACCAGCGCCAACGCCTCTTCGGCGCTGCCGACGCCCTGACTGTGAATGTCCTCCAGCGCGAGCGCCTGTTGGCAGCCGAGCAGGACATGAGGATCGTCTTCGACGATGAGGACGGTCAATTCAGTGTTCATGTGCAAATCCAATCCATCAGCGTTGCCTTCATCGCGAATGAATTCGCTCCCACAGGAAGAATGCGACCCTCTGTGGGAGCGGATTCATCCGCGAAAAAATGGCCCGGTCGGCGACTTTCCGGGATGTGATTCATATGATCGGAGCCCCGCTGTTCACCAGCGGCAAAATCAGCACGAACATCGTGCCGCCTTCGGCCGGGTCTTCCGCGTTGAGGCTGCCACCCGCGGCAGCGGCGAGACTGGCCGACAGGGTCAGGCCCAATCCCAGACCCTGTTCGCCGGGCTTGGTGGTGAAAAACGGTTCGAACAGATGCTTGCGCGCTTCGGCGTCGATGCCGTGGCCGTTGTCGCGAACGCGCAGGCGATATCGGCCTTCGAACAGGTCACCTTCGAGCCACAGCACGGGCAGCGGTTGCGCCTGCATGGCGTCCAGCGCGTTGCCGATCAGGTTCACCAGAATCTGTTCAAGGCGGGTTTGATCGATTGCCAGTTCGACATCATCGATCTGCTGATGCAGATCCAGAGCGCTGGCTTCCAGGCGTCCGGCCAACAACTGCAAGGCCGCTTCCACGGCCTTGCCCAACGACGCCTGACCTTTGTCTTCGCCGCGTCGGGCAAACGCCCTCAGGCTGGCGGTGATTCGGCCCATACGGTCGACCAGATCGTTGATGGTTCGCAGGTTGGTGCTGGCGGTGTCCAGCGCGCCGCGCTCGATGAAGCGCACGGTGTTGCCGGACAGCGTGCGCAACGCCGCCAGCGGCTGGTTGAGTTCATGAGCGATGCTGGTGGACATCTGCCCGATGGCGGCCAGCTTGCCGGCCTGAACCAGTTCGTCCTGCGCTTGGCGCAGGGTTTCCTCGGCCTGACGTCGTTCACGAATCTGGCCCTTGAGGCGCTCGTTGCTGGCGCGCAGATCGGCGGTGCGTTCGGTAATCCGACGCTCCAGTTCGTTGTTGGCTTGCTCGAGGGCCTCCCGCGCGGCGAGGCGGGTGGAAATCACCTTGCGGCGCTCGTTCCAGGCGATCAGCAGGAACGCCACCAGCGCGCAGGCAACGGCCACCAGCATGCCTTGGTTGGCCGCTTCGCGACGCAAGTCTTCCAGCGGCGTGAGCAAGGTCAGGTGCCACGGCGTGTCCGCGAGGTCGCGGGTCTGTGCCAGATAGCTCACCACGGTGTGTTCATGGTCGACGCTGCTGTTGGCGGGAAAGGTCAGCTTCTCGACGCCGTCGGCGATCAACTCCCGCTCAAGGGGCACCAACTCGTTCAGCGGCCACCAGTAATATTGCAGACTGCGCGCCAGGCGTTCCTTGACCTCTGCGGTCAACGGACGGACCGATTTCAGGCGTCTGGCCGGGTCGCTGGACAGAATGATGATGCCGTTCTCGTCACTGACGAACGCCTCCAGGCGCGCACGCTGCCAGCGTTCTTCGAGGGCTTCCAGGCGTACTTTGATCACCGCCACACCGATGATCTTGCCTTTCTCCTCCAGCCCGTGGGCCAGGTAATAACCGGGTTCACCGGTGGTGCTGCCGATGCCGTAGAAGCGACCGGGCAGACCGCGAATCGCGTCCTGGTAATACGCGCGGAAGGACAGGTCTTCACCCAGATAACTGTCGGCGTCACGCCAGTTACTGGTGGCCAGCACGCGGCCCGTGGTGTCGAGCACATAGATGGCGCGGCTACGGCTGCGACGATTCAGGCCTTCGAGGTAGTCGTTGACCTTGCTTCTCAACTCCGGCGACGGGTCGTTGAGCAGATCAGAGACATTGGATTCGAGCTCCAGCACGCTGGGCAGGTAGTTGTATTTGTTGATTTCGCTTTCGACGGTGCGGGCGTGCAGCTCGAGCTGACGCTCACCGTTCTCGCCCAGTGCCTTGATGCCGTTCTTTTCGCTGTACAGATAGGTGACATAACCCAGCGCGATCATCAGCAGGATGACCAGTGGCGGCAGGAACAGATGGCGGATCAGGCGGGGTTTCACGGCAAGTGATGGCGGCGCGCTAAGAGGGGGATCGCATTTCATCACAGTCGTCCTGGACCGACCAGCCGCTCGTGTCGTTGATGTCGACACGAGCGGCGGGAGGGTTTTTTTGCCCTTGTGGGGCATTGTCTCTAACTAAAAGTGGCTGCGCTCGGCCATGCGGCGTTAAAAACAGGCTGGCAATGCTCACTGAGGTGCCTCAACTCCGCTTGCTCGCCTGTTTTTGCCTTGCCTGACCTTCGCTCGCCGACTTTTCGAAAAGATCCTTCAATGTTGCAGGATTTTGTTGAGGAAGTGCTGGGCACGTTCGGAGCGTGCGTTGACGTCACCGAAAAACTCTTCCTTGGCGCAGTCTTCGACGATCTGGCCTTTGTCCATGAAGATCACGCGATCAGCCACTTTGCGGGCGAAGCCCATTTCGTGGGTGACGCACATCATGGTCATGCCTTCGTGGGCCAGTTGCACCATCACGTCGAGCACTTCGTTGACCATTTCCGGGTCGAGTGCGGAAGTGGGTTCGTCGAACAGCATAACCACAGGGTCCATCGCCAGTGCACGGGCAATCGCCACCCGTTGCTGCTGACCACCGGACAGTTGACCGGGATGCTTGTGGGCATGCGCCGACAGGCCGACGCGCTCCAGCAATTGCAGGCCTTTCTTGGTGGCTTCTTCCTTGCTGCGACCCAATACCTTGATCTGCGCGATGGTCAGGTTCTCGGTAATGGTCAGGTGAGGAAACAGCTCGAAGTGCTGGAACACCATGCCGACGCGCGAACGCAGTTTCGGCAGATTGGTTTTCGGGTCGGCGATGGAAGTGCCGTCGACCACGATGTCGCCTTTCTGGAACGGCTCCAGCGCGTTCACGCACTTGATCAGGGTCGACTTGCCCGAACCCGAAGGTCCGCACACCACGATCACTTCGCCTTTCTTGACCTCGGTGCTGCAATCGGTCAGCACCTGGAAGTCCCCATACCACTTGTTGATATTTTTGATGGAAATCATACGGCTAACCTTTTCTGCATGAGCTTGACCAGACGCGAAGCGACAAAGCTGATCGTGAAGTACACCAGACCCGCGACGATCAGGAATTCATTGGAACGACCAATGATGTCCCCACTGGAGCGGGCCGAGTTGAGGAAGTCCACCAGACCGACCGTGTAAACCAGCGAGGTGTCCTGAAACAGGATGATGCTCTGCTGCAACAGCAGCGGGGTCATCTTGCGGAACGCCTGCGGCAGGATGATCAGGCGCATCATCTGCCCGTAGGTCATGCCCAGCGCCTGAGCGGCACCCATCTGGCCGCGGGAGATCGACTGCACACCGGCACGGACGATTTCACAGAAGTACGCGGCCTCGAACATCATGAACGCCACGACGCACGAGGTGAACGCACCGATCGGGGTGTCTTGTCCGGTGATCCAGCGCAGCACGAACGGCACGGCCAGGTAGAACCAAGTGATGACCAGCAGCAGCGGGATCGAACGGAAGTAGTTGACGTAGGCACCGGCCAGACGCGACAGCAGCTTGTTCGATGACAGGCGCATCAGGGCCAGGATCGTGCCGATGATGAGGCCGCCGACGATGCCCATGACCATCAGTTGCAAGGTCATGACCATGCCGTTCCACATGCCTGGAATAGCGGGAATGACGCCAGAGAAGTCCATTATTTACCTCCCACGGAGATCAGGCCCGGCACCGCGACTTTCTTCTCGATCACACGCATGAGCAGCATCAGGCTCATGTTCAGGGTGAAGTAGATCAGCGTGGCAAGGGTGAAGGCTTCGAACAGGTTCGCGGAAAACTCGGCGGTCTGTTTGGTCTGCGCGAGCAGCTCCATCAGGCCGATCAGCGACGCCACGGACGAGTTCTTGAACACGTTGAGGAACTCGGAGGTGAGCGGCGGAATGATGATCCGGTACGCCTGCGGCAGCAGCACGTTCCAGTAGATCTGCGGCAGTTTGAAACCCATGGCGCGCGCGGCGGATTCCTGGCCGGGCGGCAGCGCCTGGATACCGGTGCGCACTTGTTCGCACACCCGCGCGGCGGTGAACAGACCCAGGCACACGACGACGCTCAGAAACGCCGAGGTGGTCGGGTTGAGGTCTTGCTTGTACCACTCCTGCAGGTTTTCAGGCAGCAGATCGGGCACCAGGAAGTACCAGATGAACAGCTGAACCAGCAGCGGCACATTACGGAATATTTCCACGTAGACCGTGGCAATGGAAGAAACGATGCGGTTAGGCACCGTGCGCGTGACCCCGAGCACCGAGCCCAGGAGTAACGCGATGATCCAGGCGGTCACGGCAATCGCGATGGTCCATCCCAGACCGGAAATGTACCAGTCCAGATAGGTCTCGCTGCCGACGCCGGTGGACTTGAAGAACACGCCCCAGTCCCAGTTGTAATTCATCAGGGTCTCCCCTCTGATCGATCGTTATGCACGCATACGCTTGGTAGCGGCTCCCGGGAAAACCCATGGGCTTTCCCGGGAATCAGGCTTTTTTACGTTTTTATGATCTGCGGTGAAGGACTCAGGCCTTCTTGTCCGGCGCCGGCTTGTCGTTCGGGTTGGCGATCAGCGCTTTGAGCTCTTCGCTCATCGGGAACATCAGGTTCAGGCCTTTTGGAGGAATCGGCTGGGTGAACCACTTGTCGTAGATCTTGTTGATCTCGCCCGATTTGTAAGTAGCGACGATGGCGTCATCCACCGCTTTCTTGAATGGCGCGTCGTCCTTGCGAACCATGCAGCCATAGATTTCGTTGGATTGCGCGGTGCCGGTCACGTGCCAGTCGGTTGGCTTCTTGGCCTTGGCCATTTCGCCTGCCAGCAAGGCGTCGTCCATCATGAACGCAACAGCGCGGCCCGATTCCAGCATCTGGAAGGACTCGCCGTGGTCTTTGGCGGAAATGACGTTCATGCCCATTTGCTTGTCGGCGTTCATGGACTTGAGGATGCGCTCGGACGTGGTGCCGGCGGTGGTTACGACGTTCTTGCCTTTGAGGTCATCGAAGTCTTTGTACTGGGAGTCTGCCTTGGTCAGCAGACGCGTACCGATTTCGAAGATACCGACAGAGAAGTCGACTTGCTGGGCGCGCTCGGCGTTGTTGGTGGTCGAACCGCATTCAACGTCAACGGTGCCGTTTTGAACCAGCGGGATACGGGTCTGGGAGGTGACCAGGTTGTACTTGACCTTAAGGTCGGGCATGCCCAGGTCTTTTTTGATCGCTTCCACGATTTTCAGCTGGATATCAGCGGAGTAGCCAACGGGAACGCCGGAAGCGTCAGCGATGTAGGAAAACGGAATAGACGAGTCGCGGTGCCCGAGAGTAATGACGCCAGACTCTTTGATTTTCTTCAGAGTGCCGGTCAATTCGGCGGCGAAAACCGGGGTGGTGATCAAAGCGGCAGCAATGGCTGCGCCCAGAAGATGGGGAACGATGCGCATCTGTTAATCCTCGACATTGTTTTTTTTATGGGTCCGGTGTTGGACGGCCCTATCGTTTCAGAACGCTTCAACGGCGGCCCAGACAGGCGGCACGCTACATCGGAGCAATCGTGAATGAGTGTAGAGCATGAGTCATGCCAAGCACGTTACACTAGGCAAGCGATTGAAATTTATAGGAATTTTTTAATTGGGGAGGGCTCAGCGGGAATTTCGTGTCCGGGATACCGAATACGTTAGGGATGGGTGTTCGGAAATCCGAATGGAAGGTGGGCGGGTCGGTAAAAATCCTGTGGGAGCGAGCTTGCTCGCGAAGGGGCCATTGCTGATCACGCATATACAGCGTCTGATCTAAAGCCTTCGCGAGCAATCTCGCTCCCACAGAGGTCCCTCGATTGAAAGAGGGTGGGTGACTCAGGCGGCTTCTATAGCGCCTTTATTACGCGCCACCTTGTCGAGGTACGCCTGCACATTCTGCTGTTCCGCATCCGTAGTGAACAGGCCCAGCTTGGTCCGGCGCCACAGAATGTCTTCAGCCTTGGTCGCCCACTCCTGGCTGCACAGGTAATCCACTTCGCGACTGTAAAGGCCGCCGCCAAGATGTTCGCCCATGTCCGACAAGCCTTGCACGCCTTCAACGATCCGCCAGCTGCGCGAGCCGTAAGTAATTGCCCAGCGGTTGGCGATGTCTGCGCTCAGCCAGTTGCAGCGCTGTTGCAGCTCCGCAGCCAGTGCGGCCGGTGTGGTCATGTTCTCACCGCCCGGCAGACTCGCTTTGGCAGTCCAGCTTGGCTTCATCTGAGTGAAAAACGGTGCGAGCTGCTGCATCGCTGATTCAGCCAGCTTGCGGTACGTCGTCAGCTTGCCGCCGAAGACCGACAGGATCGGGGCTTCCTCGGCACTGCCTGACAGCGACAAGGTGTAGTCGCGGGTGATTGCCGACGGGTTGTCCGACTCATCGTTGCAAAGCGGACGCACACCCGAATACGTGCGGATGATGTCGTCGCGGCTGAGCTGCTTCTTGAAATGTTCGTTGACGATCTTCAGCAGGTAATCGGTTTCACCTTCGGTAATCGCCACTTTTGCAGGATCGCCGGTGTATTCGCGGTCGGTGGTACCGATGATGGTGAAGCGTTCCAGATACGGAATGGCGAAAACGATTCGCTGGTCTTCGTTCTGCAGAATGAACGCGTTCTCACCTTCGTACAGTTTCGGCACGATCAGGTGGCTGCCCTGGATCAGGCGGATGCCGTACTGCGATTCCAGTTTCAGGTCTTCGCGAATGAACTTGGCAACCCAAGGGCCTGCGGCGTTGACCAGTGCCTTGGCGCGGATCGAAAACAGGCTGCCGTCGGCGCGTTCCATGTTCAGGTGCCACAACCCGCCGCTGCGGCGAGCGCTCAGGCAGCGTGTCTGGGTGTGGATGTGTGCGCCTTTCTCGCGGGCGGCCATGGCGTTGAGCACGACAAGACGTGCGTCGTCGACCCAGCAATCCGAGTATTCGAAACCGCGCGTGATCGAGCTGTTCAGCGGGCTGTCAGCGCCGAACCGCAGGTTTTTCGATGCCGGCAGTTTTTCGCGTTTGCCCAGATGGTCATAGAGAAACAGGCCCGCGCGGATCATCCACGCAGGACGCAGATGCGGACGGTGAGGCAGTACGAAACGCATCGGCTTGACGATGTGTGGCGCTTTTTCCAGCAGCACTTCACGTTCGGCCAAGGCTTCGCGCACGAGACGGAATTCATAGTGTTCGAGGTAGCGCAGGCCGCCGTGGATCAGCTTACTGCTGGCGGAGGAGGTGTGGCTGGCCAAGTCGTCCTTTTCGCAAAGGAACACCGACAAACCGCGCCCCGATGCATCCGCCGCGATCCCGACACCGTTGATGCCACCACCGATGACGGCGATGTCATAGACCTCGGAAAGGGGCGGGGTGGGCAAGCTGGAATGGGCCATCGGGGCCTCCTGTCTGAATTCGATCACGCCTGAATGCAAAGGCATTCGCTAAAGGCGAATTCGAACATTTATGTTCATTTCCGAAAATAGTAACGCAATAACGAGCACCCGGCCACTCGGTATTGATTGAAAATACTGATGGGAGGCGCAGGAAAAGAACAAAAACGAACATGGTAGGAGGGCGGTGGGCGTGAGAAGGCTGACAGGCGCCAGACCTGTGGGAGCGAAATCATTCGCGAGACGCCGGAATCTTCGCTATCTATTGTGTCGTCTGGAAAATTTTCGCGAATGAACTCGCTCTCACAAGATGAGAGCGCAAACGCGACGGGATGTTTAAACCACTTCCAGACGAATCTTGTTCTGCGTCAGCAGTTGCGCCAATGCAGGAACCGGCGCCTGATCGGTCACTAGGCAGTCGATCAGGGTGATCGGGCCCAAGCGGACCATGGCGTTACGGCCGAACTTGCTGGAGTCGGCTGCCAGGATCACCTGACGGGCATTGGCAATGATCGCCTGAGAAACGCGCACTTCCTGATAGTCGAAGTCCAGCAGGCTGCCGTCTTCGTCGATCCCGCTGATACCCACCAGCGCAAAGTCGACTTTGAACTGTGTGATGAAATCCACGCTCGCCTGACCCACCACGCCGCCGTCGCGACGCACATTGCCACCGGCCAGCAACACTTCGAAGTCGTCCTTGCCGCTGAGGATCGACGCCACGTGGAGGTTGTTGGTGATGATCTTCAGGTGGTTATGGTTGAGCAGGGCGCGCGCAATCGATTCGGTGGTGGTGCCGATGTTGATGAACAGCGAGGCGTGATCGGGGATCTGCGCGGCAATGGCTTCGGCGATGCGCTGCTTTTCGTCGCGCATCTGGTCGGCACGCATGGCGTACGCGGTGTTCTCGATGCTGGAGTCGTAGGCGGCGCCGCCATGATAGCGACGCAGCAGGTTCATTTCCGCCAGCTGGTTGATGTCGCGCCGGATGGTTTGCGGCGTCACGACAAACAATTGGGCCATTTCTTCGATGCTGACGTAGCCGCGCTCACGGACCAGCTCGAGGATCTGCTGTTGACGGGGTGGCAGATTCATTTTTTTTCCTTCGGGCAAGGGCGCCCATGATGCCGCAGGCAGCCATTACCTGTCAGCCGGAAAAAGAATCTCAAGGGTCAGGGCGCTCAAAACCTGTGGGAGCGAATTTATTCGCGAGAGGCCAGTAGATTCGATAGAGGTATATCGGATGTACCACAGCATCGCGAATGAATTCGCTCCCACCGTTAAACAGGTCCAGCAGTTGAATCGCGGTGTGTGGCAGGTTACTCCGCGTCTTCGTGTGGCTCCCAGTCGCGGGTACGGTCCACGGCCTTGCGCCAGCCTGCGTACAGTTTTTCCTTTTCCGCATCGTCGCACTGCGGCTCGAACTTGCGCTCGATGACCGCTTTGTCCTTCAACTCGTCCAGTCCGCTCCAGAAGCCGATGGCCAGACCCGCTAGGTAGGCCGCGCCCAATGCCGTGGTTTCACGCATTTTCGGGCGTTCCACCGGCGTGCCGAGGATGTCCGCCTGGAACTGCATCAGGAAGTTGTTCGCCACCGCGCCACCGTCCACGCGCAAGGCTTTCAGGGGTTCGCCTGCGTCTTGCTGCATCGCGTCCAGTACGTCACGGGTCTGATAAGCGATGGATTCCAGCGCAGCACGAATGATGTGATCGACCTTCACGCCGCGGGTCAGCCCGAACAAGGCGCCGCGCGCATAAGGGTCCCAGTAGGGCGCACCCAGGCCGGTAAATGCCGGGACCAGATATACGCCGTTGCTGTTTTTCACCTTGGTCGCGAAATACTCGGTGTCCATCGAGTCATTGACGATTTTCAACTCGTCTCGCAGCCACTGCACGGTCGAGCCGCCATTGAAGACCGCGCCTTCCAGCGCGTAAGCCACTTCGCCGCGCGGGCCGCAGCCGATGGTGGTGAGCAAGCCGTGGTTGGATTTGACGGCTTTCTTGCCGGTGTTCATCAGCAGGAAACAGCCGGTACCGTAGGTGTTTTTCGCCTGGCCCGGCTCCACACACATCTGGCCGAACAGCGCCGATTGCTGGTCGCCGGCGATGCCCGCGATAGCGATGCCGCTTTTGCTGTGACCGTAGACTTCGGAGGAGGATTTGACCTCGGGCAGCATTTCCCGGGGAACGTCCAGCACGTCCAGCATCCGCTGATCCCACTCCAGGGTGTGGATGTTGAACATCATGGTGCGCGAGGCGTTGGTGTAGTCAGTGACATGCACCTTGCCGCCGGTGAATTTCCAGATCAGCCAGCTATCGACCGTGCCGAACAAGAGTTCGCCACGGCGGGCGCGCTCACGGCTGCCTTCGACATGGTCAAGAATCCACTTCAGTTTGCTGCCGGAAAAGTACGGGTCGATGACCAGGCCCGTGGTGTCCTTGATGTAGTCCTCAAGACCATCGCGCTTGAGCTGCTGGCAGATTTCGGTGCTGCGTCGGCATTGCCAGACCACCGCGTTGTAAATCGGTCGGCCGCTGTCCTTTTCCCACACCACCGTGGTCTCACGCTGGTTGGTGATGCCGATGGCTGCGATCTGGTTGTGATGCAGGTTGGCCTGGGCCAGGACTTTGGTCATGCAGGCCGTCTGGGTGGCGAAGATCTCCATCGGGTCGTGTTCGACCCAGCCAGGCTGCGGGTAATGCTGAACGAACTCGCTCTGGGCAGTGCTCACCACGTTGGCGTCGCGGTCGAAAATGATGGCGCGAGAGCTGGTCGTACCTTGATCGAGGGCGATGATGTAATTCTTGTTGTCGTTGTCGGTCATGTCGGTGGCCTGGTGATAAAGCGGGTATCCGGGAACTGCCATCAGTTTACGTGCGAATTCGCGTGCAGTGCGCGGTTGGCAGTGACATTGATGGCCGAATATTCGTATTCGAAAAAATATAGACGTAAACGAACCTTGTCAAAGGTCGAAAGCGAACCGGGGTGAGATTTACACCCCCGCTGATTTTTAAGGCTCGCCGCCCTATCTGGCTAAGGCGTTTCGAGGGCAGATGGCCTAAAGTAACGGCACCGAACAAGAAACCTCCCGGTCGTCTGGAGTGCTGCATGACCCCCGCATTGGATTTATTGAAAAAGGTTCGCGCCGAACACCGTATACACAGCTACGAGCACGATCCCAAAGCCGCTTCCTACGGTCTGGAAGCCGCAGAAAAACTGAATCTGCCACCGGCTCAAGTCTTCAAGACATTGTTGGCCAGCACGGAGAAGGGCGAGCTGCTGGTCGCGGTCGTTCCCGTGGTGGGATCGCTGGATCTCAAGGCGCTGGCCCATGCCGCTGGCGCCAAGAAGGCAGAAATGGCGGACCCGGCCGCGGCACAGCGTGCCACCGGTTATTTGCTGGGTGGCATCAGCCCGTTGGGGCAGAAGAAAAGGCTGCGGACGTTCATTGATGAGACCGCTCAACCGTTCGCGACCATTTATGTCAGCGCTGGTCGACGCGGGCTTGAGGTTGAGCTGTCGGCCGCGGTACTTGCACACCACACCCAGGCAACATTTGCGCAGATTGGCCGTGAATGATCCGCGGGCATCGTCAGCAATGCCTCAAGCCTTCACGCAGTAACCCGTCGCAGCGACCAGGGTAGGGCGCTGCCAGACTCAACGATTGGGGACGCCGTCCATGCAGCTTGAATTTCATCAGGTCGACGCTTTCAGCGATCGGTTGTTCGCGGGCAATCCTGCGATGGTCTATCGCCTTGATGCCTGGCTGTCGGATGAGCTGATGCAGCACATTGCGACCGAACACAACCTGTCGGAAACCGCCTTCGTGGTGCGTGAAGCCCAGGGTTGGCATATCCGCTGGTTCACGCCGACCCACGAAGTGCCGTTGTGCGGCCACGCCACGCTGGCCAGCGCCCACGTCCTTTTTGAGGTCTACGGCGAAACGGCCGACACCATCGACTTCGTGGGCAAATCCGGCCCTTTGAGTGTGACGCGAGAAAACGGACGCTTGTTGCTGGATTTCCCGGCGATGCCTCCCAGCGAAGTGGGCGTCACGGTGGACGTTGAGCGTGCGCTGGGAACCGATATTGTTGATGTGCTCGGCGCTGCTGAGTTGCTGGTGGTGCTGGAGTCCGAACAGGCGGTTCGGGAATGCAAACCCGATTTCGCTGCGATTGCCCGGCTGCCCTGGCCTGGTGTGATCGTCACCGCCAAGGGCGATGGCGAACGCTACGACTTCGTGTCTCGGTATTTCGCCCCGGCGATTGGCATCCCGGAAGATCCGGTGACCGGCTCGACCCATTGCAGCCTGATTCCTTACTGGTCAGGCCGATTGAACAAGTTCAGCCTGACGGCCTATCAGTGCTCGGCGCGCGGGGGTGAGCTGTTTTGCCGCCTCGAAGGGGACCGAGTGAAAATCGGCGGATACGCGGCACTGGTGGCGAGTGGGACGTTAAGGTTGGGGTGACGTACACTTTTCGCCAAGACACATGACTTGTGGGAGTGAGCTCGCTCACGAAGACTGCGTTGTATCGCCAGAACATGCGGCGGATGGACTGACCTCTTCGTGAGCACGCTCACTCCCACAGGGTCGCATTTCAATTCATCAGAGCAAGTGCCTGTCAGATCGCAACATCCTGATGCACCGGCACGCTACCGACCGCCGGAAACAACACCAGATGCTCGGCTGACACTCGAATGCCGACGTCTTCCCCGACGCCAAAATCCGCATGGCTCGGGAACAGTGCTTCCAGCAGGGTGCCGGTCGGCAGTTGCAGGCGATACAGCGTCGCTGCGCCCTGAAAGGTCTTGCTCGCGACCCGGGCTTTCAACGCGCTGTCCGGGGCATGAACGATATCGTCGGGACGCAACAGCACATCCGTGGGCATGCCGCGCACGCCCCGATAGGCTCGGTTGCCACGCAGCACGCCCAGTTCGGTTTGCACGGACTCGCTGTCGATCAGCTGACCCCTAATGAAATAGCCCTGACCGACGAAACTGGCGACGTAAGGCGTGGCAGGTTCGTGATAGAGGTTGTAAGGCGTGTCCCACTGCTCAAGCCGCCCCTCTTTGAAGACCCCCACGTGATCGCTGACGGCGAAGGCTTCTTCCTGATCGTGTGTCACCAGGATCGCGCTGGTGCCACGCGCTTTCAGGATGTCGCGGACCTCATGGCTCAAGCGCCGACGCAGTTCACCATCGAGGTTGGAGAAGGGTTCGTCGAGTAACAGCAGTTGCGGCTCAGGCGCCAGGGCGCGGGCCAGCGCGACGCGTTGCTGCTGCCCTCCGGAGAGTTCGTGAGGGTGACGTTTGCCCAGCGATCCGAGATTGACCAGTTCCAGCATTTCGCTGACCACCTGTGTCAGGCGAGGGTGATTGCGGATGCCGAACGCGATGTTGTCGGCAACGGTCAGGTGCGGGAACAGCGCGTAATCCTGAAAGACCATGCCGATCCGGCGCTTTTCCGGGGCCAGGGTAAAGCCGGGTTTGGAAATCACGTCCCCGGCCAGCACGATTTCGCCTTCATGCACCGGCTCGAAGCCGGCAATGGCGCGCAGTGTCGTGGTTTTGCCGCAGCCCGAGGAGCCCAGCAGGCAACCGATATCGCCCGCGTTGAGGTGCAGATTCAGGTTCTGCACCACCCGCTGATCCTGATAGCCGCAGGCGAGGTTGCTCAGCTTCAGCAGCATGGAATCACTCACGCGGGTTGGTAGGCGGGCGCCACAAGAAACTCCAGCAGCGCCTTCTGCGCGTGCAGGCGGTTTTCTGCCTGATCCCATGCGACCGAACGTGCATCGTCGAGCAGGTCTTCACTGATTTCCTCGCCACGGTGAGCGGGCAGGCAGTGCATGAACAAGGCATCGTCGGCGGCCAGGTCCAGCAAGGCGCGGGTGACCTGGAAAGGTTTGAAGAGGGCGATCCGCTTGGCGGTTTCTTCTTCCTGGCCCATGGAGGTCCAGACGTCGGTGCTGATAAGGTGTGCGCCTTTTACCGCTTCGCGCGGGTCCCGGGTCAGCGTGACGCGATCACCGGCCAGGGCCATGAAGTGTGGACTGGGTTCGTAGCCTTCAGGGCAGGCAACACGCAGCTGGAAGTCGAACTGGATTGCCGCTTCTATATAGCTGTTGCACATATTGTTGCCGTCGCCGATCCAGGCCACGGTCTTGCCTTTGATCGAACCCCGGTGCTCCAGGAAGGTTTGCATGTCCGCCAGCAGTTGGCAGGGATGCAAGTCGTCCGACAGACCGTTGATGACCGGCACGCGGGAATTGGCGGCGAACTCGGTGAGATTGCTGTGCGCGAAAGTACGGATCATGACCGCGTCGACCATGCGCGACATCACGCGTGCACCGTCGGCAATAGGCTCGCCGCGGCCCAGTTGGGTGTCACGGGGCGACAGAAAAATAGCCTGACCACCCAGTTGAATCATGCCGGCTTCGAACGAAACACGGGTACGAGTCGAAGATTTCTCGAAGATCATCGCCAGCACACGGCCTCTCAGCGGCTCGAAGAGCACGCCTCGATTTCGCAGGTCCTTCAGCTCAATGCCGCGACGAATCATGCCGACGAGCTCATCCGGCGTGTAATCCATCATCGAGAGAAAGTGCCTTGCGCTCATCATTAACTACCTTGTCTGCAACAGACCGCAGATCCTCAAAGCCGGGTTTTATCGGGAAAACGGGCGAGACCTGCGGCAAAAGCCGCACGGGGCGACGAATAGGGAAGGCGCGAGGGTATAAGAAAATGTCGCCTCGTGCCAAGTGCCGCGGTTAGGGAAAGTGTTCGTCAGACATTCGGTCGCCTGAAAGTGCCGCGCTCAGTACGCTTTTCATGTAACGAAGTGCTACAGTTATGTACACGCAGAGGCACTTAGCCATCTTCGCTCGGCAAGTCGGTCGTCGTTTTACATCGTCGCGTCGCACGGTGGCAATTACTGCCGATTCTGTAACAGTTTCAAATTGCTTCAGAACCTTATGCGACATGCTTCACGCCGCGGAAACCCGGACGTTTCCTAATGCACTGGCGTGGGTTATAAAGGCTGCTTATGTCCTCCAAAAGGGGTGGGGAATGGATTCAAAAGAGAAACAACTGACGGAACTGCTCGGGCTCACGGCTCGCACCCTCACGCACCTCACCGCTTCCATGACATCGATGTCGTTCGAGCTGATGCGCAGTGAAGACGAGGTGACACGCTCGGCAGGTCGCCGGATGATCGATCGCATGGCGACCATCAGTGCTGGGCTGGATGACCATTGGCGTTTGATCGGTGAACTCACCGGCGTTCAAGTGTCACAGGAACAAGTCGAAACCGTTCACGAGATTCAGATGCAGCGCAAAGTGGTCACGCCTATTGGCGGTTCCGCTTCCTGAGTCTTTTCATGTGAGTCCCTCCTTTTCGCTCGGGTGAGCTATCGGCTCGCCTGATGCTGTCCGATTCACGGCACTGACGTTTCTGGCGAAGTGCCGTGCCAGGCTCCATAGTTTTGTTTCCGCGATCACGCTGATCGCCATACAAGAATATGAGACTGGCGATGACCAAGACTCTCCACCACCGTGCTTGTCACCTGTGTGAGGCCATTTGCGGCCTGACCATCGAAACCACACGCGAAGATGACGCGTCGGTGCGTATCAGTTCGATCAAGGGCGATGCGCAGGACACGTTCAGTCGAGGGCATATCTGTCCCAAAGCGGTGGCGCTGCAAGACATTCAGAACGATCCTGATCGTCTGCGTCAGCCCATGCGCCGTGTCGGTGATGAGTGGCGGCCTATCGAATGGGAAGCGGCCTTCGAGCTGGTTGCCGAACGTTTCCATGACATCCAGCAACGTCATGGGCAAAACGCCGTCGCCGTGTACCAGGGCAATCCCAGCGTGCACAACTATGGGTTGATGACCCATAGCAATTACTTTCTCGGTTTGCTCAAGACCCGCAATCGCTTCTCCGCGACATCGGTTGATCAATTGCCCCATCATTTGACCAGCTACCTCATGTACGGCCACGGCCTGCTGCTGCCCATCGCCGACATCGATCACACCGATTTCATGTTGATCCTGGGCGGCAACCCGCTCGCGTCCAACGGCAGCATCATGACCGTGCCTGACGTCGAGAAGCGCTTGAAGGCCATTCAGGCCCGCGGCGGCAAGGTGGTGGTGGTCGATCCACGTCGCAGCGAGACCGCTTCCATCGCCGATCAACATCTGTTCATCCGCCCCGGCGGCGATGCCGCGCTGTTGTTTGGCGTGTTGCACACACTCTTCGCAGAAGGGCTGACCCGTCAGACCCACTTGCCTGTCGATGGCCTGGAGGAAGTGCGCGCCGCCGTTGCGCCTATGGATGCCGACGCCATGAGCCAGCGCTGCGGCGTCCCGGCTGAGCAGATTCGACAGCTGGCCAGAGACTTTGCGGGCGCCAATAGTGCGGTGTGTTACGGGCGCATGGGCATTTCCACCCAGGCATTCGGCACGGTTTGCCACTGGCTGGTGCAACTGATCAACTTGGTCACGGGCAACCTCGACCGCGTCGGCGGGGCCTTGTGCACGGAGCCTGCGCTGGACCTGGTGGCTTCCACTTCTGGGGGCGGATTCAATCGCTGGCAGAGTCGCGTATCCGGGCTGCCGGAGTACGGCGGTGAATTGCCAGTCTCGGCCCTGGCAGAAGAGATGCTGACCGAGGGCGAAGGGCAGGTGAGGGCGTTGGTGACGGTCGCCGGCAACCCCGTGTTGTCCACGCCTAACGGTCGTCGCCTCGATCAGGCGCTGGAGGGGCTGGAGTTCATGGTCAGCATCGATCTCTACATCAACGAAACCACGCGCCACGCCGATCTGATCCTGCCCTCGACTTCGGCGCTGGAGAATGATCACTACGACACGACCTTTAACATGTTCGCCGTGCGCAACGTCACGCGTTTCAACCGCGCCATCCTCGCCAAACCCGAAGGCGCGCTGCATGACTGGGAGATTTTCGTGGGGCTGGCCAAGGCCTTCGCCTCGAAAGCCGAGCGGGAACTGAAGCCGACGATTCAACCGGCGCAGATCGTGGATCGTGGTCTGCGTGCCGGGCTTTACGGGGATGCGTCCGACTTCAAGCTGTCGTTGGAAACGCTCTACGATCATCCTCACGGCCTGGACCTTGGAGCGCTGAAACCTAACCTCGCGGCACGGCTACGTACCGCCAACCAGCGGATACAGGCGGCACCGGAGGTGATCCTCGCCGACCTCGTCCGCTTCGCAACGCTGCCCGCGCCGCAAAGCGGGGAGCTCTTACTGATCGGGCGCCGCCACGTGCGCAGCAACAACTCGTGGATGCATAACTATCACCGCCTGGTCAAAGGCAAGCCACGGCACCAGTTATTGATGAACCCTCAGGATCTGACCAGCCGAGGTTTGAGCGATGGGCAGCGAGTTCGCGTGAGTTCGCGGGTGGGCGTGATTGAAGTTGAAGTGATGGGCAGCACGGACATGATGCCGGGCGTCGTGAGTCTTCCACACGGTTGGGGACACGGGCGTCCTGGCGTAAAAATGGACATCGCTCGCGATCAACCTGGAGAAAGCGCCAACGACCTGACCGACGAACGGCAGATGGACGCGGTGTCCGGCAACGCTGCGCTGAATGGGGTGCCAGTGACTGTCGCGGCGGCATGACGCTCATCATATTTATCGGGTCGATTAAAGCCAAGACCGAGCGTTACGCTAGGGATTCCGTTACAATGCGCCACCGTGTCGACTCATACAGTCGTAAAGTTAAGCCGAGGTGCTCCATGGATATCATCGAAACGATCAAAGACCAGATTGCCAAAAACACCGTTCTGCTTTACATGAAAGGCGCTCCGAATGCCCCGCAATGCGGCTTCTCGGCCAAGGCGTCTCAGGCATTGATGGCGTGTGGCGAAAAGTTCGCGTACGTCGATATCCTGCAGAACCCTGAAATCCGCGCCAACCTGCCGAAGTACGCCAACTGGCCGACGTTCCCACAGCTGTGGGTGGACGGTGAGCTGGTAGGCGGTAGCGATATCATCGTTGAGATGCATGCCGATGGTTCGCTGCAGAAGCTGGTCAAGGAAGCGGTTGAGAAGAACGCTACTGCTTGATTCAGTCTGGTATTCGAAAAGCCCCGGCTCTTGGTTGAGAGTCGGGGTTTTTTTGTGGTTATTTGTTTGATCGTTCCCACGCTCCGCGTGCTAGCGCAGCGACTGACTCTCTGCGTCAATCTGGACGCGGAGCGTCCTTGCAGGGCCCACGCGGAGCGTAGGAACGATCGCATGAAGATAAAAAGCGAACACTGATCCTGGTATCGTCCCGATCTCTTGTAGGAGCAGTCGGAGGTTACGACGGCCGCGAACGCGGTGGGTCAGGCACGGTTGGGGTGTCAGTTATACCGCTTTCGCCACTGTCGTAACCTCCAGCGGCTCCCACAGGTTCTGCGTCAGGTTTGAGATCCTGATCCTGTATTTGCCCCGATCTCTTGTAGGAGTAGTCGGAGGTTACAACGGCCGCGAATTCGGTGGGTCAGGCACGGTTGGGGTGTCAGTTATACCGCTTTCGCCACTGTCGTAACCTCCAGCAGCTCCCACAGGTTCTGCGTCAGGTTTTGAGAGTCCTGATCCTGTATTTGCCCCGATCTCTTGTAGGAGCAGTCGGAGGTTACGACGGCCGCGAACGCGGTGGGTCAGGTACGGTTGGGGGGCAGTTATACGGTTTTCGCCACTGTCGTAACCTCCAGCAGCTCCCACAGGTTCTGCGTCAGATTTGAGATCCTGATCCTGATCCTGCCTTTGCCTTGGGGCAGAACGCACTGACTACTACCGCCGAAAGGGGCCTGAAACGCCTTCAGAAGCAAAAAAGCCCCACCTGACTCAACACCAGGCGGGGCTTTTATCTGAGCGAAAACCGATATCAGTCTTCTTCGCCCATCTGCGATTGCAGGTAATTCTCGATGCCGACCTTGTCGATCAGGCCCAGCTGCGTTTCCAGCCAGTCGATGTGTTCTTCTTCTGACTCAAGGATGTCTTCCAGCATCTCACGACTACCGAAGTCACCCACTGTTTCGCAATGCGCAATGGCGGCCTTGAGATCAGCGTGACCCTTACGCTCGATCTTCAGGTCGCACTCCAGCATTTCCTTGGTGTGCTCGCCGATCAGGATCTTGCCCAGGTCCTGCAGGTTCGGCAGGCCTTCCAGGAAGAGAATGCGCTTGATCAGCTTATCAGCGTGCTTCATCTCATCGATGGATTCTTTGTACTCGTGCTTGCCCAGCTTGTTCAGGCCCCAATCTTCGTACATGCGTGCATGCAGGAAGTACTGGTTGATAGCGACCAGCTCGTTTCCGAGGATCTTGTTGAGATGCTGGATGACGGTAATGTCGCCTTTCATGATCGAGGTCCTGTCGAAGATGTTTATCTATAAGGCACAAGTTTGAGCCTCCAATAAACACCTGTCAAACCTAAGTTATTGAATAATAAATGAAAATAAATAGAAATAAGAATGTTTGTGTTCCGCATCTTATCGCTAACCGATTGAATTACAGACATAAAAAAACCGGACACAAGGTCCGGTTCTTAAAAAGCGGTTGAATCAGGCGGCAGAAAATTCCGCGGGGTAGGCAAGTGCGGCCTGTGTCGTTTGCAGTTCGGTCAGGGTTTCACGCACCACTTCCTTCGCCAGGCAGGCACATTTCCCACATTTGCTCGCGACACCCAGGGTCTCGCGCACTTCACGATAACTGCAGCATCCTTCCATGATTGCTTCGCGGATTTGTCCGTCGGTAACACCTTGGCAGAGGCAGACATACATAGAGAAAGGACCGTCGCTGAGTGATTGGCTCAATGCCACGGATACTAATGTTAATGAGAATGCTTGTCAAAACTACTTCATGCGCATCAGATGACGGCCGATGAGTGGTCAGTTATCGGCGTTTGCCAGGCGTAAAAAAACCGGCCGATTGGCCGGTTTCTGGTCGTGCGCGAACGTCAGTCGTCGAAGTCGTGCCAGCCGCCCATTTCCTTCCAGCGGTTGACGATGCCGCAGAACAACTCGGCAGTTTTCTCGGTGTCGTAACGCGCCGAGTGGGCCTCGCGACCGTCGAAGTCGATGTCAGCGGACTGACAGGCCTTTGCAAGTACGGTCTGTCCGTAGGCAAGCCCGGCGAGCGTCGCGGTGTCGAAGCTGGAGAACGGGTGGAAGGGGTTGCGCTTCATGTCCAGCCGCGCGACTGCAGCGTTGAGGAAGCCCAGGTCGAAACTGGCGTTATGGCCCACCAGAATGGCCCGCTTGCAACCATTGGCCTTCAGGGCCTTGCGCACGCCACGAAAAATATCGGTCAGCGCGGTTTCTTCGCTCACGGCCATGCGCAACGGGTGATCGAGCTTGATGCCGGTGAATTCCAGGGCAGCGGCTTCGATGTTGGCGCCTTCGAACGGCTCGACACGGAAGAAGTAGGTGTGTTCGGGGAACACAAAGCCTTTGTCGTCCATGCCGATGGTGGTCGCGGCAATTTCCAGCAATGCGTCGGTGGCCGAGTTGAAACCGCCGGTTTCTACATCGACAACGACTGGCAGGTAGCCGCGAAAGCGGGCTGCCATCGGATGCCTGGAGCTGGTTCCGCCGCCAGAGCCTTCCTGATCGTCGTCGTAATGGTCTTCACTCACGCGTGTTCCTCCAGCAGGCGCCAGCGCAGTGTCTCACCGGCGCGCAGCGGGATAACGGACAGCTCGCCGAAGGGCAGGCTGGTCGGGGCGGTCCATTCGTCACGAACCAGAGTAATGGTGTCGGTGTTCGCTGGCAGGCCGTAGAACGCCGGGCCATTGCGACTGGCGAAGCCTTCCAGCTTGTCCAGCGCATTGCGCTGTTCGAACGCTTCGGCATACAGCTCGATCGCGGCATACGCGGTGTAGCAGCCGGCACAACCGCAAGCGGCTTCCTTGGCATGCTGCGCGTGAGGCGCCGAGTCAGTGCCCAGGAAGAACTTGCTGCTGCCGCTGGTGGCGGCATCCAGCAGCGCGACCTGATGCGTGTTGCGCTTCAGGATCGGCAGGCAATAGAAGTGCGGACGGATACCGCCAACCAGCATGTGGTTGCGGTTATACAGCAGGTGATGCGCAGTGATGGTCGCGCCAACGTTGGCCGAAGCTTCGTTGACGAATTGCACCGCGTCGGCCGTGGTGATGTGTTCGAACACCACTTTGAGTGTCGGGAAGCGCTCGACCACACGACGCATGTGTTCATCGATGAAGATTTTTTCGCGGTCGAACACGTCGATGTCGCCACGCGTCACCTCGCCGTGGATCAATAGCGGCATGCCAACTTCTGCCATGGCTTCGAGCACCGGGAAAATCTTGTCGATGCTGGTCACGCCGGAATCGGAGTTGGTCGTGGCACCGGCCGGGTAAAGCTTGGCGGCGTGGACGAAGCCCGTGGCCTTGGCGGCATGGATGTCCGCAGGCTGAGTCAGGTCGGTGAGGTAAAGCACCATCAAAGGCTCGAAGCGGCTGCCTGCCGGGCGTGCGGCGAGGATGCGCTGGCGATAGGCATCAGCTTCCTGCGCATTGCGTACCGGCGGCACGAGGTTCGGCATGATGATGGCGCGGCTAAAGGTGCGCGCTACGTCAGCGACGGTATGGGGCAAGACGGCGCCATCACGAAGATGGATGTGCCAGTCGTCGGGGCGCAGGAGGGTCAGGCGTTCGGACATTGGGGATTCCAGGCGGGTCAAACTCGCTGGGAATGCTACCGGAAAAGACTCTTCCAGGCACTCGCTATCAAGTTTTGTAGGAAGTAACCGATAGACACGTGTAAGCGATAAATTTTGTAACGCGGTGAATTTTTTGTGGAGCCTCCCGTGCGCCAGCGATATCTAGCCCTGCTCAGCGTGTTTGCCAGCCTGCCGGCCATGGCTCTCACCTTCCAGACACGTCTGGAGAATATCGAGTGGAAGGTAGAAGGCGATCAGTTCGAATGCCGCCTTAGCCAGCCGATCACCGATTTCGGCGCGGGCGAGTTCGTGCGTCGTGCGGGTGAACAAGCGACTTTCCGACTGAAGGCGTCCGGCTACGGCCTCGCCTCCGGGTCGGCAACGCTGATTGCGGCTGCCGCGCCGTGGCAGCCCGGCCGAAGTGATCTCAATCTCGGTGCGGTAAAAGTCGGCAATGGTGACATTCCGTTTAACACCAGCCAGGCCCAGGCCGGCCGTTTGATCGCCGGTTTGATGGAAGGGCGTAGTCCCGTGATTCGCCACGTCCTGCGTGATGGCGGCGGGGCGATGGAAGTGCGCTTGCTTCCGGTCAAGTTCAGCCATGCGTACGCTGACTTTCAAGTCTGCACCGCCAAACTGCTGCCCATGAACTTCGAGCAAGTGCGGCAGGCCGAAATCGGGTTTCCGGGAGGCGGCATCGACCTCGATGCTCAAGCCAAACGTCGCCTCGATACGGTGTTGGCTTATATGAAGGCCGATCCTTCGGTGAACCGTGTCGAGCTGGACGGGCATTCGGATAACAGCGGCAATCGTCTGACCAACCGTGACCTGTCGCGTCGCCGTGCATTGGCCGTCATGGACTACCTGAAGGCCCAAGGCGTGCCGGAAGAGCAGATCACCCTGCGCTTTCATGGCGAGCAATACCCGTTGGTCCCCAACACCAACAACGCCAATCGCGCGCGCAATCGCCGGGTGAATATCCATCTGGACCGCGTCGCCGAGCAGAAACCCGCGGTGGCCCCGACCGCCGCGCCCGCGCCAGTTCCTGCGCCGACCCCTGTACCACCGCCGACGGCTGCCCCGGCACCCACGGCCGCATCAGGCACTCCGGCCGCCAAGACTTCCTGACCGCGCTGCAACCGTCGTCTGTTCGACAGATTCTGTCGCTTCGTCGTCAGAAGCTGTCGCGACACTGTAATTCCACGGGTTTGAACGGTAGAATCAACGGTTTTCCGTACAACGCGTTGGAGTGATGGCATGGCGGACGTTAACAAGGTAGTTCTCGCGTATTCCGGTGGCCTGGATACTTCGGTAATCCTCAAGTGGCTGCAGGATACGTACAACTGCGAAGTGGTGACCTTTACGGCTGACCTGGGTCAGGGTGAAGAAGTCGAGCCAGCACGCGCCAAGGCGCAAGCCATGGGCGTAAAAGAAATTTACATCGACGATCTGCGCGAAGAATTCGTGCGCGATTTCGTGTTCCCGATGTTCCGCGCCAACACCGTCTATGAAGGCGAGTACCTGCTGGGTACCTCCATCGCCCGTCCTCTGATTGCCAAGCGTCTGATCGAAATCGCCAACGAAACCGGCGCCGACGCCATTTCCCACGGTGCGACCGGCAAGGGTAACGACCAGGTGCGTTTCGAACTGGGTGCTTACGCGCTCAAACCAGGTGTGAAAGTGATCGCCCCTTGGCGCGAGTGGGACCTGCTGTCCCGCGAGAAGTTGATGGATTACGCCGAGAAGCATGCAATCCCGATCGAGCGTCTCGGCAAGAAGAAATCTCCGTACTCGATGGACGCCAACCTGCTGCACATTTCTTATGAAGGCGGCGTGCTGGAAGACACCTGGACCGAGCATGAAGAAGACATGTGGCGTTGGACCGTTTCCCCGGAAAAGGCTCCAGACAAGGCGCAGTACCTGGAACTGACCTACCGCAACGGCGACATCGTCGCGCTGGACGGCGTCGAAATGAGCCCGGCCACCGTGCTGGCAACCCTGAACCGCATCGGTGGCGAACACGGCATCGGCCGTCTGGACATCGTCGAGAACCGCTACGTCGGCATGAAGTCCCGCGGCTGCTACGAAACCCCGGGCGGCACCATCATGCTCAAGGCGCACCGCGCCATCGAGTCGATTACCCTGGACCGTGAAGTCGCTCACCTCAAGGATGAGCTGATGCCGAAGTACGCCAGCCTCATCTACACCGGTTACTGGTGGAGCCCTGAGCGTCTGATGCTGCAGCAGATGATCGACGCGTCGCAAGCTCACGTGAACGGTGTCGTCCGCCTGAAACTGTACAAAGGTAACGTCATCGTCACGGGCCGCAAGTCCGACGATTCGCTGTTCGATGCCAACATCGCGACCTTCGAAGAAGACGGCGGCGCTTACAACCAGGCAGACGCCGCTGGCTTCATCAAGCTCAATGCACTGCGTATGCGCATTGCCGCGAACAAGAACCGCAAGTTGTTCTGATCGCCGTCAACGTGTCGAGGTGCAGCCCCGCCCGGGGCTGCACCGTTCTTTCAGATCCTGCTTGCGCTCACGCAGCATTGCGGGCGTCTCCAATTCGTTTATCCCTTGCTTGATGACCGCTATTTCTCAGGCTCCGACACATCCGAAGATGGATGTCGGCAAGCGTCGATTTTTTCCGTGTTCTTGAACTCGAAGCGATACGCCTTACCGATGTTCCAGACATCACGCACGCTCAGATCAAGCAACTGTGCAATTTCCTGCGCGGTATAACCCAGCGAGGAGTAGTGCATGGCATGACCGGCGACAGAATCATCCACCATAACCGTGTCATGGCTACGGGCAGGCCTTGATCTTACCGGGCGGCTGTAGAGGATCTTAAGGCCGTTCTCGTTCGCCAGACGCTTGATCTCTTTGCGGTTCATCCGCAACGAGTACTGGAGCGCCGAGACGCCCGCGCCTTTCGCGACCAGACCTTTGAGTTGTTCGAGTTTGGCGTTCATCTGCGCTTCAGGATCCACCGCTTGGGCCATCTTTGCCGCCTCGCAGGCCATTTCTCCGGACTCCCCCTCCGGGACCACGTTAATGACACCGCCCTGGGCGACGTATTGCTCTATCGCTTCAGCTATTTTCAGAGGCTCGGAGGTGATCGCTGAAAACACTCCTGTTTTTTTAGTCATGGTTTATTCCTTTGAACAAGGTTCATATAGACGGCCTTATCGCCGGCCGTTGTCCGTCATCAACTATTTTCAGGGCGGGACAGGCTTCTTCGAGCCGGCCGAACCCTGCTCGCGCTTGAAGTCCAGGCAAGGAAATAGAAAGGTGATTAAGGGCAAATGTTGATTCGGTTAAAACAGCTAATGAAGGTCGGTAGTTGTCGAAAACCGAAAGGTTGTTTGCAGAAAAAAGTAACGACTGGAAATAGTTTTGGCAAGTAAAAAATCAAATTACGGCCATTTGAGTTTTGTTATTTTTTAGAGTCTTACAGGAGGGATCTTGCGGTCTGTTAGTTGTGTAGTATTTTTCTGGTTTGCGGGAAGTTTGCTGGATTTACAGAGTGGGATGGTATTACGTGGGTGGCGGGAAGGGCTGTATCAATAAAATGTTAATTAAGAGAAGCCTGTTTGTATAGCGTATGAATGGTGTTTTTGAACTGTTAGCGAGTTTGTCGGCTCTCGCGATGTTTTGTCAGCAGGCGCTGCAGCGGTGCGCACCCGATTAGGGGTTTTCGGATTAATCCGATCATCTTGTAGTCCATTTCTCTAAATAAATATGTATGAGGAAAAGCATTTTCAGGTGTGTAATTTTTCAACGCGACGCAGGGGTATTGAGCCGGAAGGGAGTCGCAATACTTTATGGAGGTTCTCGACTCGCATGTTCCGCGGATCCGCTTATCCTGTCAGTGAAGGATACGGATTCGTACGGCGACTTCCGAAATGCCAGCGTCAGGTGTACCGGCAGAACGGGAACGCCAGGTTGTCGGCATGGGCCGGCATGAGCTCGGAGAAAAAAGGGCCGCAACGTGTTCGCCTATTCTTTATTCAGCCTTTCCATGGACGGAAAGGTGCGAAGAGGTAATAAATCTGTGAACCGAGTGCTGAAATGTGAACGACCGTCATCCCGGATTCTTCGGAGAGGTTTTTACGTTTCCGACAGGCTCCAATTCAGGAAGCAAACGATATGAATAGCCTCCAAGTGAGGATGGAAAAGTCAGGTTTTGTAGGATCTTTCTGTTGGTTGAGTAGGAAAGGTCTTTGCCTGCTAGTCCGTAGGGAGGAGCGCCATGCAAAGCACTAAACGACTAAGCTATTGTGCGGGCTCTGAAAATTCGAACAGAAAAAAAATGGACTGCTCATGAATAAAGTGTTGATCGTGGATGATCACCCTGTCATTCGGCTCGCTGTACGGATGTTAATGGAGCGTCATGGCTACGAAGTCATCGCCGAGACGGACAACGGCGTGGATGCGCTGCAACTGGCACGCGAGCATTTGCCTGACATCGTCATACTGGACATTGGTATTCCCAAGCTCGACGGCCTGGAGGTCATTGCCCGGTTGACGGCGATGACGCTGCCTTTCAAGGTTCTGATCCTGACGTCTCAGGCGCCTGGGCATTTTTCGATGCGTTGCATGCAGGCGGGCGCTGCGGGATATGTCTGCAAACAGCAAGACCTGACCGAGTTGCTCAGTGCCATCAAGGCGGTGTTGTCCGGCTACAGCTATTTTCCGAATCAGGCGCTGCACACGGTGCGTTCGAGTCTGGGGAACGCCAGCGAGGCCGAGATGGTGGATCGTCTATCGGGGCGGGAGATGATGGTCCTGCAGCAGTTGGCTCGGGGAAAAACCAACAAGGAAATTGCCGATGGAATGTTTCTGAGTAATAAAACAGTCAGTACTTATAAAACGCGTCTGCTCCTGAAGCTCAACGCGCATTCGCTGGTGGATCTCATTGAGCTCGCCCAACGTAACGGGCTGGTGTAAAAAAAGGAGTCCAGGCTCGAAACAGGTGTCAGCGATGTCGCGACGCTGCAGGCAGGAACCATGAATTTTGCCGACAGGCTAAAGCCTCTCAGGTACAAGAGAGGCTTTGAACAACTTTTTTTGGGGCGTATCAGAGGTCGAAATCGTAATCGGCCAGTTGTTTCTGGAGCCGACGCTCTTCCAGCAGGTTGTCGATGGTGCGGCGCTTGCTGAGATTGGTTTTTGCCGTTTCTACAGGTACTTGTGCGGCGTCGTCGGTATCCCCGGACACGAAGTCGTCCTCTACGTCCATTTGCTCTTTGCCAGTGCTCATCAAGTTGACTCCAGGCTTAGACTGTCATTGGCGGACCTTATAGCGACAAACTTCGACCGGGTAAAAAAGATTTTTTCAATCGATCAACCGTTAAAAACGCTATCGCTCAATCGTCGGATGTCTTTGCCTTGTATTCGCACAGGTCTTCGATCCTGCAACTGCCACACCGAGGCTTGCGCGCGATGCAGACATAACGGCCATGCAGGATCAACCAGTGATGGGCGTCGAGGAGATAATCCTTGGGCACGAACTTCATCAGTTTGTTTTCCACTTCAACAACGTTCTTGCCCGGGGCGATTCCGGTGCGGTTGCTGACCCTGAAAATATGCGTGTCCACCGCCATGGCCAACTGGCGGAATGCTGTATTGAGCACGACGTTAGCGGTCTTGCGTCCTACGCCCGGTAGCGCTTCCAGCGCTTCTCGGGTTTGCGGTACTTCGCCGCCATGCAGTTCAACCAGCATGCGGCAGGTTTCGATAACGTTCCTGGCCTTGCTGTTGTACAAACCGATGGTCTTGATGTACTCGGACAGCCCGTCGACACCCAGGTCATAAATCGCCTGGGGGGTGTTGGCGACTGGGTACAGCCTGGCCGTCGCCTTGTTCACGCTGACGTCCGTGGCTTGCGCCGACAGGATCACCGCGATCAGCAGTTCGAACGGCGAACTATAGGACAGCTCCGTTTTGGGATCGGGATTGTCTTCGTGGAGGCGACGAAAAATTTCCAGACGTTTTGCTGCGTTCATGAAGTGCGCTTTCCCTGAGAAACGGTCGTATCAAGTGTGGCTTCGGGCCGGGTGGCAGGCGTGAGTCAGTCTATGAGCTTTCAAGGGTCTGCAGCGCCTGTTCGGCGTGTGCGACTTCAGCGCTCAATACTGCTATCTGATCAGACGGCAGCTCGGCAGATCGAGCTTTGGCAAGGGCGGCACGGCGCATGGCAAGCTGGATTTTCGCCCTGTTCAAGGCAGCCTTGTCAGGTTTGGCGGCGGGCTCATTGTCGACTGGAGCCAGGGTTTGCGTCGCCTGACCGGGTTGCTCAACCCCTTGAAGTGCAGCCAAGGCGCGCTCGGCTTCGTCGAGTTCCCTCTGCAACTCCACCAGCCGCGCGGCCTGTTCTGCAATGGGTGGGTGTCCGAACGCTTTGAGTGACTTGTTCAGCTGTGCGCGGCTCATCGTGACGTCGATGCGTGCCTGCTTCAAAGCTGCGTCGCGGTCAGCCGTCTTCTGCGCCCGAACCCGTTCCAGCGCCGCCTGGACAGGATCTGCCTGAACTGGCGTCGAGGCTGCGGGCTTTCGCTGACGAGCCAGACGTTCGGCCTGGCGCTGTTGTTCTTCCCGTTCCAGTCGCGCGTTGCGCGCTTCGAAGCGCTGACGTGCATGACCGCGCTTCGCCGCTCGCGCGACCCGCTGAGCTTCGTCAAACGCCAACCCACCGACAATCGGCACCACGGTGGCCGATGGCAGAGGCAGCATGTCGATGCAGTCGACGGGGCAGGGTGCCACGCACAGGTCGCAGCCGGTGCACTCGTCGACGATCACGGTGTGCATCAGTTTCGCAGCGCCGACAATGGCATCTACGGGGCAAGCCTGAATACACTTGGTGCAACCGATGCATTCCGCTTCACGAATGAATGCAACCTGAGGAGGGGCGCTTCCACGTTCGGTGTCCAGTTGCAGGACCGGGACGTTCAACAGGCGCGCTAAAGCTGCGATGGTTTCATCGCCGCCAGGTGGGCATTTGTTGATCGATTCGCCGCTGGCAATGCCTTCGGCGTAGGGCTTGCAGCCGGGGTGGCCACATTTGCCGCATTGGGTCTGCGGCAGGAGGGCATCGATACGCTGAATCAGGCTCATGCTTTGACCAGACCGACGACCCCGGAGGTCGTCGGCCGCCTTCAGGGTTACTTGATGCGCTGACCCGGCTTGGCGCCGCTGTCAGGACTCAGCAGGTAGATTTCTTCGCCGCCAGGACCGGCCGCCATCACCATGCCTTCGGAAATACCGAAGCGCATTTTCCGAGGCTTGAGGTTGGCGATCATCATGGTCAGACGACCTTCCAGCTCCGCCGGGTTCGGGTAGGCGCTCTTGATGCCGGAGAACACGTTGCGTTTTTCATCACCGATGTCCAGCGTGAGGCGCAGCAGTTTGTCGGCCCCTTCGACGTGTTCGGCTTTCTCGATCAGCGCGACGCGCAGGTCGATGGCGGCGAAGGCGTCGAAGTCGATTTCCGGCGACAGCGGATCCTTGGCCAGTTCGCCATTGCCCTGAGCGGCTGCGCCGGTGTCGGTGGCGCTGGCCGTCAGGTCTTCTTTCGAAGCGTTGGTCATGGCTTCCACCTTGGCCGGATCGATTCGGGTCATCAGGGCCTGGAACGGGTTCAATTGATGATTGCTGAGCAGTGTCAGGTGGTCGTCCCAGGTCAGTGGAGCGACATTGAGGAACTGCTCTGCGTCGGCGGCCAGATTAGGCAGGACCGGCTTCAGGAAAATCACCAGTTGGCGGAACAGGTTGATGCCCAGCGCGCAGATGGCCTGGACTTCATCCTGTTTGCCTTCCTGCTTGGCCAGCGACCACGGTGCCTTGTCGGCGATCCAGGCGTTGGCGCGGTCGGCCAGCGCCATGATTTCGCGCATGGCACGGGCAAAATCACGGGCTTCGTAGGCGTCTGCGATGCTGGGTGCCGCGGCCAGGAAAGCGTCGGTCAATTCCGGTGCGGCGTTGCCGGCCACCAGAACACCTTCGTTGCCTTTGTGGATAAAGCCTGCGCAGCGGCTGGCGATGTTCACCACCTTGCCGATGAGGTCCGAGTTGACCTTCTGCACGAAGTCTTCCAGGTTCAGGTCGAGGTCGTCGACACCACGGCCCAGTTTGGCGGCGTAGTAGTAACGCAGGTATTCCGGCGACAGGTGCTCAAGGTAGGTGCGCGCCTTGATGAAGGTGCCGCGCGACTTCGACATTTTCTGGCCGTTGACGGTCAGGTAGCCGTGCACGTTGATGCCGGTCGGTTTGCGGAAGCCGGAGCCTTCGAGCATCGCCGGCCAGAACAGCGCATGGAAATTGACGATGTCCTTGCCGATGAAGTGATACAGCTCAGCGGTCGAGTCCTTGTTCCAGAACGCGTCGAAGTCCAGCGTCGGCGTGCGATCGCACAGGTTTTTGAAGCTGGCCATGTAGCCGATCGGTGCATCCAGCCAGACGTAGAAGTATTTGCCTGGCTCGTCGGGGATTTCAAAACCGAAATACGGCGCGTCGCGGGAGATGTCCCACTGCTGCAGGCCCGAATCCAGCCATTCGGCGATCTTGTTCGCCACGGCGTCCTGCAGTGTGCCGCTGCGGGTCCAGCTTTTGAGCATGGCGTCGAAGGCGGGCAGGTCGAAGAAGAAGTGCTTGGAGTCCTTGAGGACCGGGGTCGCACCGGAGATCGCCGATTTCGGGTCTTTCAGGTCGGTCGGTGCGTAGGTGGCGCCGCACTTCTCGCAGTTGTCGCCGTATTGGTCTTCGGTGCCGCACTTCGGGCAGGTGCCCTTGATGAAGCGGTCGGCCAGGAACATTTTCTTTTCCGGGTCGAAATACTGGGTCACCGAGCGCGTGGCGATGTGGCCCGCGTCGCGCAGCCGGGTATAGATCAGGCTCGACAGCTCACGGTTTTCTTCTGCGTGGGTCGAGTGAAAGTTATCGAAGTTCACCAGGAAATCGGCAAAGTCGGCGCTGTGTTCAGCCTGGACATTGGCGATCAGTTGTTCTGGCGTGATGCCTTCCTTTTCGGCGCGCAGCATGATTGCCGAGCCGTGGGCATCGTCCGCGCACACATAGATGCACTGATTGCCGCGGTGCTTCTGGAAGCGCACCCACATGTCGGTCTGGATGTACTCGAGCATGTGGCCAAGGTGAATGGAACCATTGGCATAGGGCAGGGCGCTGGTGACGAGAATCTTGCGTGGCTCGGACATGGGGGCTCGGCTACTTGAAGTGAAACGGAGGTCGGCCACTATAAAGGTCTGAGCGTTTTTTTTCATCCCACACCGCGTGTCGGAATCGGCATCGCGCGCCCCGGGAAAACACGGCCCCCTCTTATTCCGATGAACGCGGTAGGATAGCCGCCTGTTTTGCTCAGTCTTTTTCGGGAGTGACCCATGAGCGCTGTCAACCGCGCAACGGTGGAAGCCGTCCTTCGCCAGTACACCGATCCTTATTTGAACCAAGACCCGGTCAGCGCCGGTTGTGTGCGTGCCATCGACATCGAGGGCGATCGCGTCAACGTGCGTCTGGAGCTGGGCTATGCCGCCGCGTTGTTCAAGAACGGCTGGGCGCAGATGTTGCAGATGGCCATTGAAGGGCTGGAGGGCGTCGCCTCGGCCAAGGTTCAGATCGACACGTTGATCACCGCTCACAAGGCGCAGGGACAAATCCCGGGCCTGGCCAGCGTCAAGAACATCGTCGCCGTTGCGTCGGGCAAGGGGGGCGTCGGCAAATCCACCACCGCGGCCAACCTGGCCTTGGCATTGTCCCGCGAGGGCGCGCGGGTCGGCATTCTCGACGCCGATATCTATGGTCCGAGTCAGGGCGTGATGTTCGGTATCGCTGAAGGCACCCGGCCGAAGATCAAGGATCAGAAGTGGTTCGTACCGATTGAGGCTCATGGCATCGAAGTCATGTCGATGGCGTTCCTCACTGACGACAACACGCCGATGGTCTGGCGTGGGCCGATGGTCTCTGGCGCATTGCTGCAGCTCATCACCCAGACGGCCTGGAATGACCTGGATTATCTGGTCATCGACATGCCGCCTGGCACGGGTGACATCCAGTTGACGCTGGCGCAGAAAGTGCCGGTCGCCGGCGCGGTCATCGTGACGACACCGCAAGATCTGGCATTGCTGGATGCGAAGAAGGGCGTTGAGATGTTCCGCAAGGTCAACATCCCGGTGCTGGGCGTCGTGGAGAACATGGCGGTGCATATCTGTTCGAATTGCGGTCATGCCGAGCATTTGTTCGGCGAAGGCGGTGGTGAGAAGCTCGCCTCGCAATACGGCGTCGAATTGCTGGCTTCGCTGCCGCTGTCGATGCTGATTCGTGAGCAGGCCGATGGGGGCAAGCCGACGGCGATTGCCGAGCCGGAAAGCCAGATCGCGATGGTGTATCAGGAGTTGGCGCGCCACGTCGGGGCGCGGATTGTGTTGCAGGAAGCGGCAACACCGGCGATGCCGAATATTTCGATCAGTGACGATTGAAGCATTAAAGTGGGGGGTGTTCGCGAGGGTGTAACGTTCGGGATTCCGTAGCGTCTCTTTCGCGAGCAGGCTCGCTCCCACAGGGGTGTGGAGCGGCTACAAAATCTACGGGCATAAAAAAACCCCGCTGTTGAGGGCGGGGTCTTTTAAGCGATTCAGTACAAGTTAGATAACTTGAACTTCTTCAGCTTGCATGCCTTTCTGACCGCGGGTAGCGATGAAAGAGACCTGCTGGCCTTCTTTCAGGCTTTTGAAGCCGTCAGATTGGATTGCTTTGAAGTGTACGAACAG